>ERZ773035.942-NODE-942-length-22077-cov-72.968849_pt1 | contig 22077 bp, 20 predicted proteins | sample MGYA00511487_ERZ773035 | MGnify/ENA primary metagenome ERZ773035 (study PRJEB29015, sample SAMEA2737985) | human oral metagenome | biome: human oral; feature: human-associated habitat; material: dental | place: China | collected 2024 ...
AGCCCCCCCGGCCCGCTCGGGGACGCCCTGGCCGGGCCGGCCTCCCCAGCCAGGGCGAGTCGCGCACGGCCCCCCGCGTCGCGCCCGTCGTCCCCCCCCCCGGGGGGGCGTGAATCGGCCGGGCCGGAGAGGCCTCGGGGAGGCCACGAACCCCGCCGACGCGCATATCGTCGTGGCTCACGGGTGGCCGCCGATCCCGAGGCATGCACGATGGATGGCCATGGGGACCCTCCCGTCGGTCGTGGCGCCTCGGCGCCGCCCTGCCGCGACGGAACCATCCCGGCTCACGGGAGGTCCCCTTGGGGCCCCGACCCAGAGATAAGTTCCACTCCCTCAGTTCGGGTCATATCGTCTAGCATAGCGCCCACATCGCCTATAATCATCGACATACCACCGGTCCGGCTGGCGAGGGGAGGCTGGCATCGTTGAACCTTGGAAGGGAGACCGAGACCGTCGAGTTCAAAAAGACGACGTCTGAGCTGCGCGAGGGTATAGAGTCCATCGCCTCGATACTCAACAAGCATGGAGCGGGTGAGCTCTACTTTGGTGTTCGTGACGACGGCGAGGTAACTGGACAGGACGTTGCAGGATCCACATTGAGGCGTGTCAGCCAAGCCGTCGCCAGCTCAATATCTCCAACGATCCATCCTTCCGTCGAAAGACTCGACGACGGTGAGGGGCGAAGCTACATTCGCGTGTCGTTTGTTGGTAGAGAACCTCCGTATTCTTGCCACGGTCGCTTTCGGACTCGCGTTGCCGATGAGGACGTCCCCATGTCTCAGGAGGAAATCGGCAGGATGTTCCTCTACGCCCGCACCCATGAGTTGCCTTGGGACGAGTGGGAGTCAGATCGTCCGATTCTCGATATCGACGAGGAGGAGCTCAGAGCGTTCGTCAGTCGTGGAAATGCCTGTGGTCGCATTGAGGAGCCGTTCACATCAGTAGAGGCAACGCTTGAAGGACTCGGACTATTACGAGGTGACCATCTAACCAACGCTGCCGAAGTCCTGTTCTGCACCTCTCGCGACGTCGAGCTCAAGATGGGCATCCTCGCGACACACGCACGTACCGAGATTCTGGACCTGCACCAAGAGTCCGGTACCCTATTCGAACTCGTGCGTAAGGCACAGACATATATCCTCAACAACACACGGAGGCGCTTCGTCATCAAGGGGATGGGGCCACGTGAGGAGATTCCCGAGATACCCACCGATGCGGTACGCGAGATCCTGATCAATGCCTACACGCATCGTGACTGGCTCTCCTCAGGTTGTGTACAGATAGATATCTACAATGACAGCGTCGAGGTGTTTAACCCCGGATGGTTCATAGAGGGCCAGGATCCCGAGGCCCATTTGTCTGGAAAGAGCAGATCGTCGCTCACTCGAAACGAGCTCATAGCGAGGACCCTCTACAGATCGAAGGACATCGAGTCATACGCATCGGGCATCCCACGCGTAAGAGACCTCTGCACAAATGCCAACATCTGTATCGAGTACCAGCGTATGGCCGATGGCACCAACTTTGTGTTTCACCGCAACGACGCGTTCGCCGACAACCCGCCGACAAACCGCCGACAAACCGCCGACAAACCGCCGACAAACCGCCGACAAACCGCCGAACCCTTAGAATCGCAACACCCCGCTTGGAGGGATATGCCCGAGAACGATAGGCTCGTGTACCAGTACCTACTGGAAAATGGCAGCTCACGCACCTCTGACATTGCACGCACCCTTAAGGTCTCACCCCGCACGCTACGCGATGTCATGCGTCGCCTGAGCGAGCGGGGCGTCGTGGTTGCCCACGGTGCCAACAGGAACCGGACGTACGACCTGGCACCGAGGGCGAGGGGTGCATCATCGGACATTACGGAGAGGCCATGCCCATCTGGGCATTCCTGGAGGTCGTGACGTTTGGCACGTTGCTCGCTTTCTACCTCTTTTGCTCAAGGCGCTGGGACGATGGCGTGATGAGGGGGGAGCACTACATCCTCAAAGGCGTCAAGACGGTGCGGAATTGCTGCTCGCACTCGTTATGTGCACTTGCACATAACGAGTGCGCGGTCGCGTCCCTCAGCGCCTTGGCGCTCTTAAGAACGTAGTGTTCCTGCAGCGTCTCGCTGTTTTCCCAGCGCGTCGCACAGAACAGGTAGAAGTCCACGAGCGTACCGAAGTCGATGACCTCCAGAAACACCCAGATCGGCATATCATCAATGTGATGCGCTATAAGGTCACCCGCGTAGGCATCGTGGCGCTCGCCCTCGCGGCCGCGGACCTTCATGGTTCCCTAGATGGCGTTTCGGCCCGCGTGGTTCAGGCTCGAGTAGAAGCCAGAGACTATCGTGTAGCCGTCCTCGCCCCGCTTCTCAACGTTCGACAGCACCCTCATCTTGGCGAAGTGCTTTTGAAGATTGGCCATAGCGAGCGCTCGCTAAAACGCTCGCGCCTCCTCGCTACGAACGTGCCAGAAGGCACGTTCGCTTAACGCTCGAAGCGTCTATCGTCATCGCCAGGAACGCCTCGCGGACCCGCCTATCAACCGCCTATCAAGCGACAGAAGTAGCACCTGGCGTTGCTCACCCAGTCCCCCGTCCCCCTGCGCAGGCGGTGTTACACAGCTCCTAGTCGGTCAGTCTCTCGCCCGCGATATTGATAATGCGAAACCAGCCCCGCTTCTTGGAGTCGGTACCGTCGTACACGTAGACGAACAGCTTGTAGCCGAGAATGACCTGCATCTGATCGTCAGGCAAGCTGCAGAAGTACTGGTCGTCCACACCGAACGCACCGTCGATGTACTCGCAGAAGGCGATAGTAGCTGCTGGCCGGTCATGACCTTGTAGGCATTGTTGTGGTAACCAGCAACCACCTCACTGACGATGGTCTTTCGCCGCTCGATCTGCATGCTAGGCCTTCTTGCACGGCTCGGGGCGCAGGTTGCGGATGACGATGCGCGCCATACGTTCTTGCACTTGCCGTCCTCCTCAACCTCTGGTTTCGTGCGTCCCGTACGGTCTTGCATGATGCCGGCCTCCTTGGCGAGGTTGTCCTCGCTAAAGCTCACGATCTCGAACTGGTCGGGGTTATGCTGCTCCAAGAACGTGATGGGCACGCCCATGTCGCCGCCTAGCTCCTGCATGTTGCGGAGGAAGTAATCGAAGTTGGTCATGCCCGGCTCCGTGACCACGGTGGCGAGGCTCCCGTCGATCCAGGCTCGCTTCACGTCGTCGCGCACCAAGCGCCACGGACGGTCCGCTTGGGCCGAGCACCCGTCGGTCGGGACCTCGAGGCCCTGCGCGACCTTAGCCGAACCCGACTTCACCTGCCACCCGTCCAGATGGTTGAGCTCCAGGGTTCCGTTCGAGAGGGCAGAGCCCGAGACTTCAGCCCAACGCCTCAAACGAGGCCGCGAATCGCCTACGCCATCTCACCCAGCTTGTATATGGTTGTCAGCCCATTCCGCCCTCCGAATAGCATGGCCCTTCGCGGGAATGAGTCCAGCCCCGCGCGACCACCCAAGTTCGCCGCATCGGTGCCGCTCAGGCCAGATGCCGATTCCATTTTGAGCCGCCGTTAGGCATACTGTATGTGCAGGCATACATTCTCGGTAACGATTCGGGGGTCAGGATGTCGCAGGAACACAAGCTCACACTTTCGCGCAAGAAGTGGTGTCTCTGGCTTGCCGGCCTAACAAGCGTACCGTATGTCACGGGCAATATCTCGGCCCCGGTCATTCCCGGCCTCATCGACACCTCCGCGCTCTGCGTCGCAATCGCGCTCGTCGTGCTGTGGGACAGGTATGAGGCGAACTTCGCAGACACAGAGACCACCCGGCGAGCAAAGATAAGGGGCACCCTTATCACCACAGGCTTATATTCCATGCTCGCCCTTACGGTGATTGAGTCGATCTCGGTCATTCGAGGACGGGACCCCCTGGAGTCGGAGCTCGTCATCGCGCTCAACGAATGGCTCTCCCTCGTCGAGTTCGCATGCTTTGTCCTCGCTGCCCTGGGGTGGGCGCTTGCCTCCGGTGATGCGGATCATGAGGACCCCCTGTCCCGATCGCACAGGCCAACACTCTTCTGCATGGGCGCAATCCTGCCGATGATGGCCTTTGCGCTCTCGGAGCAGACAGGTATTGACTCGGCCCCAGAATCGCTCGTCCTCTGCGGAGCGTTTGCCCTCATGGTCCTGTTCGTCACGCAAAGGGTCGTGCCAAGCTGGTGCCCCTCCCAACTCGATGCCCTGTTGCTGCTATGTGGGCAGCTGAGCGCGATCGCGCTTAGGTCGATCGTCCTCGGTGACATCCGATATGGCTTTGATGAGAACGCGCGCCTCGCCGGCTGGGATCTGCTGCTCGTTGTGTTCACCATTGTTGTCACGCTGCCATACCTCGCGTCTCTCATCCACAGGGAGAGGAAACCGGATGCGAGACCAAGCGCTGCGGACGCCTACGACACGGGCATGTCCCTTCTTCGCGGCGCCGATGGCGGTCATACGCTGACAGATCGGGAGCTTGAGGTCCTCGCGCAGACGTTGGCGGGCGAGTCCGCACGGGTAATCGCGGGCAACTTGGGCATAGCCGAGTCTACGGTCGCGACATTCCGCCGTCGTGGCTACAAAAAACTGAACGTATCGGGGAAAGACGCGTTGCTACAGTTTGCAGATGACCAAAAGGCCAAGGATCCCGATCCAACCGACGGATCCAGCAAAACGGCGGAGAGGAAACCTTCCTCCGCACTTTGCTGGAGCATATGGATCTGCCTTTTTGTGGCGGCACTTGTCCTGAGGCCCCCGACTGAGCTTGAGGTGGGCGAGATGATGCTTTTCGACACGTCTCGCCATGTCGCATGGATACTGGGGCTTATCCTGGTCGCGGTGGCCGCCTCACGGCTAGCCTCAGGCCACCAGCTCATCGGCGAGCCCTCTGCCAGCCCAAAGGCGTCCCATGTCGGCAGCCTCCCCTCTAGCCCTGCGGTGCTCCCGCTGTGCGCCCTCTCGTTTCCCATCACCATGTACTTCTCTTGGATGCAATCACCCGACTACCTGCCCTGGGCAGTGCTCTGCCTCCAGCTCTGCCCGATCGCGCTCGGGATGGAGACAATGCTGCAATCAGACGGATTGCCCCGTACCGCCACGCAGCTGATACGGACCTTCGAGGCGGGTGTTGACGCGTTTCTCTTCAGGGGCACTGACGGAGTGCTGCTGTTAGGACTGAGCTGCATCTTCTCCGTCCAGATGGGTGACATGACCTTCTCGGACATTCCCCTCTACTTTTGCCTGTCCTCCATCGCCGTTGACCTGCTCTGCGTCTTCGAGGCAGTCAGCGCCGCCCACGCCCCCAGGCAGCTATCTCGCAAACAGACCGACCGAGCCTTGCGGTACCTGGAGGGACGAGGGCTTGGGGAGCTCCAGGCACGTGTGGCGCTAAGCATCGCCCTGGGACAGAGCACAAGGGAGATCTGCTCCTCGTGCCAGACGACGCGGGCGACGGTCAAGTCGTACCGGCTGCGCAGCTATCAGACACTTGGGGTACACAGCGCCCGAGAATTGCGAGAGATGCTCCTGCGAGACACAGGCTTGACAACCTAAATTCAAATTGCATCCCGTTAGATGACAGACAACGACGCCCGCATCTGGGACACTACAGCCAACAAGTTGGCCTTCCTGTAAGGGATAATACGAAGGGATGAGCTCCCATGGGCCGCAAAGCGTTGGTTTCCAGCCTTCTCGTGAGCATCCTCGCCTCGTTCATGGCATGGGCCGTCATCTGGACGCTTCAAGATAGCGCGGAGACGGCCCGTGGGGTTGGTGACGATGCCGTCGCGCTCAGCATCCTCAACGTAGGTACGGGCGAGAGGGCAGATGCCACTTCCAACGGTAGCGTGGGGCGCCTTGCGGACCTGCTCTCAAGATACGGGGTGGCCGCCATCATAGATGGTAACGGAGACGGTCACCCCGTCCTGTGGGCGCTGGACTCAGAGGGCATCATCCCTTGGCTCTCACAGTACGCAGGAAGGCTGGTGCCAAGCGACAGGCCACAGGTCATCCTGTTCAAGGGCAGCTACTCGGAGGGCAGGTGGGAGGCTGGCCTGCCGCTCACGCTCCTTCCGGAGGGATCCGACGTTATCGACACCATCAACCCGACGCACGACAACAACGGGACCCTGCAGGGCGTCTGCGTGCCGTCGAGGCAAAGTCGGCTCATCCCCGGGACCTACGTGCTTTCCTCCATGCCAAAGGGGCTGCTCGACGAGCTGCGACCCCTGCTGCTCTCAACGGACCTTGAGCTGGGAGGTTTGGATGAGAGCCCGCTGTGGCTTAACCTGATGAGTAGCCCGATGTTCGTGATAGCCTCCTTTCTGCTCGTCTTTGGGCTCATGTCCACTGGCGTCTTTTGGAGGGTCTCTGCGACAGGCAGGCGCGACGACATCAGGCTCGTCTACCTGGCAGGCGGGACCGCCCGCACGATGGTCAGGAGGAACTTTGCCGGTTGCGTGGTTCCCATCCTGGTCGGCGTGCTTGGAGGCGCAGCAGCATCGGCCGTCCTCACGGGGGCAGTGAGCCAGGCCCCGCCTCCCGAGGGACTCCTCGAATGTCTCTGCCTCACGACGGGCCTCTCGACTTTGGTCCTTCTTGCCCTCATGTACCTGGTGCTTCGCTGGGCAATAACAAGCGCGCTAAGGGGGTGCGACTGATGGAGGAGGTCACAGGCGGTATGCGGCTGGCACTGCGTCACTGGCGCGAGCTTGCGGGAACGACCCTCATCTTTGCGCTCGTATGTCTTGCGTTGTCCTTCATCCTGGGGGATGTCATCGTGGAGGTGGGAGTGTTGAGGGGTGGAGCCACCGTGAGGAGGGAGGGGGCAACCACCTTCGCCTGCTTCTATCCTCCCCTCAGGCCAGTAAGCGACACGAACCCCCGCCTGCTCGATATGCTTGCAGAGAAGATCGAGGAGGGTAGGGCCTACTCATCGGTGATCGGAAACCTCGAGGCGGACAGCCCGGAGGACTTCGACGTAAGAACTATCCTGGTAGTTGGCGGAAGGGCCCGGAGCCTGTTTTCCGACCTGGGCCTCACGCCCACCGCCCCTGGCGCCTTCCTTGGGACCAAGGTCGAGCAAACCTCCCCATTCGTGAGGCTAAGGGGCAAGGAGATACCCGTCGCAGGCAGGCTCAGGGGTGGCGCCGTGTGGTTTGACCCATCTTCCGCCGGCATAGACCTCGACGGCTGCCAGGTGCTGCAGGTGACTCCGGCAGAGTTCTCTGGGCTTGGCACGATCGCCCAGGAGGAGCTCGTGCTGCGTGCGGTGTTCTTTGACGTGTCGGACGACTTCATCGAAGAATACATTGCTGAGGCGGCAAAGGGCGAGCTCTACCTTGTGCCACAACACATAGCCGTCGTGCAGCCCCGGGGGTTCGCGGCACTGATGGTACGGGCAAGCCTCTACCTCATCTCGACGGTGGCCTTCTTCGCCCTTGAGCTCTTCTCGTTCTGCGCCTCCACGAACGAGATTCTGAGGCAAGAGAGGAGGGCCTTCGCCATCAGGCGCATGTGCGGGGCCACAAGAGCTGCGCTTGCCGTCAGGCTGGCATCGTTTCTCGCGGTGGGCGTGCTGGCGCTTCCCGTACCCTCGTGCCTTGCGCTGACGCTCTTTGGGCCACCGGTGGGCACCGGGGCGCTCGCGGCGCTCCTCAGCATCCTGTTGGTCTATGTCGCGCTTCTCTGCGTCTTCATGCGCAGGGTGTTCCCAGGAAGGGAGTGATCAAGGTGAGTTGTCTTCTCAGGCTGGAGGGCGTCACGAAGTCCTTCCGAGCCAAGCCCGACCCCGTCGAGGCCCTTCGCGGGGTCACGCTTGAGATCAAGGCGGCAGAGATGGTAGCGCTCATGGGGCCGTCGGGCTCCGGGAAGTCCACGGCCCTCTCCCTCGCAGGACTCATGCTGCGCCCGACGAGCGGAACCGTCTTCCTCTCGGACGAAGCCGCACCGGATGACGAGAGGGGTCGGGCGAGGCTGCGCAACTCCTTCGTGGGGACCGTCCACCAGAGCTACGCTGTGATAGGCGACATCAGCGGCATCGCCAACGTCGAGATTCCCCTGGAGTACGCCTCGCCGCGACTGCCGAGGGGACGAAGGCGCGAGCTTGCCCGAGAGGCGCTCGGCAAGGTGAGGCTGGGCGAGGACGTCTACTCCAGAAGGGCCTCGAGCATGTCCGGAGGCCAGCAGCAGCGCGTCGCCATCGCGCGGGCGCTTGTCGTCGATCCGAGGCTGATCCTTGCCGACGAACCCACGGCCGCCCTCGACGGGAAGCTGATAGGCATCATCATGGGCCTGCTGAGGGATGCCTGCAAAGCTGGGGCCGGAGCCCTCATCGCAACACACGACGAGCGCGTGGCATCATGCTGCGACCGAAGCCTCACGCTCGTAGACGGCGCCATCGTCTGAGGGCGAGAGTCCCAGTCTTGTCAGACCCCGAACCCCGCCAGCCCTGTCAGACCCCGAGGAACCCCCCCTCAGATTGAGGGGTACCGAGTTTTGGCTGCCAACTGGGCAAACGCCCACGGAATAGCGCCCGGCAGATTCCGGGGCACGCAGCACCGTCTCCCTGCGACGCCTGCTTCCCAGCGGCGCCCAATGTCACAAGCGATTGTCGCCTGCCACGCGCCCCTCAGGCGCCGACAATGGTAAGCTCGCTCGCAAAGCCGTTAAGCTCGATGACGTGACGTGCGTTCTCGTCCTCCTCGACGCCCTCGAGAACGATCCTGTTGCGGATGCCTCGCGTGCGCGTGGCAAACTCGGCTCCCTTTGGGACTACGATCCTAGATGCTGCCCCATGCTGGTTGAGGTCGAGTTTGTCGGGCAGTGAGGCGCAGCTGACGTCCACGTCTCCGTTAGCGTCCAGCTCCACGTGGCCGACAAGCCCATCGATGACGACGGTGCTCACCCTACCGCCAAACTCCACGTGTGGGCAGTCAAGACCCCGAAGGACGAGCTCAGTCGTGTTGCCCGTAAACTCAACGCCGCGATCGGTCTGTGGCAGGCGCACGATGACGTCGAGGCCCTCCCGGCACTCTGCATCCGTCACGCCCTCCAGGCGAGTCACGTCCACATCGAAGTTGCGACCCTGGTCCAGATACACCCTCAGTTTGTCAATAAGGCCAATGGTGTCGCTGCCCAGAAGCACGCAGACGCGACCGTCAGGGCTCGGCTCCGCCACGATGCGGCGCGACCCGCAGACGTTGATGTCAAAGCTCCTCGCGTCCTTCACGTCGCACTGCGTAAGGCTCGTGAAAAGGTAGCCTTTCTCGCCCGCCCTGGCAAGCGGCGTGTTTTCGAGTAGCTCGTCGACCGAGACCTCGAAGAGGTGCGCAAGCGCCGTCAAATTGCTGATATCAGGCAGACCAGCGTTCGTCTCCCACTTCGTGACGGCTTGCCGAGAGACGCCGATCCTCTCGGCAAGCGCGTCCTGGGAAAGCCCAGCCCTCTTACGAAGTTCTCTGATTCTGTCGGAAAGCATGTCGCTCCTCGCCGCATCGGTGGTTGTTGGGCCCGCCTGTGGGTCCGTCTGAAACGTGTGCTCGACTGCGTCCATTCCTTGTCCTCTCGTTGGTTGTGACCGAACGAGCACAAGGTATCGGCTAGGGACGGGGCTGGCCAGCAACAAGGGCTTGCACGGGGCATATTGACTGCTACGCTTCGTGGCATATGGCCCTGAGCTGGCAAGACACTGTGCCCTCGCACCCTACAGGCTTTGGGGTGCGAGGGCATCCGACCCGCGCGGCGCCACATGGCGAGCAAGCCGGCGCAAGCGAGACAGACGTTCCGCCAAGATGGACGGGGCAAGCGGCAGCAGACGGGACGCCTACAACGACTACTCGCCGTGCGCGCTGATGAGCTCTGAGATCCTCCTCGAGAGTTCGTCTAGGTTCATGCCAGAGCGCTCCGCCATCATGCGGACGGTGGCCTTGGGAATCATCACCCGCGCGAGCGGGGAGTGGAGCAGCGCAAACTTCTCGTTCACCTGCGGCAGCGCGTCTTTGAGCCAGGGATGGGCCGCAAGGAGGTCGCGCAGGCGCGTGTCGCCATTGATCGAGCTCGTCGCCTGGGCGGATGGGACGGGTGCCTCATCTTCTTCAGGTGACGACTCCTTGGTGGAAGACGACCCCTCGGCGGGCGCCGCAGCCTGCTTGTCCGGACGGGCGGCAGATCCCTCCGCTTTCGAGTCCTGCGCCTGCTCGCCATCGCCGTCCGCAAGCTCACCACCGTGCTCCTTCGCGCTCCACGTGAGTAGCGTCTGGGAGCCCTCAAGGCTGCGAATGTGGGTGCAGTCCTGCATCATCTCGAGGATGCCCCTAAAGGTGCCGTCCTTGTCGCGCACTGCCAGGTAGGTGATGTAGATGAACAGGTTTGGCTTGTTGATCCAGAACTCGGCAGATTCCTGCTCGCCGCTGCGGAACTTGTCGATGATCTCGCGCACGATGTGGGCAGACTTGCGCGGGTGGCAGTTCATGATGTCGCGGCCGATCACATTCTTGCTTCTGGGGAAGACGCGATGCTTGGTGTCACTGTAGAAGCACACAAGCTCGTTCTCGTCCACATAGGAGAGATCGACCGGCAGATGCTTGTAGATGAGGTTGATCTGCTCCAGCGTGAGCGAGCCTTCGGCCACATGAAGCTTGGAGGAGGTACTCACGCCGCCCAGACCGTGCTTGCCGAGCAACTCCAGAAGGTCCTGCGAGAGATCGGACGTGGCGCCCTTCCCCTTGGCACCGTCGTCTTTCGCGGGCTTCTCTCCCACGTCAATCCACGCGAAGCCTATCTCGTGGTCGCCTGCGGCCATGTCTCGAAACTCGTCAGGTGTGAGCAGGATGAGCGAGGTGGGGTACAGGACGTTCTGCTCCTTCGAGATGAGGTCGCGAATGTCGGCGACGAGCGTCGGCTGCATGTCGATGAACCTCTCCTCGTCCGTGTCGAGGAGCTTACGAGCCGTGCCGATCTCCTCCCAGATAAAGTCATCCAGGGTCCACATCGTCGTGGTGGGCCGGTCGAAGCCCTTCTTCTCGAGCATGGAGTAGAGCTGATTCTGCTTCCTGGACAGGTGCTTTTTGTACTCCTTCAGCCTATCGTATATGCTGAGCCACTGGTTCTTGATGGGAGGATACTGGACGAGGTCCTCGATGGACAGGCAGATCTTCTCCAGCTCGTCGTTCTCTGCGTAGTAGCGCGCGATGGGGTGGTCAGCCGGAAGCTCTGGGCGCGAGCGATCGATGAGGCCCTCGAAGAGGGCGAGCATGCTTTGGATGTCCTCCTTCTGGCACTGCCCCTCCTCGAACTCCTCGAGCTCCTGCTCCGCCAAGGCGACCTCATACGGCTTGATGGAGTCCACCCGCTCGCGTAGGCGCCTTCGGCCCTCCTCGAGGGTGATCGAGCCGCTATTGTAGGCATCCTTCACCTCAAGGATGAACTTGAGCTTATCCATGTCATGCTCGGGAACGTGATCCATCATGCTCTCGGTCTTGCGCTTCATCTGCGACTCCTTCTCTTGAGGCAAACCTGTCCCTCGGGATATGTTGCCACATCAACAATTGTCAAGGCGTACTGTAACAGAGATGCTGCACCCCCATCAGAGGGTGCAGTTAATCCCTACTAATTATATAGCAATTACGCGCCAGAGATCTTCCCAAAAAGTCGGTAAGCCCACAAGGCTCTGCACCCCAAGGCCTCATGCCGCCTACCTGCCATACTCCTCCTCGACACGTAGTTACGCGTCGGACTCAGGATGACGCTCTTCTCACTGCCGAGAAAGACCTAAAGAACCGGGCTCTATGTATCAGAACCAATCTTTTTGAGATTGCACGTAGATTCGCTGGAACTCTTCATCGCTTTTCGTGAGATACATAACGCCCTCAATGATGCTCACGAGAAACATGGCGAGAGGCACCACAATGGTCCACCAAAGAAAGAAGGTCAGCAAAAACATGATGATACCCGCACTTATGTATCCTAAATAAAACTTGTGAAAACCGAGTATCCCGCAGAATATCGCTAGCAATCCTGCCGCCACTCTGCTCTTGCGAGATACTGGCCGAGTGGGATATGGGGGCTGCGTGAACACCTGCACCTGCGTATATGATGTTGGTTGCTGCGGGTATGCCTGCGTAGCTGACGCTCCGGGCTGATTATATGTCTGCCCCTGCGGCTGGGCGTAGGTGGCGTAGGGTCCCTGCTGCGCGTCCTGCCCCTGCGGCTGGGCGTAGGTGGCGTAGGGTCCCTGCTGCGCGTCCTGTCCCCGAGGATATGGTCCCTGTGACTGTGGATTTGACTGTGCCTGGTAGTCATCCTCCTGAGATTGGGAAAAGGCCACCTCATGTGTCGTGTTGAAACGCGTTTCCTGAGTAACCGCCTCTGAGAGCGGTGGCCCCTCATCCTCCTGCCCCTCACCCAAGCTCTCGTTCGTCCCTTTGTCTATGGAATTGGAATCATCGGGCACAAAGAACGACGTACCACGCGAATCTGCCCGATCCGTGGGCGACACCACCTCCCTGGCAACCCCCTCATCCACTGAGCTAATGACATCGCCTATCGTAACGTCCTGGACGCCCCCCTCTTCTGTATCCCCCTGTGGGTCTTGCGTCACCACGGTAGCTGTCTCTGTGAGTGCGGGCGTGGTGTCTGTTGCGGAGGATGTGTTCGTAGGTGTCGCGATCCCCGCAGCAGGCTGTGCAGTAGGGATGGGGCTGCCGCATTCTGGGCAGATTCGCACCGCATTCGGAACAGAACCTCCATCGTGTGTATGGGTTGACATACTTCCCTCCTTGTCTCGACTCTTATGGTTGAACTGGTTGTAGCTATATGGAGAACAGATAATGGAGACCCATGTAGAACTATCTTGAGGCAGTGTACCCACCCAGAAAGAGATCAAAGCTCTGAATCGCAGTCCCGAAAGACAGCGACGAAGTCCTCAACGAGCGACTCATGAGCAGACGACTACAAGCCCACATACCAGATGTCGAGAAACCCGGTAAGGGCACAGGAGAGACATCTAAGGGGGCACGCCGTCATGACTGACCATACAACCACGACCGCATCACCGACAAGGAAGGGCAAGGGACTACGATGAGCCGAGCCACAGGCCGCGCATACGACGAGGCCATAGACCCTAGATAAGCTGCAGCAAGGCGGCACGACACCCCTGTCCGCCCGTCCCGATCCCGGGCTACAGCGCCATGTATGTCTTGTCACTCACCGGCTCGCACCACTCGTTCGAGAGGCCCTCTCCGGGAATCCCAAACGCAAGATGACTGAACCAGCTGTCAACCTTCGCTCCGTGCCAGTGCTTGACCTCGGCAGGAATCTCGACGACGTCACCCGGCCTCAGGCCCTGGGCGGGCTTACCCCACTCCTGGTACCAACCCTCGCCATCGACGCAGATGAGCACCTGCCCGCCCCCTGTGGTGGCGTGGTGGATGTGCCAGTTGTTGCGGCAACCCGGTTCGAAGGTCACGTTGTGGATGGCAATGGGATCATCTGGTGTCGTGAGCGCCTTTAGGTAGGAGTTCCCTATGAAGTACTGCGCAAAGGCGTCGTTCGGCTCGCCCAGACCAAAGAAACCGCCATGTCCCTCAGCGTCCCCTCCCTCAGGTGCCACATCGGCGTAGACCTCCTTCGCCAACCTGAACGCCGCCCAGGCGTTTGGCCAGCCCGCATAGAAGGCCACATGCGTCAGGAGCTCGGCCATCTCCGTCTTGCTGACCCCGTTTTCGCGCGCCGACTGCAGGTGATATCTGAGCGAATCGTCGACGATCCCCTTTCCTATGAGCGCGCTGACCGTAACGATGGAGCGGAGTTTTAGGGGAAGCTCGCTCTCTCGCGACCACACCTGCCCAAAGAGCACGTCATCGTTGAGCTCTGCGAACTTTGGGGCAAAGTCTCCGAGCGCGTCGTGTCCTGCCGTCTGCGTAACCATGCCTGGCTTCCTTCCCACGGTACCGTCCCTGCCTGGCATGATATCGCTACAGCCTACCCCCATACACCGGGAAGAGAGAACTGGCCCCGTAGTCCTTGATACGCTCCATGGACTTCAGGCTCTGCATGTCGTCGTCAGAGATGGTGAAATCGACGTCCGCGTTATCCCTCAGATGCTCCACGCTCGTCGTCTTGGGAAGGGCCACCAGGCCCAGTTGGATGTCATAGCGCACGCAGAGCTGTGCGACTGACGTGTGGTACTTCTTGGCTACCTTCGCTATCTGTGGGTTCTTGAGCACCATGCCATGGGCGATCGGCGAATATGCCTCGACCTGGATGCCATGGTCCTGGCAGAAGCGGATGAGCTCGAAGGGTGTGTTGCTCACGTGCGCCAGCACCTGGTTGACCTGGGGCGTGACATCAGAGTTATCGAGAATGTTTGTAAGGTCATGCTCGTTGAAGTTCGAGACACCGATGACGCGTACCTTGCCCGCCTGCCTCGCGTCGACCAGCGCTCTCCACACCTCCAGGTTTTCCGCCTCGTAGCGGTTGTCAGACTGATTCACCTCGATCCAGGGCTGGGGACTGTGAATGATCATCTGGTCGAGATAGTCGAGCCCCATCATGGTCAAGGAGCGGTCTATGGACCTCAGTACGGTGTCATAGTCCTTTCGCTCCGCCGCAACCTTGGACGCGACGAAGAGCTCCTCACGTGTGATCCCGCAGTTGCGCACACCCTCGCCCACGCCCCTCTCGTTCCCATAGGACTGGGCCGTGTCGATCATGCGGTAGCCCACCCCCGTCGCGTTCACGACGGCCTGGTACGCCTTGTCATCGCCCAGCAGCCACGTCCCCAGCCCAAGCTTGGGAATGGCCGTCCCGTCGGCGAGCGTGTACCTCTCACTAAGCAGCATGCTTCTCCTCATCACCTTGCCAAACGATGCGGGCACGATGCCAGCTCTGGAGGCCACGTCCGTCACGACCTCTCTGCACCCGGCACCCGCCGGAAGCTCCTAGATGGCACGCTGACCGTGGCATGACGTCCCCTGGCTGACCTCGCGTCTTTTGACATGGCCCCCCATCGTTATCCGTTTGTCAGAACTATCCTAATGGGTGTACGCCTAGGAATGAGCCGAGATGTAAAATGTCTATATTAGATATATAGAAATAGCTGATTGCAATACCAACGAAGAGATACACTTTTACTGGTTGTCTTGGTTGCATCGAAGGTAGAAGGCTCGAACGAGGAAGGCGCAGTATGGAACTCAGGGCCCTCAGGTACTTTCTAGCCGTAGCCAGAAAGAGGAACATGACCGAGGCGGCGATCGCCCTGCATGTCACGCAGCCGACCCTCTCCAGGCAAATCTCCGAGCTAGAAGAGGAGCTTGGTACGAGGCTCTTCACGCGCACGAACAGAAGTACCATCCCAACCGAGGTGGGCCTGCGCCTGCGCCAGCGGGCAGAGGAGATCCTCTCCCTCGTGACTCGGATGGAGGACGAGGCGAAGGGCGGTGAGGCCGAGCTCTCTGGCTGCATTCGCATCGGTACCGTCGAGACCTGTGCCACGGGGATGATCGCCGAGGCCTTCGCATCGCTGCTACAGAGCCATCCCAAGGTGACCTGCGAACTCCTCAGTAGAAATGCTGACACGGTGGAGGAGAGACTCGAGCACGGCCTGCTTGATTTCGGGCTCTTACTCGGACCCGTCAAGTTCGAGCGCTACGAGTGCCTGCGCCTGCCCACGACAGAGCTGGTCGGGATCGTCACCCGAAGCGACAGCGACTGGGCAGAAAGGTCGTGCGTCACTCCTCGAGACCTGCAGGACATGCCACTGCTACGCTCGTCTCACATCAACAGGCAGCTTCTTGACCTCACAACATGGTCGGGTGGAACCCTAGATGTTGGGAGGATGAGGCTCGCGGGTCACTTTGACCTCATCGCAAACGTGACGCCCATCGTGAAAAGCGGTGTGGCAAATGCGCTTTGCATAGACGGCCTGCCGTCCCTCACCTCGGAAGACCTTGCGTTTGTGCCCTTGGAACCCACAGTGCGCGTTGGCGCCTCCGTCATCTGGAAGCGTCATCGCAGCCTCTCGCGAGCCTCTGCGGCCCTTCTCGAGAAGCTGCGATCAATGGTGACGCAGGATACGTGAGACACTCATGGCACTCACGGCAAGTCGGATCATAGCGGCACCCAGACGTGCCGTTGAGGGCACGCCCAGTGCCGGATCTAGACGATGCATGCCGTTGCGAGCAGATTGACGCCAGCGAAGAAGATACCGACGCCGACCATGGTACCGATCGCGACAGCTGCGATGGCGGGATTCATGAAGCTCATGACGCCGACGATGACCATCAGTATGCCTGTGAGCATAACGACCCACCAATTCCTCGCCATCACCCGCGTATCGAACTCCTTATGGATGCGATGCAGGTGTGAGGAGCGCACGATGCGGAAAAGGCCGATCAAGAGAAGCCACAGGGCGGCTGTGTATGCGACGAAGAGCTCGACTGCGAGCTGCATCGTCTCGCTGACGATAAGGATGATGCCAAAGCATAGCGAGGCAATGGCACCTGCCAAGGTCCAGCCATCCGCGAGTCCAAGCTCCCGACGGCCTCCCCATGTGCAGATGTTACCGACAGCATCCAAGATCATGTTGAATCCGATAACCCACCCAAGGACAAGAAACGTCAGTCCCGGGACTGCGATGCAGTACACACCTGAGGCAACCATCAGGACGCCCATCACTATCACTATGATCTTACCTGACGTCTTCATCACCACATCACCTTCCAAAACGGGCCGCAGCATCAAAAAATTGGTGCCAAAGGTCGCAAACCCAAGAGCTAAGACGTCACGTGAGTATTTAGAACTATACCCCATCCGCGCACGACATAGACGAGCTCTTTGATGCGACTGACCACTTCTGCTATCAGCAGCAAGGCAGATACGTTACCTATAGGAGACATGGGCTTCATTGAGTGATGTACTATAGTTTGCCAGGAATGGAACCTATGGCAGGAACAAAATTTGTTGATGAGATGTGAGTCATGCTTCATCTAGAGAAGATAACCGCAAAGAACGTCTGGGACATCCTCAAATTGAAAGTATCGGAGTCACAAAGAGACTTTGTCGCAGCGAATAACGTCAGCATCATCGAGGCATACATCGCCATTACGGCAAACGGACATGCGTTTTCATTTGGCATATATGACGGAGAGACCCCAGTAGGTTTCTTGATGATTGGTTTTGATGTTGACGATTGCTGGGACGGTACGCCGAGGATAGCCAAAGGAAACTATAGCCTTTGGCGCTTAATGATCGATCAAAAGTATCAGAAAAGGGGTTTCGGTAAGAAGGCTATCACCCTTGGTTTGGATTTTGTTAGATCGTTCCCCTGTGGCAAGGCGAAGTACTGTTGGCTGTCCTATGAGCCAGAAAATGTTGTCGCCCGTCACTTGTATAGCTCATTTCGCTTTACTGAAACTGGTGATATGGATGGAGACGAAATCATTGCCGTATTAGAGCTTTGAGATAGCTTAATGTGAAACGTTCGAATGTTCGCTTGGCATACCAGTCCGTCCTTTGGAAGTCTCGCCCTCACGGAAAAGCGCATTCTGTGCCGGCGACGTGACGGAAAAGCGCACTCTGCCTGCGGGCGGTCACGCACACTGCGCCTTTCCGTGACGTCTCGGCCGCAGAGTGCGTCTTTCCGTGAGGGTCCGCAGCTAGAATGCGCCTTTCCGTAGAATGCGCCTTTCCTCACCTGCGCAAACGTCGAGCCACCTCACGGAAAAGCGCATTCTGTCTCCGGCACCTCACGGAGAAGCGCATTTTGGATGGGCGACGTAACGGAAAAGCGCATTCTGTGCGCAAGCAGTCACGCAGAGTGCGTCTTTCCGTGAGGGTCCGCAGCTAGAATGCGCCTTTCCGTAGAATGCGCCTTTCCTCACCTGCGCAAACGTCGAACCACCTCACGGAAAAGCGCATTCTGTCTCCGGCATCTCACGGAAAAGCGCATTCTGGACAGGGGTGGGTCCGTGAGTCTACGTCGAGCTCCCTCGCAGAGAGTGCCGACCTTCCTCCTCTCTGCCGGTCGCCTGCCACCCGAGCGAGGTTCTGCAGGCTTCAGGCTCACGCGGTTGGACCCATAGCGCACGCCGGCGTCTCCAGACGCGAGGACCGCATACCTCTTTCCAGCCGTTATCGATCGTACAGCCACAGGCAGGGTCATCACCACAAGAACTAGTAGACCTATCCCCTAAACATGAGATTTCTCAGGATAATTAAGCTCTGAGAGGGAATACAATGATATGGTTTACGGGATAATGTATAGTATATCGGTTTCGTAGGTTATGGGACACCTCAGAAGGAGTGTTCTTGAGCTATTCTGCTAATGCTGACAAGGGTGAGATGACTGCTGCCCAGAAGGGTCTCATGATCATCGCGATCGCCTACCTAATGGCAGGGGTCCTTCTGCTTCTGTCATCCCTACTCCTTCTTAACCCTTCCTCGCAGCCTGGGATCATAAGCCAGCAAATTACGACACTCACGCTCCTTGACCTTCCCCCTGAGCCGGATGCGAGCGTATACCAGTCCGGCATACATCAAACATCTCAGGTGACATCAACCTTTGTGCTCTGCCTTGATCTTGGCCTGTTCACGCTACTTGCAGGCATCTGCGGCATCCGAGCCTCAACTGATATCGAGAGAATCGTTCCGTACCTAGTGCTCTCAAGCACCCTGTTCCTGTGCAAGGCAGTAATAACGGTGACTTTGCTCCTTAGGGGCAACTTTGTTCCCAGTACATCGGACCTGGTTGTCTTGATCTTAACGGCAGCTGCGGTCCTGCTCGGCATATCCGTCAACCAACAGAGAGAGAAGCCTGACTCGTCCGACCCTCACTCACTTGGGAGCTGAGGGAAGAGTCCCCGCAAGACCCTACTCAAGCGGACCCGTGTAGTCCTTGATACCTCCTATGTCGCGCACGTTCGTGTACCCCCTGCGCCTGAGCCTGTCCGCCGCGCGGGCGGACCTCACGCCGCTCGCGCAATAGAGGAAGATGGGTGCCGACCTGTCCTCGACGAGCTCGCCAACACGTTCCAGTTCGGAGAGGGGCAGGCTAGTGGCACCCGCGACGTGACCCGACGCGAACTCGTTAGGCTCGCGCACGTCAATGAGGAAGGCCCCCTCGGTGCTGCGCGCCTCAGCCACGCCATCATCCATGTCCTTGGCCTTGCCAAAGAGAGAGAACAGACCCACAAAGACACACCTCCATCGCCTGCGGACACCCAAGACGCGAGCCGTACGCACGCAGACGCCGCTGACTGTTCACGAACGCCTCCTTACGTGCCGCACGCAGACCCACGCACGAGCACGACCGCACGAAAGATCACGCCAAGGGCGCTCCGCCCGCGCCCTGGATGCCTGGAACAGCGGGAATGGTGGCAAACCCCCGCTCGAGGTCCTCGTCGGTGGGGACGGAGTCGACCATCGTCTTGTTGTTGTAGGACTCGTACGCGGTCATGTCAAAGTACCCGGTACCAGTAAGGCCAAAGAGGATGACCTCCTCCTTGCCAGTCTTCTTGCACCTGAGCGCCTCGTCGATGGCGACGCGAATGGCATGGCCGCTCTCGGGCGCGGGAAGGATGGTCTCGAGGGTTGCAAACTGCGTGGCCGCCGCAAAGACGTCCGTCTGCCTAACGGCTACGGCGTCGAGCAGGCCATCATGGCGCAGCCTCGAGACGATGGGGCTCATCCCATGGTAGCGAAGCCCCCCTGCGTGGTCGGGGCTGGGTATGAAGCCATTGCCAAGGGTGTACATCTTCACGAGTGGACAGGTCTGGCCCGTATCCGCGAAGTCATAGGCATAGCGCCCCCGCGTAAGCGAGGGACAGCTCACAGGCTCGACGGCAACGAAGCGCGTATTGGGGTGCGTGCCTTGGATCTTGTCGCGCATGAAGGGGGCGATGAGACCACCAAGATTTGACCCGCCACCCGCGCAACCGATGACGACGTCGGGGTAGTCACCCAGCTCTGCAAGGGCATCGTAGCTCTCGAGGCCGATGACGGACTGGTGGAGCACCACCTGGTTGAGGACGGAGCCGAGCTGGTAGCGACCGCGATTCTCGGGCACGTGGAGCGCGCGCTCGACGGCCTCCGAGATGGCAGTGCCCAAAGAACCCGAACGGTTAGCCTCGTCAGCATACATCCGCCTTCCCACCTCGGTCGTCTCGGAGGGGGAGGGCGTCACGTTGGCGCCGAAGGTCTGCATCACGCTGCGGCGGAAGGGCTTCTGCTCGAAGGACGCCCTCACCATGAACACGTCGCAGTCGAGGCCAAAGTGCGCGGCTGCCTCAGAGAGCGCGGTTCCCCACTGACCGGCGCCCGTCTCGGTGGTGATGGTCGAAAGACCCTGTTCACAGGCGTAGTACGCCTGGGCAAGAGCCGAGTTGAGCTTGTGGGAGCCGGAGGTGTTGTTACCCTCGAACTTGAAGTATATTCTCGCGGGCGTGTCGAGGGCCCTCTCGAGGTTGTAGGCCCGACATAAAGGAGAGGGCCGATATACCCTATACATCTCCCGCACGCCTTCTGGGATGTCGAAATACGTCGTGGTGTCGTCGAGCTCCTGGCGACAGAGCTCGTCGGCAAAGACAGGGCGTATGTCATCGAACGTGACGGCCTTGCCGTCAGGCAGACGCATGGGATCGAGCCTTTCGTGCATGTCGGCACGCAGGTTGTACCACTGGGTGGGAATCCTGTCCTCTGGGAGGTAAAGACGGTAGGGATTGTCTGCTGCCATCGGCATTCCTTTCTGTCGGCAGCGCTCTGTCGCGCAAAGACCTCTTATTATGGCACCCAAGCCTGCCCATGTAGGGCTGCACAATGTGCGATGTCACAGTAACGCAACAGCCGCCGAGCGCGGGATATTCAACGAGTGCGCCAAGACCACGCCTGCCGTTGCCGGACAGAGCGCGTCACCTTTATGCCTCAGGCAGGATCCTTGGACGCAGAGGAAAGATCCAAGGACTCGTCCCACGTATGCCTTCCCGTGTCGTACTCGCTCCCAAAGTAGACACTCGCCACGGGCGTGGGACCATCCGCGTTCTCCTCACCCTCGAAGTAGTAGACCGTGACGTTGGGATGGTCCTTCCACCTCTCGAGGATGAAGGGCCACGAATACCGCTCGTGGACGCATCGAAACCAGCGTGTCACGTCATCGGACTCGCCCTCCGAGCGCCCCTCGAGGGCAAACGTCCTGTCCTGCTCGTTGACGCTCACCAGCACGCCGCTGAACTTGGGAGCAAAAGGAAGGTCCAAGACCTCCTCCAACGTATGCATCCCTGAGTCGTGCTCGCCCTCAAAATAGACGCTCATGACGAGCGTAATGCCCTCGGGCTTGTCCTCGCTCTCGAAGTAGCTGACCGTGACGTTGGGGTGACTCTCCCACCTCTTGAGGATGAGGGGCCAAGACTGCCGCTCGTGGATACACTGGAACCATCGTGTCACCTTGATGGGCCCATCCCCCGCGCTCCCCTCAAGGGCGAACGTCTTTTCCTGCTCGTTGACGCTCACCAGCACGCCGCTGAACTCAGGCGGTGGCTTCGCATCGCTCACGCCACCAGAGAGGTCCGCTATGGTGGGAGACCCCCCCTCCTCACGGCCACAGGCCACAAGGCATACCCCCACGCCGATCAGCAGCGCAAGCACGACGACGCACCTTCTCATTGGAAATCACTTCCAAAAGAATATCCCATGGGTGTCAGTAAACTTCGTGAAGTCGAAGTTCACGAACGCAGCACCACTATTCCAGCCATCATAGACGAGCAGCGTACGCAACACCTTGCCGCTTGATTTTTCTCTTATACTAGTAGAAATAAGGGTAACGCTATCGGATATAGAAAAAACATATGATTTATCGCTTTGTTAGTGTCCTTCACGATAATCCCCTCATATGCAGACAAACTCCCAATACCTTTATATTATTTGATAGCGCATGTTAGCTCAGATATTAGAGTATATCTATGAGGTCTATGGACCTATCTACTCGGCCAATGGTATGACATAACCTAGACGATATGACCCGAACTGAGGGAACGGAGCTTATTCCGGGTTG
>ERZ773035.945-NODE-945-length-22059-cov-5.580622_pt1 | contig 22059 bp, 26 predicted proteins | sample MGYA00511487_ERZ773035 | MGnify/ENA primary metagenome ERZ773035 (study PRJEB29015, sample SAMEA2737985) | human oral metagenome | biome: human oral; feature: human-associated habitat; material: dental | place: China | collected 2024 ...
CATCCACGAGTTCTAAACCGCGTGACTCCGCCTCCTCATACACCTTTGGTCCCACTCCATGCGAGCGGATGATGACAAGACCATCGTCCATCTCCTCAAGTGAGCCGACGGTGCCAACGCCCTCGTTTTTTAGACGCTCCACCATCTGTGGATTATGAATGATCGGACCAAGCGTACTGGACATTCCATCCGGAGAGGCATTCTGCCGGGCGATCTCTATGGCACGTTTGACACCATAACAGAACCCCAGATGCTCAGCTAAAATAACCTCCATAGACCTCACCACAATGTATATTGATTCTCAGCGAATCCGCATATACAAAATCCCATCCACACAATCTGAGTAACAGTATAACACGCCAATCTCTTACGCGCAAATAAAATTTATGGAATCACTAATAAAATGTCATCCGTTGGTCAGCCATTAACAATGTACTTTGCTGCAAAAAGGGCAAGAATGCCAAACACAACGCTCAAAACGATATAGAGAATGCCTGTTGTGAGCTGCCCCTTCTCCATCAGACTCCATGCTTCGAGCGAAAACGTAGAAAATGTTGTAAAGCCGCCGCAGACTCCCGTCTGCAGGAAGAGCACGAGGCGCGGGTCAAGATTGCCGTGCCTCCCCGCAATGCCGACAATCAGTCCGATGGCAAAGCAGCCGATCAGATTGACTGCAAAAGTGCCAAGCGGGAATCCGCTGCCCAGTTTTGGGATCACCTGTCCGAGCAGATAGCGGCAAACGGCGCCGATTGCACCGCCAAGCCCCACGGCAAGAAGATTCATCGCACATCTCCTGCGCGCAGATGAGAGGTGTCGTTCATCAATGCAACGATGGCAAAGCCATCATCCTCAAACCGAATTTTGTTGACCGCCGTATTGAGCTGTGATACATGCCATATTGAACGGATCGGCATAGCAAGAATGTCGGCAAGCAGGATGCGGATGGACGCACCATGCGAAACGATAACGACGCGCTTTCCCTGATGTGCGCGAACAATCTCACGGACGCGTCCCGCGACACGCTTTTGAAACTCCGGAAACGGTTCACTCTCCGGAATATCGGCATGTTCGGGATCGTTGTAAAACCGCTTCATCGTGTCCGAATGTTCTGCGTTGACATCGTTGAAACTGCGCCCCTCCCACGCTCCAAAATTCAGTTCGCGCAGCAGCGGATCAGGCGTGACGGTCAGACCAAAACGTGCGGCAAGCGGTGCAGCGGTCTCCATCGCACGTATGAGATCACTCGCATAGATCGCATCCACATGATCGAGGGCGAGATGCCGCCCGAGCGCCTCCGCCTGTGCCCGTCCCTCGACAGAGAGCGGCACATCCGAGTGCCCCTGAAAGCGTCCCGTCTTGTTCCACTCCGTTTCCCCATGCCGGATGATGATAATTTCTGTCATAGTCCTCCCCTTCTCCCATTCAAGACCGAATCTCGCAGACAACGCCGCCGGAGATGAGCCGCTCCGTCCGCATATAGCGATAGCTGCCGGCAAACGCTGCGGCAAGTTCCCGCGTTCGCTGCTCCACATCCATGGATTTCATATCCGATGCCCAGAGTGCAGCAACGACCGTCCCGCTGTGTGCCACGAGCGTTCCGAGAGCGCCCTTCCGCTGTGCAGCGGTGATAAACGACTCCAAGTTCGGCTTTTCCAGATGTCTTTGATTCAGCCGAGCACTCGCCGTTGCCGCCTGTCCAAGCAGTATTTCCCGCTCTTGTCCCTCCGCAAGGAACGCCTCGCGGACAACACTCATAACCTGCAGATAGTCGCCATCCTGATCGCCATGATTGCCCTTGCTCTTATAATATGCAACCGTGTCAACAGCCCCGCCCACATCGAAGATGGAGATGGACATAAGCGGCACATCCGGATACTGGCAAAAGAGTTCTCCCGTAATGTGGCTGACATGGGCAAGCCCCGTGAAGGAAACGCCATCGCTTGGCTCAATCGCAATCGCGATCGCCATGATCTCATCTCCCGAAAGGCTTCGCCCAAACGCCCGCGCAACGGCATACGCGACAGCCGCAATATCAGCACTGGAGGACGCCATTCCCTTCCCCTGCGGAATCTCGGATGTGAGACGTATGCCAAACGGCAGGGAATCCTTTCCGATATAGGAGAGCGTGCGCTCCATCGCTTCGCGTGCCTTCTCCCCCAGTCCATGCACCCCGCTGAACGCATCCGAAACCGTCGCCACGGCATACATACTGATGGGTGCGGTCACAAGAAACGGCATTCCGCCGAGGACGCCTTCCACGAGTTCGCCGCAGGTCGCCGGCGCTTTTGCAATTATCTCCATAAAATCCCCCAAACATCCGGATTGACCGACGCAAGCGAAAAGACAGCCAGGACGAGCGTTTCCGTGAGTACGGTCACAGCACCGTAGACATCTCCCGTCACACCGCCGAGAACAGATGTCAGCCAACGGCAAACGAGAAGTGCAAATGCGGTGCCAAGGACGAGTGCCGCCGATGCGAGCGCACCGCACGGCAGAACGAGCAGTGCCGTGGTCAGCGCAGCAATCACAACCGTCCTTCGATCCGCCATATCCGCAAACGTCTTGCCCATGCCGTCCGCGCGCGCGTATGAAAAGCACGCGACGGCAAGCACCATCGCAAATCTGCCGATGATCGGCATAACAAAGAGGGCGGGCATGAGCAAAAAGGGGTGCATGTCGAGAAGCAGGGAAAATTGGAGGAACATCAGCAGGACAAAAGAGACGACACCGAATGAGCCGACGCGGCTGTCCTTCATGATCGCAAGCTTGCGCTCCCGCTCCCGCCCTGAGAACACGCCATCCGCAGTGTCCATAAAACCGTCCGCGTGCAGCCCGCCCGTCAGGACGAGCGGCAGGATGAGCAGCAGCGCCGCCGTCAGCGTCCGCAGCCCCAAAAATCCGACGGTGTAGACGAGCAGCCCCGCAGCCAGTGCATAGCATACACCGAGCACAAGTCCGACAAGGGGGAAAAAGCGCGTACTGCGCCCAAAATCCTCCGCCGTCCATGTCGTCTGCCGTACAATATGAATCCGTGTGAGAAATTGGAGTCCAACGAGAAAGGAATTCATGAAATGCCTCTGTAGTAGAGAAAAAACAGATAGTAAAAGAGCAGAAAGAGCACGGTTACCGTATACATGAGGCGGATTGCACCGAGGATGTGCTTCGCCGAGATATCCATGTGCGCATCGCCCATGTATGCGCGAAAATGACGCTCACCGAAGTAGTAGTTCACCCCGCCGAGCCGGATGTGCAGCGCCCCCGCAACGGGCGCCTCCGCATGACCGCCGTTCGGACTCGGATGCCCTGCGGCATCACGTACGAGCATATTCAGCGCATTTCGCCCGTCATAGCCCAACAGAAATGCCGCCATCACGAAGAGCACACCCGTCAGTCGGGCGGGCACGTAGTTCAGCACATCGTCCACACGCGCCGCCATGCGCCCGAAGTAAAGATAACGCTCGTTCTTATAGCCAAGCATGGAGTCCATCGTATTCGCCGCACGATAGAGCACGGCGAGCGGAGCACCGCCAAATGCAAAGAAAAAGAGCGGCGCGATCACGCCGTCCACGGTATTCTCCGCCACGGTTTCAATCGCTGCGCGTGCCGCATCTGCCTCATCCAGCCGATCTGTATCACGTCCGACGATATAGCCGACGCGCTCCCGCGCCGCTGCAAGATCCCCTTTGACGAGCAGCGCATAGATTTCCTGCCCCGCCTTAGCCAGCATACGCGGCGAAATACAGAAATAGAGCAGGACAACACTGACGAGATCCGTCCCCCACGCCACGGGCAGCGCACGCGCTGCCAGAAGGAGCCCCTCCGCAGCCGCATAGGATATACAGAGCACGAGCAGCGTCAGGAGCGCGCCCATGGCAAATTTTCGCTGATTGCCTCCATTGGCAGGATAGAGCATCCGCTCCAAAAAAGAAATGAAGCGGCCAAGCACGGCAACCGGATGCCATCGCGACTGCGGGTCGCCGAGTACAGTATCGAGAAAGAACGCCGCCATGGCAGCGAGTGCGGCAGGAATCATCTGCACTCCTCCACAATCGCCCTCAGCTTCTCCATATCGAGGCTCGCGCGAACCGACTCCGCGAGCCGGTCGTAGGCATGCTCCTTCGCCTCGCGATAGCGATACTGCACGGATATCTCCGCCCAACCGCGCCGCATACGCAGGCGGTTGAGCATCCTCCTCCGAAAGTCATCATCGTCGAATATGCCGTGCATATAGGTTCCCACGACGAGACCATCCGCAGAAGCCGCGCCATCTGGCACATCCACCGCCGTCCCGCCTGCCGAAACAATGTGGAACGGACGATGTATCGCCTCCGTAAAGCACGTTTCCCCCATGTGGATCTCATAGCCAAGGAGTCCCGTTGCACAAATGCGTGTGCCCAAAAAGGAAATATCTGCCGTCGCCGTGACCTGCCGCAGCCGCTTCGCGGACGCAAATGTCGTCTCGATCGGCAGATAGCCGAAGCCCGCCGTCTCAGCGTGCTCTGACTCCGTATGGAGAGGATCACGTACCACTCTGCCGAGCATTTGATAGCCCCCGCATATACCAAAGAGCGGTGCACCCGCCTCCACACGCTCCCGTATCGCAGCCTCAAGCCCCGTTTCACGGATGTAGATCATATCCTCTGTCGTATTCTTCGAGCCGGGCAGGAGGATAAGATCAGGCGTCCCCAGTTCTGCGGGGGTACGCACATAGTAAAGCGCAACGTCCGGTTCGCCGGCGAGCGCATCAAAGTCCGTGAAGTTCGAGAGTTTCGGCGTGCGGATGACGGCTATCCGCAGCTGATCACTGAGCGCGGCAGCATCCCCGTAATGCTTCTCATCGAGCGATACGGAATCCTCCTCGTCAATGCCAAGCTGCTCGATGTGCGGGACAACGCCGAGCACGGGCTTGCCCGTCCTTTCCTCTAGAAAGTCGAGCGCGGGGGTCAGCAGCGTCACATCGCCGCGAAATTTGTTGATGACAAGCCCCTTGACGAGAGCACGCTCCTCCTCATCCAGCAGTTCGAGCGTTCCGACGAGAGAGGCAAGCGCTCCGCCGCGGTCAATGTCCGCGATCAGCAGGACAGGCGCGCGAAGATGTTTCGCCACACGCATATTCACAATATCGTTCGCCTTGAGGTTGATCTCGGCGGGACTGCCCGCCCCCTCGATCACCAGCAGATCATATTCCTCTTGGAGGCGGTCAAGGGCTTCCTCGACCGCGCCCCATGCCTTGAGCGAATAGCCCTTATGATATTCACGCGCACTCATATTGCCGACCGGCTCTCCCATGATGATGACCTGCGACTGGGAGTTTCCCGTCGGTTTCAGGAGCACGGGGTTCATGTCGATCATCGGAGCAAGCCCCGCCGCTTCCGCCTGCGCGACCTGCGCACGCCCCATCTCGCGTCCATCGAGCGTAACGTATGAGTTCAGCGCCATGTTCTGCGCCTTGAACGGCACGACACGCTGCCCCTCCTGCCGAAAGATCCGGCAAAGCGCCGTTGTGAGAATACTCTTGCCAACATGGGAACTCGTCCCCATCAGCATGATGCTCTTTGCCATCAGATCGCCTCCGCAATTTTCTTGATATTGACGGGAATCCCGCAGGTGACAAGGTAGACCTCGGCGGCACTGCGTGCAATCTGCTGATTCGCCAGCCCCGCCATATCGCGGTAGAGCCGTCCAAGGCGATGCTCCGGCACGATCCCCGCCCCCACCTCGTTTGTGACGAAAATCGTGGTCGCAGACACATCCTGCGCCGCACGAATGAGCGCCCCGATCCGCTCCTTCACATGAAGGGCAAAGGAGTCACGCTCCTGCTCCTCCTCCGGATATTGGAGCATATCATTGCTCAGGAACATCGTAATGCAGTCAAAGAGGAGCACGCCGTGCGAGACACCTGCCGCGCGCATTGCATCCTCCGTATCAAACGGAGCCTCGTACGTCGTCCAATCCGCAGGACGCCGTGTCTGATGGAGATCAACGCGCTGACGCATTTCTGCATCGTAAACCTGCGCCGTTGCAATATAAGCAACCTGTGTCCCACTTTGGGCGGCACAGTGTGCGGCATAGCGCTCGGCAAATGCGGATTTCCCCGAGCGAACGCCGCCCGTCACGAGAATGATCTGTCCCATCTGCGACACGCCTCCACAAAATTCTCTGCAGCAGTCTGACAACCTGCGAAATGCAGATGCAGATAGCTCCCAAGTACGTTCTTATAGACACAGCCCGCCGCGTACCGTGCCCCGTTGCGCAGCTTGGTGAAGGTGAACGGGCGCACCAGATCAGCCGCACGCTCCGCTTCCTCCACCGAGAAGTGAAACTCATGCCCGTGCAGCAGGAGTCCCGCAGAGCCGAGGACGGTATCCACCGCCTGCTCTGCCTCCACATAGCCAACCATCTGCAGTTTCTCCGTCATGCGTGCACGCGCGGGAAATATGCCCGCCATCGCGTGCTCCACACCATCGAAGTCAACAAGCGACTGCATCAGATACATATAGCCGCCGCATTCGGCATAGATGGGCATCCCCTCTTCCGCCGCACGGCAGAGGGAGGCACGCATGGAGGCATTTTCGGCGAGCTGCGCCGCAAACATCTCAGGAAAGCCTCCACCGATGAGGACACCGTCCACCTCGGGCAATGCCTCATCATGCAGGGGGCTGAACGCTATGATTTTCGCACCGTGCGCCTCAAGTTCCGCGAGGCTCGCGGCATAGTAAAAGGAAAACGCTTCGTCGCGCGCGACGCCGATGCGCACGGAGGAGCGTGCATTCTGCTGCGCAGACTGCGGCAGAACAAGCGGCGCAGCAGAACGGGCAAGCTTCAGAATACTGTCCAGATCAAGCCCCGCCTCCACGCGCTCCCCTATGGCACGAACGGTTTCCGCTGCGGCGTTTTCCTCCACAGGTGTCAGCCCAAGGTGACGCTCCGGCAGAGCAAGCGCAGCGTCACGGCGAAGCACGCCGTACACAGGCATATCAATGCCCGCCATCGCCTCGCGAATCATCTCCTCATGCGTCTCGCTGCCGAGGCGGTTGAGGAGTACGCCCGCGAGGTTCAGCCGTGCATCATAGATACGGAAGCCAAGCGCCGTCGCCGCCGCAGATACTCCGACGGACTTTGCGTCAATGACGAGGAGGACGGGAGCGTCCAGCGCCTTTGCTATCGCAGCTGTCGAACTGATGCCGCGCCGCCCGCCGTCATAGAGACCCATGACGCCCTCGATGACGGCGATGTCAGCGCCCGCACATTCGCGTGCAAAGATCTCCGCCAGCCGTGCCTCCGGCACGAGCCATGTATCCAGATTATGCCCGGTACGCCCGCTCGCCAAGCGATGGTAACCGAGGTCGATATAGTCCGGTCCCACCTTGAACGACTGCACCGTAAGACCGCGCGTGCGAAGCGCGGCAAGAAGCCCTGTAACGAGCGTCGTCTTGCCGCCGCCCGACTGCGTTGCCGCTATGACAATGCGCGGGATATTCCACTGCATGAGTTCTCTCCTTAGGGGCGTGTGTTGTCGATCAGATACATGAGTGCGTTGATCGCCGCAGCCGCAATGGGGCTGCCGCCCTTCGTGCCCTCGACGGTGATGTAGGGAACAATACCGTTTTCTGCAAGCGCAGCCTTGGACTCCGCCGCCCCAACAAAGCCGACGGGAATGCCGACAATGCAGGCGGGACGGATCCCCTCTTCGCGCACGAGGCGCAGCACTTCAAAGAGCGCCGTGGGCGCGTTTCCAATGGCAACAATATTCCCGTCGAGATCCTTTCCAAACTGACGCATGGCGACCATCGAACGCGTAATGCCCTCTGCTTTTGCGCGCACGGCAACATCGGGATCCGCCACGAGGCAGTGCACCTCACCGCCGAACGAGGCGAGTTTTTTCTTGTTGATGCCCGTACGCACCATCTCGACATCCGTATAGATGTGTGCCCCCGCCTTCAGTGCCTCGATGGCACGGTCAATCGCCTCCGGATGAACGCGCGTGATCGGCGCATAACCAACATCGCCGGAGGCGTGGATCAGACGCGAATAGAGCTTCGTCGCCCGCTCATCCAGTCCAAGCCCCTCCAGATGGGGTGCAATCAGCTCCATGCTGCGATTTTCAATCGCCATCGGTTCCTTGATGAAATCCATAAAAACTCCTATCTCTGCGATTCGATCACCGAATCGACAAAATGCTTCACATCTTCATACGTATGCGCCAGATGCGGATAATTCAGTATGGGACGATCAATCACAATGACGGGCAGGTTCAGGTCTGCCGCCGCCTGAAATTTTGCGTCCGTACCGCCGATTGTTCCACTGTTCTTCGTCACAATGACATCTGCCCCGTACTTTTCATACATGGCTCGATTGAGTTCACGCGAAAACGGTCCCTGCATGGCAATGATCTGCGCAGGTGTCAGTCCCAGTCCCTCGCAGAGCGCAATCACCTCCGCAGTCGGGAGGACACGCGCGATCAGCGTGCAGTTCGCAAGCGACTTTGCCTTGACGAAACGTTCCAAATTGCGGCTTCCCGTCGTCAAAAACACATTTTTTCCAAAATGCGCCGCAGTCTCCGCCGCCTCCTCATAAGAGTGCACGAGATGCACATTCTCATAGGAAATATCTGTCAGGTCACGCTCGAAGCGAATATAGGGAATCCCCGCCGCCGCACACGCCGCCATGGCATTGCGTGAGACATTGACCGCGTAGGGGTGCGTTGCATCCACAAAGACGTGAATCCCGTGCGCTCTGAAAAAGTCATGCAGCCCAGCCTCATCGAGCGGGGTATCGTTGATGAGGAGGTGTCCACGGCCGCCCTCCTCCTGCTCGGCAAGAAGCTGCTGCCCGTAGGCGCTGACAACCGACGCTGCCACGTCATACCCCGCAGCGCAGAGACGGCGCACGATTTCACGCCCATCCTGCGTTCCCGCCGCCGTGAAAATCAAAGCCCCGGCTCCCGCTTCTGATAGCCGCGCGGCGTAATCATCCAGTCCCCCACCTGCCGGGTCTTGGAGTTGCCGATGATGACGATCGAGAACATATTGATATCCTCCTTCGTAAAGTCACCGAGCCTCGAAATCAGCACCGCCTCATTGGCACGACTCGCCCCCGTCACAATGCCAACGGGCGTCTCGGGCGCACGGTGGCGCAGGAAGATCTCCTGCACGGCTTTGATCTGCCCCACGCGCTTATGACTGCGCGGATTGTAGAGTGCCGTGACAAAGTCGCCCTTTGCCGCAAGTTCGGCACGCTCCTGAATGATCTCCCACGGCGTCAAGAGATCCGAGAGGCTGATGACAACAAAGTCGTGCATAATGGGCGCACCAAGAAGCCCTGCCGCCGCGCTCATCGCCGAGACACCGGGAATCACACCGCCGAACTCCGGCTTCTCCGCGTCATCCATCTTCACAAGCAATTCGAGGACAAGCCCTGCCATGCCATAGATGCCGGCATCACCGCTCGATATGACAACGACATTTTCCCCTGCCGACGCCTCCTGAAGCGCCGCACGGCAGCGGTCAATCTCCTGCGTCATGCCTGTATCGAGCACCTTTTTCCCTTCGACAAGCTCCGCGATCAGATCCACATAGCGCTTGTACCCGACCACCGTCGTCGCCTCTTCAATCGTGCGCCGTGCACGGTAGGTCATATCGTCCAGACTGCCGGGGCCAATACCCACAACACTTATTTTTCCCATAGGAGTGCCACCGTCACTTTCTCAAATGCTGTTTTTCCGAGCGCCATGCGCCCCCCTGCTTCTCCTGCCGCACAGAGCGCTGCGGCCTCGGATACATTTCCGACGCCAATCGTCTGCCGGACAAAATCGGACTCTGTAAGTCCGTATCGTTCAATCGTCGCTGTGAGATCCTCGTTCGAATAGAATCGGATCTCCCGCCCGAGGGTCGCTGCCGCCGCAAGCAGCCCCGCCTCACTGCGCTTGACCGTCGTGCTCGCAAAGAGATCGATGGCGGACGGCTCGCGCCCGATCATGCCGCACGCCTCTGTGAGTGCGCGCAGGATCTTTGCCTCCGGAACCCCTGCACGGCAGCCAACGCCCGCAATCAAGCGGCGCGGGACGAGATAGAGCGTACGCGGCTCCATTTCGTTCGGAACATCTTCCGTACGTATGATAACGACGCGGTATTCATCTGCACCAACCGACGGTACGCTGCCGTGAAAGAGCCGCGCCTGTATCTCCTCTGCGCGCAGCTGCGCCTCATAGAACGGTGCGTGCGGCAGATCATGCGCAATATAGTATGCGATCTCTTTCCCCGCAAGCAGAGCCGTATTGAGCACCTGTATCGCAGATTTCGGCACGGGACGGAGCGCCAGTCGTGCCGCCAGCACATCCGGCGCAAGAGCGCCTGTCACGTCCGTCGCCGTCGTAATGACAGGGTCGGCGCCCACCGCCGCGCACAGCTCTCGTGTGAGTTCAGTGGCGCCGCCAATGTGCCCCGAGAGAAGGCTGATGCCATGCCGCCCCGCCTCATCGAAGACGAGTACGGCGGGATCGTACAGCTTGCTCTCGACACAAGGCGCAAGCATGCGCACGACGATCCCCGTCGCCATCACGCAGATCATGGCGTCATAGCGCGTAAACGCTGTCTTGATTACATCTGCAAGACGCGCAAAATATACGATGTCATGCGCTGTGGAAACGCTGCCGCGCATACGCTCGGGCAGATAGATCGTACCGCCGCCCTCCACAGCCTCCGTGAGACGGCGGACGAGATGTGCGCCGCCCTCCGTCAAGGCAAAGAGCGCTGTTCTCACGACTTCGCATCCCGAAACATGTGCGAGAACCCGGCATCATAGAGCTGCGAGAGATTATATTTTGTATCGAGGCAGTCCCCGACCACAATCATCGCCGTACGGTCGATCTCCTCGGACTTCACCTGTGCGGCAATCGTCGCGAGCGTCCCGCGCAGAATCTTCTGCTCCGGCCACGTTGCACGCTGCACAATGGCAATCGGCGTTTTTTCTTCATAGCCGCCCGCGATGAGTTCCGCCACAACCTCTTCAATCATCGCAATCGATAGGAAGATGCACATGGTCGCGTGATGTGCGGCAAGGCTGCGCAGCTTCTCGCGCTCCGGAACAGGCGTACGTCCCTCGTTGCGCGTGATAATGACCGTCTGTGAAATGCCGGGCAGCGTATACTCCTGCCTGAGTGCTGCCGCCGTCCCGAGAAAGGAACTCACGCCGGGAACGACATCGTATTCAAATCCACGCTTCTTCCACGCGTCCATCTGCTCCTGAATCGCACCGTAGATCGCGGGATCGCCCGTATGCAGGCGCACCGTCATCTTACCCACGGCCTCCGCCTGAGCGATGGTCTCTACGACCTCGTCGAGCGTCATAGATGCCGAGTTGTGAATCTCCGCGCCCTCCTTGCACATGGCGAGAAGTGCGGGATTGACAAGCGACCCGGCATAGATGACGACATCCGCCTCCGCAAGATAGCGCGCTCCCTTCACCGTGATAAGCTCGGGATCACCGGGTCCCGCACCGACAATATGGATCATATATATTCCTCACTTTCTCTGAGCCGTAATGATATAGATGGGGTTGAGCGCCTTTGCCATATCGTATGGACCGACGCGCTCCAGTCGGTTGATCTGCACCTGTATCGCCTCGTATGTATAGCGATCCGCGTGTGCATGAAAATAGTCCAAACAGGCGGCAACCGTCTGCATGGTGATCGCGTTCGCCACAATACGACCCGCAGGACGCAGACGCGCTCCGATGATATCCAGAATATCCGAAAGCTTACGTCCGCTGCCGCCGATCAGAGCCACATCAAGTGCGGGCAGCCCCTCCAAAGCATCGGGAGCAGCCCCTTCAATGGCAGTAATATTCTCTGTCCCGAAGCGCTTCGCATTCTCCGCGATCAGACCGATGGCCTCCGGATTTTTTTCAATCGCATAAACGTGCCCTGCCGGAGCAAGCCGCGCAGCCTCAATCGACAGCGATCCGGTACCCGCGCCGACATCATAGATCACTGCATCCGGTGCGATCTGTGCCTTGACAAGCGTGAGGATACGGATTTCCTCCTTCGTCATCGGCACCTTTCCTCGGACAAACGCTTCGTCCTTTATTCCAAGATTCATACAGCCTCCTGTGCGCATACGATGATGACCCCGTGCCCGATCCCCTCGTCATCCGCCGCCGCACCCAATGTCGTTTCTAAAATTTTTTCATCCGGGTATGAAAGCCGCGTACAGACATACATGCGATCCGCTTCCTGCCAACCGCACGCCAGAAGCCGCGCGGCAATCGTCTGTGAGTTGTTTCGCCCGTCCGTCAGCATACCGAGCACGGCCTCCGGCGCACGAAAAAGCTCCTCCGCCTGGGGTTCCCGCCCGTGAAAGCTGAGAAGGCGTGCCGCGTGCCACGGAAGTGCCAGCCGGGCAAACGCGAGCTGCAGCGAGCTGATTCCCGGTACAACATCAATCTGCGCAATGGAAAATGTACGCCGCAGTGCGTCGAGGAGCGAATAGTAGCCGGGATCACCCGAGACCATGACCACCACGTCATCCTCGGCGAGTCCATCCTGAATAAACGCCAGAACAGCCGGAATATCCGCACCGATGGCGCACGCGCGCGCACCGTCGTGTGCGTAATCCGCAAGCGCACGCTTTCCTCCGACGATGATACGCGCATCCTCTATTATTTTCCGTGCTTTTGGCAACAAATAGGCAGGGTCTCCCGGGCCAATGCCAACGATGATTATCTTATGACTCAATGCACCAGTCTCCATCCATATCTCACGGCAAAGGAATGCGCCCGTGCATCCGCGCCCAGAATATCGCCCGCAAAGTTCACCATCAGCGCACCAACCTGAACCTTGCCAAAGAGATAGCGCTCCGCACGGACGTGCACACGCTCTGCGATCACTGCACAGACGCGCTCCATCAGACCGGCAACGGCGATGATCTCCATCGCATCCTCCGTCGTATTCGCCGCAAGAACGGCACGCACACCATCCTGTGCCAGCCCCTCTGCCGCTGCGTATGCGGCAAGCGTCTCAAGGCGTGCATCCGCAATGCGGTTGTGCGTATGAAAGACGCCTGCCGCCACCTTCACGAGTTTGCCCGTATGTCCGAGGATGAGAATTTTCTCCGCCCCGCGCTCTGCCGCACGATCCAGCATAAATCCGATAAAATTGCTTGTCTCGATGAGCGCCGTCTGCGGTATGCCAAGCGAGAGCGCGATCCGCTCCCCAATCTTTCCCGGCACGAAGACGAGCACAGGCGCATCTGCTGCAAGCGCCACATCGATCTGCGGCACAAGGGAGTCCTTGAACGCCTCCTCCGACATGGGGCGGAGAACCCCCGTCGTCCCAATCACAGAGATCCCGCCCTCAATGCCGAGCACGGGATTCAGTGTTTTCTTTGCGAGTTCCACCCCCGCAGGGATGGAGATGGTCACACGTGCACCAAAGTCAGCGTGCCCTGTCATCTCCTCGATCACATGGCGAATCAGCGTCCGCGGCCCCTCGTTAATGGACGGTTCTCCGACGGGGAGACTCATGCCGCGCTTCGTCACCGTGCCGACCCCCTCGCCCGCACGAAACTCGATGCCCGCCCCATCGTGAAGAGTGACCGTCGTGAACACGGAAACACCGTTTGTGATATCGGGATCATCCCCCGAGAACTTCACCACCTCGGCGCGGATCCCCTCGGCAGTCTCCACAACATCCTTTACGGGAATCGTCAGGGGCGTCCCATCAAGTGCCATCAGCTCAATCTCATGCCAGTCCGCCCCCGCCATAAAGAGAAATGCAGCCTTGACCCCTGCTGCCGCGCAGGCACCCGTCGTATAGCCGCTGCGCAATTCCTTTGCCATAGTCACCTCTCAAATGACAGAAAAACAGAATTATTATATCATTCCTCGGGACAAATGAAAAGAGAGCACCATGCTTTTCGCACGGTGCTCCCTCAATATGTCTCAAATATGACGGTAGAGTCCAATGACCTTGCCTAGAATCTGCACGTCCGTCTCATAGAACGGCTCCATGCTGTCGTTTTCCGGCTGCAGACGAATGCAGTTTTTCTCGCGGAAGAAGCGCTTCACCGTCGCCGACTCGCCATCGACGAGCGCGACCACAATTTCGCCGTTATTCGCCGTCGGCTGCTGACGTACAAGGACAAAATCCCCATCGAAGATACCGACATTGATCATGCTGTCCCCCTGAATGCGCAACATGAAAACGTCCTCCGCCGTACCGATGAGTCCGCGCGGAAAGGAGAAGACCTCCTCGACATTCTGTTCCGCGAGGATCGGTTCGCCGGCAGTTACCGTACCGACCAGCGGCACAGGGATCGTACGTCCCCACGGATTCTCCCCCATGATGTCGATGGCGCGGGGCTTTGTCGCGTCCCGTCGGATCGCGCCGTTCTCCTCAAGCATCGCAAGATAGCGATGCACGGTCGAGCTGGACTTCAGCCCGACCGCTGTGCCGATCTCGCGCACCGAGGGCGGATACCCCTTTTCCACCAAAAAATCTTTGATATACTGCAAAATCTCAGATTGACGCCGTGTGGATATTCTGGTTTTCTTCACGGTAATACCCCCTACAGGTTTTTCGTACACACATAGCCGCTTTTATCATAGCATATATACGTTCTAAAAAAAAGAGGGAGATCCCAAAAAACATCAATTTGTATCAAATTTTTGTTCCGCATCGTGCAGAATACCATCGCGACGTGCCTTTGAAGCGACAAAATAGTCATGCACAGCTTGACGATCCCCTGCCTCCACCGCCGCAGCAACCTCACCGAGAATATTTTGCAGCTCCCGCAGTGCGTCTATGATCGGCTTCCCATTCGTCATGCAGATATCCGCCCACATATCCGCATTCGACGAGGCAATACGCGTCGTGTCCTTGAAACCGCCGCCGATGAGCTTGAGGCAGGAGTCCAGATCGTCGCCGCTGCGGTTGAGGAGCGTAACGAGTGCCGCCGCCGCCAGATGCGGCACATGGCTGATGACCGCCGCACAGCGGTCATGCTGCGCGAGATCAAGCGTGGTAAAATTCGCTTTGGTATGGCGCAGAAGCTCCATCAGGCGTGTTTTGACTTCCTGCGGCACCTGCGGATCATCGATGATGACATACGCCTTGTGTGCAAAGAGATCCTTCGAGGCCGCCTCCACACCGCTCTTCTCACGCCCCGTCATCGGATGTCCCGGCACATAGTAGACGGAAGGCGGCAGAATCTTATGCAGCCCCTCATATACATATCCCTTTGTGCTTCCCGCATCGGTGAGGATTGCACCCGGCTTCAAATACGGCAGCATGCACTCCACCATCGGTACAATCTGCAAGACCGGTGGGCTGAGATACACAACATCCGCATCCCCGACCACAGCCGCAAGGTCAGACGAAGCCTCATCCACCGCGCCGCATTCCACTGCCGCGCACATAGACCGCTCGGTACGGCAAAGCCCCGTGATATAGATGTCATCGCCAAGCGCAGCCTTGAGACAGAGTCCGAGCGAGCCGCCGATGAGTCCGACCCCGATGATGGCAAGCTTCGTCCTGCTCATGCGCGCCGTCCGACGGCGGGCGCGATCTGACGCACCTCATCCATCAGCTGCTCAAAATTGCGCGGCACGAGGCTCTGATCGCCGTCCGAGAGCGCACATTCCGGATGACAGTGCACCTCGATGATGAGACCGTCTGCTCCGACGGCGACCGAGGCGCGCGCCAGCGGACGCACCATCTGCCAGCGTCCCGTCCCGTGACTGGGGTCTGCGATGACAGGGAAATGCGTCAGCTCCTTGAGTGCAGCGACCGCGTTGAGATCCATCGTATTGCGTGTAAATGTTTCATAAGTACGGATGCCGCGCTCGCAGAAGATAATATTCTCATTTCCACCGGAGGCAATGTATTCTGCCGCATTCAGCCATTCGCTGATGGTCGCGGACAGGCCACGCTTAAAGAGCACAGGCGTCTGTATTTTTCCGAGCGCCTTGAGCATTTGGAAGTTCTGCATATTGCGTGCCCCGACCTGAAGCAGATCAGCATACTCCGACACGACCTCGATATCGTCCTTATCCACGATTTCGGTCACAACGCGCAGCCCCGTCTTGTCCCCCACATCACGGAGGATCTTCAGCCCCTCAAGCCCAAGTCCCTGAAAATCGTATGGGCTTGTACGCGGCTTGAACGCGCCGCCGCGCAGAAACTGTGCACCGGCTTCCTTGACCTTGACAGCCACTTCGTAAACCTGATCGTAACTTTCGACCGAGCAGGGTCCCGCCATAATGGCAAGCTGCTCACCACCGACGGGGAATCCTGCCACGTCCACAATCGTGTTTGCTGGATGGAAATCGCGGCTGACAAGTTTATATTTCTCTGTAATACGTACTGTCTTTTCAACTCCTTCCATCATATTCATCTCAAGTCCCGCAATGAGTTTCTTATCGCCGATCACACCAATGATGAAGCGATCCTCTCCCTTCGAGAGATGCGTGCGCAGCCCTGCCTGCTCGATCTTCGCCGTGACTTGATCGATATTTTCCTGTGTGGCTCTTGGGTTCATAACAACAATCATAATACGCCTCCATCATACCTTGATCATAGCAATCTCATCGCAGTTTGGATATTTCGGGCAGTCAATGCACTCTTTCCAAACCTTCTGTGGCAGTTCTTCCCGACTGATGCGGATAAAGCCAAGTTTGCGAAAAAACTCCGGTTTATACGTGAGGGTAAACACCTTCTCGATCCCGAGCGCATCGCCCTCATCGAGCAGATATCCGACAATCTCCGAGCCGATCCCTTTCCGCATGCGCTCAGGCGCAATCGCCATCATGCGCACCTCAGCGAGTCGATCCCACATGATATGCAGGGCACCGACTCCGACGACTGCCCCTTCATCCTCTGCGACAATCATATCACGCAGATTTTCGTAAAGTGTATTACGCGAGCGTGGGAGCATCTCCCCCTGTGCCGCATAGATATGCACGAGGTTATAGATAGACTCGATGTCATCAAATCGTGCCTTGCGGTAGATCATGCCCTCACACTCCTTTCGTCGGGATATTACACTGTACTGCTTGGACAAACAGGGCTCAGAGGGCAATCCCCGCAGAGGGGCTTGCGCGCCTTGCACAGCCGTCGCCCGTGCAGGATCAGCCAGTGATGTGAATCGCTCCAGTCCTCACGCGGAATTGCCTTTTGCAGCCCCTTCTCCACCTCAAGCGGTGTCTTTCCGACCGCAAGGTGCAGGCGGTTCGCCACGCGAAATACATGCGTGTCGACGGCGATGGCGGGCGCGTGAAACGCGACGCTCATCACAACATTCGCCGTCTTTCTCCCAACCCCTGGAAGTTTTTGCAGTGCCTCAAAGTCTGCGGGTACCTCCCCGCCGTACTGCTGCAGGAGGATGTCACACGTTTCCAGAATGTGCTTTGCCTTCATACGGAAAAAGCCACAATCATGGATCGCCGTTTCAAGTTTTTCCTGTCCGAGTGCGGCAATCGCCTCGGGTGTATTCGCATATTGGAAAAGGCGTCCCGTCACGATGTTTACGCGCACATCTGTGCACTGCGCCGAAAGAATCACCGCGATGAGGAGCTCGAACGGCGTCCGAAATTCCAGTGCAGGTTTTGCATTGGGATAGAGTTCACGAAGGATGCGCAGCTGCTCTGCCTTGATGGCTTTCGTCACTCTCATATCAATTCGTCAGCGAACGCGTCGGCGCGGGAATCCGCCCTCCGCGCGCGATGAACGCCGCCGAACTAAATCCGCTGCGCACGGGCACAATCGGCGAATAGCCGAGGAGTCCACCAAATGATACCCCCTCACCGACCTTTTTCCCGGGCACGGGGATCACGCGCACCGCCGTCGTCTTGTTATTCACCATGCCAATTGCCGCCTCATCTGCGATGATTGCAGAAATCGTTGCGGCGGACGTATCCCCCTCAATCGCAATCATATCCAATCCGACCGAACAAACACAGGTCATCGCCTCAAGCTTTTCAATCGAGAGGCTGCCGCACTCAACAGCGGCGATCATGCCCTCATCCTCGCTGACTGGGATAAACGCACCCGAAAGACCACCGACATGGGAGCTCGCCATGAGCCCGCCCTTCTTGACCGCGTCGTTGAGGAGCGCAAGCGCCGCCGTCGTGCCGGGAGCACCGCACGCCTCAAGCCCCATCTCCTCAAGAATGCGTGCCACACTGTCCCCGACCTCTGAGGTCGGCGCAAGCGAAAGGTCAATGATGCCGAACGGCACACCCAGCCGGCGTGACGCCTCACGCGCAACGAGCTGTCCTACGCGTGTAATCTTAAACGCCGTACGCTTGATCGTCTCCGCGACCTCCGTAAAGTCCGCGCCCTTCAGATCCTCAAGTGCGTGCTTGACGACACCGGGCCCGCTGACACCGACGTTGATGACGCGGTCACCCTCGGCAACGCCGTGAAACGCCCCCGCCATAAATGGATTATCTCCGGGTGCGTTGCAGAACACAACGATCTTCGCACAGCCGATTGCCTCCTGCTCGCGCGTCAACTCCGCCGTGCGCTTGATCACATCGCCCATCTCGCGCACTGCATCCATGTTGATGCCTGCCTTCGTCGAGCCGATGTTCACCGACGAGCAGACAATGTCCGTCGCCGCCATCGCCTGCGGGATCGAGTCGATGAGTACGCGATCGCCATGCGTCATGCCCTTTTCAACGAGTGCAGAAAACCCGCCGATAAAGTCGACCCCGACCGCCTTTGCCGCGCGGTCAAGCGCCTCCGCCACGGGCACAAACGAATCCGTCTGACACGCGTCCGCCGCAATCGCAATCGGCGTGACGGAGATGCGCTTGTTGATGATGGGAATGCCGTACTCCGTTTCGATATCCTCGCCCGTCCGCACGAGATACTCTGCCGAGCGCGTGATCTTCTCGTATACATTTTGACAGAACTTGTCAATGTTCGGGTGCGCACAGTCACGTAGGGAAATCCCCATAGTAATCGTGCGTACATCGAGACGGTTTTCCGTAATCATCCGATTGGTTTCGCGGATGTCCTCAAATGTAATCACTCTGCCGCTCCTCGCTCAAACACTGTGCATCACTTGAAAAATCTCCTGATGTTGGAGCTTGATTTCAAGCCCGCGCTCCTCGCCCTTCTGCCGCAGGAGATCCTGCAAGTCCTTCAGGCGGATCTGTGCATCGTCCGGCATCTCCGCAATCATTACCATGTTGAAAAAACCGTCCATGATATTCTGATTCACATTCAGGATATTCACGCGCTGCTCCGCGAGAATCCCGCTCACCATCGCCACAATACCGACCTGATCCCGCCCAACAATCGTTACAACCAGCTTCATCGCTGTCACTCCTCATCGAAAATATGCACATATCCAACGCAGATTGAGATAGAGATATACAATTAGTTATAGCAGATATGCGCCGTATATGCAAGGTTTTGGTATATCAAGTTTTACAACGCATCTATAAACCAAGCAACCGCAAGGCTTCACGGGAATAACACCGTGATTTTTGCACAAAGACGAAATAGCTACGCAGAAAGGCGAATCATGGTATTTTGTTGGCAATTTGTAGACAAGTGTAGACAACAAAAAACAGAGGGACGGCGCATGTTACGCTGTCCCTCATGTTGTTTGTTGCAGACAAATCTCACCACTCTGCGATGTTATACATCACCGTCGCGCCCTTGTAGCGCCCTCCGTCGAAATGTGCCAATGCCTCTAATCGCCCCTGCTCCACTGTCCCATCCTTGCGGATGACGTAGTGGCAGCTTTATCAGTGCTTCCCTAAGCAACAGGCATTCTATCTCCCATCCCTGTGTGACGGGAGATTTTATGTACCCACGCGATGACGGTTTACATACATCGCGAAATGAAGTACAATAAACATTCATTTATAGAAAGGATATGAGGCTATGCCGGGAATTGGTGTGCTTGCAAATGTGGTCGCGGTTCTGATCGGCGGCGCCTTGGGGCTCGGGAGCGGGCGCTTCCTTGCGGAGCGGTTTCAGGCGACGCTCATGCGCGCATGTGCGCTCTCCGTGATCTTCCTCGGACTCGGCGGCGCACTCAGCAAGATGCTCATTGTTGGCACGGACGGGCATCTCGCCTTTGTCGACATCGACATGATGCTCGTCTCCCTCATCGGCGGCGCGATCATCGGCGAGATTCTGAACCTCGAGGATCGCATGACGGCGTTCGGCGCGTGGCTGAAACGCGTGTCAGGCAGCAGCGGGGACACGCATTTCATCGATGGGTTCGTCAGCGCGTCCCTCACCATCTGCGTCGGTGCAATGTCCGTCATCGGCGCGGTCAGCGACAGCCTCCTCGGTGATCCCTCCATCCTCTTTGCGAAAAGCGTGCTCGACGGCATCGTCATTATGCTGCTCACAGCAACACTCGGGAAGGGATGCATCTTCTCCGCGCTCTCCGTTGGTGTCTTTGAGGGCGCGATCTTTCTCGCAGCGGGCGCTATTGAGCCGCTTATGACGGACGCCGCACTCAGCAACCTCAGCTATGTGGGCAGCATTCTCATCTTCACCGTCGGCACGAACCTCATGACCCTGCCCTACATCCGTGTCGCAAACTTTCTGCCTGCGCTCGTGATCGCGGTCGTGTGGGGCGTGATATAGCTTCCCCCCCTTCCCCGAACCCTGCTATACTAATCTCATACCATTCCAAGGGTGAAATCACCACGATTGATCCTGCCATTGCAACGACAGATGCAGCAGAAGTCGCAATCCCATCAATCTTGACGGCGACGTTTCCCTTATACTCCATGAGCATATTGTAGATCTGTGCCGCCCAATGGCGTATCCCTCCATGCAGCTCTTATAGTTCCCGCGCAAAAACCCACCGACGTTGAAGCGGATGAAGTAATCCTTCCGCTCCTTATCCGTAAGTAATGCTTTCTGAAGCGACTGCTCCCATCGCATGACCCACGGATTTAGCGTATACTTTAGACCCCCAAGGACTGCTGCTCAATGTTTGAAAATGAGGATTTCTCCAACTCTCCGACCATACGCAGCGGTACACGGTAAAACCGTGCAATCTCGTCGATCTGGAGCTTTCTCATCTCAAGGAACTGCGCCTCTTCGGGCGGTATGGCAATCTGCTGATACTTCACACCTTCCTCAAGCACGGCGAATCCTGCCCGTGTTCATCGTACCACCGTAGACGGCGTGCCAGCTCTCACGGAACTTTGACAGGTCTTTGAGCACACCCGGATGTTCCAACACGCCGCCCGGACGCGCTCCGTTCTTGAAGAATGCCGCACCGTATTCCTCTATTGCAAGCGCAATCGCTATGACGTTCTTTGCCATAGCGATTGGGCTATAGCCGACAAGTCCGTCAAATCCGAGTCCCGGAATGTGAAGTACATCCTCACGCCGCAGCCGAATCTGTCCCTTATCCGTAAAGTTTGGATTCTCCTCCGTACTTCTGGTATAGATGTAGTAAAGCTCACCCGTGCGGCTGTCACGGCTGACTTCCATCTTGTCCGGGAGGAGTAGATAGACTCCAAGGACACGCCCTCTGCCATCCCGCAAAATGGAAACCTCCATTTCCAAAACGGCATGAAAAAAGCGCCCACCATATCAGCAGACGCTAAAAACCTAGTTTTGTGACGGGTCGCCCTGTCCCCTTATTTCAGGTCGGAGACAAGGGCACGCATACGCAGACATGCAAGGCTTCCACAATGAATGCCTCCCATCACGCGCAAGAGCGCATCAAAGAAAATGTCCGCCCGCACAACTCAACAGAGACTCCACTATTGTGGCGGTCACAGACATTATGCATTACTGCAAACACAAGCGGGAAAGTGGAGCTGACCCTTGCTCGTCCATTCTTTGACATTCTCAGAATAGCATGATTTGCACATCATAGCAACAAAATTCCTCGCCCTAAATTGCAATATCAAATCGGACAGTAGAGCATAACAGAATCAAAAATTATGGGCGAAGATTTTTTAGCTCGGCATCGAAGCGCTCTTGTGGCGTCTCATAACCTAGAATTTTACGTGGCAGTGTATTGATCCAATCCTCTACGCGCTGCACTTCTTCCTCGCTCAAGTTCGTCATAT
>ERZ773035.947-NODE-947-length-22044-cov-17.793488_pt1 | contig 22044 bp, 15 predicted proteins | sample MGYA00511487_ERZ773035 | MGnify/ENA primary metagenome ERZ773035 (study PRJEB29015, sample SAMEA2737985) | human oral metagenome | biome: human oral; feature: human-associated habitat; material: dental | place: China | collected 2024 ...
CTCACTGCTCGAAAACACGAAGACGTTAGACATCATTGCCGTGGTTGGCGTGCCTATCGCAGTAGACAGCATCTTGCTCAATTGCGCCGTGGTCTTTCAAAGAGGCCGCATCCTTGGCATCGTTCCCAAAACCTATCTGCCCAATTACAGCGAGTTTTACGAAAAAAGATGGTTCGCATCCACCCACCATCTCAACGAAACCTCCATCCACTACGCTGGTCAGCAAGCCCTACTCACAGCGCAAAGCCAAATCTTCGTTACCGCCGATGGCGTAAAGTTCGGCGTTGAAATATGCGAAGACGTATGGGCTCCCAATCCCCCCGGCACTTATTTGGCACTTGCTGGCGCCGACATCGTCTGCAATCTCTCGGCCAGCGACGAGCTTATCGGCAAGCACACCTACCTTAAAAGTCTGCTAGCACAGCAAAGTGCACGTACAATGGCAGGCTATGTGTACAGCGGATGCGGCTTTGGCGAAAGCACACAAGACGTGGTTTATGGTGGAAACGCCCTGATTTACGAAAACGGGAAACTGCTAACCCAAAACAAACGCTTTGATTTTGAGCCGCAAATCGTCGTTTCCGAGATAGACATCTTTAAGCTTCGTGCCGAACGGCGCACCAATAGCACCTACGTTAACGCCCAACACGGACACACCGCCTTGTTGCATACGGCCCAAGCTCCTCTCACCAACAAGCCCTTCGCCCTGCAACGCACCATCGAACCCTTGCCTTTCGTGCCGCAAGACGAACAGATGTACGACAGTTGCGAGGAGATTTTCAACATCCAAGTGTCGGGCTTGGCCCAACGCCTTAAACACATCCATGCCTCAAAGGTGGTGCTGGGCATCAGTGGCGGACTAGACTCCACACTCGCCCTCCTAGTATGTGTGCGTACTTTCGACAAGCTAGGACTTTCACGCGAGGGCATCATCGGCGTTACCATGCCAGGCTTTGGTACAACCAACCGAACCTACCGAAACGCCATCGACTTAATGCGCGAATTGGGAATAACCACCCACGAAATCAACATCGCCAAGAGCGTAACCCAACATTTCGAAGACATTGGTCACGACATGGCCGTGCACGACGTGGTGTATGAAAACGGACAGGCACGCGAACGCACCCAAATTCTTATGGATTTGGGCAACAAACTCGGCGGAATTGTTGTGGGAACGGGCGACCTTTCCGAACTGGCATTGGGCTGGGCCACCTACAACGGCGACCACATGAGCATGTATGCCGTAAACGTAAGCATCCCCAAGACCCTCATCAAGCACCTTGTTCGCCACGTTGCACAAACCATGCACAACGAGGCTACTTGCCAAACGCTTTACGACATCATCGACACGCCCATCTCGCCAGAACTTATTCCTGCCGATGAAGCAGGCAACATCAAGCAGAAAACGGAAGATCTCGTTGGCCCATACGAGCTACACGACTTCTTCATCTACCACTTCTTGCGCCACGGTTTCACCCCCCAACGCCTCTTTATCATGGCTCGTCATGCCTTTGCATCGCCGCAACAACGCGCCAATCACTACTCCGACGACGAGATAAAGCATTGGCTAAGGGTGTTCCTCCGCCGTTTCTTCGCCCAACAGTTCAAGCGTTCGTGCCTGCCCGATGGACCGAAAGTGGGTAGCGTTAGCCTAAGTCCGCGTGGCGATTGGCGAATGCCCAGCGATGCAACGGCCAAAATGTGGCTCGACGAGTGCGAGAAGCTGTAGCGAAACAGGCAACATGACAACAGGCAACAATATCTTTTCCTGCTTATTTCAACACATACAACGGGAAACGCGGAACACCCTCTTTAGCTATCACCCCCGCGTTGCATAAACGATTGAGCCATTTCTGCGCCAGATATTGGGTTAGTCCAAATTGCGTGCGCATTATCTTACAGGTGATATAATTGTGTTCTTTCAGGTAAGTCTTAACTTGCTCCGACATCTGTTGCTCCGTGTATTGGCTAGACTGGTTTGAATGTTTTGTACGAACAAACCGAACGCCCTGCGACACTTCTTTTACCAAACTTGCCTCTGGGCGGAAATTAATTCCGGCAATGAGCACATCATTGCCGGTAACCTTTCTGTCCGCATTATTGTCGTCTACATTTAAGCTAGCCGCCAAAGAAAGGTAGCCTATCTCGGGAATGTAAAACCTACGGCCCTCAATAAAAGCCTGAACGCAGAGGTCGCGCAGTTCGGTCAGAACGGCGGCCACATCTCCCTTGGTCAACGAGCATCTTTTTTCTATGGCTGCTTCCAGTTCGCGGGCCGTCAATGGTTCTCGCAAAATCAAGCGAACATACTGCCGGCTTTTGCCAGAACCCATTGCATTGTTGATGGTGTATAAGTCGTATTTCAGCTGCATGTTTATAATTTGTTGGTTATTGTTACATCTTGGTATATTCTTTTGTTATGTGTTTAGGTGGGCACGCCAATGCTTGTGCACCCGAAACAAGTGCACCCGAAAATGGCAATCGCCGTTGGGGGTAGCCATTTAAGTGGCATCATGCAGACCTGCAACGGGCACGGCATGAACAACCAACGTACAAAAGTCGGAAAAAGACTTGATATACGCAAAAAAAATGGCATGTTAACAGGAAAATTCTCCATGCTGTTTACCTGTTAGCCACTGGCTTTGGCTGCAACAAACACGGCTTGGCTTAGGCCACATCCGCACTTAAACAGCAAACATCCACACTGTTGCAAACCTGCGATTAAAAGCAAACGGCAAGTTAATAGCAGGGCTGTTACAATCTGTTTTATCAACGTTTGGCAGTTGTTGGCCTATGCCATGAACGTTCACGGCATAGGCCAAAAAGGCTCATGGTAAATGCCATAAAAGTTCATGGCAAATGCCGAACAATCGTAGGAAGCCACACATCGGCATGCAACCTATGGTGTATCATGTCGTGACATAATGGCGTTACACATTGCATTTTTACTTGAAACCATGCAACTTTGCACTTATAAAAATCTTGATTACGTGAAGTTATAGGCGGGTACCCCCAGATTTCGCAACGGGAATGAGGGTTTGAACCCCTCGCCCCATCTGCTTTCCGCTAGCAACCGCAAAAGCCATAGCATTTTATTTTCCGCTTATCGTGATTGCGGTTCTCAATGATAAGGAAGGCCACAATATAATTATAGTCGCGTTTGGCAGAAAAACGGGTGCCGGATATTTTAACCGTCAACTTATAATCCTTGTTCACATACAGATAGTTTTCATCGTTCTTGGCCACAAGCGAGAACTTTTCTAGCTTGCCGTTTACCATCACATACGCGTTTTCTGCCGAGTCAGTTGTCATTACATACCGATCTTTCTCCACATCATCAAGACTCTTGTAGAACGTACAAAGTCCACCGTCAATCTCCGCGGGAATTGAATCTAAGTAACCAATCTCAATCCCCACCCTTCCTTTCTTTGTTGCAAAACTGTCGACAAAAGCCCATGCGGCAAGACAAACAATAAAAAGCACTCTTAATTTGCACATAACAACACGCTAAAAATGATAAACTAACAAACCAACAAGCCAAACAGATGAGCTGAAAGACTTAGAAACGCACAAATCTATAAACTAAAAAACAACTCATAGACTCACCCACACAGGCAAACTATGGCTCTATTAGGAGATCGTCTTTCGTCACCAATTTCAGCGTTGTCTTTTCTTCTTTAATCACGGCGCGATACATACCATCCCGCTTAACGCATATCAGCACCAACTGTTTAGCATCCTTGTTTTGGCATCTATCCGCTTCTATCACGCAATCGAACCTATTGGCTTGCAGCATCTCGGCAATGGCGCGGTCGTCTTTTGTGCCTAAATAAGACCTCCTTTCATCACCTCCTTCATCTCTATTTGCGAGATTATCAACCAAAAAGTATCGCAATTGGTCATCGTAAACATACACCTTGTGCCAACACTCGTACACTTTGCGAAGCCAATCGCTAACTGTAAGCGAAGCGATACTGTCTGTGGGGACGGATTTTTTCTTGGTCGTGAGGTCGCATACGTAAATATACGTTGTTGCATAGAGCTTCACCTGCGTCGGAATATTGAATATCCTACGCATCTTAAGGATGGTTTTTTCTCCCATTCGCTGAAATTCCCCGGTGTTCCACGTTTGTGCCGAAACACTCGTTGCAAACAAAACAAGCAACAATAAGATTATCCTTTTCATACGCCAATCTATTTCGTTTTATGCGTTAACTCCCTGAAAGAAGCCTTATCACAGCGGTATTGAAAAACCAATACTATGCCATTGCGCCATTGTAGACCAACCAACGAAGTGGATTAGCCCCTAAAAAGGCACGCGCGCACCAAACACCCGCTTTACGTTCTGGGTGGTTTGGCGGGCTATTTCGTCGGTGGTGGTGGCGTAGGCATTGGCCATTACCTCCACAACATGGGTGAGATAACTGCTCTCGTTGCGCTTGCCGCGCATGGGAACAGGGGCCATGTAAGGGCCATCGGTTTCGAGAACGATGCGCGAAAGGGGGATGTGGGGCAACATCGAGGGCAAGTTCGACTTCTTAAAGGTAAGCACACCGCCAATGCCCAGCACGAATTTGTCGAACTGCAAGAAGGCATCGGCCTCGCGTTCGTTACCCGTAAAGCAATGGAAAACACCGCCTGGCAGTTCTTTTTCGTACTTTTTGATGATGTGCACCATCTCGTTTTGCCCCTTTCTGCAATGAATCATCAAGGGCAATTGGTATTCGGCCGACCAGCGCACTTGCTCTTCGAAGGCTTCAAGTTGTTGCTTTTCGAACTCGCGACTCCAATAAAAGTCTAGCCCCACTTCGCCAATGGCGATAAAGGGGTGCGGCTCTTCAAACCGCCGTTTCATGCGTTTAAGCACCTCAGCATAGTCGGCCTTCACCTCTTCGGGATGCAAACCCATCATGGCGAAGGCGTAGTTGGGGTAACGTTGAGCCAGCAAGAGGGCGGCATCGCCACTTGGTTCGTCGATGGCCGGAATAAAAATCTTGCTCACTCCTGCCGCTTTGGCACGTGCAACAACCTCGTCTAGGTCGTCGCGATAGTCGTCCACATCTAGGTGGATGTGCGTATCTATAATGTCTGTTGTCATGTTCTCGTTTTACATTCTGTTGGCCTTAAACCCAATTACAAAAGCCCAAAAAGCCTTGCTCCCCACTACTTATGGGGAGAGAACCGCCAACATACATGCACCGAAAGCAAGCTGTCCCAATCTTTTTGCATTGGGACAGAAACCCGTTCGGTGCCTCGGTGGGCTCTATAAACTCGGCAAAGCCGCATGGGATAGCGACATCCAATTTACAGAACCAACCCTAACGAGAAACGATTAAGGCTTGTTTAGCACCAGCCTTAATACAGATGTTCCTCGTTGCGGCGGTAATAATATATCACCCCCAGCTTTCTACACTCGGCGAAACGCACCTCTGGCGGTTCGTGTTCGAAGTGTTTCTCGATTTGGTTCCACAAGTCGAGGATGATGTTGTCTGTTTCAGGGCGTAGCGTGTGCAACGTGTCTACGGCCTTGTTCGTTCGGGCTTGCAGCGACTTTTGTTGCTTATAGGTCTCCATAAAGATGTCGTAATGCGTGGAAACCATCCCGATGGTGGGGTTGTAAATGGGTCGGCCGCCTTGCTTAATACGTTCTTTCTCGCCCTCGATGACGCGTTGGCCAAACTTGGCTAAGCCCTCTTGGGTTTTAAGATTGGGCAATGACGTGGCATGTTCGCTAAGTCCGTAGAGTTTCAGAGCAGATTTCTTAATCTCTCCGCGCTCAACACTCATGAAGAGCACTTGCAGAAAATGGCTCACATACATTACGGCATTGCGCTGCACGCGGTCTATCTTGCCCGTCTGTCTGGCTTGCGCCGTAAGCGAAGTTCGATACTGCTGGGCTGCCGTCAGTAGTCGGTCGTAAGCAGGTCTAGCCCTGTTAATCACGCTCCAATCGATAAAACGATTTCTTGCCGAATACACACTCTCGTTTTCGAGTAGCATTTTCAGTGCTTTAAGTCGTGCGGCATCTGTCTTAGGTAGTCGTCGGTATGGCATGGTATTGTATTTAGGTGAGAGGTTCTAGTACTTTCTGTTCATCATTTTCGAGGCATAGTTAATGAGATTTTCTTTTCTTTCGGCAGGCACATTCACCTCATCGAGGTATCGTTTGCCACATTCAAAGTAATGTTCTATTCGCCGTTCGGCCATCTTGTCGATGCCCATAGCGTTGTAAAGCTGGGTTATGGCCGCAATTTTTTCTTGCGCATCGCATTGCTCTTGGCCAACCCAGTGTTGCAGTTCGGCCCGTTGTGCGGCATCGGCCTTGTTGAAAGCGTTGATAAGCATGTACGTTTTCTTGTTGCTAACGATGTCGCCGCCAATGGCCTTGCCAAACACTTTGCTGTCGCCGTACACGTCTAGGAAGTCGTCTTGCAGCTGAAAAGCCAATCCTATTTGCTCGCCAAACTTATATAATAGGTCGGCATCTCGCTGTGGAGCATCGGCCAACAGCGCGCCCATCTTCATGGCACAGGCCAACAGCACGCTGGTTTTTAGGCGTATCATCTCGATATATTCGTCTTCGGTTACATCGTTGCGATGCTCAAAGTCCATATCGTATTGCTGCCCTTCGCCAATTTCGAGTGCCGTCTCGGTAAACAGTTCCATCACGGGTTTCAGCTTTGTGGCATCGCATTGTGCCACCAACTGATAAGCCAGAACCAGCATCGAGTCGCCCGATAGTATGGCCGTATTGGCATCCCAACGCTTATGCACAGTGGGCTTACCGCGTCGCAGGGCGGCATTGTCCATCAAGTCGTCGTGCAAGAGCGTGTAGTTATGGTAGGTTTCCAATCCGCAAGCAGGTGCAAGAATGCTTTCGGGATCGTCCTTAAACAGGTTATAGGCCAGCAAAGCAAGCGCAGGTCTAATACGTTTGCCCCCAATGGAGAGCACATAACGTATGGGTTCGTAAAGCGATTGCGGCTTACGATTGAAGGGCAAAGCCTCTAAATATGCGTTTATTTTGCTGAGAATTAGATCGTCTGTCAACATGTTGACTAATTTTTAAAGTTTAAATACGATAGGTATGGCAAAGAGCGTGCGGCATGGTTTGCCCTTGTCTAGGCCAGGTTTCCACTTGGGCATGTGACTGATAACGCGCAGAGCCTCGGCATCTAAGTCTTCGTTTACGCCGCGAACCACCTTTTGGTCGGTGATGGTTCCGTCTGCATTGACGATAAACGACACCATCACACTGCCTTGAATGCCCTGTTCTTGGGCAGTTGGCGGATAGCGAAGGGTGCGTTGCAGCCACTTCATAAACTCCACAATGCCGCCTGGATATTCGGGCATCTGTTGCACAACGCGCGGCTTATCGTCGTTGGCAATTGGTTCGGGAACAGGCTGTTCGATGGCCGTTGTAGGCGTTTCGTTTTGTTGCAAGGTTGCCTCCTCGCCTTCTTTTTCCTCGTCGTTGCGTTCGTTCAGCTTGTCGGGCAATGCCACGGGCGTGTCCACCGCCTTAATTTTCGTGGTGATAGAGGGTGCGGCAGTGGGAATTGCGGCGGCCACCATTTCGCTTTTCTCCACGTCGGGCAGTATTTCCATCTCCTCGAAGAAGTCGTCTGGCACCTCGTCGTCGAAGTCAAAGGTACGCGAATTGCTGTTGTACTCCAGCGCCACAAACAGGAACGAGAGCACTACAACAAGCCCAAGCAAATAATTGGTTACGCGCTTGTTCTCCAAATTGGCACTATGTGTCTTCTTTACCTCCACACGATTGAAGTTGTTGCAACAAAGTTAGAGCTTTCACGGCGAATGAAACTCAATTCACCTACAAATATAATGATATAATTGGAAAAAGGTGTAACTTTGTAGATAAAACAGAAAGAAGTTGATGAAAAAAGTTATTTTCGCCCTTATTTTGTTCTTTATGGCGGATAAAATGGCGGCACAAGAGAGCCAAACGGCTTATAATTTCTTGCGGCTGCCTGTTAGTGCGCACGCCGCCGCGCTAGGTGGCGACAACGTTACGCTCATTAACGACGATGCTTGGCTGATGTTCAACAACCCTGCATTGCTGTCGTCGGTGAGCGATAAGACACTTGCATTGAACTACATGAACTTCATGCGGGGTGTTAATTTGGCCGGCGTGGCCTACAACAAGGTGATAAAAGAGCGCGCCTCGGCTGCCCTTTCGGTTAACTATGTGGACTATGGCAAGATGCGATATACCACTGCCGACAACCAAGACTTGGGCGAATTTGCCGCAAGAGACATCGCCGCAACGGCTTATTTCTCGTACATGCTTACCGATAAGTTGGCTGGCGGCATCGCTGCAAAGGTGCTGTCGTCGAGCATCGGGCACTATACATCGATTGGTATGGGCGTAGACCTTGGCCTGAACTATTACGATTCCGACCGCGAACTGTCGCTATCGGTGGTGGCTAAGAACCTGGGCGGACAGCTTAAAGCCTACGAAGACGACTACGAGGCGATGCCGATAGACGTGCAAATGGGCATCAGCAAACGCCTGCAACACACGCCTTTCCGCTTATCGGCAACGCTGGTAGACCTCAACCATTGGCATTATGCGCTAATGAAACATTTTGTTTTTGGCGTGGATGTAGACCTTTCGCCAAACATTTGGGTGGGCGCAGGATATAGTTTGCGGCGTGCCAACGAAATGAAAGTGGGCGATGCCGAGAACGCCAGCAGTCATGGCGCGGGTTTGTCGCTGGGTGCAGGTTTGCAGCTGGAACGGTTTAAGCTGAACTTGGCTTACGGCAAGTACCACGTTTCTAGCTCGTCGGTGGTGCTTAACGTGTCGTTTGCGATGTGAGTTGTGAGTTATTAACTCAAAAACTCATCAACTCACCAACTCGTAAACTAAAAAATAAACTTACAAACAACAATACACTATGAAGAAAATAACCATCGCCATCGACGGACTTTCGTCGTGCGGAAAGAGCACTATGGCCAAGATGTTGGCCAAAGAAGTGGGCTATATCTATGTAGACACGGGCGCAATGTACCGCGCCGTAACGCTTTTTGCCATGCAAAACGGCATGATTGCGCCCGACGGCCATGTTGACCGCGAGGCCCTGAAAGCGAAAATGGACACGCTGAGGGTGGAGTTTAAGCTAAACCCTGAAACAGAAAAGGCCGAAACTTACCTCAACGGCGAGAATGTTGAACGCGAGATTAGGGGCATGGAGGTGTCTGGGCACGTTAGTTCCATTGCGGCAATAGACTTTGTTCGCACGGCTCTTGTGGCTCAACAACAACGCATGGGGCACAACAAGGGTATCGTGATGGATGGCCGCGACATTGGTACGGTGGTGTTTCCCGATGCCGAACTGAAAGTGTTTGTCACGGCTTCGGCCGAGGTTAGGGCGCAACGCCGCTTTGACGAGCTTGTAGGCAAGGGCATGGAGGCCAACTACGACGAAATTCTTCGCAACGTTCAAGAGCGCGATTATAAGGATAGTCACCGCGAAGTAAGTCCGTTGCGCAAGGCCGACGATGCCATTGAGCTAGACAACGGACAGCTAACCATCGCCCAACAGCTGCAATGGCTGGTGGATAGGTTTGAAGAAAAGGCGGGGAAGGAGTAAGGAGAGAAGTGGGGAGTAGTAAGGAGTAAGGAGAGAAGGAGGGAAGGAGGAAGTAATAAGGAGGGAAGGAGGAAGGAGAGAAGTAGTAAGAAGTAAGGAGTATGGAGGGAAGTAGGAAGGAGTAAGGAGGAAAGTAGAAAGGAGTAAGCGGTGAAGGAGTAAATAGGTAAGCCGTGAAAGAGCTGAAATAATAAAGCAACAAAGGCCTTCCTTTTCAGGCAAATGGCCGGAATAGTGCCTCATTAATGGACAAAACCTTCTTAACAACTTTCCTTTCTTTCAGCCTTTCGCCCTCCCCTTTCCGCCAAAAAGGATTAAAAAAAGAATTAATAAATTTAAGAAACCTCAATTTTTGTCACGATAAAGTTTGCATTTTCAAATATCTTGCCTATCTTTGCAGTGACAAGTTTAGGTCACGAGGATTGCTTATTGCAAGCCAGTTCTCGCAAACTAATGATGAATATCCTAATTGTCAGTAAAAATAGATTATAAATTTTGAGTTAATTACTGTTTTTGGAGGAGGTTCTTCGCGATGAAGGGGCTCCTTTTTTCGTGTCCAGTTGTGAACAACAAGCAAGTGTGCGGCCGCGGTTATAGGCAGGTTCTAAAAGTTACCTTTACTGTATTTTAGCTTTTAGCTGAGCAGTTTTTGCTTACTTCTTGAAGGAGCATGGTGCACTATGCTTTCTGAAAGAGAAAGCAAAAGATGTCAGATAAAAACTAAAAGACGATGAAGAGCAATACAAGGAACAACAATTGAACACCTTTGCAGGGAACTTTTAGAACATGCCAATAATAAACGCAAGCCCCAAAAGAACCACGCTTTCGAGGCCATTCTCCCTTTCTTAGTTCGTTCTTCACGGCCTTATTGCCTTTAAGTTACAAACAACAGCATGAATACAAAGCCCCTTGTAGTGGCACTACAAGAGGCTTGTACGGACACTACAAGGGCCTTGTAGCAGGACTACAAGCGGCTTGTAGCCCCAGTACAAGCAGCGTTGTACTGCACAAGCGGCCAGAAATTTGTGGGCAAACGACGACGAAACCACGAAAGACAACAACATAAACCACTAAAAAAGCAAAGGCACGACCCGCAACATGTGTTGCAAGCCGTGCCTTCGACGCTATGTCTTGGGCTTATGCCCGATGTCAAATCTTTATTGTGCGCGTTCGATGTAAGCCACTACATCGCCCTTATTCACCTTGCTACCCTGCTTGGCGTTGATTTCAACCAGCTTGCCACCAAGTGCGGCAGGCACAGTAACAATCTCGCCCCAAGTGGCAACAATGTAGCAGAACACTTCGCCTTCCTTGTATTCCTTACCAATGTAAGGCTCAACGGTAGGTGCGCATTCGCCGTCGCCATTAAATTCCCAGAACAGTTGTCCCTTAACAGGTGCAACAAGCGCATCGGCCTTGGCGTGCTTAAAGGCGGCGAGTTCTTCAACCGACAACTTGCTGCCCATTTTGGCATCCTTAGCCTTTTGCAAGTCGGCCAAGAAGTTCTTCTTTGCCTGTCCGCTCTTATAATTGCGGTATTGTTCGGGGTGCATAGCCAGTTCAAACAGTTCTTCATCGTCCTGTCCATACTCCCAACCGTTCTCGTCCATCTCCTTCTTAAACTCATCCAAGCTGTTTGGCAGCAGCGTATGTGGGTCGGCATCGGTAAATTCCAGTCCTTTTTCCTTGGCCAAAGCCACCAATTCGGGTGCGATTGTTCCAGGAATTTTGCCACTCTTGCCCAAAATCATACCCCACATGGCATCGTCCATCATCACGAAACGGCCCTTGCCTTGCTCCATTGTGAGGAGGTTCATCAGGGCAATGTTCTTCACATACTGCGAGAATGGCGTTACAAGAGGTGGATAACCCACGCGTGGCCAAACGTATTCTACCTCGTTGAAGAGGTTGATAAGCATGTCGTCGGTAGACAATTCGGGCTCGCCCTTCTTCGCACGGATGCTATTGATGGTGCTATGTATGCCCGCAAGGTCGGCCATCATACTGCCCATCATACCGCCAGGCAAGCCACAACCAAGCAACAACGAGCTCATCAGCTTGTTGGCGGGGTTGATAAAGTAGCCCAACCACTCGTCGATGAACTCTTGTGTCAATGCGCGCGCCTTCATGTAAGCACTCATGTTGATTTCGGGAACATCGAAACCTTCGTTCTTCAACATGCTTTGCACCGAGATAACGTCGGGATGAACCTTACCCCAAGATAGCGGTTCGATGGCCGTATCGATGATGTCGGCACCGTTGTTGCACACCTCCAAGACAGAAGCCATCGACAAACCGGGGCCTGTATGGCCGTGATATTCGATGATAATTTCGGGGTGTTTGTCCTTAATGGCCTTCGTTAGCTGACCCAACAAGGCGGGTTGGCCAATGCCGGCCATGTCTTTAAGGCAGATTTCCTTTGCTCCGGCCTCGATAAGTTGGTCGGCAATGTTGCTATAATATTCCAGCGTATGCACGGGCGAAGTGGTAATACAGAGCGTTCCCTGCGGCGTCATGCCTGCCTCGGCCGCCCATTTAATGCTGGGTATGATGTTACGAACGTCGTTCAAGCCGTCGAAAATACGGGGTATGTCCACACCTTGCGCGTGTTTCACCTTATACATCAGCGCACGAACATCGTCGGGCACGGGGTACATTCGCAAAGCGTTCAGTCCACGGTCTAGCATGTGGGTCTTTATGCCCACCTCATTAAAAGGCTTACAGAATGCTCGCACACCCTCGTTGGGGTTTTCACCTGCAAGCAGGTTAACCTGCTCGAAGGCACCGCCGTTGGTTTCCACACGCGAGAAACATCCCATTTCAATAATCACGGGAGCAATACGCTCCAACTGGTCTTTGCGTGGCTGAAACTTTCCAGAGCTTTGCCACATGTCTCGATAAACAAGACTGAATTGTATTTTCTTTTTCATAAGTTGCTTATACAAATTACTATAAGTGGATAATATAGCGGTGCAAAATTAGATAAAAAAAATCAAATACGGCCCATTGCTTTGAAGTTTTTGCAGATAGTTAGCATTGCTTGGCGAGCAAAGGGGGCGGCAAGCATGCCACCAAATGCCACGCGCTGCACCGCAAATAACACCCGCCCTACCCCATAAAAGCAGCGCGAACAAGTGTTAAAAAGGGATAAGAGCAAGAAGGTTCACCATTTATTCGTTAATTTTGTAGCCTAGAATGCGAAGAAAATCGTTAATTGCCTTGTTGCTGTTTGCCGTCATATTTGTGACGGCGGGGGTTTATACACCCTACGCACAGCGAAAAAAAACGCCTAAGACGGCTGCCGAGAGGCAGGCCGACTCCATCAGGCGCGACTCGTTGGAACGTGTGGCCAACGACACTACACGTATGGATTCGCTGCAACGAGCTATCTACCGACACAACAAGCAGGTGGACGACTCCATCCGCCTCGACTCGATTAACCGACAAAAGAAAAACGGAATAGACGCGCCCGTGGTGTATTCGGGCAACGATTCGCTGGTTTACAACGCCGATTCAAAGATGGCTTACCTCTACGGTTCGGCCAAAGTGAAGTACGAAAACATGGACTTGGCCAGCGAACGCATACGCATCAGCACAGACAGTAGTGTGGTACATGCCACTGGTGCGCCCGACAGCACGGAGAAAAGCGGCGTTAAAGGCAAGCCCGTATTTAACATGGGGTCCGACAAGTACAGCAGCGACACAATGGCCTTTAACTTCAAATCGAAGAAAGGAATTATCAAAGAGGTGCACACACAGCAACAAGAGGGATTTCTTTTCGGGCAAAAGGCCAAGCGCGATGCCAACGGCGACGTATATCTTCAACACGGACGATACACCACTTGCGATAAAGATTGCCCCGACTTTTACATCGCACTATCGCGTGCTAAGGTTCGTCCAGGCAAGGATGTGGTGTTCGGACCAGCCTATTTAGTGGTGGCCGACGTGCCATTGCCGTTGGCCATTCCCTACGGTTTCTTCCCCTTTACCAAGAAATACAGCAGCGGATTTATCATGCCCACATACGGCGACGAGAGCGAACGCGGCTTTTACCTGCGCGACATTGGCTATTATTTCGCCCTCGGAGATAAGTGGGACCTGAAGCTTTTGGGCGAAATATACACCAAAGGTTCGTGGGGTGTCTCGGCCGCAACCAACTATCGCAAGCGCTATCGCTACAACGGCAGCTTTTATTTTAGCTACCAAAACACCAAGACGGGCGACAAGGGATTGCCCGATTACTCGTCGCAAACCAGCTTTAAGCTGCAATGGAGCCACCGACAAGACCCCAAGGCCAACCCTTTCAGCAACCTTTCGGGAAGTGTTAACTTTGCCTCCACCAGCTACGAGCGCAACAACATGAACAGCCTTTACAACCCCCAAGCGCTTACACAAAGCACCCGAACTTCGTCGGTTAGTTGGAGTACGGGCTTTTCGAGCATAGGTCTAACGCTCAGCGCAACGGGAAACCTCTCGCAAAACATGCGCGACTCGAGCATCGCACTTACCTTACCCGACCTCAACATCTCCATTGCGCGCTTTAATCCCTTTAAACGCAAGCACGCCGTGGGTAAGGAACGCTGGTACGAAAAGATTTCAATGAGCTACACCGGACAGCTAAGCAACTCGATAAACACGAAAGAAGACCGCCTGTTGCACTCGAATTTGGTAAAGGATTGGCGCAACGGAATGATGCACAGCGTGCCTATCAGCGGGTCGTTTACGCTGTTCAACTACCTCAGCCTCAACCCTTCGGTATCGTTTACCGACCGCATGTACACCAATAAGATTAACCGTTCGTGGGACATCGCCCAGCAAGCAGAACGCCGCGACACCACTTACGGGTTCCACAACGTGTACGACTGGCGCATGAGCGTATCGGCCAATACCAAGCTTTACGGCTTTTGGACACCCAGCCGCAAGCTGTTTGGCGACAAGATTGTGGCCATTCGCCACGTCATCACGCCGCAAGTGAGTTTCAGTTACGCCCCCGACTTCGGCTCGGCGCGTTACGGCTACTACGCCACTTACCAAAAAACAGACGCGGCGGGTAACGTTTCGCTTGTTGAATACTCGCCTTTCGAGGGCTCGCTCTTTGGTGTGCCCGGCCGAGGAAAGACTGGTAGCGTGTCGTTCGACGTAGGAAACAACCTCGAAATGAAGATACGCTCCGACAAAGACTCAACGGGATTTAAGAAGATTTCGCTCATCGACGAGCTGGGCGCATCCATGTCGTACAACATGGCGGCCGAAAGCAGACCGTGGAGCGACCTTAGTATGCGCCTAAGATTAAAGTGGTGGAAGAACTACACGTTCAGCATGAACGCCGTATTTGCCACTTACGCCTACGAATTAGACAAAGACGGAAACCCATACGTGGGCACGCATACCGAGTGGGGGCGCGGTAGGTTTGGCCGTTTCCAAGGCATGTCGCAAAACGTTTCGTTCACCCTTACGCCCGAAAAACTGGCTAAGCTGTTCGGCAAAAAGACGAAAGAAGACGACGATAAGAAACCAAACAAGAACGACGAAGGCATTGATACGAACATAGAAAGCAACATCGACGACGACATGGTTGAGGGACAACGCGGCGCAAGCAACCCTAACGACGGCGGAAAGACCGAGACCGACGACGACGGGTACATGAAATTCTCCATGCCGTGGTCGCTAACCTTTGGCTATGGAATAACGATGAGCGAGAATACCGACCGCGCTAAGTTCAACTACAAAACCATGCGCTACCCCTATAAGTTTACGCAAACGCTCAACATGAGCGGCAACATACGCCTTAGCGAGGGATGGAACATCAGTTTCTCGTCGGGTTACGACTTCGAAAACAAGAAAATATCCATGACCACGGCCTCGCTACAACGCGACCTTCACTGTTTCAGCATGAGTTGCTCGGTGGTTTTGGCCCCATACACCAGCTACAACTTCACCTTCCGTTGCAACGCCTCCACACTTACCGATGCGCTTAAATACGATAAGCGCAGCGGCTATGGCAATGCCGTGCAATGGTATTAAGCAAGTGTAACAACAACAACCAAACATACGATATGAAGAAAACAACGCGCGCCATACACCAAGCCTACAAACGCCGCGATGCTTACGATGCCCTGAGCATGCCCGTTTACAACGCCGTGGCCTACGAGTTTGACAATGCACAAACCATGTCCGACGTGTTTTGCGGACGTATCGCAGCCCCCGATTACTCGCGCGTGAGCAACCCAACGGTTGAAAACTTCGAACATCGTGTTAAAGGTATCACGGGCGCAACAGACGTTGTGGCCTTCAATTCGGGCATGGCGGCCATCAGTGCGGTGTTTATTGCACTGGCCGAACAAGGAAAAAACATCGTCAGTTCGCGCCACATGTTCGGCAACACCTACTCGTTGCTCACCTCCACGCTCAAACGTTTCGGTGTGGAAGCACGCCTTTGCGACCTCACCAAGCCTGCCGAAGTGGAACGTTTACTCGACGATAACACCTGCTGCGTGTACTTAGAGATAATGTCTAACCCCCAATTAGAGGTGGTAGACCTGCCGGCTTTGGCGGCATTAGCCCACGCACGAGGCATCCCGGTGGTGGCCGACACCACGCTTATTCCCTTTACCGAGTTCTCGGCCAAGGCCCTCGGCGTGGATGCCGAAGTGGTTTCTAGCACCAAATACATCAGTGGTGGGGCAACGTCTTTGGGCGGATTGGTTATCGACTACGGCACATACGAACGCCTAGGCCGCGCCCTGCGTGGCGAATTGCTCTTTAACTTCGGCGCCTACATGACCCCCCAAGCAGCCTATCTGCAAACAGTTGGCCTAGAAGTTCTCGACGCACGCTATCGCATTCAAGCCGCCAACGCGCTGCAATTGGCACGCCGCATGCAGCAATTGCCGCAGATTAAACGCGTTAACTACGTGGGACTGCCCGACAACCCCTACCACGAACTGGCCAAAAAGCAGTTTGGCAACACGGCCGGTGCCATGATAACCATCGACTTGGAGAGCAAGGCGGCCTGTTTCAACATGATAAACAAGCTTAAACTCATCCACCGCGCCACCAATCTTTTCGACAATCGCACACTCGCCATCCACCCTGCCAGCACCATTTACGGCTCGTTCTCGGCAAAAGAACGCCAAGAAATGGACGTGTTGGACACAACTATCCGACTGAGTATAGGACTGGAAGACGTGGACGACCTGCTGGAAGACATCAAACAAGCGTTGGGCTAACTCTTTGGCAAGGCTGTTAAGCGAGGGTATGACGGAGCCGTTAAGGCAACGGCCGAGTTGCATTGTTCGCCCCCGCTGCTTGTAAACCAGAAAAGCAAAATACGAGTATGGCATGTAGGCTTACAATGCATTAATACGCAACCATAATTATTAATCCATAACGATAAGGCATATCACTACCCTCCACCCGTAAAGAGAGGGAGGTGTGAGGCCGACAATTATCATGCACAACTACAACTTCGACCAAATAATCGACCGCAAAGGCAGCGGCGACATCAAGCACGATGCCCTAAAACCACGTTGGGGGCGCAACGACCTTTTGCCCCTTTGGGTGGCCGACATGGACTTTGCTACACCACCTTTTATCATTGATGCCTTGCGCAAACGATTGGAGCATCCCATCTTTGGCTACACAGCAACGCCCGACGAGCTATGGCAGAGCATCATCGACTGGCAGCAACGCCAACACCAGTGGACTGTACAACGCCAGTGGCTAAGCTATATTCCCGGCATCGTTAAGGGCATTGGCTTTGTGATAAACGTGTTTACACACCCAGGCGAAAAGGTGATTATACAGCCGCCCGTGTACCATCCGTTCCGCCTTACGCCACTAGCCAACGGGCGCGAAGTGGTGTTCAACCCACTGAAACGCAATGCCGAAGGCTATTACGAAATGGACTTCGACAACCTTGAGGCCATTTGCGACGAGCAATGCAAGGTATTTGTGCTATGCAACCCCCACAATCCGGCAGGGCAAACATGGTCTAAGGAAACGCTGCAACGCTTGGCCGACTTCTGTTACGAGCACAACATCCTTGTGATTAGCGATGAAATACACGCCGACATGGCCTTGTTTGGCAATCGCCATACGCCCTTCGCCACCGTGAGCCAGCGTGCGGCAGACATCTCCATCACCTTTGGCGCACCCTCTAAAACGTTCAACATAGCAGGCATTGTCAGTTCGTTTGCCATCGTTCCCAATGCCGAATTGCGCACCAAATTTTTCCGTTGGCTCGCTGCAAACGAACTGAACGAACCCACCATCTTTGCACCTATTGCCACCATTGCGGCCTTTACGAAAGGCGACGAGTGGCGCAAGCAAATGCTGAAGTACATTGAGGGCAACGTGCTTTTCGTTGAAACGTATTGCAAAAAGCACATCCCTGGGGTTAAACCCTTACGTCCGCAGGCCAGTTTCTTGGTGTGGCTCGACTTTACCGAGTTGAACCTCAACCACGCCCAATTGCTCGACCTATGCGTTGATAAGGCTCACTTGGCCATGAACGACGGCGAAATGTTTGGTCCAGGTGGCGAGTCGCACATGCGATTGAATGTGGGAACACCTCGCGCCATACTTCAACAGGCCCTTGAACAATTGGCCCAAGCGGTGAAAAGCATGTAGAAAACCATCCCAAAAAGGTACATATACAAAAGTGGAGGGCTGCGTTGACAACCCTCCACTTTTTGTTATCCCCCTCTTAATACGTCACCCTTTGCGCATCAGGTGCTTACGCTCTTCGGGTGAAAACTTCTCAATGGCATAGCGCAACATGGTTCGGGGCATCTCCAAGCGATGGCTTTCCACAAACAGGCGAAGTCTTTCCACATCGCGTTTGCCTGTCTCGCGCAACATCCAGCCAATGGCTTTGTGCATCAGGTCGTGCTTATGCCCCATCATTTTCTCGGCCAAGGCGAAAGTATCGTCCAGTTGTCCTTGCCTGATAAAGGCGTAAGTAGACACCATCGCGATGCGGTTATCCCACAACAAGGGGCTTTCGGCTAGCCGATAAAGCAAGTCGCGTGGCTTGTCTATCAAGTACGTGCCGATGGTTTCCCACGCGGCAAGGTCCACGAGGTCCCAATTGTTGATGTATTGGGTATTGCTTAAATAAAAGTCTACAAGCTTTGTGCGTGTCGGTTCATCGCCTTTGTTGAACTGAATAGTAAGAATGAACAAGGCGCAAAGGCGCACTTCGTGCCATTCCGACTGAATGAGTTGTTGCAAATCGGCCATATCCACACCGGCATGCGCCTTAGCCACACGGCGCGTTTCGGGTACGGTAACGCCCAAAAAGCGGTCGTTCTCGCCGTATTGTCCCTTGCCCGTCTTGAAGAAATAGCTTAAATGCGCCGCCTTCTCTGCACTTCCTTGGGCTTTCAATTCGTTGGTAATGGTGTCTGTTATGCTCATCGTGTACGTGTATTTAGTTCGCTATCTGGTTGAAAACATACCACAAAGTTTATGGCCTAGTCTTTACTTTTAATCTTTCTATCAATTGAGAGGAGTTTATTGTACTTGTGCCACTAAACGTAGATAAACGCCCCACTCATGTACAAAGTATTAGACAAAGATACGATAAAATCTGAAATTCTACTGCATTTGCCTGTGGCAAAAACGTGGTTATGCCTTGAAAAGGTGACCTGGCGGGAGAACTTTCAATACATGCTTTGCAAGTTGAAAGTTTCTTTCCAGTGGCATATAATGAGAAAAAACAGAGAGTACTTCATTATGTTTCTTATGTTCTTATGTCAACATGGGCGTGTTTATGTCGAAACACGAAAGATGAACGTTTTCGTTAAGCCAAATGAACAACGTCGAGCTTGCTCGAACATTGTCATGGCGAGAAAACGCACTTTTAGGGGAACAAGAAAAGAACAATTTCCCAAAAGAATTATCTTTTACTATAAAGCATTATGCAAGGCAACATAGGCTTTTATTCTAAACAAACGTGCCATTCCCCAAACCAACTACTTTCGGTTATAATCCCAATTGGCCGTTAGCTACTAGCTTTTAGCCTTTTTCCTAGTGGACGTTTTCTTTGTTAAATGAGATAATTATATTTTACAAAGTGCGTTTTGCTTGTCAGCCCCTCTAGACGAAAAGGAGGCTTTTTTTAGCAAGAAATTAGCCGTTTTTTCGGCCTTACGCGTTTTCTTTTACGCCATTTTTTAGAGCAAAACCTGCATTTTGTACCATTTAGCCTTCCTATTTTGGTTGCCAGCTCGTAATTTTTCAAGTCCATTTACCTGCATTTTTCCCCTAAAATCTCACTTTTTAATGGCCATTTTGTCCATTCGAGCCATGTTTTTCATGGTTAGAAAGGGTGTTAACCCGTCTCTTTGTAGTGAATTTTTATGCAAATCGCCTCGCGTTTAGCACCATTTCGCACCGCATTTTGCACCATTTTACCTTGCATTTAGCATCAAAACGCAGTGCATTTAGCATCAAAACGCAGTGCATTTAGCATCAAATGGCCCAAAAACTGGTGCAAATTGCGGTTTTATGCAATGTGTATTCATCTTGTTTGCATTTTCAACAACACCCTTTTTGCATCAAAACCAACCTTCGCGAGAATCGATTTTTTGCGGCAAGGTGGGCAATTGGTGGACGGAAAGGGTTCTCAGAATGTTAAATTTCTTGCTGAAAACTATACAAAAGGCGATTGTTCCGTATATGCACGCATGGCAACGGCACGGAAAACATGTACGCTTGCGACGGCCAGCGCGAACGATTACAGGGAATGCTGCTCATGGACAACGAGAACAGCATCATGGAAACTCAGAAGTAATCTGCCATTGACAGGCGGTTTTCAGCTTGTGGAGACCGCATTGAATAACTTCCACCTGATCACTTTTTGAGATATAACCACGTTTTGCCGCATACAAATGGGGCGGAATTTCATGTTTCATCGTTTCTTTGTTTGGCACTTCGTACATGAGCGGGAGTGTTTATCTTGGTTTTACAGCACAAAGACATAAACTCTTCTCAATTTGTAGAAATACTAAAAGTCAAGTCGACTTCAGTGGTAAACCCTTAAATCAAAAATGTGTTAGACAGAAAATAGCAGGCAAATTTTCTGCCTAACACCTTTCGTTTTCGTTAGATTGGGGCGTCAAACAAGGAGTGGTTTGTAAAATATAAGTACTTGATTTTGGTTTGGCGCCAATGTCTTTGTTATTAATGGAACGGGCTGTTGGGAGATGTAAAGGATAAATATTTACAGAAAAATTTGGAGTATTCTGTTTTTTTTAATACATTTGCACCCGAATAAAGAACTAATGCAAAGAAAGAAACGGAACAGGCGTGCTACTTGGAAAACAACAGTATTGCTTAATAACAAGGATGAATGACGCCTTGCATATATACCGCTTTAACTAGTATAAAGTTGAAAACTTGCCCCTGTGTGTGGCAATAAACGACCAGAGAAACATAGCTACGGCAACTATTGCAAACCGTTTCGCTCCATGAAAAGTGCCAGATGACGGGAAACTTACGCCGTTTCTGTATCGCACCATCGAAAACATAACAAGAGAATTTAAGTAGTTAATGATTATGAAACGAATCCTGTTTTTCGCTTTGTTGGCTGTGTATGCCTGTATCCCGCTTGCTGTGACTGCGCAAGGGCAAGACCCCACTACGCACAAATGGCTTGGTAATCCCATCGAGTCTGTTATTAATAACCCTGACGAGAATAAGAGAATTGTGTACCTTTATAACGTAGGCACAGGCAAGTACCTCAATGCCGGTAGTTATTGGGGCACGTCGCTTGTGGGCTTCAGCACGGGTATGACCATTACCGTCAAGCATTCTACCATTGCCAATCACTATCAAATGGTTGGTCCTTTGAAAACAACTGAGGGGCAGAATATTGCCTTTGGCCGAAGGAAAGATACGCCAGGCCATGAGGATCAGGCCAATTACAACAGGGCGTATGTGGATAGAGGAGTGGATTACGACCTTTCGAAGACCCCTAACCCTTACACAACAGAGCCACACCACATCAATGGCGTGCTAGATTGGAAGTTTGAGGAGGTTACTCCTGGTAGCAAAACCTATCGGATAAGTGTCTACAACGATGAGATGACCCAAGGAATGGGGGGTAAACGCTATTTGCAAATGACGAAGATATTGAAGGATAAGGTTTATCCCATTAGCTATCCGAACAATATTAATCCTAGTGATGAAACTTGTCAATGGAAGATTGTTACGAGAGCCGACCTTAAAGACGTATTTAAAGATGTGTATGCGTCTGATGAGTCGCCAGCTAACGCCACCATTCTAATAGACGACCACGACTTTGCACGTGGTGATAGAGATGTGGAAAAATGGCTTCCAGCAGGTGGATTGACTTGGGGCTGGGCCGACCATAACGCTTATTTGCTGGAACCTGCGAATGACGCATATACATATTATGTGG
>ERZ773035.949-NODE-949-length-22018-cov-175.259209_pt1 | contig 22018 bp, 16 predicted proteins | sample MGYA00511487_ERZ773035 | MGnify/ENA primary metagenome ERZ773035 (study PRJEB29015, sample SAMEA2737985) | human oral metagenome | biome: human oral; feature: human-associated habitat; material: dental | place: China | collected 2024 ...
AAGCTATCTTGGAAGCGACCGGTCTTAGCTTGCTTGCGATGAAAGGTCTTACCAAAGAATAATGTCAGAGTATTCGTCGAGGCACTGTAGCGATAGTCCGCTTGCTCCAGCAGTGATTTAGCAGAAGGACGATTCTGCTCTGCCAGTTGGTTGATCACGTCCTGCCAGACCAGCTCCTTGATCGACTCGGTTGCCTCTGCTAGCTCGGCCGATACCGGAGTGGCAGTTGGAGTAGTTTTCTTAGTGTTTGTCGTCTTCGGCTGACTGTCATTAGCCGAGTTAGCCTTAGTGGCGGGTTTGGATACCGGGGTAGATTTAGCAGTCGCTTGGGCTACGGTGGATTGAGCTGCTTTCGTAGCCCTAGGTACAACTGACGGACTAGTGGACACTCTCGGCAATGATGCGTCGACTAAGATAGCCATCAGCTTGACCTCGGGCAGACCGGCTCGACCGACTTCCAGCAAGCGTTCAATTAGCCGATAAAGCTCGGGTTGATCCGGTGCCAGCTTAGTTAGGTGGTCGATTAGCTGCTTAGCTAAAGCCGTAGCACCGACTCCATTACCGATCAGCTCGTTGACCTGGCTGATGACCGGCTGAGGTTTTCTCTCGGTGATATTGGTCGCTAATTGGCTCATCTCTGCTTGCGAGATCAGCCCCAGGACGTCATTGACGGTCTCCACGGTGATGGATTGGTTGCCGGCTAGCTGATCCAGCAGAGTAATCGCATCACGCACACTGCCACCACCATGCTCAGCGATCAATCTCAGGGCGTCGTCATCGACATTGATCTGTTCCAACTCGGCGATCATACGCAGATGTTTGATCAAGAGATCGACCGGTACGGGCTTGAAATGAAACCGTTGCACTCGTGACAAAATGGTAGCCGGCACCTTTTGCAACTCGGTAGTGGCAAGGACGAAGATGACATACTCGGGCGGCTCCTCAATCGTTTTGAGTAGAGCGTTGAAAGCCGGCTTACTAAGCATATGAAACTCGTCAATGATATAGATCTTGTAGCGACAGTTCATCGGTGCCAGTTGGACACTGTCCCGGATCTGCCGTACATCATCTACGCCATTATTACTGGCGGCATCTATCTCAATGATATCGATGCTGTCGTTGCTCAGGTTATCGCTGTAGTCCAGCCCATTGACTAAATGTGCCAGGATACGAGCTACGGTCGTCTTGCCGGTGCCTCGCTGCCCGGTAAAGAGATAAGCGTGAGCAAAGGCGCCACGGTCAAGCGAGGCTTGTAATATTTCCGTTACTTGCGGCTGACCGATCACCTGAGCCAAGCTAGTTGGTCGATACTTACGATACAGGGCAAGCCTAGTACCACCTCCACTATTACTCATGAGGCTATTATAGCAAATGAAAAACGCTGAAGCTCACTTGGTCAACTCTTCGAGTGTGCCGGAGATAACAGACGCCGAGCTATTTACTTTCTTTTTATTGATAAACCAAGTCGGCGTACCGGCCACGCTCGAGTCTTGTGCTAGCTGACGGTCTCGCTTAATCTTCTCGTCTATGCCGTTATTGGCGCTGTCGTTATACTTGTCGACCACCGCTCCGCTATCAAGCCCGACTTTATCTGCCAGCTGACGAATTTTATCTTGTAACTGGTCGGTATTCATGTACTCGCCTGCCATCCAGGTGCTATCTCGGTACATCTGGTCGGCAGCCTTCCAGAACGCATCTTCGCCTCCCACCAGATAAGCCGCCTCGGCGATCTTGGAGGTAACCTCTGAGTAGGTATGACCAACATTGTAGTGGCGATAGATGAATTGCACCTTCTTGTCGTATTTATCATGAACTGAGATGAGGTTAGTAGCTAGCCGGACACAGTACGGACAGGTGAAATCTGCATACTCAATGGCCACTACCTTAGCCCCTTCTTTACCCCGGAAGTGGTCGGGGATCTTACCTTCACCTACCTTGCTTGGTGACTGATACTCACTCGCCTCGCCCGAGATACTAGAGCTTGAGTCATCATCGCTTGACTGAGCAGTATCCGACTTCTCTGAGCCGACTGACTTAGCCGAGGCGGAATTACCCTTGCTGCTCTTCTTGCCCGCATCATAACCGACGGAGTAGCTGATAAAGCCGACCACGATCAAGATGAAGATGACGATCATCGCCACTAAAGTGACTGCACCTCTGATGACCTGCTTCTGCTTAGCTCGTTGCTCTTCCGGGGAGATCGGTGTGTAATTAAACTGATTACCGCCGGCTTCCTTATTGGATTGATTGGACCCAGCCATAACTACAGTATCGCCTCAACCGCCGCCCACTCGGCATCACGATTATCTTCGGGAATGATTACCGATAGCTGATCACCAATATGCGCCTTAAAGAATGTGACCGAGGCCAGCAACACTCGATACTCCTTGGTGCCCGCCTCTACATAGTAAGCACCGTCGTGCTGAGTCAAGACACCGACTACCTGCTTGCGGGCGACCGGACCGATCTGCTTATAGATGAACGAGCCGTCGTCGGCGATGGTCAGCTTTAAGATATCACCCTCAACCAGCTTTGACTTCGAGGCGTAGTTCGCCGGCACGGGGTAGGACTTACCCTCACTGTCATGCATGGTTTGTCCGTCAAAGACACCTTCTATCACTCGCCCCGTCAGCTGCTCGTTAGTCCGAGCCGGGATGTCATTTGGCCCCAGGATAGAGGTCAGCAGCTCTCTGGCTGCCGCCAAATTAGTCTCAGCCTCGCTAAGAAGAACCTGCAGTCGCTTGACTTGCTTCTCGGGCAGGGCTGAGTCGTCTATATTATTCTCGCTCATAAGTAGACTCTCTTTCTGTCTGTATCTTAACCTATACTGGCTGGATTATACCGCTGAGTCTGCCTGTAGTCAATAGCCGAGACTTTCCACAACTGCGCCGGGGCTCAGGTGTATAATCAGATCATGAGTCGGATACATCACTACATTGCCAATGCCGGCAAGGATTTTACTGATACGGACGTGACCGCTATTCGTCGTGCCGTTGAGAGTGCGGAGACCTTCGTATCCGGTGTGTTCCGATCATTTGATTACGACCTTGATCTGATAGTTGTCTCATCATCACCCACGACACCGACTATCCAGCAGGACGGTATTGGCGGACGAACTTATCACTCTCGTCTAATAGTCGTAGCACTAGATAAAAGTCAGCACGTACCGAGCGAGGACTTCATCTTTGAGACGGTCTGTCATGAGCTATCCCACTCGCTACGCTGGGAGAAAGTACCCGAGTTTGCCGAGACGTTATTTGACAGTATGATCATGGAGGGTCTGGCGGTAGTGCTGGAGGAGCAAGCAATGAATCAATCCGACTACGAGCTACGACAGTTCTTCCTGACTGAAATCCGGCGGACAGAACTGAAAGAAATCAGCACTATGATGACGACCTTAAGGAATAAATTTGATAACACGGAGTACGACTACGAAACGATCTTTTTCTCCGGCAATGATTTGCTACCCCGCTGGGCAGGGTATAAACTAGGCTATTATTTAGTTAAGCGTTATCTATCTAAGACTAAACAGACAATTGACCAGGCTACTCTAGCTAGCTACAAAGAACTGCGCCGGAAAAGCAAATAACTCCGAGAAGTGCCGGTGCAGCCGACACCGCCAATTATCGCAGTCATTACCGTCGCTCATTTTATAGTAGCTTTAACGGCTGACTTTCCACAACCATGCCAGAGGTTGGGTGTGATACGTTGTGATATTGATGAATAAATGCTGAAGTGTTGCAAGTATCAAGCGGCTATTCCGGCTGATTGTCTAGCCGTTGCAAATATTATTAGTGAACCGCCCCCTCTAGAGGAGGTGGCAGGGCTTCTGTTACGCCCCCCCGCATTGCAGATATTACAAAAAGCCAGCCCCGCTAGAGGGCTGGCTTTAAGCATAACAATTAGGTTCGGTTGTTTTTACTAAGCTAGCTCAACGGCGGCACCGGCGTCTTCCAGAGCTTTCTTAGCCGTCTCAGCCTCGTCTTTGCTAACTTTCTCCTTGACTGCCTTGGGGGCATCCTCGACAATGGCTTTCGCCTCGCCTAGGCTCAGACCGGTGATCTCCTTAACCGCCTTGATAACGGCGACCTTTTGTCCGCCGACTTCCTTGAGGACTACGTCAAACTCGGTCTTCTCCTCGCCGGCGTCAGCACTGGCGGCAGGGCCGGCGGCTACGGCGACAGCTGCTGCTGCCGGCTCGATACCGTATTCGTCCTTTAGTACATTCTTTAGCTCGTTGACCTCAAGTACGGTCAACTTGGTTAGCTCTTCTGCTAATTTCTTTACATCAGCCATAGTTATCTCCTTAGATATTTATTATGATTACCGAATTACGCCGAAGCGTGGTCAGCAACGCCATCCAGCAATGCCGATAGATTGCCGGATAGTGCATTGACGGTGTCGTTGACCGGTGATAGCAGCTGAGCCACCGTCTGAGCGATCAGCTCGTTCTTGGTCGGTAGCTTAGCCAGATCAGTCACTTCAGCCGTGTTCAGGCTCTGCCCCAGGCTATTAAAGGCTCCAACCAGCTTTAGCTCGGGAGTTTTATCGGCAAACTGAGCCAGCACCTTAGCCGGCAGCACCTCGTCGTCATTAGAAATGGCGTAGAGTACTTGCCCTTTCATAGCACCGGTGTCGGTCTGTTTCAGCGCATCATGCTGATCCATGGCGACTCGCATCAGACGGTTCTTTACCACCTTGATGGCGACACCATTTTCTCTCGCTTGACGACGCAATTGCTGCAGGTCAGCCACGCTAATACCGCTGTACTCAGCGTAGACGACCATCTGTGCATCAGCCAGATCTTGGACTAATTCGGCAACCAAAGCTTCTTTCTTGCTACGTGATATAGCCATAAATCTCCTTTGGTTTTAGATAGTTTTAGATAAATGCGAACCTAATTGTTAAGGTATCGTTATCTAGAAAAGGGTTTATCTCGGTAGCTTGATTAAGTGCTATTACTCTTATAGCGACCGCCACTGTCTCTGATAACGTTACAAGTATAGTAGCAGATATGGCGATAAGTTCAAGCGCCACGGCGCTCAGTCGGCGTTTCCCTGCTCGACCAGCTTACCCGCATTTAATCTGAGTACTATATCTGCCGTCTTCGCTAGACGTTTGCTGTGAGTGACTACGATGACGCACTTGTTGTCCCGCTTGGTCACCTGGTGGAGAATGTCGATGATATCACTGGCCGTCGCTTCATCCAGATTGCCGGTCGGTTCATCTGCCAAGATAATCGGCGCCGGTGATACCAGCGCTCTGCCGATAGCCACTCGCTGTTGCTGCCCGCCGGAGAGCTTCATGACGTTGCGGTTGATATGCTCGTCATCCAGCCCCATCGTGCGTAAAGTCTTGGTGGTAGCCCGGGGATTAACCAGTTTAAGGTTCTCCAGTGGTGTGAGATAGTCGATCAGATTGTAATTCTGAAAGACGAGTGAGATGTGGTGCTTGCGGTGATAAGAATAACCCTGCTGAACGATATCCTTATTCTTAAATAGAATTTGCCCACTGGTCGGCTTATCCAGCCCGGCTAATAGTCCCAGCAGCGTTGACTTGCCGGTGCCGGAATTACCCACGATGGCGTAAAACTTGCCTTGCTCAAACTGATAGTTAGCTCCGCTAAGTACGTTCTTAGTACCATCAGCATACGAATAGGCGATATTTTGTAGCGTTAATATAGACATAGTCCTCCTTAATTCATTTTACTTAAAATACGTTTGGGTGGTAGGCTCATTATCGGTGTCATAGCAACGACGGTTGACAGGCCCATAACCAGATAGCCTAAAGCAAATGCCATAAGATAAGCGATCGGCGCTACGACTACCTCACCCGAGCTCCCCGCCAATTGATTATGGTCTACCGACGAGGTTAGGCTGGTCGATAGTTGTGCCGAGATAACCGAGCCGGCCAGGGCGGCACAGACAGAGCTGACTGCAGCTACGACCACTAGCTCGATGATGAACTGCCCGACGATTCGGTGCCTCGGCGTACCAATTGCCAGCAAGATGCCGATCTCATGCAATCGCCCTCTCACCCAGAAGACCAGCACCAGCGACATAACTACCAGCCCAGCCACCGCCACAGCGATGGTGGCTATAGTGAGGATGCGCTGAACTCGCATGATGTTTTCCAGCACGCCGGCGAAGGAGGTAGCATTATCGGTCAGGTTATATTGACCCCAATCTACGCCGGACAACTTCCGGGTCCGATCAGTAACTTCTTTGAGTTGATCCGGATACTTAACCAGATACGTGGCTTTGGTTAAAGCTGAGCTGCCGTTGAGTTGCTGCGCTGTTTCAAGATTAGTGATTAGCCGATTCTCCGCCATGTCGGCCGGCATGATAGTCGGCTTTTCGTTCCTACCATCAAATATGCCGACGATCGTGACCGTCACTCGTCGCTCTCCTCTAGTAATCACCATCTGATCGCCCAGCCTGAGCTTGTTTTGCCTAGCGAATACCTCATGGATCAACGCAACATTCTTACTGCCGGACGTGATGTGTTTACCCCGTCCTAGACGATAAAGTCTACCGGTGAATTCGCTTAAGTAATCACTTCGTTCTACCCCGACCAGCTTAGTCTCCTCGGTTGGCTGGGCATCCAGCTGGACCCCCAAGCCAGTCGCCTCGACCAAGTGTTTGCCAGGTAGAGTTGCGACTGTTTCCACTTGGTAGTTATGCGCCTTGACCCCCTTGAGCTGACCGACCTTCCGAGCTAGGCTACTTGGTACGATATCTGATGTTCGCCGACTGGTTAGGCTAAAGCCCGCCCTGATACCACCTTCGACGGATTTCCTGAGCTGCTCCATGGTATGCCGTACGGTCAAAGTGCTAACTAGCAGGGTTAGAACCAGAGTCATGATCAGACCAATGACGAGGCTACGCTGGCGTTTGCGCCGGACGGCTAATAAAGCTTGCTTGATCATCACACCCCTCCTAGCTTATGTCGGTTAATAGCTTCTTTGGCGTTGACCCGGTGATTGGACGAGAAGCGAATAGCACGGCGATGACGATCACCACTAGTCCCACTCCCCACACCGCTATCAGATCAGCCGGAGTGGTACCGACGGTTACTTTGTCTAGGGTGCGAGACGAAGTGACCGAATCAGCATCAGCTCCCAGCGAAGCTCCGTTGAGGGACTCGCTCGCCTGGCTCGCAGCAGCTTGCGAAGCCTGCGACACCATCTGATTGCCTAGCTGCTGAGCGATTAGCCCGGAGGTAAAGTAGGATGCACCGAAGCTGAGTACAGCTATCATGACCAGCTCGGCTACGTATTGCAAGATGACCTCAGACTGCGATATGCCGGTCGCCATCAGCACCCCCGCCTCACGCTTGCGTTCGTTCATCCACAGATATAGCACCATGCCAATCACGGCGATGCTGACCAGTGCAGTCGCCCAGAGCATACCATCCACCAGATTATAGACGCCGTTCACCGACTCAGTCACACCGGCTAACTCTTGGCTATTCTTGTTCAGCTGATATTTATTCCAGTCAACCGACAGTTGACGAGCCCGGTTCATCACCTCGTCAAGCTGCTTGCTACCTTTGGTGAAGAAGTTAGCATCTTGGTAAATCTCATTCTGTGCTGTATAGGCATTGAGCTGACGAGTCGTCGCAATGTCGGTCAGGAAGATATTCTCAAAGAGTTCCACCTGATAGGCAGCCTCCTTGGGATTCTTCCCGCTAAAGATGCCGACGACCTCAACCTCCACTTCGTCCTTCGACGGGTGCTCATTGTCGGTGTCGTACTGGTTGGCCTTGAGCTTTAGCTTACTACCCAGCTTAAGCTTATTTGCCTTAGCAAAGGCTTGGTGCACCAATATCTTGTGGCTATCCCGCTCAGTGATGTGACGCCCCGCCACCAGTTTGAGTGACCCCGCCCGAAACTTATTCTCCAGCTCTGATTTATTAACTCCTAGAATTGTCGCTGCATTGCCGAACTGCTTGTCCTTCTCGGCATCATAGCCGCTACCACCATTAGGCAAGGGGACTAACTTAGTGTCAGTGAAGTCCACCGTAGCATTCTGGCGCTTGACGTAGTCGGTCACCCCCGGTAGTTTCCTGATCTCCTCGATAGCTTTGCCCGAGACGGTACCCGAGCCACGAGCCGTACCGGGGTTAGTGCGAGGGTTGTTCCCCAGATTAAAACCGACTTTCAGTGTTTTATCCAGCGACTGCGCTGCCCTGTCTGTCGAATGCTTAATGGCGAAGCCGCTTAGCATCACCGTCGCCATACAGAGCAGGATCGCTAGCAGGATCAGTGTTTTGAGCTTCTTCCTGGTAATATATAACCAAGCTCGTCGAATGAATGACATTTTCCTCCTTTCAAATATATCCTGAGCTAATCTAACAGGCATATGTGAAATGAGTATGAAATGGCATAAGCGGTTGCGAATGATTAAGCGATATAGGCGCAATTATGGGAAATAGATAGTAAAAGCCATGCCCTGCTTGACCGGAGAGAAGCTATATTCCAGCCCCTTAGCCTCTAGCAGCATCTTGACGATATATAGCCCCACCCCACTCCCATCTGACTCCGGCGATATTTGGCTATCTGTGTGATAAAAGGGGTCAAATACACGCTGTAACTGCGCCTTAGTAAGTGGCTGACATTTATTGATTACCACCAATCTATGCTGACGGCAGGTAACCTTGATCACGCCGCCCACCTCACTATAGCGTACGGCATTTGAGATCAGGTTAGAGATGACGTGGTGCATCATGTCGTAGTTAGCCTTGGTAAAGGTTGGCATTAGATCAAGCCGGCAGGTAACCCGACGAGCTTTGGCTAGCAAGCGATAATCATCGACTACCTCAGCAACGATCTGATCGATCCGCAGCTTCTTCTCACCCCGCAAGGCATTCTCAGCTAGACTACCTGCCCTTAAGATGTCATTGACCATTTTAGTCAGGCGGTCAACCTGCGCTAGCGATTCCGTCAGGTAGTGGTCACGATCTTGATACTCGCCGATATTCAGCTGCATATTCTCCAGCATGATTCGCAGGCTGGTAAGTGGTGTCTTAAGCTCGTGCGATGTAGCCCTTAGCAGCACCAACCTCTCTTTCTCTAGCTTGCTAATTCGCCTATTTTCCTGCTCCAGCGAGCGGATCATTTGCCATAGGCTCTGATAAAGCTCGTTAATGTTGCGTCCCAGCACGCCAATCTCATCGCTACTCTCGACCGAATACTGCACTCCTTTCTCCAGGCGCTGCATCAGAGTGGTGACCTTAGCCATCCGGCGAATCGGCTTGGTTATGAATCGACTATAGCAGTAGGAAAAGAGCAGTGCCACCAGTAGCGAAGCAGATACCGTATAAGGCAGGGCATGGAGTGTCGCCAGCTTAGCTTGCTTGACCGGCTCAACATTCACCAGCAGTCTGACACTAAGCTTTCGTCCATCGGCATCTTTTAAGCTGCCCTGCTTTAGGATCACCGAGCGTGGATCGACTGACTGCCCATCGGCGATCTTGACCACATCAACGTCAGCCGACTTGCCCCTATCTGTCACGATGTTGATCGTCTGAAATCCTTGGAAGTAGTCGTCTCGCCCGCTAGCAGTCAGAGTGATGTTGACATTCTTAGCGACAGAAAACTTCTGACAAATTTGACGCATCTGGCTAAGCGACTGGTCCTTTAACTGAGCCTCCAGCGAAGCCAAGCTCTCCGAAGCTTCTTGCTGCTTTTGGTTGAGATAAAGCTGAGGCATCAGGATGTAGATCAGCAGATGCATCAGTACGATTAGCGCCAGGAAGAGCCCCATCGAGACTAAGAAGGTCTTCGGGAAGAGCTTAAGACGCTTCATAGCGATAACCGACCCCCTTAACGGTAACGATACAGTCGAGCCGCAGCTTGTGACGCAGGTTCTTGATATAGACATCTATTACTCGATCAAAGGGCACATCTGCTGCATCGTGCCATAGCCTTTCGATAATCGTTTGACGAGACCAGACTACACCGGGATTATCCACCAGAAGCTTTAGAAGCTGGACTTCTTTGGGCTTGAGATGAGCGTCACTACCATCATAAAAGCCCTGGTACGCCTCGAAATCTACCGTGGCCAAGCCTCGTCGCCATTGAGCCTTGGTAGCCGACCTCTGACGTCGCAATAGAGCTCGGATGTGCTTCTCCAGGATCACCAGCGAGAAGGGCTTGCTGATATAATCATCCGCCAGTTCGTCGAAGCTAGCGATCTGAGTCGGCTCGTCCTGCAGAGCCGTCAACATCAATACCGGCACATCGCTCCGCTGACGAATACGACTGAGCACCTCTATACCGCTTAGACCAGGTAACATGATATCTAAGATCACTACGTCCGCCCGGCTATACTTGGTCAGCGCATCCTCGCCACTAGCGGCAACTAATACCGTAAAGCCACGTTGGCGCAAAAACAGCTCCGTACCATGACGAACCGCCGGTTCATCCTCGACTAGTAGTAAAGTATCCGCACGCCCTATCGACAGTTACTCCTCATTAGCTACATCGCCACGATAGCGCCGATCAGCCTCTTCTTTACCATACATCGACCTGATGTGCCTATCTAGCCAGGCGATATCTCCCTCGGCCGGCGGCAAGGCAAGCATCCCCGCAGTTCGTTTGACCACCTCTTCTGATAGCTTGAGATCATGGATGAAGCTGATCGCCTCTCGCTCACTCTTGCTAATGTGTGGCTGATCAGTGATACCATCACCATTTTTGTCCTCGGGAAATGAATCTAGTAGCCATGGCTTACTAATGCGCATGCGACGTCGCCGAATACTCGCTAGTAGCTCAGCCCATTGCCGGCGATCTTCCTGCTTGATCGAGCCATCACCGTTATTCTTATAGATAATGTGAGCTAGCTGCCCTGTCTGCATCGAATCACGATACTCTCTAGTCACGCATTGCAACTCGAAAGGTAGATTACGGTAGAAGCCGGTGATCTTGCCTAAGTGCAACTCCTCGGGTGAATCCACCCGATGAAGATCTAGTTGGGATGGGTTGATATCGATACCGCTGGTCATCCGGGTGATAAAGTCACTCGTACCCCTGAGGTGGATGGCTGATGTGCGAGAAGGCGAAGGATATGGCGCCAGCTGGCTATCGCCTCGGCACAAGCCCTTGACCATAGCGTTAAAGAGCGCTTGTTGATCTGCCTCGTCTTTGACCACGGCAGTGATCCCCAGAATATCCATCGGTATCCTCTCGTTAGACCCGCCCTTAAGCTCCCGCTGATACATTTTCCACGCCAGCGACCCGCTCGTCTTCAAGCGAAACCGCCAGGACACATCAATCGGTTGCCCGTCAGCCCGCACCATAGTCGGTGCAGTATCACCGTAAACAGAATCATTGCCGTCATTGTAACTGACCGGCAAGTTTGGCTTTGGGTCGATATTATCATCACCAAAAAGTTGTTTAGTAATATCGCAAAAGGCAGTCTGAGCATTGTGCGCAACGCTATGGTTGCCGTCGAAATCTTGGAAGCGCTCCAGGATGGTATCAGCTCGCATGACCAGGTCGCTTCGACCACCATAATGCAGACGGATCTTCTTCGATAGACCGTTGAGCGACATAGCTAACGCATCATAGCCAATCACCTCAGCCACCGGGGCAATGAACTTCTCTGCATATAGCACTCGGTCAAATGTGGTGCGGTAGTCGCTGTGATGACTCTGCAGCCAGCGAAGTACCTCAGTCCCCGAGATCAGCAGTGACTCAACATTGATCTCGCTGACGATATCGTAGAGCACATCGGGGGTCACTAAACTTGGATTAGACAGCCACTCATGCTGCTCCGGTTTATAGTAGTGCTCGTGATTACTGTGCCCCTCAGTCATGATGCTTTTATAATGCTTGTCAAGTCGGCGCCGATCAAGCAGTAGCCCGGCGATGTAGACATTCTCGGGGCTATATATCTCACTCTCCGTCTTGCCGTCAGTAAAGAAACGACCCAACGATATACCGCCCGGCACTATACTAATATGCTTATGGTCAGCCAGACCGTCATTCAAGTCCTCTGCCGCACCAAGCGCTGCTGCTATATACGCCGAGGCAGCCAGCTCGTCGCCACAGTAGTTACGAATCATCCGTTGCTGCTGATTGATATCAGACAGCTTGACTCGTTGTTCCATCTCGCCGACGTTCGCTTGATCGTAATGATCAACATCACTGATCGAAAAGCACCGCTCCAGTGTCGCCCGAGCCTCGGTTGGGATATTGTTGTATGGATAAACGTGAGCGTAGCTCTCAGTATCCACCACCTCCTCGGTATTCTCCCTATCTTGATCGTTCGTCTCAGCCAACGATCCGGTGCTCTCGTAATTCTTCATAAATCTAACGTCATTATAGCAAACTAAGCTCTAACGGGATATGACATATAGACGACCTAACCTTCTTGGATCAATCGTCCATAACAACTTAGCAGCTGTCGCCAAGTGCGACCGACTCCAGCCCGATCATCAAATCTCTGGTAACCGACCCCGGCGGATATACCGCAAGCCAGAAAGGTGTCATCACCAACATAGATACCGACGTGACTCAAGTTATTCTGCCGGTAGGACGTATCAAATGTCCCGGTGAAAAAGACCAGATCGCCGGGCTGTGCTTCGCTAGACTGAATAGGCTGACACTTCTCGTAGATACCGTCGTAGAAAGTACCATCGATACATCTGCCCGCTACCGGCAGACGCACCGCTCGCCCTTTGATCTGATTGCGATAGCAGTATCCCAGACGACACATGATAAAATCAATAAAACCAGAACAATCAAATGACGTCTCGGGATCTGAGCCGCTCCAAACGTATGGATAACCGATATACGGCTCGCCAATCTTTAGCATTCGGTCTAATAGTGGGTACTGTCGGCGTAGCTCACTAGACACCTGATAGCGCCGAGCGGTCGGCAGTGTGGATGCATGAGGGTAGCTAGCCGTCGGAAATAGATCGGGGCGTGAACCATGGCTACGCATATAACCGGCGTAACGAGCCAGCTGATCGTGATCTAGGATACTGTCTACTGTACAGTAAAGATCATAATTCGTCAGCCTAACACTGAGATCGAGGAAGCGGTCATCCAGCCGGTCGACTGATTTACCTTGACATTCAGCCTGATATTCACCGGCTACAACCTTGCTAATAGTTAGCGTGTATTGTCGGCGTGGCTGACGAAGCTCTTTTAGAAGTACCTGGATATCCGGATCGTCCAGCTGAAAGTCCGGCTTAATGGCACTAGCCATGGCGATCAGCACATAAGGGTCGTGTCCGACCTTATCCAGACTGAACTTAGCATCGTGGTATCTACCGGACTCAGCTTTTAGCCGCTCAATCTTCCCCGTCAGCTCTTTCTCGTAATCCTGATAAGCTTGTTCAAGTCCATAAATATCCTTGTCGCTAGCCAGGAAACAGGCGTCAGTCGTGCCGGCTGTGATTCGCTTTTCCATCTCACCAATTTTAGCACATCTAAAAGAGGGGCTGACATTCCCGGTGCCGGCCCCTGCTTTTTCAGAGTCAATCAGACGAGCTATAGCTCAACCCTAATCCCCGGACCCATGGTGGTAGAAATAGTTACAGACAGCATATAGCCACCTTTCAGTGTAGATGGTCGAGCTGACTTGAGGCTGTCGATCAAAGTCTGAGCGTTCTGTTGTAACTTGTCTGCGCCAAACGAAACCTTGCCGATGCCTAGATGAACGATGCCCTGCTTATCAACTCGATACTCTATCTTGCCTGCTTTCGCTTCCTTGACCGCCTGAACCGCATTGGCACTGACCGTACCTGCCTTGGGGTTGGGCATCAACCCTCGTGGACCGAGCAGCCGAGCGAAACGACCTAGCTTCGGCATCAGTTGTGGAGTCGCCACTAGCACATCAAAGTCAAGCTTCTCCTTGCTTAGCAGGTCAATCACGGCGGACTCACCTGCTATGTCTGCCCCGGCTTGCTTGACCGCTTTCATCTCATCCTCGCCGACCATGGCAGCGACACGAACCGACTTGCCGGTACCGTTCGGTAGGGTAACCGTAGCTCGGATATTTTGGTCAGCTTGCTTTGGATCGACGCCCAGCCTGACATGCATCTCCACCGTACTATCAAACTTGGTCACCGCCGTCTCAGTAGCCAGCTTGATCGCTTCGGCTAGACTGTACAGCTTAGCCTTATCAACCTTCTGGGCAACCTTCTTATAGGCCTTGCTCTTGCGTTCCGCCAGAGGACGAGTCTTCGGCGCAGGGCCACGCTGAATGTTCGCTTCATTATCACCCTGCGGCGTAGTATCGCCAGCCTCCTTACGAGCCTGGCGCTCCGCCTCAGCTTCGGCCTCTTTGACTGACTTCTCGCTCCGCTTGCCTGCTTTTGCGTAGTGAACCGCCTCTTCGGTAGCCTGATCAGACTCAGATTTGGAATCATCAGATTGAGCCTGACTCACCTGCTCTGCCGCCTCCTTGTCGATAGCCTCGCTTACTTCGTTAACCACTTGCTCCGCTTGATCGGCTACCTCTTTAGCTGACTCACGAGCCTGCTTGATCGCCTCGGTAATCTCAGCAACGGTATTCTTTTCGCTGACATCAAGCTTTAGTCCCTTAGCCTCCACTAGTAGTTCACCCTTAGTCTTTGCCATATCTCTCCTTTCGTGGTGCTGACGGCGCTTCGCCTCCCACAATTATTTTAATTACTCTTCGACAGTGACACCCATTGATCGAGCTGTACCACAGACAATCTTAGTTGCCGCCTCCAGGTCGTTAGCATTGAGAAACTGCATCTTTGACTTGGCAATCTCTTGTGCCTGCGCCATGGTAATCTTACCAACCTTATCAGACTGCGGTTTACCCGAGCCTTTTTTGATATGAGCCACTTCCCTGATCATATCGTCAACCGGCTGCCCTAGACACTCCCAGGTAAACTTCTTGCCCTCAAAGACTTTGATATGGACGATCACGTCCTTGCCCATCATATCCTTGGTCTTCTCGTTAAACGGGTTGATGAAATCCATCATATTGAGCCCCCACTGACCCAGAGTCGAACCAACAGGTGGACCAGCCGTTGCCCGACCCGCCGGGATACGAAGCTTTAGATTGCCCAGTACCTTTTGTTTTGCCATACTTAATATTCCTCTCTCTACATAGAAGTGCGTAACACCAGTATCATACCACAGTTATCCTTACTGCGCCAACATTCAGACCCTTTCCGGGCAGCCTCACTACTTCAGATAGTCACCGACGTAGACAAACTGAGTCTTGGTGTCTGGATTTGTCTGCTCTGCCTCATAAGCATCTTTGTGCAAATGATAGACTATCGACCAAGGAGAGCTATGTCCGACGTCACGATACGACTCCAGTGTGACGAAATCGCCGGTCGCCGGATCGACACTGACCACCAGCCCGGTATGTCCGGCGCCACCTTCCGCCTTGTTGGCTGATGAATGCATGCCCTTAGCGTACGAACTAAAGATAGCCGGTGCTTTAGTCGGCGCATCGGTAACTTGGAGATTCTTGTCCTTATTACTGCTGACCAGCCGATCGACCACCTGACCACCATTGCCACCACCATAGACCAAGGTCGTATACTTATCAATATACCAAGAAGGGATGACCGTACAGCCGTTAGAGGCGGTACTTAGAGTGCCAGTCTGACCTTTATACACCCCTGTATCATTAGTGTCTTGAACGAACTTCTTCTGCATTTCCTCAGCGTCCTTGTTGCCAGATCCATCCATAGATGAAGCTCCACTACTACTGCCATCGCTACTCCCGCCATCCACCTGCATTTCTTTACAGGCCGTAGTCGAGTCATTGTCACTCTCCGCCCCGTGATAGCAGGCGCTTGACACGGTATTGAAGTAGTCCATCGCATAGAGACGAATCGACTTAAACTCATCCTTGTTTTGCCTGTCTAGACAGAATCTGAAGGCGTCCTTTTCCGACCCTTCAGCAGTATCGGCATAGTTAAACTTAGTACCGTCGGAATTGTCCATCGGCTTGATTGACCAGTCACCTTTATCGACATCAGATAGTAGACATTTCTGGACATACTGGACATATTCATTCTCGGTATTTGGTATGGGTGGCGGCGTTTGCAGTAGAGCTATTGCTCGGTCAGAGTTCTTCTCGATACCATAGCCATCATCTGACATAATCTGCCTCATCTCATCAAGACTCCAGGCATAAGTCGGCACACCATAATCATAGGCGCTAGCTGCATAAGCATTGTTGCCCAGCAGCTGATTACTGGCAGTCGCCATAATTGTCGGAGCAGACAACATCGCCTTCAGAGCGTTACCCATCGCTAGCCAGATATCCTGCCTGCCGACATTGAGGTGAGCCGCATGCGCCAGCTGGCTCAGCGTTGAGCTGTAGTCGTATGGATCAAACAACCGAGCCAGCAGAGGCTTGCGGCTATGCTTCCAAGCCAGATAGCGACGGTTCTCCAAGTTAAGCTCGATCGCCTGCTTCTCACTCAGCCTCTTGCCACCGGTCAGCATCGCTTGATCATTAGAGAGAAACTTACTGCCAAACATGGCATTTGAACCATGTTCGGTCGGCGTGGCAGATTCTGTTCGCAAGGGATTGCCCAGTAGCCAACCTGAGATCATATTTAACGCCCCGACGACCAGCTCATTCTTTGAGCCCAAATCAAGTGCGGCAGTAAACAACACTTCCTTTATCTTGCCTTCCAGAAAACCGACTATCGCTCCGGTCACACCGCCGGCCAGAGAGCCGATCACATCAAAGACGGCGCAGATCGCTCCGGTCGCCGTATTAAACTGATTAAAGGCAACCGCCATTAGGTCATTGATTGGGCCGGGCAAGAAGTTAAAGCCCGGCTTGCCGGCTGTCTTAAGCATACCCTGAGTGCCCGAGTCGTCATTGAGCTTGTCGCTACCAACTATCCCTAGGGTCTTGGCTATCGCCGGACTATCCATGTAGCTACTGTGGATTTTCTTCCCCGTCGGTTTGCCGTCGCTATCTAATTCCGGAATATCGTCCTCTAGCATAGTCTTATTAGCGAGCTCAAACGCTTTCATATTATTGTCATCCGAGCCCGACATCATCTGCGAAGCGTAGCCCATATATAGCCCCGCCTCTTTCTCGGCAGGCAAGACAATATTAGCGTACTTAGCCGGACCAAGCTGCTCCCAGATCCCTTTAATCATACAGAGAAAACCGACGATGAAGGCTACAACGGCAAAGCCCGCCGTACCGACACCCAGCGCCTTAAACTTCGAGGAGATAAGCTTATCGAACTTGTCGAGCTTGTTCTTAAGGTTCGTCAGTTTCGACCGGAAGAACCCACCCTTGCCTTGACGAGGTTTCTCACTCTGTTGCTTTACATCATCTATGGCATCACTGGCATTCTTGCCTCTTCCCTCCTGATCGACAGTTGAGTTACCATCGTCGTCCTTGGCGTCCTCGGAGTCCTTATCAACCCCCTTCTTGATTGAGTCATTGGAGACACTGGGGTTAGCAATTTTACCCAACTGGTCGCTAACCCAGTCGGTAAATGCCTTGTAGAGCTTCATCTTGATCTTTTTGATCGGGTGGAGCCAACTAATATAGCCCTCCCGCTTCAGTGCTGCTCTGGTCTCCAGCCAGCCGGATATGCTCCATTTGCCCCGGTCGTCCATGCCTCTGATGGCCCGCTTCGCCTCCGAATAAGACATCTTGTCCGATAGATGAATCTTATTACCATCGAGACCAATCTTGTCTTTGTTGACACCAAGCGTCGCCGATAGCTCCTCCCTCAGAGCGTCACCGGCATCTTCAAGATGCTGCGAATTAATGCCAAAGGCCTTACCGGCATCTATCTCCATTCCATCCTGTGCTCCGAAATAATTGGAGTTAAATGTCAAGCCATTTTTCTCAAGATTAGTAGTAATATTCTTAGCGAATTTACGGTTAAGGAAGCCCACCCGAGAATCTTTGATCCGCCCGGCTATAGCCTTGCCGGCATTCTTGCCAAAATTCCGCACTACCTCTTTCGTCGTCCTTAGCGACCGGGCCGACTGCTGACCGAGGGTGATACCAAGATTAAAATCCTTAAAGATACCCGCTGCCTGAATCATCTGACCTAGCCCCGATAAGAAAAAGAAGCCCAAGGTAAACAGACCCGATATCACCGTTAGTAGGATGCCATTGCGAGCCGACATCAGGCGAAAAGCCGCACCGTGCGCCTTGCTACTGCGCCCCTTTTCCTCTCGCCCCTTCATACTGCCATCAAACTTCCCCGAGTCAATCGAGGCATCACGCTCCTGTTCGCCCAGGTCACGCTGAGCGGAGTCGGATGACCGGTCACCACCGTCTTCCCGAGGTTGATCAGTCTGCTCTGATGAACCATTACCGGGCGCCGGCTCACCTAGATGCTCACCGCCGGCTAACTTGCCCAAGTAGCCGGACTCAGTAGAATAGTCAGGCTCGCTACCGGACTCAGCGGCTGGGGCGCCCGTACCGAAAGCTTCTTGCTGGTAACGCCGGTAATCGTTCACACCATCAGCCGCAGGTTTAACTCCGGTCAAGCTCCCCGGTTGATATCTACCACCGTAGTGAGGCGTCTCGCCGCTGCGAGAATTAGCGGCTGACTGCTCTAGTTTGGCTAAGTCACTACTATTTTGCTCGTCCGGCATCTAAGGCGTTCTCCTGTCCCAAGAGGCGATTTGGACGGGGATAATCCTACCGACTGAGCCGGACGAAGCGATAGTTCTGAGCCGGCTCTGATCTATCGCATCCATCCGACTAAAGTCAGCATGTGACATTAGTGCCCTAGCTCGGGTAGCTGCCGCCGTAGCATTAGCACCACCGGAATTGAAATCATGATAAACATTAGCCAGTTTATGAGTATTGGCCAGATTTTGCCCGCCGGTACTGCGCAGTAGTGAGTTATCTACCAGGGCACTCCTAGTAGTCGCACTCATCTTAGATAGCATATCCCGGTTCGACAAGGCGGAGCTAGCTTGGTCTCGCACGTTGCTGATGCCGGCATCGGTCGCAGCCACGTTGCCACCGTTAGCTGCCGAATTCTGCAGAGTCTGACGCATGTGCGTCAGGTTCGCCGCACTCATGTCAGCCTGAGCTTGCGCCGATAGCCCTGTAGCATAGCTGGATATAGCATCAGAATAATTAGCATTAAACTGGTCATCCTCCCAGCCGGTATCTGCCCAGCTCTGTAATGTGGCGGTACTAATGCCCGACTTACCGTTCTCGATCATGGCATTAGCGTAGTCACGACGCAATTCATCTGCCTCTCGCTCTCGACCGTGCTCTTGCAGCCAGTTGGCCCGAGCGTTAACTGACTGCATCGACTGCTGGGCGTCGGCCATGGTCGCATTGGGTGCTTGCTTGGCAATGATGGCTCGCATAGTGTGAGTATCGGCGATCTGCTGACCATTAGTCGTACCATTGAGGAAGCCTTCTCGCTGCTCAGCACTACTCATGCCGTCCACCTTTTCACCGGCACTCTGCATAGCTTGTCGGTCCAGCTCATTATATTGTTTATCCGGCGCCGTGATTGCATTATTCACTCCGGCTGACCGAAGCGCCCCACCAACCAGCGGTACATCGCCAAAGCGATTCTGAGCGGCCTGGAGTAGATTAGATCGCATCCTACCGGCACCTTGACCGGCCCGGCTTCTAGCTATAGCGTCATGACCGGCCTTGGCTACAGCAGCAGTCGCCTGGCTACCGTGCACCAGACTGGTCGCCCTACCCAGCACATCACCCGACATCTTAAAGAGCGGGATGATGGAGAGAGCCGGCAAAGCTGCACAAGCCAGCTCGGTGATAATAGGAAGACCCGCTCCTATGTTGCCACCAATATTCCTAATAAGCGAACTACCGCCCGCCACTAGCATAAAGACTGGATATACAATGATCATCTTGATAAACATATCAAACCATCTGCGACCCCAACGCTGGATAGCTTCATTGGGAAAAATATAGAGAGCAAAGGCTATTGGTGAGACAATTACCAATAATGCCAGTCCCAGGTTGCGCACTGAGATAGCTATAATAATTGTAATCAGCGATATCAAGATAGTTATACCAAAGGATAGCCCGAAGAGTATAAACAATATAGCGCCAACACCGAATAGATCTGTAATAGCCTTCATGAATAGCGACTGAGCTGCGCTATCCTCACCTATCTTTTTCATCCCCGCAAACATAGAGTAGGCACCTTTACCGGCAATATTTGATAGATCGGCGATGACGGCACAGATGTAGAATGAGACATTGATCACCACGGCAAATAGTAGCAGTCTGGGCAACATTTTCTTGACGTCATAATTGGTCAGCCCGGTCGAGGTTGCGACCGAATAGATTATCACCAAGAAGGCGATGACCAGTATGACATTGGCAATCGACAGGAACTGCGACCAATACGACTGAATTTGCTTGCCGGAATTACCTGATAGAAATTGCCAATCAAGAAAATCTCCAAAGAATACATATAGATGATCTATCATCTCACTGATTACTGATACTCCAGGACACAGAATGTAACCCAAACCTTTCAGCTCTTTCTGGCAAGTATTGTCGTCCTCGTCAGTCTCATCGGCGGGAGTCGTTTCAGTATCGCCTGGATGTTCATCTATGTGTTTATTAAGAGCTGCAGCATAGGCATGAGCCCGATCGCTATAGCGCTGAACCACCTCCTCGCACGACATATCTGGCTCTCCCTGCGGGTGGAATGCCGGCCATACCGATACCTGTCGCCCTTTGCCACTTTCTCCACCCTTGAACGAGAAATATCCTCTCTTGACTGTGTACTTGCCATCTGACCCTTTGTCGACGTAGTCGAAGTTGCCGTCCTGCGCCTCAGTAAAGGGCGGATGCGACTCCGTACAGTAGGTCTCAGCAATCTCCTTATACATCTGCGCCTCGGCAGCTTGTCCTAAGTCTTTGAGTTGATGATACGGGTATGACTCGGTAGCCTCAGCCATAAGCTCCGGTCGTACCATCAAGGGCCTCAGATCATTCTGCCCCAACTTATCCTTAACTCTCTGCACAGTGGTATTAGATACGTCAGCTAGGACAACTTGGTTATCCTTAGAAATCTTCGACTCATCTCCATCCGCATTGCCACCCAGCTTAGCATGATCAGACAAGTATTTGCCAAAGTAGTCTCCATGACCGTCGGCATTTGCTAGGTATAGAACGTCGCATTTTACTCGTTCTCGGCCATTACCTTCGCCCTCGTCATACGGTCGGTCGTCATTTTCCTCGTTCAGTATTGTCTCGCTAAGCTCAATTGCTTCCTTTTTTTGGCCATAAAGCTCTTACAAGCCCTGACCTTTTCAGCAGTCTTGAACTTATAGACAGCCGCTTTTAGCTCATCGTCGGCATTAGCTAGTGCTGCTTTAGGTGATAAAGCAAGTGCGGCTACTAGGATAAACGCTAAAAATACCCCCCCGCTAGGAATATTTTCTTTAGCTTGCTGACCCTCCGCTCGACAGACTGTTTATTGTACTTTAGTTTATATCTTCCCCACATCATTCTGTCACATAGTGTACATGGTTAGAGTAGGCTGAGTCAACCCAGCATGATGCCCAGCACTACGCTACCTAAGCGGAAAAGGGTGTGTAATCGTGCTTCGCTGCAATCAGCCAGTATAACTAACGCATCTGCTGGACAGGCCACAGCAGCTCAGCTGATGTGTTAGTTAGATAGCGACTGCGACAAAACACGATTGCGCACTTTTTCGCCTAGGCAGTATAGTGCCATGCATCCTGCTGGGCGCTGGGCAGACCCACAGAGTGTATACACTTACTGCAAGTAAACCCCACTAGTCAGCTATGGCTTTTGCTGCTTTGCCTTAATTCTGTCTAAAACTTTCTGATTCGAGACGTAGAAACTTGACGTACCGCTCTTTTCATTTTCAGTCTTGAATAAAGTGCCGTAATTATCCTTAATGATCTGGATTAGCTCTTTCTCGGTCGGCATGTGGTCACAGACAATTCTACCGCCGTAGACTGGAAGACCGTACATGTCATTTGTTTCCTTCTTATCAAGTAGTGCCGGTATTTCTATTACGTAACGACCGCCATATTCTTTCG
>ERZ773035.954-NODE-954-length-21963-cov-5.507760_pt1 | contig 21963 bp, 20 predicted proteins | sample MGYA00511487_ERZ773035 | MGnify/ENA primary metagenome ERZ773035 (study PRJEB29015, sample SAMEA2737985) | human oral metagenome | biome: human oral; feature: human-associated habitat; material: dental | place: China | collected 2024 ...
TGGAAGGAAGTGTTTGCTTGCAAAAGAAAATCAAGATTCTTGCATTATCCGCAATGCTTCTCTGCTCCGCATCCATTGCGAGCGCAGAGTCATTCCAGCTTGGCGATCAGGGTACGGATGTAGCCGAGATCCAAGGACAGCTTTCCAGCTTTGGTTATGATGTTGCTGCGGACGGAGATTTTGGACCGGCAACGGCAGAGGCAGTGAAGGATTTCCAAGCGACGCATGGACTTGCAGTGGATGGGATGGTAGGTCCCTCGACGTATGAGGCACTTCTCGGAAAATCGATGCCGCAGGTCAGCCGCGGTTCCAATTATATTGTCCGACGTGTGATCTCGGACTCCATGCAGTACATCGGAGTTCCGTATTCCTTCGGCGGCACGACGCCCGCCGGATTCGACTGCTCGGGCTTCGTGCGCTATGTCTTTGCGAATGCGGGCATCTATCTCCCACGCACAGCAGATGCACAGTACGATGTGGGCTATCCGGTTTCATCCTCTGAGATGGTACCCGGCGATCTCGTATTCTTCTCGACGTATGAGTACGGTCCGTCTCATGTGGGCATCTATCTTGGAAACGGCAACTTCATCAATGCTTCGTCGAGCCGTGGTGTCGCGATTGACAATCTGTACGGCGGCTACTGGGGGGCGTGCTACATCGGAGCACGCCGCATTATGTGATGATACAGAATCTGGAGAGGGGCACTGCCCCTCTTTTTTTATAGGAGTATGTCATGGCTGATCTGTTTCTTTGCCTTCTTGTTTTCCTCATGCTATACTATGTATTCGGTGATAAATTATTTCCACGCTGATGTTCCTTCATTAAATACAAAATTATTCCTGCCAGTTGCATTATGTTATGATTTTATGTAATATGGGGAGCGTACCGTCATGGGGGATCGATATTATCTTGCTGCACTCCTGCAATGTCGACAGATTGGAAGCGTGCGCATGCGACGTCTGTGTGAAGCTGTTTCCTCCGTACGCGATATCTGGTCGATGGATCTTGGGCAGCTCAGGTCGCTCGGTCTTCTTTCCGACACACGTGCGGAGGCGCTTGCTTCCCATATCCATGCGCATGGTGATCTGCCGGAGCGGATCGCGGCGGATTGTGCGCGGCAGAACGTTGAACTCATCACGATCGACGATGCACGCTATCCGGTGATCCTGCGTGAGATCTTCGATCCGCCGCTCGTTCTCTACTATCGAGGCACGCTCGTTCCGGATGCACGCCGGATCGGTATGGTGGGGGCACGCAAGTTTACGGCATACGGTGAGGCTGCGGCGATGGAGTTCGCGGAGCGGATTGCAGCGGCAGGTGTCACCATTGTCAGCGGTGCGGCGCGCGGCATTGATACGCGAGCGCACCGTGGTGCACTGCGCGGCGGCAGGACGGTTGCCGTCCTTGGCTGCGGCGTTGATATTGTCTACCCGCCCGAGAATCGCCGTCTGCTTGCGCAGATTGTCGAGACGGGGGGCGCCGTGATCTCGGAGTATGCACCGGGCACACAGCCGTTGCCGGCATTTTTCCCCGCACGCAACCGCATCATCAGCGGACTCTCTGAGGGGACTATTGTCGTTGAGGCGGCAAAGCGCAGCGGCTCTCTGATTACGGCGGAGATGGCGCTCAGCGAGGGGCGGGACGTATACGCGATCCCGGGGAGTATCTACTCGCCGCAGAGCAGCGGCTGTCACAATCTCATCCGCACGGGTGCGCGGCTCGTGGAGACGCCGCAGGAGATCCTTGAGGAGATGCGTCTGGTCGAACCGCCGAAACGCTCGGTGCGTGAGCTGCTGACACCGGAGGAGGCACATATCTATCGGGTGCTGTCCTTTGACCATCCACTCAGCATGGATGAGATCGTGGACAGTCTGCCCGAGCACATTACGGCAAGTATCCCGCTGCTCCTGCTCCAAATGCAGCTGAAGGGAATTATTACAGAGAATGAAATGCACGCCTATCGGCGCGTTGAAAGGAACTGACGGATTGGCTACGTTGACATCTGCATTGAAAACATCCAAAGCAAAAACAAAAAAAAGTGCCAAAACATCGAGCAAGAAATCATCCAAAAAGATTCTGGTGATTGTGGAATCTCCGGCGAAGGCGAAGACCATCGAACGTCATCTCGGAAAGAACTACATTGTACGAGCCTCCATGGGGCATCTGCGCGATCTGCCGAAGAGTCAGTTCGGCATTGATGTCGAAAATGACTTTTTGCCGAAGTACATCAATGTGCGCGGTAAGGGGGAACTCATCCGCGCCCTCAAAAAAGAAGCGAAGAATGCGGATAAGATCTATCTCGCAAGCGATCCTGACCGTGAGGGGGAGGCGATCGCATGGCATTTGGCGCACATTCTCGGCGTCAATCCGGAGGAGGACTGCCGGATCGTCTTTCATGAGATCACAAAGCCTGCGATTGAGGAGGCGGTGCAGCACCCGCGCCCGATTCACATGGAGCAGGTGGACGCCCAGCAGGCGCGGCGTATGCTTGACCGCATCGTGGGCTACAAGCTGTCGCCGCTCCTTTGGCGCAAGGTGCGCAAGGGGCTGTCCGCCGGACGCGTCCAGTCCGTGACGGTGCGTCTGATCTGTGATCGGGAGCGCGAGATCGATGCGTTCCAGTCCGAGGAGTACTGGTCGGTTGAGGCAAAGCTGAAAAAAGGGAAGAACGCATTCACGGCAGATGTCACCCATGCACATGGGAAAAAATTGGCACTGCACAGTGAGGCCGAGACAAAGAAGCTGACCGACGATCTTGCGCGTCAGGATTTCACGGTCAAGGAGGTCAAGCGCAGCGAGCGCCGCAAGAAGGCAGCGCCGCCGTTTACCACGAGTTCGCTGCAGCAGGATGCTGCGCGTAAGCTTGGCTTTACCTCTGGCCGTACGATGATGATTGCACAGCAGCTCTATGAGGGCGTTGTCCTCGGACGGCATGGGGCGACTGGTCTTATCACCTATATGCGAACCGACTCAACGCGTATCTCGAATCTCGCCATAGATGAGGCACGCGGATATCTCAGCGAGGAGTACGGCAAGGACTATATCCCGACGCGTCCCAATATCTATGCGATGGGCAAGAAGGCACAGGACGCACACGAGGCGATCCGTCCGACGAGCATTCTGCGGACACCGAGTGACGTGGAACAGTATCTAAACCGCGATCAGCTGCGCCTCTATACGCTGATCTGGCAGCGCTTTGCGGCAAGTCAGATGTCCGCTGCCGTCTACGATACGATTGCGGCACAGATCGCAGCCGGGGATTATCAGCTGCGCGCGCATGGCTCCAAGCTCAAGTTCAAAGGGTATACCGCCGTCTATGTGGGCGCGGAGATCTCCAAAAAGGAGAAGGATACGCTTTTGCCGGATCTCGAAGCAGGAGACGCGCTCGCGCTCTCCGATCTGAAGCCGGAGCAACACTTTACGGAACCGCCGCCGCGCTATAACGATGCCTCCATTGTCAAGACGCTGGAGGAGATGGGAATCGGTCGTCCGAGTACATACGCGCCCATCATCGAGACAATACAGAAGCGCGGCTACGTGGAGCGGCGTGAAAAACAATTTCGCCCGACCGAACTCGGCTTTATTGTCACCAATATGCTGGAGGAGTATTTCAAGGATATTGTGGACGTGAAGTTCACGGCAAATCTGGAAGGGGAATTGGACGAGGTTGCGGATGGCTCTCTGGACAAGAATGTGCTCCTCCGAAAATTCTATGATCCATTTGATGAGACGCTCAAAAAGGCGGAGGATGTCATTGGTGAGGTGGATCTCCCCGACGAGGTCACAGACATTCCCTGTGATAAATGCGGGCGCATGATGGTGGTCAAGCAGGGCCGTTTCGGCAAATTCCTTGCGTGTCCCGGCTTCCCGGATTGCCGCAATGCAAAACCGCTTCTGCGCGATACGGGGGTTGCCTGTCCGAAATGCGGCGGCAAGATTGTCGAGCGCAAGAGCCGGCGCGGACGAGCCTTCTTTGGCTGTGATCGCTATCCGGACTGTGACTATACAACGTGGGACGAACCACAGCAGGAAAAGTGCAAGGTCTGTAATTCGTTTATGCAGAAGCATCGTTATCGCACGGGGCGCAGTATTCTCTACTGCAGCAATGAGGCGTGTCCCTCGCGCATTGGAAGCCCCATCGAAAAGGAGCTGGCACGGCAGAAAGAACGTGCGCAGGCGGCGAAAGAGGCGGGAGCCGATACTCCGGCAGAGGAGAAGGGGGCTGCCGCAAAGAAGAAAAATACGCGTCGTAAGGAGACGCGCTCATGAAGAAGATCACCGTCATCGGTGCGGGGCTTGCGGGAAGTGAGGCGGCATGGCAGGCTGCCGAAGCTGGTGCCATCGTGGAACTCTATGAAATGCGCCCCCTGCGCAGATCTCCGGCACATAAGACAGACGGCTTTGCCGAACTCGTGTGCAGCAACTCCCTGCGCGGTGCGGCACTTGAGAATGCCGTCGGTGTCCTCAAGGAGGAAATGCGGCGCCTTGGCTCGCTCATCATGCGGGCGGCAGATGCGACTGCTGTGCCTGCGGGCGGCGCGCTTGCGGTTGACCGCACAAAATTCAGCGATTATGTTACGACGCTCATTGAGCAGCATCCGAACATCACGGTACATCATGCGGAGATCACGGAGATTCCCTCCACGGATGAGACCATTGTCATCATCGCCTCGGGGCCGCTGACCGACGGCGCTCTCTCCGATGCGATCTCGCATCTGCTCGGCAATGACTCCCTCTATTTCTACGATGCCGCCGCCCCTCTGGTGAGCTTTGCGAGCATCGATATGAGCGCCGCATACCGTGCCTCCCGCTATGGGAAGGGCGAGGCGGCGTACATCAACTGCCCAATGGATGAGGCACAGTATGAGGCGTTCTGGACGGCGCTGACAACGGCGGAGACAGCAGAGGCACATGATTTCGAGAAAGAGATCTTCTTTGAAGGCTGTATGCCCGTCGAGGTCATGGCATCGCGCGGAAAGGACACCCTGCTTTATGGACCGCTCAAGCCCATGGGACTCGAGCACCCCGAGACAGGGATTCGTCCCCATGCCGTTGTCCAGCTGCGGCAGGACAACGCAGAGGGGACGATCTACAACATTGTCGGCTTTCAGACGCGGCTCAAATGGCCGGAGCAGCGGCGTGTTTTTCAGATGATCCCGGGACTCACGCACGCAGAATTTCTGCGTTACGGTGTGATGCACCGGAACACGTTCATGAATGCGCCGCGTCATCTGCGTCCGACGTTTCAGCTGCAGACGAATGACCGGCTCTTCTTTGCCGGACAGATGACGGGGGTCGAGGGCTATGTCGAGTCGGCAGCGTCCGGACTGATGGCGGGCGTAAACGCCGTGCGTGTTGCGGCAGACGACGAGCCTCTTATGTTCCCGTCAAATACCTGTCACGGGGCACTGGCGCATTACATCACCTCATGCGACCCTGCGCATTTTCAGCCCATGAACATCAACTTTGGACTGCTTCCTCCCATGGAGAACCTTCCGCGTCGTACGCGCAAGCCCGAGAAAAAAAGAATGCTGGCAGAGCGTGCATTGGATGAACTTGCTCGTTTCTGCGCAGCGTATATGAATGGAGTGCATACAGTATGACATTTCATGCAACAACCATTGTTGCTGTCAAAAAGGGGAATAAAGTTGCGATTGCCGGAGATGGGCAGGTCACCTTCGGTGAGCGCGCAATTATGAAGGCAAATGCGCGCAAGGTACGCAGACTTTATCACGGAAAGATTCTCGCGGGCTTCGCGGGATCTGTCGCGGATGCGTTCACGCTGTTCGAGAAGTTTGAAATGAAGCTCGAATCCTACAGTGGGAATCTGCAGCGTGCTGCCGTCGAGCTTGCCAAGGATTGGCGCACGGATAAGGTGCTGCGAAAGCTTGAGGCGCTGCTGCTCGTCGCGGACAAGGACGGCATTCTCATGATCTCCGGCAATGGCGAGGTCATCGAGCCGGACGGGGACTGCACCGCAATCGGCTCGGGCGGCTTCTTCGCCCTTGCCGCAGCGCGTGCCCTCGTTGCACACAGCGAAATGGATGCCCCGGAGATTGCAAGGGAATCCCTCTCGATTGCAGCGGATATCTGCGTCTATACCAATCATAATATTACGGTGGAGGTACTGGAATCATGAGTCAGATCGGAGTCAACGAACAGACGCCTCGTGAGATCGTTGCCGAGCTCGACAAATACATTGTAGGTCAGCGCGAGGCAAAGCGTTCCGTCGCAATCGCACTCCGCAACCGTTGGCGCAGCCGTCAGTTGGATGACGAGATGCGCGAGGATGTCGTACCAAAGAATATCTTGATGATCGGTTCAACTGGTGTCGGCAAGACTGAGATTGCACGCCGTCTTGCGCGTCTTGTCCGTGCCCCGTTCCTCAAAGTCGAGGCGACAAAGTTCACGGAGGTCGGTTATGTCGGACGAGACGTGGAGTCCATCGTACGTGATCTTGTCGAGACCTCCGTGCGCATGGTGCGTCAGCAGAAGATCGATGAGGTACAGGAAAAGGCGAAGGAGAATGCAGAGGAACGTCTGATTGACGTGTTTGTCCCTCCTGCAAAGAAAACATCCAATCCCCTCAGCAGTATTTTCTCCTCGAATACAGAGGAAAAGCAGGAGACTGAAGACCCACCGAAGTATCAGGCGGGGCGCGAGTGGGTACGAAAACGCCTGCACAAGGGGGAGCTCGAAAACGATGTGATCGAGATCGAAGTCGAGGAGTCTGCGCGCCCTGCGGGCAATATGTTTGCGGGATCGTCTCTCGAGGGGATGAGCGACAATCTCCAATCCATGATCGGAAAACTTGTACCGAAGCATCATAAGAAGCGTAAAGTTACGGTCGATCAGGCACGCAAGATCTTTACGGCAGAGGAGGCGGACAAGCTCGTCGATATGGATGTGGTTGCAGAGGAGGCAGTGTATACTGCCGAGTACAGCGGCATTGTATTCCTCGATGAGATTGACAAGGTAGCGGTCAGCAATGGGCGCAGTGCAGGCGCAGACATATCGCGTGAGGGCGTTCAGCGCGACATCCTGCCGATTGTCGAGGGCTCTACTGTTATGACGAAATACGGGCCGGTCAAGACAGATCACATCCTCTTCATTGCAGCAGGTGCATTCCATACAGCGAAGCCCTCCGATCTTATTCCCGAGCTGCAGGGCCGTTTCCCAATCCGTGTTGAACTCAAATCGCTCGTCAAGGAAGACTTTGAGCGTATCCTTACAGAGCCAAAGAATGCACTTATCAAGCAGTACAGCGCACTCCTCGGCGTGGAGGGAATCACCCTCCGCTTTGCGGACGATTCCATTGGGCGTCTCGCTGAACTTGCAGAGACCGTCAACGAGCAGACGGAGGACATCGGGGCGCGTCGTCTCTACACACTTCTTGAAAAACTTCTCGAAGAGCTCTCCTTTGATGCGCCGGATCTCGAGGAAAAGGATATCGTCATTGATCGTACTTATGTGGATCGCTGTCTCGCGGATATTGCGGGAGACCACGATGTCTCGCGCTTTATTCTGTAAAAAGCATAAAAAGGGCTGTTGTACGAAGTGTAGTGACCCCCAAAAGTTAGTTTTCCTAAGTCTAGCTTTTGGGGGTCAGGTCATTTCTAGCTTCATGCAACAGCCCTGTCGTATTTACATACCTATTCTTTTGCACGCACATAGCCCCATTTTTCTTGTGTAAATCGAAAAGCAATAAAATATAAAGATTGACGTGATAGAGAAATTGAGTGAATTGCTACGCGCGAAAATTTTGGTATTGCAATAGAATCCCTTTGAATAGATTCCTCGATGTTTTTCTATTGCCTAAGTTTCACTTTTATGCGATAATTCATTGTGAGAGAATTTGCGGAGGTGAGCGGTACAATGGACGAACAGGGCGGTCTCTTTGAACGTGCTGCATATCAGCCGCTCGCAGAGCGTGTTCGCCCGCATTCACTCGAAGAATTTGTCGGGCAGGAGCATCTCCTCGGTAAGGGCAAGGTGCTGCGCCGCTTGATCGAGAGTGACCATATCACCTCGATGATTTTCTGGGGACCGCCTGGAGTCGGCAAGACAACGCTTGCACAGATCATCGCCGCACGGACACAGGCGAGATTTATCAATTTCTCTGCGGTGACGAGCGGGATCAAGGACATCCGAACGGTCATGCAGGAGGCGGAACGCCGCCGCATATACGGCGAGCGGATCATTGTCTTTGTCGATGAAATTCACCGATTCAACAAGGCACAGCAGGATGCCTTTCTGCCGTTTGTCGAAAAGGGGAGTATTGTGTTGATTGGGGCAACGACGGAGAATCCGTCCTTTGAGATCAACAGTGCTCTTCTGTCACGATGCCGTGTCTTTGTGCTTCAGGGATTGAACGCGGAGGACATTAAATGTCTGCTTCAGCATGCTCTTGCTTCGGAACGAGGGCTCCGCGATATGCATGTCCACATCTCCGACGAGGCGCTGACGGCTCTTGCCGCCTTTGCAAACGGGGATGCACGGAGTGCACTCTCCACGCTCGAAATGCTCGTTCTGAATGCGGAGGAACGCGCAGGTGAGATCTATGTGACGGAGGAAGATCTGGCGCAGTGCATCTCACGCAAATCGCTGCTCTACGATAAGAGCGGAGAGGAGCACTTCAATCTCATCTCCGCTCTCCATAAGTCCATGCGCAATTCCGATCCCGATGCGGCGGTCTACTGGCTTGCCCGCATGCTCGAGGCGGGCGAGGATCCCCTCTACGTTGCGCGGCGCGTGACACGCTTTGCGGCGGAAGATGTGGGGCTTGCCGACCCGCGGGCACTCGAACTCGCAGTTGCGGCCTATCAAGCATGCCACTACATTGGCTTTCCGGAGTGCAACGTCCATCTGACTGAGGCTGTAGTCTACCTATCTCTTGCGCCCAAATCGAATGCGATGGAAACTGCATACCTCGCCGCCGCAGCAGACGCACGCATGATGCTCGCAGAACCGGTGCCGCTCGTCATTCGGAATGCCCCGACGAAACTCATGAAGGATCTCGACTACGGGAAGGGCTACCAATACGCACATGACGCGGAGGATCATATTACGAATATGCAGTGCATGCCGGACAATCTCGTCGGGAAAATATATTATCATCCGACCGAACAGGGGATGGAAGGACGCTTTCGGGAACGACTGGACTGGATTAAGGAATGGAAGAAAAACCATCCCTCGGAAACAATTTAGATAAATAAATAAAAATAACTAAAAATATTAGATAAATAATAAAGAATAGCACATCTGACGAATATTTTTCGTCACAAAGAGAAAGGAAGGAACTCCGGCATTGGATGGGAAGCTGAAATTATACGGGTTTAACAACCTCACTAAGGCGTTGAGCTTCAATATCTATGATATTTGCTATGCGAAATCGGCACGTGAACAGAGGGATTATATTAAGTACATTGATGAACAATACAATTCCGATCGACTCACGAAGATTCTCTCGCAGGTGACGGATATGATTGGCGCACGGATTCTCAACATTGCCAAGCAGGACTACGATCCGCAGGGAGCAAGCGTTACCATGCTGATCGCGGAGGAGGCGGCGGTTGTATCCGGCAGCAAGACCCCCGTATATGCAAAAGAGCCGATGCCGGAGACCATCCTCGCACATCTTGACAAGAGTCATGTGACTGTGCACACCTATCCGGAGTACCATCCTGATACAAGCATTGCAACCTTCCGCGTAGATATTGACGTGGCAACCTGTGGTGAGATCACGCCGCTGCAGACCCTTGACTACCTCATCAGTCAGTTTGACTCGGATATTATCACGATGGATTATCGCGTACGAGGGTTTACGCGCGATTTACAGGGGCGCAAGCTCTTTGTAGACAGCAAGATGACATCCATTCAGGAGTTTATCAAACAGGAAACGCTTGACGAGTACGATGCTGTAGACATCAACCTCTATCAGGCAAGTCTCTTCCATACGCGTATGCTGATCAAGGAACCGCAGCTGCAAAATTATCTCTTCAACACAGATGTCGATGAGATTCCGCCAAAGACACGGCTTCTCATCAGCACGAGTCTGCGCCGTGAGATGATCGAGATCTTCAGCGGAAGGAATGTGTATTAGCGTATTTGCTAATCACGACAGTATTTTGAGGGAGTGGTTCTATGCCCATGTTCAAAAAATCCCTCCTCATTCTGCTTGTTCTTGCCCTTTCCGCCATCGGCGGCACAATGTACGGTTACTACACGGAGCAGAGCACAATCTCTCTCGACGCGGGAACAAACGACCTTGCCGAAACGAAGCGCGTCATTACCGTATATGTGACGGGGGAGGTAAAGAAGCCAGGGCTCGTCACTCTGACGGAGGGGCAGCGCGTTGCCGATGCTGTGAATGCCGTAGGCGGTGTGATCGAAACAGCAGATGTTGACCGCATCAATATGGCAGCATTCCTAGAGGATGGGATGCAGGTTCGTGTGCCGGAGCGCGTGGGAGGATTTTCCGAAGGCTCAAAACCCGCGGTGTCCGGGAAAAATGCAGAGGGGCTGATCAATCTCAATACAGCGAGTGAAAAGGAACTTCAGGAACTGCCAGGCATCGGGCCTGCCATGTCCGCCCGCATCATCGAATATCGTGAGGCAAATGGCGATTTCCAAAATATTGAGGACATCAAAAAAGTGCGCGGCATTGGCAATGCCAAATTTGAAAAACTGAAAGATAAGGTGACCATATGAAAACGGGGCAGTATCAGCTCTCATTTCTCAGCGGTCTCCTTTTTTCGTTTGCGCTTGGTTGTACATGCAGTGTGTGGATGCACATCTCGTTTACGGAGTCCCTCCCATATTTGATTTTATTGCTGCTTCTATTTCTCCTTGCCTCCGGCATTCTGCTTCTGAAACACAATGAGAGAACATGGATTCCCTTTGTAGGACTTTTTTTCATGTTGGGAATGCTTCGTTTTGCCGCAGCATATGAAATTCCCGTGCAGGATATTTCACGTTCGGTGGGAGAGCACGTTCGTGTTGTGGGAACGATTGCAGATGCACCGAGAATCCGAACGGATGTAGATGGCACACGGCATATCCGTTATACAGTGCATGCGCGTGAATTAATACAGGGGCATGAGGAACGCACGGCACGTGGGAAATTCTATGTCTATACGAAGTATAAAGACATGGAGGAGAATTCTGTCGGAAAGATCGGCGATATGCTTACGGCAGAGGGGAAAATACGCCGCCCACAGAGCTATCAAAACCCGGGGCAGCTGGATACGCGATTTCTGCTGCGTGCAGATGGGATTACGGCAGCACTCTTTGCAAAAAAAGATGACATCCACATCGAAAAAAATACAGAGATATCTCTTGTACAAGCATTTATGGATTGGGCTGCAAATGTGCGCGCACATTATTTTGAGGGGATGGCAGAAGTCATGCCGCGCAGTGATGCTGCAGCTATCTTTGCCATGCTCTTCGGCGGCTACGAGGGGATACGCCCAGAGCTTCTTGAGGCGTTTACGATTACAGGAATTGTACATATTCTCTCGGTTTCCGGCTCTCACATCAGTCTCCTGGCAGCGGTCATTGCATGGGTTGCCCTCTTTCTGCACTTGCCGCGTTGGCTGTCGGCCACGGCGGTCATTTTTGCGATTGTTGTCTATGTCATCCTCGCGGGGCTCGTAGCCCCTGCTATACGCTCAGGCATCATGGGGGGCGTTGCCTTTCTGGGGCTGATTCTTGGGCGAGAGCGAGATGCCCAATATTTGCTCGTACTGACAGGGCTTCTGATGTTGCTCGTCTCGCCGCTCCTCCTCTTCCATATCAGTTTTCAGCTCTCCTTTCTTGCAACGGCGGGGCTTCTCTTTCTGGCCCCCATTCTGCGTGAATGGATGGAGCGCCTGCCGCGTGTCATTGCAGCGAGTTTCTCTATTACCATGGGGGCACAGCTGGCAACATTGCCGGTTCTTGCATGGCATTTCAATCAGATTTCACTCTCGTCCCTGCTCTCCAATCTCCTTGTTGTACCTCTCGTCGATCTCATTATCATCCTAGGTCTTGCAGGCGGCATTGCGGCGTTTCTTGTTCCCATGTTCGGGAACATTATCTTTTCCGTTGACAGTCTCCTGCTTGGAGTCACATTTGAGATGACACGTGCGATGGCAGCGCTCCCGCTCTCTCAGATCTGGCTGCCCTCCCTTGGAATTTTATCAGGATTTTTCTACTATATTGTTCTTTCTATTCTGTTTTTGCCGAAAGTATATCGCAAAAAAGTAGGAATATTTATTTATCGTTTTCACTTTAATATCGTAATTATTTCTTCTTTTTTATTTATTGCTCTATTTTCTTGGCAGGTGCTGCGCACAGATGAAATGGAGGTGCATTTTATTGATGTCGGGCAGGGGGATGCAGCCCTCGTTGTAACGCCGCACGGCCATGCCATGCTCTTTGATACGGGGGGAACGCGGGACGGAGACTTCGATGTTGGGGCACGCGTCGATTTGCCGTATCTGCGCCACTATGGAATTCACGAAGTGGACTATATCTTTCTCTCACATGCTCACGAGGATCACGCGGCGGGTGCGGGTGCGATCCTCTCACATATGCCTGTCAAGCATGTCTATACCGCCGATGAGGGAACTGCCGCCTACGCGAGAAGCATGCGGCTCGGTGACGGCAGCCCTCTACTGAGGAAAATGAGCAGAGCGGAGGCAGGACAGTCCATTATACTGGACGGGGTGACAGTGGATGTTCTCTATGCGCCCTCCTATGACAGCGTGGATCATACAACGGGAAATGAGGTCTCAAACGTCTATCGCGTACGTTATGGAAATGCCAGCTTTCTCTTTACGGGAGATCTTGTGAAGGAGCACGAGGAAAAAATACTTTCCCAAAAAACGGAGCTCCATACGACTGTGCTCAAGGTTCCGCATCACGGTTCGGATACATCCAGCTGTGAGGCCTTCGCGCGAGAAATAAGACCGCTCTACGCCGTTTACTGTGTGGGCGCGGATAACACCTTTGGGCATCCGCGCCCCGCCGTTGTCGAACGATACGAGCGGATCGGCGCAAAAACTCTGCGAACGGATATAGATGGTGCCATTGTATTTCGTACGGACGGGGAACACCTGTCGGTCAGCACCTTTGCCGAGGGGAAATTTTTATGGAACTGATTGTACTCCGCAAGCTGGATGTGCGGATATTTCGTGAGATGGAGCGCCGTCTAGAACTTGTGTCGGAGCAGCTGATCTATGTCGGGGATGCCTTTGGTCTGGATATCGATGGAGCATCGACATCAGGCCTGTTCCATCTGGTTCAATCATCGTCAGCGCCAAGTGCCTTAGGGCGCTGTGTGTCGTCCCAGCGCCGAAGTACATTCCAAAGAAGAACTTCGTGCCGAACCACGATATATACGAAAAAATAAATACTTGCTTTTTGCAAAAAAAATTGATAGAATACATATCGTTGTCGGGATGTGGCACAGTTTGGTAGCGCGCATCGTTCGGGACGATGAGGCCGCAGGTTCGAATCCTGTCATCCCGACCATTTATTCGACGCATAAAGACCAGCCGATGGGCGGGTCTTTTTCTGTTTTTGAACGATTGTGAGGCATTCTATGATATCTGAAGAAAAGCGCTGTGCAGAGGATTTGATTGCATTCATAGAACGAACGACATCACCTTATCATGCGGCTGGGCGGGAGCATGACATACTGTGCGGCTATCGTACGTTCGAGGATGGAATCCGAGCGGGTCAGGATTACTATGTATCTCTCTTCAACACGGGAGCTGTTATCGTTTCGATTGGAAAAAATCCGCATGGCGCACTTCGTATGGCGTGTGCTCATACAGACTTTCCTTGTTTGCGCGTGAAGCCCAATCCTGTGCTCACAGAACATGGGTACGGGAAGCTGAACGCCGAGGTCTATGGCGGGATGATCCGGAACACGTGGATGGATCGCCCGCTGTCGCTTGCGGGAGCAGTTGCTCTGCGCAGTGATGATGTGCTTGCCCCAAAGCTCTGTCTCGTGGACTTTCAACGTCCGCTCATGATTGTCCCAAATCTCGCCATTCACATGAACCGCAAGGTGAATGAAGGAGTCGAACTGAAACCGCAGAAGGATCTCTTGCCGCTCTTTTTCCAAAGCGATGGCGGTGATACTGATGATACGAAGAAATTGCTCATGCTGCTCTCTGAGGAACTGAATGTTCGGGCGGAGGACATCCTCTCTTACGATTTGAACGCCTATCCATGTGAGCGTGGATGTCTGCTGGGCTGCGGTGATGTTTTCCTCTCAGCGCCGCGCCTCGATAATCTCTCGTCGGTAAAGGCATGCCTTGACGCAATTCATGACTGGGATGGTGACGACGGCATCCGCGTGGTCGCGCTCTTTGACAATGAGGAGGTTGGAAGCCGTACAAAGCAGGGAGCGGGTTCGACGGCGCTCTCCCTGATACTTGAGCGCGTTTATTCTGCGCTCGGCTTTGATCGAGAGGAATACCTTGCGAAGGTTCTTGATGGTTTCTGTCTTTCGGTGGATGTCGCTCATGCCCTGCATCCGAATTCGCCAGAAAAGGCAGACCCGACAAATCAGCCCGTCCTCGGCGGCGGTACTGTCCTGAAGGTTGCCGCGAATCAATCCTACGCCGGTGATCCGGAATCCTTTGCCGTCATTGCAGGGCTTTGTGAGGAGAAGGGCATTCCCTATCAGGTCTTTACAAATCATTCGGATGCTGCGGGTGGGGCAACGCTCGGATCTATCCTCTCCACACAGATTCCCATGCGTACAATGGATATTGGCGTGCCTCTTTTGGGAATGCACTCTGCGCGTGAGACAATGGGAACATGTGACCAGTTTTCACTGACGCAGCTGCTTACGTCTTTTTTCTCCGTCTGAGAGACATTCACGCAGAAGCGTGCTATAATAATGCAATTGGACAGAAAGAGGGGATTCCTTGCGCGCTGTTGTCACACGAGTCAGAGAAGCATCCGTTCAGATCGAAGGACGACTACACGGTCAAATACAGACAGGCTATCTTATATTGCTTGGAATTGCTCCCGCGGACACGACAGAAGATGCTGTACATATGGCAGAGAAAATTGTCCATCTGCGCGTCTTCTCGGATGATGCCGGCAAGATGAACCGTGCGCTTGCCGAGGTGGGGGGCGAAGTCCTTGTGATCTCACAGTTTACGCTCTTTGCCGACCTCAAAAAGAGGAGACCGGGGTTTTCGAAAGCCGCTAAGCCGGAGCACGCCATTCCTCTGTATGAGGAATTCATGGCACAGCTCGAAATGCGTCATGTACACGTTGAGCGAGGGGAATTTGGGGCAGATATGCAGGTCTTTTCCGTCAATGACGGCCCCGTGACTCTGATCTTTGATACGACCGAGGTATAGGATGAATATGGATTTACTCAGAAAATATGCCGCTCTCGTGATTCGTGTGGGCGTCAACCTGCAGAAGAATCAGCCGCTCGTTATCCATGCGCCAATCACCTGCGCAGACTTTGTGCATGCGCTTGCATCGGAGGCATATGATGCCGGCGCCTATGACGTTGCTGTCAATTGGAATGACGAGGAGTTTGCACACATTCGCTTTCAAAAGGCCCATGCGGAACGATTTCGCGAGTTCCCTGCATGGCGTAGGCTCTTCTATGACGATCACGCGGAACAGGGGGCCGCATTTATCTCGATTGCAGCCTCGGATCCCGATCTCTATTCGGACATCGATCTGAAGCGTCTCACGGAGGCAAGCCAGACAGCTGGAAAAGCCCTCATGGACTATCGTGCACGCTTGATGAGCAACAAGAATACATGGTGTGTTGTTTCCGTACCTACAAATACATGGGCTCGCAAAGTGTTTCCGGATTATACGGAAAGGGAGGCCGTGGAGCGCCTCTGGGCGCAGATTCTGAACGCGGTTCGCGTTACCGCCGAGGGGGACCCGATCGCAGCATGGCAGAGGCATATTGCACGCCTGCAGAAGATTACGGAAGTTCTCAATGTGCACGCGTTTTCGGAACTGCACTATCAAAATGGATTGGGCACGGATTTTCGCATCGAACTGCCAAAGGGACATATCTGGATGGGCGGTGCGGAGATATCGGCGGCGGGAACGGTATTTGCTGCAAATCTCCCGACGGAGGAGGTATATACCCTGCCGAAGCGAGACGGCGTGAACGGTACGGTTGTCGCCTCGAAGCCTCTCCATTACAACGGCAATCTGATCAGCGGATTCACACTTCGCTTTGATGCGGGAAAGGTTGTGGAGTACAAGGCAAAGCAGGGGGAGGAGCATTTGAGGGAACTGCTCCATATGGATGAGGGCGCCTCCTTTCTCGGCGAGGCGGCACTCGTACCATACGACTCGCCGATCTCACGCAGCGGTATCCTCTTTTACAACACGCTCTTCGATGAGAATGCCTCTTGTCATCTTGCCTTTGGAAAGGCGTATCCAACCTGCATAGAGAATGGCGAAAACATGACAGAGGATGAACTGCGTCAGCACGGCGTCAATCATTCGCTCATTCATGAGGATTTTATGATTGGTACAGCAGACCTTAGGGTTATCGGGCAAAAGCCGTCTGGTGAGTCGGTTGTCATTATGGAGAACGGAAACTTTACCTTTTAATGAAATGGGGTGGAGAATATGCAGAGATATTTTCGTTACAGTACGCTGATGATCCTATGCTTTATTTTCTTGCTGTTCGCTGGAAATGGAGAGGCGGCAGGCAAGATCAAGGCCGAGGATTTTTCCTATCAAAACATTTCTTTAGGAGACTCTGAGGAGACACTTCGCGCGAAATGGGGTGAGCCCGATGTTCAGAATGAGCAGGTCATCTGGGGGATCCATCTTAAGACGTTTACCTATGGGGATATTGTCGTATCATCTTCTGTTGCAAGTGGAAAAATTGTAGACATTAACCTCATCGGTGAGAAATATCGCTTGCGTAAGGATGTTCACTACGGATCGACGAGCAGCTATCTCCTAAAGGTATACGGCAAGGCACAGCGTCAATTTCTAGACGGAAATGCATGTTATGTGTTCTCGCATCCGGAACATCCGCGTGAACGCCTTATCCTGAACCTGGATGCAGAGAACGGGGCATTGCAGTCGGCGCGCATTACCATGCTCCCGCTCAGCGACGAGGAGGCTGATGAGATGGCGCTGTCCGATGATGAGACCTTTGTCGAGCTCGATCTAAAGAGCGGCTTTATTGCATCCAAGGAAATCGATGTGTCTGACCTTCCGAAAAATGAGCACGTGCAGTTGGGAGGATATGTTCCATGACGCACGATCTGCATATGCGCGTACTGGGACATCAAGTCATGCGCTATGCCGGAATCACCCTCGGTTGCCTAATTGCCAGCTCTGCGATCAATCTCTTCTTGATTCCGGCGCATCTCCTTACAGGAGGTGCAACCGGCATTGCAATGATTGTGTACTATCTCTTCGGGCTGCCGATCGGTCTCCAGACCTTCGTCTATAATATTCCGCTGCTCTTTATGGCGTGGAAATTGATGGGGAAGACCTACACCGTCGACATCATCATCGGTACGACGATTTTCTCATTCCTCCTCGATCTGACACGCCCACTCAATGCCTATGCGCCTGTGAGTGACATGATGCTGACTACTGTATACGGCGGTGTATTTGCGGGACTCGGCTATGGACTTGTCTTTCGTATGAACGGCAGTACAGGCGGGTTTGACATTCTCGCCGCGATTGTTCGGAAATATTACGATCTGCATATGGGCGGTGTTCTCTTTTCGATGAACTGCCTGATCATGCTCATTGCGGCATTCTTGTTCGGTATGGCCCCTGCGATGTTCACTCTCATCTATATGTTCATCAATGCAACGGTGATGGATAAAATTGTTGCAGGATTTAATCATCGCAAGGCGGTTCTTATCATCTCGGATAGGCACAAGGAGATTGCCGCGAGCATTATTGATGAAATGCACAGAGGAGTCACTTTCCTGCATGGGCAAGGGGCATACACACGCCGTGAACGCAATGTTGTCTTTGTTGCCGTCGGTACAACGCAGGTAGGGAAGCTGAAATTCATTGTTCACAATGTCGACCCCCATGCGTTTGTGATCATTATGTCGGCAAACGAGGTCATGGGGCGTGGATTTGGCCGCATCAATCAAAATGATGCCTCGGCATCGGATGAAAGTTTTGAGGAGGAGAGAGAAAGGAGATGAGTTCCTATAATGGAAGTAATCTATCTGCTAAACAGCGGTTTTTTGGTTCACGTGGATGATGTATTGCTCGTATTCGATGCATTTGACGATCCTGCGGGGGTAATTCCGCAGGAATTGGAGAAGGGGCGTTATGAGTGGTTGTATTTCTTTGCTTCTCATGCACATTTTGATCACTTTAATCCGGAGATTGCCAAATTTTCCACAAAGACTAGGCGCTATTTGCTGAGCGAGGATATTCGTTCCAACGGGGGTGCCAACCGCATGCCAAAGGAACAGACAAGCTGGATTGGGACATATGACAGCTGGCAGGACGACGTAGTTTCCGTCACATCATTTTCCTCGACCGATGAGGGGACATCGTTCCTGGTCGAGGTAAACGGAAAGCAGATTTTCCATGCCGGAGATTTCAACTGGTGGGATTGGACGGGAGATACGGCAGAGAATCGAAAACTCGCAGAGAATGCCTTTCGCAAGCAGATGAAGCACCTTGCAGGACGCAGTTTTGATCTCGTATTTTTCCCGGTGGATGGACGTCTCGGCCCCTCGATGGAGCGAGGCGCAAAGGTGTTCTGTGCCGAGACCCATCCGAAGGCATTTGTAGCGATGCACTCGGTCGGATATCCCGCATGGCAGCCATCTGCGGGATTCTTTGCTGCAGGGCATGAGATTCCCGTATGGGCACCAACAAAGGCGGGCGAGCGGCATAGTTTTTGAAATATAGGTTGAAATATAGGAAGGCTTTCGGTAGAATGGGGAAGCAATTTTATCTCCTAGCGCTCGGAATCGCTGTTGCTGCTGCCGCCGTATTATTCGCGGCACACAGCGGGAGTGCAGGGATGTCATTCAACATGCTTTTGGATCACAACAAAGGAGAGAACAGCACTGTGACAAATCGCATTGCAGTATTTACGACAAATAAGGGTACGTTTGAGGTGGAACTCTTTGAAGACAAAGCACCCGTTACGACGAAGAATTTTATTGATCTCATTGAAAAGGGCTTCTATGACGGACTGATCTTTCACCGCGTCATCGATGGTTTTATGATTCAGGGCGGTGATCCGAACGGAAACGGAACGGGCGGTCCAGGTTATACTATTCCGGATGAGTTCGATCCATCGCTGAGACATGATGATGAGGGCATTCTTTCGATGGCAAACGCGGGTCCCAATACGGGCGGCAGCCAGTTCTTCATTACACTCGCCGCGACACCGTGGCTCGATAACCATCATGCGGTCTTTGGCAAGGTTGTCGAGGGGATGGATGTTGTCCGCGACATCGGTCATACACAAACGGGTTATGGTGATCGCCCCGTACATGATGTTGTGATCGAGAGAATCACCATCAAAGATGCAGAAAAATGAACTATGCATATCTTTTATTGTGTGCGGATGGGAGCCTTTATGCCGGCTGGACAAATGACCTGCAGCGCCGGCTCCATGCACATAATGAAGGACGCGGGGCAAAATATACGCGCAGCCGCAGGCCTGTCCGCCTCGTATATGCAGAGGCATTTGAAACGAAAGAAGAAGCGCAGAAACGAGAATATCAATTCAAGAAGCTGCGCCGCCCACAGCGGCTTTCGCTCATTCATGCAGGCCAGGAAGATGCAGAGATTACTGCATTGGTAGAAAGCATCAATACAGTGAAAATACAATAAAGGGGATTATTTCATGACAGAGAAGAAGGTCATGCTGACCGAGGACGGCTACAACAAGCTCGTCGAAAAACTCAACTATCTCAAGAGTGTTCGCCGCATCGAGGTTGCCGAACGGCTGAAAGCCGCGATTGCGCTCGGTGATCTCTCCGAGAACTCCGAATACGACGATGCAAAGAATGAGCAGGCATTCCTCGAGGGCGAGATTCAGGAGCTCGAAACGAAGATCCGAAATTCCGACATCATCAAGGCAGGCGACGGCAAGACCGTCACCATGGGCAGCCGTGTGACGGTAAAGGATCTGGAGTTCGACGAGGAGGAAACCTTCCTCATTGTCGGCTCTACAGAGGCGGACCCTGATGAGGGAAAGATCTCAAATGAGTCCCCGCTTGGCATGGCACTGCTCGGACAGAAAATTAATCATACGGTCAATGTGAATGCGCCAGCAGGTGTAATACAGTACAAGATTATGGATATTAAGAAGTAAGAGGGGCAAGGATGGCTGACGAAAGAGAAAATACGGCGAATGCGCCGGAGCAGGATATAAATGAGATGATGCGCGTTCGCCGCGAAAAGATGGACGCATTTCGTGCAATGGGCGTTGCTCCGTTTGGACATCGCTTTGAAGTCACGGATTATGCGGCGGATCTCAAGGAAAAATATGACTATCTTGTCGAAGATCAAGAAGGAACAGAGGTGCGCATCGCAGGTCGTTTGATGGCAATACGTGGACACGGCAAGGCCTCCTTTTCTACGCTGAACGATCGCACAGGAAATATACAGATATATTTCAAGATGGATGTTCTCGGCGAGCAAAAATATAAGGAAGAATTCAAGCGGCTCGACATCGGCGATATCATTGGGATTCGCGGCGTTGTATTCAAGACGCGGCGCGGAGAGATTACTGTGCGCGTGGAGGATTTCGACCTGCTTTCGAAGTCTCTGCGTCCGCTGCCCGAGAAATTCCATGGTCTGAAGGATGTGGACACGCGCTATCGTCAACGTTATCTTGATCTCATGGTCAACCATGAGGTGCGCGAGACCTTCCGCAAGCGGACAAAGATTATTCAGTCCATCCGCCGCTATCTGGACGAGCGTGACTTCCTCGAAGTCGAGACACCTGTACTCTCGACGCTTGCGGGCGGCGCTGCCGCACGCCCCTTCATCACACATCACAACGCACTCGACATCGATCTCTATCTCCGTATTGCGACGGAGCTCAGCCTCAAGCGTCTCATCGTCGGGGGACTGGATCGCGTCTATGAGATGGGACGTATCTTCCGTAATGAGGGCATGGATGTACGGCACAATCCTGAGTTTACCTCTATTGAAATCTATCAGGCATTTGCTGACTATCGTGATCTTATGGAAATCACGGAGGGGATTGTCCGTCAGGCGGCAGAGGACGTCCTCGGCACGACGAAGATTACGTATCAGGGCATCGAAATCGACTTGAACAATGTCCGTACGATCAGCATGAATGACGCTGTGCGTGAAGAAACAGGGAAGGACTTCCTCTCCTGTCAGACCGTTGATGAGGCGCGTACGATGGCACGTGAGATCAGTGTTCCCTTTGAGGCGCGTCATGGCATCGGCGGCATTCTGAATGCAGCATTCGAGGAGAAGGTCGAGGAATCCTTACTTCAGCCGACCTTTATCACGGGACATCCGACGGAGATTTCCCCCCTCGCCAAGCGTAATGCGGACGATCCGCGCATCACGGATCGCTTCGAGTTCTTCATCTATGGACGCGAGCTCGCGAACGGCTTTACGGAGTTGAACGACCCGATCGATCAGGAGCAGCGATTCTTGGAGCAGCTCGCGCAGAGAGAGGCGGGGGATGCAGAGGCGCATGTCATGGATCGTGACTTCATTACGGCACTCGAGTACGGGCTTCCGCCGACAGGCGGTCTTGGCATTGGTGTGGATCGGCTCGTCATGCTGCTGACCGACAGTGCCTCCATCCGTGATGTACTTTTGTTCCCGACGATGAAGCCCTTAGCAGAGTAAGGGGACAAAGAATTTGAGAAACGCCTTGACAAGAGCGCGCGTTATCGCATATACTTGTCACGGTCCATGGGTAGGTGGCCGAGTGGTTAAAGGCAACAGACTGTAAATCTGTCATCTTCG
>ERZ773035.964-NODE-964-length-21827-cov-11.535596_pt1 | contig 21827 bp, 19 predicted proteins | sample MGYA00511487_ERZ773035 | MGnify/ENA primary metagenome ERZ773035 (study PRJEB29015, sample SAMEA2737985) | human oral metagenome | biome: human oral; feature: human-associated habitat; material: dental | place: China | collected 2024 ...
CGCCGGAGGACAAGGTGATTGCGCTCAACATCGGCGCGAGCTGGCGGACGAAGCGGTGGATGGATGCGTATTTTGCGGAGGTGGCAGACTACTACCTCGTGCGCGGGTACCATATCGCTGTTATGGGCGGTCCGATGGACGTGGAGATTGTCGACACATGCAGCGCACAGATGAAGGAAAAGGACAATCCGCATCTGCATATCTTTACGGGGAAGGTCAGCCTCGGTGTCCTCGCGGGACTTCTGCGCCGCTGCATCCTCTTCATCACGACGGACTCGGGGCCGATGCACATCGGCGTTGCGATGAATGTGCCTGTTCTCTGCATGTTCGGCGCATCCCCCATCCCAGGCTTCTACCCATACGATGCAAAGAGTATTTCCGTCCGTGCGCCCGTGCCGTGCCATCCCTGCCGCATTCACGAATGCCCTCTTGCGGGTGAGGAATATATGAAGTGTATGAAGCGGATGCCGCCCGAACTCATATTGAAATACGCGGATCAAATGCTTGCAGAGAACGGGGAGCAGCCCGCCTGCGAACTTGTGCGTCCGATGGATTTCGAAACGCGTGTGGTGGAGCAGGTGGATGGGGCGTTTGCACTTGCTCCAAAGGGGGCGGCGGGACGCTTCGTTCGGCCCGTCCTGCCCGCAGGGATCAAAGCCCACGGATTTGATTGATTGTTTGTTTTTGATGGTTACAGATAGGAGCGTTCTCATGGATATGGCAAAAATCCGCGAAACGGTCGCGGAGAAGAGTGTGCGCAGCAACATCCTCGTCGTCGGCGATGTGATGCTGGATAAATACTACTCCGGTGAGGTCACGCGCATCTCGCCCGAGGCGCCTGTGCCGATCACGCATGTGACAGGCACGCGTGAAACCCTCGGTGGTGCGGCGAACGTTGCGCACAACCTTGCACTCCTTGGAACGAATGTCAGCATTGCGGGCTATGTCGGCGATGACGCACACTGCAAGAGTCTGCTGGAAAAATTTGTGGCGCGCGGCATCGACTATGCGGGGCTCGTCCGTACGGAACGTCCGACGACCACGAAGATCCGCATCATCGGTGGGCATCAGCAGATGCTCCGTCTCGACTTCGAGGATGCGAGCCCGATTGACGGTGACTATGCCGAGCGGTATCTTGCCTACATCGATCAGAAGCTCAATGAGAGCATGGACTGTGTCATCATCTCCGACTATGGCAAGGGAGCCTGCACGGAGTATGCGTGCCAGCATATCATCCGTGCAGCGCATGATCACGGCGTGCCCGTCATCGTTGACCCAAAGGGCGCACAGTGGGCGAAGTACAAAGAAGTAGACTATATTACACCGAACATCAAGGAGATCAACGAGATCCTCCTCGAGCCGATCACCAACAATGATTTCGACATCGAAAAGGCGGCACGCTACGCCATGCGGAAATTCCACCTGCGCAACGTCGTCCTCACGCGCTCGTCGAAGGGGCTGTCCCTCATCCACGGTGAGGAGGTCGTCCATATCCCGACGCGTGCACAGGAGGTCTTCGACGTCTCCGGTGCGGGTGATACGGTCATCGCCGTCTTCGGTCTTGCTCTTGCGGGCGGACTCAAGCCGGCAGACGGAGCGTATCTTGCGAATCTGGCGGCGAGCGTTGTCGTCTCGAAACTCGGAACGTACGCGGTCAACCGCGAGGAGCTCCTGCAAGTGCTTGACCGTCAGGAAGGGGCAAATCTATGATTATCGTTACCGGCGGTGCCGGTTTTATTGGCAGCAATCTCGTCCACGCGCTCAATGCACGCGGGCATAAGGACATCCTCATCGTCGACGATCTGAAGGACGGCGAGAACTACAAGAATCTGCGCGGGCTGCATTTCATCGACTACCAGCAGAAGGACGACTTCCTCCATCTCATCGAGGAGGGGGATTTCGACGGCACGGATATCGACGCGATTTTTCATGAGGGCGCATGCTCGGACACGATGGAGTACGATGTCAACTACATGATGAAGGTCAACTACTCCTACTCCAAGGCACTGCTGCACTTTGCAATGGGGGCGCGCATCCCGTTTTTCTATGCCTCCTCTGCGTCGACCTACGGCGGCGGAAAGAACGGCTTTACCGAGGGCGACCTCTGTGAGGACGCGCTCAACCCTTACGCATTTTCGAAGCTCGCATTCGACCGCTATGTGCGGCAGGTGATTCCCGAGGCGCGCAGTCTGATTGTCGGACTGAAATACTTCAATGTCTACGGACCGCAGGAGCATCACAAGGGCAAGATGGCGTCCATCTTCTATCAGCTCTATCATCAGATCATGGAGATGGGTGAGGCACGTCTCTTTCGCGGGACAGACGGCATCGCGGACGGCGAGCAGCGCCGCGACTTCGTCTATGTCGGCGATGTTGTGCGTGTCAATCTGCATTTCTTTGAAAATGGCGGTGAGAGCGGCGTCTACAACTGCGGTACGGGCGTCGCACACAGCTACAACGAGGCGGCGCGTGCCGTCATCGCAGCCCTCGGCAAGGGCAAGATCGTCTACCGCGACTTCCCGGAGGTCTTGCGCGGCAAGTATCAGAACTATACGCAGGCAGATACGACCGCACTTCTCGCGGCGGGCTACGACGGCGGCTTTACCCCGATGGAGGAAGCGGTCAAGGAATACTGCGACTTCCTGACAGCGGGCGGATATTTTTCATATGCCGAATAAAGCGATCTTCTTTGACCGCGACGGTACGCTGAACGTCGATGTGCACTACCTCCACGTACCCGAGAAATTCATATGGGTGGAGGGGGCAATCGCGGCGATTCGCTGGGCGAACGAGCATGGCTATCTTGTCATCGTCGTCACAAATCAGAGCGGTATCGCACGCGGTTACTACGACGAGACTGCCGTGCACCGTCTGCATGACTGGATGAACGCGGAGCTTGCCGCATACGGCGCACACATTGACGCATTCTACTACTGTCCCCATCATATTGAGGGGAAGATTCCTGCCTATACGAGATTCTGTGATTGCCGCAAGCCTGCGCCCGGCATGATTCTGCGTGCCATTGATGAATACGCGATCGACCCCGCCGCTTCCTATATGTTTGGTGACGCGGAGAGCGATGTGGGAGCAGCCGAGAATGCGGGGGTGCGCGGGGTACGCTATGTGGGCGGGAGCCTTCTGGACTGCGTGCAGAAGGCGGTGTATAACGCGGAATAATATCCGGAGGAGGTGGACGCGTGAAGCTTGCCGTTATCATACTCACGCACAACGAGGAGCGGCATATTGAGGATTGTATCAAGAGTGCGGCGTTTGCCGATGAGATTCTCGTGATCGATGATATGAGTGCGGATCGCACGGTGGAACTTGCATGCGCGGCGGGCGCACGCGTTGTCGAACACGCTTTGGCAGGCGACTTTGCCGCGCAGCGCAATTTTGCGCTCACGCAGACAGAGGCGGACTGGGTGTTCTATGTGGATGCGGACGAACGCGTGCACGAGGGGGCGGACGAGGAACTGCGCCGCGTGATGGCAGAAGATGCACGCGCCGTGTACGAGGTGAGGCGCATCAATGTAGCCTTCGGGCAGCGGATGTACTACGGCGGGCACAAGCCGGACTACCCGCGCCGATTCTTCCCGCGCGATGCCGTACGCTGGGAGGGGCTGGTACACGAGCGGACGGAGTCCGCGCTCCCCGTGCGACGGCTGAAGGGGAGCCTCCTGCACTACACCTATACGGACTGGGGGCGCTATTTTCAGAAATTCAACCGGTATACAACGCTGATGGCACAGCGTCAGTACGCAGACGGGAAGCGCGCTTCCTTTTTCAAGATTCTGTTTGATCCGCCGTTTGCGTTCTTTCGGTTCTACATCCTTCAACGCGGTTTTCTCGATGGACAGCTTGGCTTTATCCTTGCGATGTTCCACGGATTCTATACGATGGTGAAATATGTAAAACTGCATTATTTGGGACGCACTGCCTGAAAACTGAAAGGGGGGGGCGTATATGAGGATTGCCATATTTGAAAACATCATGACACCCGGCGGGCATGAGGTGGATTTTGACCGCATTCTGGTCGATGAATTGAAAAAGCTCGGGCACGAGATTGTCTTCTATGTACCCGAGGAGTTTCGGTTTGGCATGGACTATCATACAGAAGTCCGGTACCTTGACGGAGCGTCTGTTTCCTATACACAGGCGCATGGAATCGGGAAACTCATGACCTCTCTGCGCCGCATGCGCCGTCGGTTCGGCTGGTACCGCCAGCTCCACCGGGCAGCGGAGGCGGGGCATTTTGATGCCCTCATCATCCCTACGGCGACCTATCGTTATCTGCGGGCGCTGAAGCAATCCGTACTGCGTCACTCGCCTGTACCGGTGATGTTTCTCCATCATGGAATCACGCCGCGCGACGCCTCGAACTTTTTTGGCGCTGTCGGGCAGCTGTCCGATTATCCTAAGATTTGTCCCACAGTGATTACCTTTGGGGATTCCCTCTTCGGAAAACGTCCCGCGAATCTCCACTTCATCGTTCCGCCCGCCTATATCCCGCGCGACATAGAGGTTGTTGCGCGTCCTCCGATCACTGCGGATAAACCTCTTATCATTGGTTTTTTTGGACAGTTCCGCAGGGAAAAACGCCTTGAGGATCTGCTCGATGTCTACCTTGCGGGGCGTTATACGCGCCCCGTCCGGCTGCTTGTCCAAGGCTCAACGATGCATGCGGAGGATGCGGCGGAGTTCGAACGCATCATTGCGGCATATAAGGGACGGGGCATCACCTTTCTGCACCGCGGACTGATCGGGGCAGAGTGGCAGCGTGCTATTTCCGAGGTGGACGCACTGCTCCTTCCATATTCGGCGGAACGCTATCGCTATCAGTGCAGCGCGATGCTCTTTACGGCAATCGGGTTTCAAAAGCCTGTGCTGGTCAGCGCTGATATGAATCCCGATGTGTTTGCACGCTTCCCTGTCGGCGTGACGTTTTCGAGCGGAGATAGCGCAGCGCTCGGCAGGGCGCTCGAGCTCTTTATCAACGAATATGACAGCCGTGCGCCGCAGTGGCATGCCGCGCTGACAGCGGCGTCGCAATATTACGCACCGTCGCGCGTTGCCGCGCAGATTGCGGCGATTCTTGCGGAGAAAACATGAAATGGAGTTCGGATATGCTTGCTGAGATTCGTGCCGTCGCGCACCGTGCCTACCGCTGGGAAAACCCGCGTGAGCGGCATCGCGCGCTCGTCTTTATGGTGCGTGGAATCCTGCACAGGCGGCAGCTGCGTGAGCTCTATGACTTCTTTCACGAAACGGAAGTGCGGCGTGCACTCTATGAGCGCAACCCCTTTCCCTTGGAGCAGGCAACGCGCGCCTTTTTTTATGCGGGCTCGACAGTGCGCACGCGTATAGACATCATTCGGGATCACTACAGATTCTTGGAAGAGCGGCTGAAATCCTCCGATTTTATTGACCTCGGACTCGATCGGGAGCGTGAAATCTGGCGTTCATCCGAAACGGATATGGAGTGGCGTGCTTATCTGAAATTTGTCTCCGGTCAGCGCAAGGAGGGGCTGCTCTCCGTCACGATGGATGTGGATACAGTTCCTCTCTATCAGATCATCTTTTGGATCGAGCGGAGAGGCGGCGCACCGACGCTTGTCATCGGGGCGATGCAGGGTCCCAATACCGAGGACGCGCAGGGCTTTGTCCGCGAGATGACGAAGCGTGCGCATCGCTTCCGCACGAAGAATCTCATTCTCTATATGACGCAGGCGGTCGCGCGTGTACTCGGTGTGCAGCGGATCCTTGCCGTATCGAATGCGGGCTACTATGCGAACAACCACATCCGTCGCGACCGCAAGCTCAAGACCGACTTCGGTGCGTTTTGGGAGGAGGCAGGCGGATGGGAAACAGACGATAAAAGGTTCTATGAACTGCCGCTCACGCTTCCGCGCAAGACGATGGAGGAGGTGCCGACGCGCAAGCGCGCGGTTTATCGGCGACGCTTTGCGTTTCTTGACGAGGTGGATGCGGAGATTGATGTGCGTGTGAAAGCACTGCTGAAATCATGACGTATTCAACCTTCAAAAACGCCCGTGTATGGGAGCATTGCTCTCGTACAACGGGCGTTTATTGTTGCTGTTTATTTTTTTTCGTCGCCGCTTCCTGCACCGCATCTACATGCATCCCCGGTGAGATGCCGCCGGTGTAGCGCTTCTCCATCCGATCATGGACGTGGGCATACTTTGCAGTGACCTTCGGGCTGCGCTGACGCAGGGTTTCCTGCACGACACGCAGGTCTTTGGTCTCCTGATAGAGGTTCGTGCCGCAGCTGTGGCGGAAAAGATGGCACGCGTAGCCGGGCTGTTTCAGCCCCGCGTCCGTCAGCGCCTTGTTGATGACATAGCGGATGCCGACGCGTGTGATGCGTCCGTTGCGGTTGTTCGGCGAGCAGGAGATGATGGTCGGCGTGAGCCTGTTCTCGGGCGGGATGGCACCGCGTGCCTCGATGTACGCCTTGAGGAGCTGAAAGGTTTCCTCGCACGGGTAGATGATCCCGGCGTGTCCCTTGCCCCGTATCTCAATGCGTCCGCGCTGCCAGTCGATGTCCTCATCGGAGAGGCGCATGACCTCGACGACGCGCAGCCCCTCGACGCCCATGAGGTAGACGATGAGGAGATTGCGCAGACGGCGCAGGACGTTCTTGTCCTCTGCAAATCCCTCGCAGATCTCCTTGATCTGATCGACGGTGAGATATTTATAGTCCTCGTCGAGGTGCTGTGGATTGCGCAGTTGCAGATCGGCGCAGGGATTCTCAGCGATGAAGGAGAGGCGCTGTGCGACCTTGTAGAAGGCGCGGATCGCTGCCCCTTTTATCATGAGGGTTGCCGCACTGTAGCCGCGCATGCGCATCTCCTCCATGTAGACACGGATCTGATAGTCATGCACGTCATTCAGAGGGTGGAGTCCCTGCTCCATGCACCAGTGGAGGAAGAGGCGAATCGCCAGTTCGTACGTGTCGCGCGTGTCCGCTGTCGGCGCACCGCCCGCGATGTAGCGCGGCAGATACTCGTAGAAATGGGTGATGAAGTGCTCGGGTGTGATTGCGTCCTGACGCACACTCGCAGCAACCTCGCCCATGCGGCGCACATTGCCGGGCGCAGTCTCCGTCCGCCGCGCGGGAATGCCCGGCACCGCACTGCCGCCGCTGCGATAGCTTTCGTTTGCAGCCAATACATCACCCGCTTTCACCTTATTTGATGAGGTGATTATAGCACGTGAAGAGGAACTTAGCAACAGGTATTAAACACATAAAAACCGCCGCATACACGGTGTACGCGGCGGTTCGATGCCGATCGGGTTACTTGCCGAGCAGGATGGATGCACCGCTGGCGGCGAGCATCTTTGTGGCGTAGACAAGTGCCTTCTCGTCGAAGTTGAAGCGGGAGTCGTGATGCCCCGCGGCGAGCTGTGCGCCAATCATCATGTAGGCGGCCCGTCCGCCGCGCTCCTGTACGCGCTCCATGAAGTAGGAGAAGTCCTCACTCGCGCCGAAGTTGGTTTCGCTCATGATATCGCGGAAGAGTCCGAGCTCCTTTGCGCGATTTTCGAGATAGGAGGCGAGCTCCGGCGTGTTGTTGCCGCCGGCGGCGCCGCCCGCCTTTTCGATCGTGACATTGACATCGTACATGGCAGCTGCTGCCTTGATGATGCGCTCGGCTTCCTGTTCCATGTAGCGATTGATCGCGCTCGTCGCGCCGCGCGTTTCAATGCGCAGCAGACCTTTGTCACCGATGACGTTGCGCCCGCTGCCCGCCTCCATATAGCCAACATTGATGCGCGAGGCACCGCCTGAGTGGCGCGAGATCGCATGAAGGTTCAGTGCCGCACACGCGGTCGCGAGCACGGCGTTTTTGCCCTCCTCGGGCGCGGCACCCGCATGTGCGGGTACGCCGACGAAGTGCGCGTCGTATTTGCTCGTTGCGAGGAAGCCGACGACGTTGCATGCGACGCTACCCGTCTCCTTCGCCTTGAAGCCGAAATGCGCGCCGAGCATGTAGTTGACATCGTCCACGACACCCTTTTCCACCATCGCATGCGCTCCGCGCACACCCTCTTCGGCGGGCTGAAAGACGAGCTTCACAGTTCCCGCAAGCTCGTCCCTCAGTGCGGCAAAGATGCGTGCGACACCGAGCCCGACAGAGGTATGCCCGTCGTGACCGCAGGCGTGCATTGCGCCCGCGTGGCAGGAGGCAAAGCCCTCACTGTTCGGGAAATGCTCGGGCGCATCCGTTTCGGTCACATCGTTGGAGTCCATATCAAAGCGAATGCCGACAACGGGTCCCTTGCGCGCAAAGTGCATGGTGCCGACGACGCCTGTAAAGCCTCCGTCCATGCGATCAAGCCATGCGGGGTCTGCACCCTCGCTGCGGGCGCGCTCCTTCTCCCGCGCGAGTACGTCATCCGAGGGAACGCCCATGCGTGCGCTCTCCTCCATGACTTCGCGACCGACCTGCACCTCATAGCCGAGCTTCGAGAGTGTTTTTGCGACAATGGACGCCGTGCGGAACTCCGTCCAGCCCGGCTCCGGATGACGGTGGAGATCCCGCCGCTGCCGGATCAGTTCGTCTGCCATCGCATCTGCCATCTGTGTGATCTTTGCATCCAGTTCCATCGTATTCCCCTTTTCCGTTGTTCTATGCGTTCTCAGCGACCTCGCGCACGATGGCGAGGGCAAGCTCTGCCGCATCATAGAGATCCTGCTCGCGGATGCTCTCTTCCTTCGTGTGGCAGTCCGTCATACCGACAGCGAGCACCGTCGTCGGTACGCCATACGTGTTGAAGTGATTTGCGTCCGAGCCGCCGCCCTCCTCCAAGACTTCCACGGGGAGACCGAGTTTTCCCGCAGCACGGTGCAGATATTGTATGGGAAGGGCATCCTTCGGCAGTTCGAAGGGATCGTAGTCCTTATTGACTGCGATCTCCACGGTGCAGCCCGTTCCTGCTATCGCGCCGTTCACAGCGTCCACGATACGCTGTGTAATGGCATCGAGTTTTGCCTTGTCGCGGCTGCGCGACTCGAAGTTCACCGTGCAGAACTCGGCGACGACATTAGTCGCCGTGCCGCCCGTGATCTTGCCGACGTTGCAGGTGGTCTCCTCGTCGATGCGCCCCTGCGGGACAGCGGTGAGTACACTGCCCGCCGCTGTGATGGCGTTCTTCCCCGCCTCGGGCTCGATGCCCGCGTGAGCCGCCTTGCCGTGTATCCGTACCTCGATTTGGTTCTTGCCGGGTGCCTTGAATACCGCGATGCCGGGATGCCCGTGCGTGTCGAGCGTATAGCCGAAATCAGCACGGAGAAGCGACGCGTCGAGGCAGCGTGAGCCGTTGACACCGCCCTCCTCGGCAACGGTAAAGACGATCTGGAGATCGCCGTGCGGGATATTGTGTTCCTTCAGACAGCGCAGTGTCTCAAGAATGGCGACCACGCCCGCCTTGTCGTCCGAACCGAGAATCGTCGTGCCGTCGGAGCGGATGACACCCTCCTTCCGAACGGGCTTGATGTTCGCGCACGGCTCGACGCAGTCCATATGTGCCGTGAGCATGACGGTGGGGACACCCGTGATCGTTCCCTTGAAATTTGCGATGATATTGCCGCAGCTGCCGCCGAGTTTTTCCCCTGCCGTGTCCTCGTGGATCTCCGCCGCCCCGAGTTCCTTCAGGCGTGCGGTGAGCAGGTCGCCGATTTCGCGTTCCGCAAGCGTCGAACAGCGGATGGAAACGAGTTCGAAGAATTCATCGAGCACTCTTTTTTTGTCGATCATGAGGCTGTTCCTTTCTCAGATGAACAGTGCGATCATAAAGGTAATGGTCGCGAGCAGCATCGGGATTGCGTTGCGCTTGGAGATCTCCATCGGGCTGACCTTTGCAAGCCCTGCGCAGACCATTGCCGCACCTGCGACGGGGGACATCGAGCGTCCGATCGCGCCTGCCATCTGTGCGAGCGAACCGAGATCGACGATGCTCATGCCGAACGCCTCCGCCTGCGGTGTGATCGCGCCGTTGAAGGCGAGTGCTGCTGCGTCACCCGAGCCGGAGATCACGGCGATGAGGAAGGGACCGAATGCGCCCGCGAACTTTGCGATCGACTCCGAGCCCTTCATCGTCTCGATCAGTGCATCGGTCAGTCCCATTGCCGCCATACCGGCGGTAAAGACGCCTGCCGCGACGATGAGACCCATGACGTTGCCATAGGCGCTGCCCATACCGTCGAAGAATTTCTTCGTGACCTCCTGCGGATTCGTGCGCGTTGCAATGAGTGCGAGGATCGAGCCCGTAATCATGGCAGTCGGCACGTCCGTCAGCGGCAGGATCGCGATCTGCTTGCTGCCGAGCACGAGCATGACGAGGGGGACAAGCGGAATGAGCGCATAGATGGGATTGATCTTGAACGTTCGGTTCTGCTCCTCCTCGGAGAGCTCGGCGAGATATGCTTGGCGGCGGTCATCACTCGGTCCTTCCTTGCGGATGACGGAGATTGCAGTGAGCGCGATAATGCAGACAAAGGATGCGATGATGGCAGCGGGCGCTTCATTCATGATGACGGACATGACATCCGTGCCCGCGAGATCGGCGACAAACGGGTTGTGTGAGGTGCCGGGGCTGATCGCACTGCCCCACGTCCCTGCGAGGACTGCCGCCGCCGCCATTGCCGGATGCACGCCCGCCGCAATGAGGGCGGGGATGAGGATACTGCCGACCGCAGCTGCGCAGCCCGCTGCACTCGGGATCGCAATGTTGATCCACCACGTCAGCAGCACGGCGAGCGGGATGAGAATGACGCGCGCCTTTGTGATGACGCCGGAGATGGACTCGACGAGGTGACGGTCGCACTCCGTGAGCTTCATGACGAACGAGAAGCCCATGACCGTACAGATGACGGGCACGAGTGTGCCGTGCACCATCGTCTTGCTGAACGTCGTGATCGCATTGCCCGCGACGCCGCCGATGATGCACATGAGGAGTCCTGCCGCAAAGAGCACCATGCGCGCCTCGTACTTCTTGATGATGGCGGCGAAGGCGATGATGACAATAATTCCTCCTGCAAGAGCCAATGAAAAGACCTCCTTTGATATAGGGAAGCACTGATAAATTCAGCGATCCCATAGAACCCAAAACGATATAAAATTCGACAAAAGGAAAAGGATTCCTTCCATTTATCGAAAAAGAAAGGGAGGATGCACAAGAAGGGAAGTATCGTCCATGATACTTCCCTTCGTTCATTACTAAGCGATGCCCGGCCGTGTCATCTGGCGCGGCGAGAGAATGTGATCGAGTTCCTTCTTCGAGAGAATCCCCTGATCGAGGATGATCTCGCGGATGGGCCTGCCCGTCGTGTATGCCTCACGTGCAAGTTCGGCAGACTTTTCATACCCAATATGCGGCAGCAGTGCAGTCACGATACCAACGCTGTTGTCCAGCCACTTCTGGCACTGCTCGACGTTCGGCTTCAGGTCGACGAGGAGTTTGTCGACAAAGGTATTGACCGCGCGCGTGATGTAGTTGAGCGAGTTGAACATGTTGAACGCCATGACCGGCTCCATGACGTTCAGTTCGAACTGTCCGTTCTCTACGCCGAGCGTCACGGCGAGATCGCCCGCGATAACCTGATAGCACGCCTGATCCAGTACCTCTGCAATGACGGGGTTGACCTTGCCCGGCATGATGGAGGAACCCGGCTGACGCATCGGCAGATGCAGTTCGTTCAGTCCGCAGCGCGGTCCCGATGCCATCAGGCGGAAGTCATTTGCAAGCTTGATGAGGACGAGCGCCGCATTCTTGAGCGCGGAGGAGAAGTCGGCGAATGCATCCGTGTTGTTCGTCGCGTCAATGATGTTCTGTGAGGTGCGGTACTGTTCGCCCGTGATCTCGGAGAGTCGTTTGGCAACCGCCTTGATGTATGCCGGCTCGGCGTTCAGTCCCGTACCGACGGCGGTGCCGCCCATGTTGATCGTGTGGATGTGGCGCAGGACGTAGCGGATGCGGCGCATGGAGCGGCGCACGGCAGAGGCGTAGGAGCCCATCTCCTGCCCGAGGGTGATGGGGACAGCATCCTGCAGATGTGTGCGCCCCATCTTTAGAATTGCACGGTATGCCGTCGCCTTTTTCTCAAGTTCCGCAGCGAGACGGTCGAGCGCGGCGAGGAAGACCGCGCCCTTTGCACAGAGGCAGACCTTGATGCCCGTGGGAAACGAGTCGTTCGTCGACTGTGCCATGTTGGCATGGTTGTTCGGCGAGATGATGTCATAGCGTCCCTTTGCTTCGCCGCGCAGTTCGAGCGCGCGGTTGCAGAGCACCTCGTTCATGTTCATGTTGACGGATGTGCCCGCGCCGCCCTGAATCGGGTCGACGGGGAACTGGTCGATGAGACCGCCCGCAATGATCTCATCTGCCGCCTGTACGAGCACGTCACCGATCTCACGCGGGAGACGTCCCGTATCCATGTTCGCGAGTGCAGCCGCCTTTTTCACCACGGCGAGTGCCTTGATGAAATCGGGGTCGAGCTTCTGTCCCGTGATGTAGAAGTTCTCGATGGCACGCATCGTCTGCACGCCATAGTAGACATCATCGGGGACTTCCATGTTGCCGAGGAAATCGTGTTCGGTTCTCACAACAATCTCTCCTTCCAATAGTGTAGAACGATTTATCTTCTGTACGATTTATGATATCATAAATAATGAATGCGGTAAAATTGAAAGAAATGAATTTGTTTATCGAAAAAAATAATAGATCAGGGAGGAAATACGCATGGAACTTCGCAATATCAAGACCTTCATCTACGCGGCAGAGAAAGGCAGCTTTTCGGCGGCGGCACTGCGTGAGAACTACGCGCAGTCGACCATCACGCAGCAGATCCAGGCACTCGAGCGCGAACTTGGCGCCTCACTCTTCATTCGTGCAGGGCGTCGTGTGATCCTCTCGAGTGCGGGGCATGCATTTCTCTCCTATGCCTATCGCATGGCGGCGCTCGAACAGGAGACCCTCATGCAGTTCCGTGGGGAGGGAGAGCCGGAGGGCGAGTTCTTCCTCGGCATCATCGAGACAATTGCGACCTCGCGCTATATGCAGCGTGTCGGAGCATTCCTGCGCCAGTATCCGAAGGTTCGTCTGCATGTCAATGTAGATACAGCGCCACGCCTGCGCAAGGCACTCGCACACGGTGACATCGACATTGCGATCCTGCTCGATCCCTATCATGAGGGGGAGCGCCTGCGCATCCTGCATCACAGCTCTTCGCCGATTGCCTTCATTACGGCGGTGGATTCGCCGTTCGCCAATCGCTCTGTCTGCCTGCGTGAACTCGTAGACAGTACGTGGGTGCTCACGCAGCGCGGCACGAACTACCGCAAGAAGCTCGAGGATGATCTCACGGAGCGGCATCTCTATCTGCGCGACCGTGTCGAGATCGGTACGAGCAAAACCATCATCGACTTCGTTGCGGCGGGACTCGGTCTCTCCCTCCTGCCCGCCGTCACCGTCGCAGATGCCGTGCGTGCAGGTCATGTCGCCGTTATTGATGTCACGGATTACCAAATCGACATGCAGCTCCAGATCCTCGCCGCCGATGAGCGCTGGTTGCCGCATCCACTCGCACTGCTCGCAGAGGATTTTGCGGCGGGATTGGGGGAGGTGTGAAGAGACAAACAGACGGAGCCGTTGCACGAAGCCGGAAAGCTTTGTACAACAACTCCGTCTTTGATATTCTGTGGAATCAATGAAAATCATCGGTCAGGTATGGATAACCGATTTTGCGGCAGCGGATTGTCGCGCGGCATAACGAACAACATCCTGAATGACAAGCTTCTGAACGGCACGGATGACGGTTTCCATATAAGTGAAATCCGGTACACCGTCTTTTGTGGGAAGCAGCATCTTGAAATCAAGACTTTGCGAACTGCGCAGCTTCTTTCCGTAGGAAAATTTATTCTTCACGGCGCACTGCATTGCTGCCGTAAGGAAGAGCATGACCTCCCGTGTGTAAGGTCTGCTCTCGTTCCAATAGACGCCAGTATCATCGCCTGCACCGAACGCATAATTCCGGTAGAAGGTATTTCCGAAGATGTCTATGGTAATGGCATTCTCAGGAAACAGGGCGATGGGATTCGATACATAGTTCACCACGCCGGCGTTTGTCGTTCCGGACATAACGAACGGAATATCCCCCGGGTACTGATCCTCTTTTTTGAGTCGTCGTCCCTGCCGGATATGATCGAAAATCGAACGAAAGGAGAATTCCTTTATCGAGGAACAGGTGTTTCCCCCCCCCCGATTATTTCAGATTCTTCCGACGTGAGTTTATATTCTTTCAGGCCGTTAGCACTGAGATAGGTACTAAGATCCTGCATACGAGCCGATTCCAGTTCGGAAATAAAGCGCTCCATAAAAGTGTAATCTGGATCATCGTCTGTGGAGGGAAGATAGACTGACTCATGTCGGATGCGCTGCATTGAGATTGAGTGTCCCCATGAATACCGTTGCCGTAGGGAGGCTCGCAGCGCTGCAATCAGGAACAGGTAATGTGATCGTGTCGCATAGCGGTCATCTTTCAGATAGAGCGCTATGTTATGACTGTCATTGGAACAAAAATCTTTTTCCTGATATGTGAAAGTCAGTGTCTTTCCACCAATCATAATACAGTTCCCTTTTTCAAGCCATGTGTTTTGGCAGGAGATTGTGGTCATAACACCGTTATTGCTCGCGGAGGCGGTGACATAGGGGATTCTTCCGCTGTCAGGAACAATATTTTTTTGTGCAATGCTCTTTGTATTTACCATGTCAAACAGCTCGGACAGCATAAATGCTTTCCATTTCAATGTGCCCCGCCCGAGTTTTTTTAATTCATCATCGAGCGGGGCAGGGATTTTCCCAAGATGTCATCCCCCTGTTCCGCTTTCAGCAGATTGGAGACTTCCCATGCAAGGTAATCGCTGACCGTTTTCTTGAAATCGGCGAGTTTCGGCGTGCGGTCAATCGGTGCAGTCTGATTCCAGTCTGCGCCGTTTTCGGGGTCGATTGTACCCTCATAGTATTCGCGCTCTGTAAAGATACGGAGCTTCTTTCTGCCAAAACGCACAAGTTCGACAAGCTCGTCATAACGCTCTCGCGCATGGTCGGTATCACGGAGGTTGATACGCGCCTTCTTGCGGTTCGTACGTGTATAACCGTCGTTGGAGAAGTCAATGAATTTGACAATATCGTCTTTTGCGTGTGCTTCTCCCACACGGAATACATAGATGTTTGTCTGCACGCTGGACTTGCCGAGGAAAAGATCACTCGGCATTTTGATACTGGCAAGAAGGGTGTTCCTTTTCAGAATCTCTTTTGTATATTTGATCGCCTTGCCGCTGCCGGCAGAGTTCTGGATGATGACGGCGGCATATCCTTTTCTCATATGGGCGAGCGCGGAGGCGACAAAGACCATCCCGTTGCCGTCTGCAGAGTACGGCGGATTAAGCAGAAATACGTCGGCGGGGAAGGGCGTGCGTTCGGTCGGGTATGTCCCGTCAAAGTTTTTGAGGGAATCCAGATTGAGGACGTTTGAACTGCCGTCTCCCATCAAGATCATGTTGAGAACAGCAAGCATATAGATTTCCGGCAGAATCTCAAGCCCGAGAATCTGTTTCGCACGAATGTCAGCTTCCTTTGCCCGAAGTTCCTGCGGCGACGGGATCGTCTCCCTTGCATCACGCAGCATTTCGTTCATCGCAGCGACAAGAAGCCCTGCAGAGCCCGTGGCGTTGTCCCAGACGTAGGAATCCTTGTTTGTTCGCGCAAGCCGTACCATGAGCTTCGCGACGTAAGGCGGTGTCAGTACGACATCGTTCAGTGCATCCTGTGTGAAGCCGAACCAGTTGTACATCTCATTGAACAGTTTTCCTGTGAAGTCGGTGGTCAGACCGATCTTGTAGTAGATGCCGAGGTCATCCACGATTTTTGAGAAAATACGCTTGAGCTGCGTTTCACCATTCTCTATTTCGTTGATGTTGGATGAGGTAATCAGATTTTGCAGGCTGCGGAGGATAAAGGCTTTCTTACTGTCCGGCAGGATGCGTTCGCTCAGAAATGCTTCGATTTTCCGCATCATGATATCGCCGTCGGTGTTCCCTTTTTCATCGGAGGAATGCAGATCGGACTTTTCGAGCGGTGCAACCTTGCCGGGAACGCCGAGTGTCGCCATGATGGCGGCGACCACAAGATAGACGCGGTCGCCCTGCGTCAGCCCTTTTTCGTTTTGATAGATGTCGTTGTTGAGCTTCACCAATGCGGTATTGATTTCCTGCTCCCGCGTTTCCCGCAGTCGTTCCAATTCGTCCTCGGACAGTTGGAGGGTTCCGACGCGTGTGAGGAAAGCATCGAAATTCTCTTTCTTTAGGAAAGATAGATCGGTGTAATGCCCGACCTCCTGCCCCATGCCCAGATTACTTTTCGATACGTAGTAAACGCCAAGTTTGTGTCGGAGTTTTCCGTCTGCGTCCTTCCATCCTGTCATACCGACCGCAAATATATCCGTATAGTCCGTATAGTGGAGAATCGCATTGGCATAGTGAACGGCACCGTTGACCGCATAGGTGTTGATATTACTGAAATTTGGTTCGTTGTCAGACTTTTTGTTGTCGATCTGTCCATTTTTGTCTGTTTTTACGAGTCTGCCCTCGTGCCCCTTGTATTCGATGAGAACAGGATAGTATTTCATATCACTGCCGATGAGCAGCAGTTTTGCATCCGGGCGATTGCCACCACTACCGCCCGACTTGGAGCTGTACTCTTTGAGTGCGGCGTCAATCGGCTCATTCAGTTCTTCCTGCTCCAGCTTGTAATCAAGCCCATAGGATCGCAGCCACCCGTTTGCCAAATCCGCGATGTTCGGTTCGACCGACTTCGCGGAGGTTTTCTTGCCCATGCAGAATCCTCCTCTTTTATGATCTGTTCGAATATCTGTATGATATCGCGGGATGTAATATCTGTCAAATATTGTATGAGCAGACTGTGCGCCGCTGACACCACAGCCTTTTTTTGAGACGTGAGAATATGAGAAAAGCGGAACTGCCGCTCAGGAGTTTCCTGAGAGCAGCTCCGCTCTTTGTTGTTGATGGGGAAAATACGCGTACTCAGTGAATCTCAATCTGCTTGCGTTCGGGTTCGCCCGCTGCCTTCGGCAGGTTCACCTGCAGTACGCCGTCCTTGAACTCTGCGTGGATGTTCGCATCGTCGATGCCGTCGATGTAGAACGAGCGGCTGACCTCGCCCGTGTGACGCTCACGGCGGATGTAATTGCCCGCCTCATCCTTCTCGTCCTTCGACTCGTCGTGCGAGGCGGCAACGGTCAGATAGCCGTTCTCATAGTGCAGAGCGACATCCTCCTTCTTCATGCCCGGCAGATCGGCAGTCAGTTCGTAACGATCATCCATCTCCTTGACGTCCACCTTGAAGGCGGCAGCGCCCCAGTTCGCGGCGGGAAAGCCGTCGCGGAAGAAAGAATCGCGCATCGCGTCGAAGAGTGCGAACGGATTCGCGCTGCTGCGCTCCGCGAGATCATGACGTCCGGCAAAAGGTACCAGTCCAAACATAACAATCAACTCCTTGAAATTCATGCGGCGGCACGGCTCTGTGCACCGTCGTTCATCGTTTTCATTACCGAAGGTGTTCTTCACTCACCTTCTGATTCTTATTATACGCATAAAAGTCAAAAAGTCAATAGGTCAAAAAGAAAAAGTTTAATTTTTTTGCCGCTCATCCTTGTGGATACACGCTGACTTCCACGAGATTGCCGTCGGGGTCGCGCAGATAGATGCTGTCGATGCGCCCCCGCGCTCCCGTGCGCTCGACGATGCCAAGTTCGATGGGGGCGCCCTTCGCCTCAAACTCGCGCTGGATGTCCTCGATCGAGCCGTCAGCAATCAGACAGAGGTCAAGACTGCCGCAGGTCGGATGCTTTGCGGCAGGCTGGAACTCGCCCTTTTGCACATGGATGTTGAACTTCGCATTGCCGAAATGCAGCGCATGGCGGCCGTCCCTTTCGCGATGCTCCATGCCGAGCACGCCTTCGTAGAAGGCAAGGCATTGTGCGAGATCCTGCGTCGTGATGACGACGTGGTCGATGTACTTGATGTTCATTCGATCTTCTCCCTTCCGGCAGATGAATTACTTATATTTATTCTATCATAGATTCTTATCGAAGGGAATATCTGTTGTTTTATATTTGAAAGAATGGCGAAGCCATGAAATCCCCTGTGTTTTCTATCCTCCTTGATAATCTCGCAAGGTTCTCTCACAATCTAATGAATAAATGATATTTATGTAAATGTGTATAAAATGTATTTGCGAGAAAATTCCCGTTATAGTATGCTTAGAACGTAGGATGTAACACGGACATGCGGCTGCCGCAGGAAAGCGGGCAGCGCAGACGGGAGGTTTTCCAATGACCAAGGCAGAGTGGCAGGGATTCAACGGCGGACTTTGGCAGGAGGAGATCAATGTTCGCGACTTCGTGCAGAGGAACTACACGCCCTATGACGGCGCAGAAGATTTCCTCGCCGCGCCGACGGAGGCGACAAACCGCCTCTGGCAGAAGCTGCAGGAGCTGCAGCGTGCCGAGCGCCGGAAGGGCGGCGTGCTCGACATGGACACGGACATCGTCTCGGGACTGACCTCGCACGGCGCGGGATATATCGACGAATCGCTCAAAGATCTGGAACGAATCGTCGGCCTGCAGACGGACAAGCCGTTGAAGCGTGCCTTCATGCCCTACGGCGGCATCAAGATGGCGGAGGAGTCGTGCAGGAACTACGGCTACGAGCCGAGCGAGCGTCTGCACGAAATCTTCACGAAGTACCACAAGACGCACAACCAGGCGGTCTTCGACACCTACACGCCGGAGATTCGCCGCGCACGCCACAGCCACATCATCACGGGGCTGCCCGACACTTACGGCCGCGGGCGCATCGTCGGCGACTACCGCCGCGTCGCGCTCTACGGCATCGACCGCCTCATCGAGGCGAAGAAGGCCGACCATGCGGAAATCGGTTCGGACGGCGTCATGTCCGACGACGTCATCCGCCTGCGCGAGGAAGTGGCCGAGCAAATCCGTGCGCTTGGCGGCATGAAGGAGATGGCGGCGATCTACGGCTTCGACATCTCGCGTCCCGCCCGGACGGCGCAGGAGGCCGTGCAGTGGCTCTACTTCGGCTACCTCGCCGCCATCAAGACACAGAACGGCGCGGCGATGAGCGTCGGGCGCATCTCGACCTTCCTCGACATCTACATCGAGCGTGACATGAAGGAAGGCAGGCTCACGGAAGCTGAAGCGCAGGAGCTGATCGATCACCTCGTCATGAAGTTCCGCATGGTGAAGTTCGCGCGCATCACGAGCTACAACGAGCTGTTCTCGGGCGATCCCGTCTGGGCGACCCTCGAAGTCGCGGGCATCGGCATGGACGGGCGCTCCATGGTCACGAAGAACGATTTCCGCTTCCTGCACACGCTTGAAAACATGGGGCCTGCGCCCGAGCCGAACCTCACGGTGCTCTACTCCGAGGCTCTGCCTGAATCGTTCAAGCGCTATGCGGCGAAGATCTCCATCGACACGAGTTCCATCCAGTACGAGAACGATGACGTGATGAAGCCCGCGTGGGGCGACGACTATTCGATCTGCTGCTGCGTCTCCGCCACGCAGACGGGCAAGGAAATGCAGTTCTTCGGCGCGCGCGCCAACCTCGCGAAGTGCCTGCTCTATGCCATCAACGGCGGCATCGACGAGAAGACGGGCGAGCAGATCGCGCCGGCTTTCGCGCCCGTGCGCGCGGACGTGCTTGACTACGACGATGTGCTGGCGAAGTTCAGCCGCATGATGGAATGGCTCGCTTCCGTCTATGTGAACGCGCTGAACCTCATCCAGTACATGCACGACAAATATTATTACGAAGCGGCGGAAATGGCGCTCATCGACACCGACGTGCGCCGCACCTTCGCGACGGGCATCGCGGGCTTCTCGCATGTCGTCGACTCGCTCTCCGCCATCAAGTATGCGCGCGTGCGTCCCGTCTACAGCGAGCGCGGCTACGTCGTCGACTACGAGGTCGAGGGCGACTTCCCGCGCTACGGCAACGACGACGACCGCGCCGACGACATCGCGCGCTGGCTCCTCAAAACCTTCATCGAGAAGGTTCGCGCTCGCCACACCTACCGCAACTCCGAGCCGACGACCTCGATCCTCACGATCACCTCGAACGTCGTCTACGGCAAGTATACGGGCGCCATGCCCGACGGCAGGAAGGCGTGGACGCCGCTCGCGCCCGGCGCAAATCCGAGCTACGGTGCGGAAAAGTCGGGGCTGCTCGCCTCCTTGAATTCCGTCACGAAACTGCCCTACGAATGGGCGCTCGACGGCATCTCCAACACGCAGAGCATGACGCCCGAATCGCTCGGACACACGGAAGAGGAGCGCATCGATCAGCTCGTGCGCGTGCTCGACGGCTACTTCACGCAGGGAGCGCACCACCTCAACGTCAACGTCTTCGACCGCGCGAAACTGCTCGACGCCGTCGACCACCCCGAGAAGGAAGAATATCAGAACTTCACGATCCGCGTCTCGGGCTACGCCGTGAAGTTCATCAGCCTCACGCGCGAGCAGCAGATGGACGTCATCGCACGCACCTTCCATGAGGCCATGTGACGGCGTGCCGCTCGGCCGCATCCGCTCCGTCGAGAGCTTTGGCTCGGTCGACGGCCCCGGCCTTCGCTACATCGTCTTTCTCGCGGGCTGCCGCCTGCGCTGCCTCTACTGCCACAACCCCGAGACATGGGGCGCTGCGGGGGCGGAGGAGAAGAGCGCCGAAGCCGTGCTCGCCGCCGCGCTGCGCTTTCGCCCCTATTGGAAGGGCGGCGGCGGCATCACCGTCTCGGGCGGCGAGCCGCTCGTGCAGGCGGACTTCGTCGCGGGGCTTTTCCGCCTCGCAAAAGAGGCGGGCGTCTCCACCTGCCTTGACACGGCGGGCGAACCCTTCTCGCGCACGGACGACGCCGTCCTTCGCGCCGTCGCCGCAAGCGACCTCGTGCTGCTCGACATCAAGCACATCGATCCCGAGAAGCACGAAGCGCTCACGGGCAGGCGAAACGAGAATATCCTCGACTTCGCACGCTATCTGGCCGAAGAAAAGAAGCCCGTATGGCTGCGCCACGTCCTCGTGCCCGGCCTTACGGACGACGCGCTTTCGCTCAACCGCCTCGCACGCTTCGCCCGAAGCCTCGGCAATATCGAGCGCTTCGAGGTTCTGCCCTATCATGCCATGGCACGAACGAAGTATGAAAAACTCCATATCCCCTATCCGCTGCCCGAGACGCGCGAGCCGCGTACCGATGACATCCGACGCGCCGAAGAAATCCTCGGCGTCGCCGACTATCAGGGCTGGCGAAAGAAATAGGCGCTCCCTGCCGCAGCAGCTTTTCGCTGCTGCGGCAGGGAGTTTTGCTTGCAGCGAATCTCCCGTTTTGGCATTTTATAGTCATGGATAATATTTCTGACTATATCTTATCGAACTGTCATTTGCAGCAGATTGCACGAAAGGATTTTATGCTATCCTTATAGAAAAATATAAAAAGACTAGGATTCGTCAAGATTCAACAGAGAAAGGGGAAGAACAACATGAAAATCAGAGCAGTCTTTTTCACGCTTCTCCTCGCACTGCTCCTTCTTCCCGCCGTAGGCGATGCAGCCAGGCTCTCGGACGAGGAGATGGAGCTCGGCGGCATCCGCCTCGGCGATACGATGGAGGATGTCGAGGCCGTCTACGGCGAAGGCGATCACATCGCGGACG
>ERZ773035.974-NODE-974-length-21693-cov-4.177373_pt1 | contig 21693 bp, 21 predicted proteins | sample MGYA00511487_ERZ773035 | MGnify/ENA primary metagenome ERZ773035 (study PRJEB29015, sample SAMEA2737985) | human oral metagenome | biome: human oral; feature: human-associated habitat; material: dental | place: China | collected 2024 ...
ACTCGCGACCTCAACCTTGGCAAGGTTGCGCTCTACCAACTGAGCTATTCCCGCGTTTTGGTGAAGCGGCGAGTATAACGTGTTTTTGGCGTTTCTCTGGAATTCACTCAAACTGGCGCAAAACCAGCGTGGCATTGGTGCCGCCGAAGCCGAAGCTGTTGGACAGCACGGTGCGCAGGCTGGCCGGGCGCGAAGCCGTGACCAGCGGCAGCCCGTGCGCGGCAGGATCGGGGTTTTCCACGTTGATATTGCCGGCGATGAAGCCGTGCTTGAGCATGTAGAGGCAGTAGATGGCTTCCTGCACGCCCGTGGCGCCTTGCGAATGGCCGGTGAGCGATTTGGTGGATGAAAAAGGCGGCACGCCTGCGCCGCTGCCGTCGGGGCTGAACACGGCGCGCAGGGCGTGCAGCTCGGGCACATCGCCCACGGGGGTGGAGGTGCCGTGGGTGTTGATGTAGTCGATGGGGCCTTCCACGCTTTCAATGGCCTGCCGCATGCAGCGCATGGCGCCTTCACCGGAAGGCGCGACCATGTCCTGGCCATCCGAAGAAAGGCCAAAGCCCACGATCTCGGCCAGGATGTGCGCGCCGCGCGCCTTGGCGTGCGCCAGGCTCTCCAGCACCAGCGCGCCGCCGCCGCCAGCGATGACGAAGCCGTCGCGCGCCGCGTCGTAAGGGCGTGAGGCGCTTTCGGGCGTGGCGTTGAAGCTGTGCGACATCGCGCCCATGGCGTCAAACAGCGTGGCCAAGCCCCAGCCCAGCTCTTCGCCGCCGCCGGCAAACATCACGTCCTGCATGCCCCAGGCAATTTGCTGGGCGGCCGCGCCCACGCAGTGCGCCGAGGTGCTGCACGCGGAGGTGATGCTGTAGTTGATGCCCTTGATGCCGAAGGCCGTGGACAGGTTGGCCGAAACGGTGGAACCCATGCAGCGCGTGACCTGATACGGCCCCACGCGGCGGATGCCCTTGCTGCGCAGGATGTCGGCCGCCTCAATCTGGTGGGTGGGCGAGCCGCCGCCCGAACCCATGATGAGGCCCGTGCGCGGGTGCGAAATTTGCGCGGGCGTCAGCCCCGCCTGTGCGATGGCGTCTTGCAGCGAGACGTAGGCATAGGCGGCGGCATCGCCCATGAAGCGGCGCAATTTGCGGTCGATGCGCGCGTCCAGGTCAATGCGCGGCTGCCCGGCCACCTGGCTGCGCAGGCCCATTTCGGCAAACAGGGGCATGGCGCTGATGCCGCTGCGCCCTTCGCGCAGCGAAGCCGCCACGCTGGCCTCGTCGTTGCCTATGCACGAGACGATGCCCGCGCCCGTGATGACGACCCGTTGCCTGGCGCTCATGTGTCTTACCCCTGTTCTGCGGCCTGACCGCGCTGGAACAGGCCCACGCGCAAATCGCTGGCTGTGTAAATCTCGTTGCCGTCGGCCAGCAGGCGCGCGTCGCCAATGGCCATGACCAGCTTGCGCTTGATTACGCGCTTGATGTCGATTTCATACACCACCTGCTTCACGCCGGGGCCGACTTCGCCGGTGAACTTGACTTCGCCCGCGCCCAGCGCACGGCCGCGCCCCGGCAGTTTCAGCCAGGTCAGGTAAAAGCCGATGAGTTGCCACATGGCATCCAGCCCCAGGCAGCCGGGCATCACGGGGTCGCCCTGGAAGTGGCAGGCGAAAAACCACAAATCGGGTTTGATATCCAGCTCCGCGCGAATGCACCCCAGGCCGTGCGCGCCGCCGTCGTCGTCAATGTGCGTGATGCGGTCAAACATCAGCATGGGCGGCAGCGGCAAGCGGCCGCTTTCGGGCGTGAACAGCCGCCCTTCTCCAGAGGCGATCAGCTGCTCATAAGTAAAAGACTCAACCATGAATCCGGGCTTTCAAAACGCGTGGGGAAAGCGGGCGAGTATGCCAGCAGCCCCTGTTTTGGGCCGGACGGTCTGACCGGGCGCTCCACGGATTCATGCCTTGCCTGCCGGGAGCAGTGAACGGAGACAGACAGGGCGCTGGCGGCGAATGGCAAGACCCGAATCCACGGCTTGTTTTGCTTCTTTATTGATAGCGTGGCGTCCTAGTGGAAACAGCGCAAGACGGGTTTTATGCCCCCTCCTATTCGCTCCCTTTATTGATGGCGCGCGAAAGTCTGGAAGCGGCTGGAAAACCAAGGCGGCAGCGCAGCGATTCTGGTCAGTCTGCGCGAAGGGAGTCAAAAACAGAAGCAAATACGAGGGGTAAATATTGGCGTCTGCGCTGATTCCACCAGGACATCATGCTATGAAACAAGGAGCAAAAAGCAGCGCTCCTGAAGCGGCTCGGAACAGCCTCTCATGCCGCTGCTGCGCCGCACACCTCGCAATGCGCGTGGCGCGGCAGGCTCAGCTCGGTAAAGCGCATGGCGCGGGCATCGACCATGAGCAGGCGGCCTGCCAGGCTCTGGCCGGCGCCGGTCAGCAGCTTGAGGGCTTCAGCCGCCTGAATGCTGCCGACGATGCCCACCAGCGGCGCGAACACGCCCGTGGTGGCGCAGCGGCGCTCGGGCACGGCCTGCGTGGGCGGGTACAGGCACGCATAGCAGGGCGCGCCGGGCTGGCTCAAATCGTGCACTGAAACCTGCCCATCAAAGCCAATGGCCGCGCCCGCCACCAGCGGCACGCGCTGTGCCACGCAGGCGCGGTTGAGGGCGTGGCGCGTGGCGAAGTTGTCGCTGCAATCCACGGCCACGCTGGCCTGCGCGGCCAGCTCGCGCAGCAGGGCCTCGTCGGCGCGGCGGGGCACGGCATGCACCTGCACTTCGGGGTTGAGCGCGGCCAGCGCGGCCTGGGCGGAGGCCACCTTGGGCTGGCCCACGCGCGCTTCGGTGTGCAGGATTTGGCGCTGGAGGTTGCCCAGGTCCACCACATCGTCATCCACCAGCGTGATGCGGCCCACGCCCGCGCTGGCCAGGTACAGCGCCACGGGCGAACCCAGGCCGCCCGCGCCCAGCACCAGCGCATGCGCGTGCAGCAGCTTTTGCTGGCCCTCGAAGCCGATTTCGTCCAGCAGCAGATGGCGGGCGTAGCGCAGCAGTTGGCGGTCGTTCATGGTGTGCGGGCTTTTCTCAAAGGCCGATGGCAAAGATGGCCGGCTCGCGCCCTGGCGCGGCATCCGCGCCCAGCTGGCGCCAGGCGCTGGCGGGCAGCGTGCGGCAGCGGGCCGCAGGCAGCGTCAGCCCCTGGCTCACGCTCAGGCGCGTGGCAGGCTGCAAGGTGTGCGCCAGCGCGTGCAGCAAGGCGGCGTTGCGGTAGGGCGTTTCAATGAAAAGCTGGGTCTGCCCCGTTTTGAGCGCCAGCGCTTCCAGCTCGCGAATGCGCCGCGCGCGCGCCGCCGCTTCCTGTGGCAGGTAGCCGTTGAAGGCAAAGCTCTGCCCATTCAGCCCGCTGGCGGCCAGCGCCAGCAGCAGCGAGCTGGGGCCGGCCAGCGGCTGCACGGGCACGCCCGCCTCGTGTGCAGCGCGCACGACGGAGCTGCCAGGGTCGGCCACGGCGGGCAGGCCTGCTTCACTGATCAGGGCCATGTCATGCCCGGCCAGCGCGGGGGCCAGCAGAGCGCGCGCGTCAAACCGCGCGCCGCCGCCGCCTGCGTGGTCGCCCTGCTTGTGGGCGGCGCGCGGCAGTTCGGCAATTTGCACGGCCTGCAAGGGCTGCGCCAGCGGCGCGATGGCGTTCACGCGCTTGAGAAAGGCGCGGGTGGAGCGGGCGTTTTCGCTCACCCAGAAAGCCAGGCGCGCGGCGGTCTCAATCGCCAGGCGCGGCAAGGCCGCTTCCAGCGGCGCGGGCGGCTCGCAGCCAAAGTCCAGCGGCGCGGGCATCAAAAACAGCGTGCCAGCGGGCAGGGCGCTGGCGGGCGGGGCGGCATGGCTCATGGCGCGTTGCTCTTGGGCTTTACGGCAGCGTCAGCCCGGCGGCGCGCAAAAGTTGCGCGGTGCGAATCAGCGGCAGGCCAATGAGCGCCGTGGGGTCGTCGCTTTCAATGGCTTGCAGCAGGGCAATGCCCAGCCCTTCGCTCTTGGCGCTGCCCGCGCAGTCGTAAGGCTGCTCGGCAAGCAAGTAGCGCTCGATCGTGGCGGCGTCCAGCGTGCGAAAACGCACCGTGACAGTGGCCAGGCTGCTTTGCGCGAAGCCCCGGCTGGCCTGCACCACAGCCACGGCGGTGTGAAACAGCACGGTTTGCCCGCTCATGCGGGCCAGCTGCGCGGCGGCGCGCTCGTGCGTGCCGGGCTTGCCCAGCGGCTGGCCATGCAAATCAGCCACCTGGTCAGAGCCGATCACGATGGCCTGCGGCTTGCAATCTGCCATCGTTTGCGCCACCGCCTGCGCTTTCTCCAGCGCCAGCCGCAAGGCCAGCTCGCGCGGGGCTTCGCCCGCGCGCGGGGTTTCATCCACATCAGGCGCGGCCGTCTCAAACGGCAGCGCCAGCCGCGCCAGCAGCTCGCGCCGGTAGCGTGAAGTAGAGGCCAGCACAAGGGCAAAAGAAGCAGAGGCAGACATGGGCGGCGATTTTCCGGCATCAGCCGCATCCAAAGCCCAGGCCCGCCACTTTGAAACCGGCGAGCCAGGAAAGAAAGCAGAGCGGGCGGCATCACTACAAAAACAGAAGCTGATTCAGGCACATGAAAAGCGGCGTCAGCGCCCGTTCCACTAAGACCTCATGCTATGAATCGAGGAGCGAAACCTTTTTGAAATGCCAAAGCGGCATGCCCTGATGGCCGCTGAGGCGCAGGCCGGAAGACGAAAGAGGCCCGGCGCGAGCGCTGGCTTTGCACATGCCAGCGCTGATGCCGCTTTTCATGCGTTTGAATCCGCTCCTGTTTCTGATGCAATCTGACTGCTGCCCTTTTCCATTTGCCAGCCGCGCTGGCGGGCATGGGCGCGGGAGCGCGGTTTCTGACATGCGGTAACGGTTTGCTGTTTGCCGATAACATTCCCGCTTTTTTTCGCGCATTTTTTTGCGGATTTGCTCATGCAGGCGCTTTTGAAATTCTCGCGGGCGGTGGACTGGCTGAACGGGCTGGTTGGCAAATATGTGATCTGGCTGATTCTGGGCGCCACGCTCATCAGCGCGGGCAATGCGGCGGTGCGCAAGGTGTTTGGCGTGAGTTCCAACGCGCTGCTGGAAGTGCAGTGGTATTTGTTTGCCTGGTCGTTTTTGCTGGCGGCGGGCTATACGCTGCTGCATCGCGAGCATGTGCGCATTGATGTGCTCAGCAGCCGCTTTTCAAGGCGCGCGCAGGCGTGGATTGATGTGGCGGGCTTCGCGCTGTTTCTCACGCCGATTTGTCTGGCGGTCATCTACTTGAGCGTGCCGGTGCTGGCCGACAAGTTTCAGACGGGCGAGATGTCGGCCAACACGGGCGGGCTGGTGCGCTGGCCGGTGTGGGCGGCGCTGCCGGTGTCGTTCGCGCTGCTGCTGCTGCAAGGCTGGTCGGAGCTGATCAAGCGCATTGCCTTTTTGCGCGGGCAGGGGCCTGACCCGATGGGCCGCATGAGCGACGCGCAGGACGCGCAGGCGCTGGCCGAGGCGCTGCGCGCCGAGCGGGAGGCGGCGCAGGCTGCTGCACCAGAGAAAAGCGCGGGCTGAAGCGGGGGCACAGGCAATGGAATTCGTGGTGGCCAATTTCGCCCCGGTCATGTTCGCGGGGCTGATCGTGTTTTTGCTGCTGGGCTTTCCGGTGGCGTTCAGCCTGGGCGCGTGCGGGCTGTTTTTTGCCTTCGTGGGCGTGCAGCTGGATGTGTTTCCGCCCAGCGTGCTGGCCTGGCTGCCGCAGCGGCTGATCGGCATCATGTCCAACGACACGCTGCTGGCCGTGCCCTTTTTCACGCTGATGGGGCTGGTGCTGGAGCGCAGCGGCATGGCCGAAGATTTGCTGGAGACGGTGGGCCAGGTGTTCGGCCCGCTGCGCGGCGGGCTGGCGCTGGCCGTCATCTTTGTGGGGGCGCTGCTGGCAGCCACCACGGGCGTGGTGGCGGCTTCGGTCATTTCAATGGGGCTGATCTCGCTGCCCATCATGCTGCGCTACGGCTATGACCGGCCGCTGGCGGCTGGCGCCATTGCCGCTTCGGGCACGCTGGCGCAGATCATTCCGCCCTCGCTCGTGCTCATCATCATGGCCGACCAGGTGGGCCGCAGCGTGGGCGACATGTACAAGGGCGCGTTCACGCCCGCTTTCATGCTGGTGGGGCTGTATGTGCTGTATGTGGTGCTTTTGGCGATATTCCGCCCGGCCTGCGTGCCCGCGCTGCCGCCGCAGGCGCGCACGTTCCGCGAGGCCAACGGCAGCAGCGGCTATGCCTCGCTGACGGCGGTGATGGCGCTTTCCATTGGCACGGCCACTGTGCTGGCGCAGAACATGGCCGCCGTGCACACCTGGTGGCTGGGCCGTACGGTGCAGAGCGTGCCCACCGACGAAAAAATCGTGGTGGCCGCCTGCGGCGGCGTGGCGCTGGCGCTGCTCATCGCCCTCATCAACCGGGGGCTGAAGCTGGGGCTGCTTTCGCGCCTGGCCGAGCGGGTGACGTTCGTGCTCATTCCGCCGCTGCTGCTCATCTTTTTGGTGCTGGGCACCATCTTCCTGGGCGTGGCCACGCCCACGGAGGGCGGAGCGATGGGCGCGGTGGGCGCGCTGGTCATGGGCTTTGCGCGCAGGCGGCTGGACTGGGCGCTGCTCAGGCAGGCGCTGGCGGCCACGACCAAGCTGGCCTCGTTTGCCATGTTCATTCTCATTGGCGCCACCATCTTCAGCCTGGTGTTCCAGGCGGCGGACGGCCCGCTGTGGGTGGAACGCCTGCTCAGCGACTTGCCGGGCGGCCCGGCGGGCTTTCTGATTCTGGTGAACGTGATGGTGTTCTTCCTCGCGTTCTTTCTGGACTATTTCGAGCTGTCTTTCATCGTCGTGCCGCTGCTGGCGCCAGTGGCCGAGAAGCTGGGCATTGACCTGGTGTGGTTCGGCGTGCTGCTGGCGGTGAACATGCAGACTTCGTTCCTGCATCCGCCTTTCGGCTTCGCTCTGTTTTTCCTGCGCTCCGTAGCGCCTGCCAGTCCCTATGTGGACCGCGTCACGGGCCAGCTCATGCAGCCGGTGACGACGATGCAGATTTACAAGGGCGCCATTCCCTTCCTGCTGATCCAGCTGTTCATGGTGGGCGTGCTCATCGCTTTTCCGCAGCTGGTCACGGGCAGCCTGGAAGCCAAGGCGGAGGTGGATCTGGACGCCATTGGCCAGCAGATGCTGCAAGATCTGGAGCAGCCTTCCGGCGGCTACGGCGATGCGGCTGATGAAAGCCATGGCGGAGAAGGCGCGGGCGGCTACGGCAACGAGGGCGGCTATGGCGATGCGCCTGCTGGCGAGTCTTCCGGCAGCGATGCGGGGGGCTATGGCTCATCTGGCGGCTATGGCGCTGGCACGGAAGGCGGCGAGGCCGCGCCGCCGCCGGAAGATGAGCCGCAGGGCTACGGCAGCGAAGCGCCAGCGGAATAACCAGCGGAATAGCCGACGGAATAAAACGGCCATTTTCTATAAGCGCAGTGAATGCGCCAATAAAAAAAGCCGCGATTCGCATCGCGGCTTTTTTATTCATTTGTCCATCATTTACAGCTTCGCGCCATTGATGTACTGGTTGTAGGTGAATTCCGAATAACGGTTCCACAAAATCTGCTCTTTCTGAAAGGCGCGCATGTCGTCAAACACCTTCTTGAATTCGGGTGATTTGTCGCAGTGCTCGGCATACACCTCCTGCGCGGCCTTGAAGCCCGCGTCCACCACCGGTTTGGGGAACATCTTGAACTGCGTGTTGCCTGCGCGCAGGCGCTTGAGCGCTTGCGGATTGCGGGCTTGGTATTTGCTCGTCACCTCAATGGCCGCCACATCGGCGGCGGCGCGCACGGCGGCCTTGTATTCGTCCGGCAGCTTGTCAAAGGCCTTGTTGTTGATGAAAAAGTCAAACTGCGCGCTTGCTTCCCACCAGCCAGGGTAGTAGTAATACGGCGCTACTTTGCTCAGGCCGAGTTTTTCATCGTCATACGGCCCCACGAACTCGGTGGCGTCCAGCGTGCCTTTTTCCAGCGCCTGATACACGTCGCTGCCCGGCATGTTCTGCGCCACCACGCCCAGCTTGGCCATCACTTCGCCAAACAGGCCGCCGCCCAAGCGCATCTTCAGGCCCTTGAGGTCATCGGGCGACTTGATTTCCTTGCGGTACCAGCCGCCCATCTGCGTGGTCGTGTTGCCCGCGCACAGCGCGTGGAAGTTGTATTTCTTGAAAAACTCGTCCAGCAATTTGCCGCCATTGCCCTGGCGGCGCCAGGCTTCCATTTGCAGCGTGGTCAGGCCAAACGGCACGGCGCAGGCAAAGGCGAAAACGGGATCTTTGCCCGTGAAGTAATAGCCGGCGGTCTGCGCAATTTCAATGTTGTCGTCCTGAATCGCGTCCAGCACGCCGAAAGCGGGCATCAGCTCGCCTGCGGCGTGCACCGACACCTCGAACTTGCCGCCCGTCAGCGCCTTGACCACACGCGAAAACGTCTCGGCGCTGCCCATGAGCGTGTCTAGCGACTTCGGAAAGCTCGAAGCCATGCGCCAGCGCACCGCCTGCTGCGCCTGCACGGCAGGGGCCACGCCAGCGGCCAGCACGCCAGCCAGGCCAGCGCCTTTGATGAGAGAACGACGATCCATGATGGGGGTTCCTTTTGAGTCCATGAAAAAGGGAAAAACAAAGTGTAGTCACGGCCAGCCGTGCCCCGCGTGCAGGAAAACGCCTAATGCCCACCGTCCGGCTGCGAGGGGCGGCAGATTGAAATAGGGTATCTGGATTTGCTCTTGTATCAATAGCGTGATGTCCTAGTGGAAACTGCGTTAAACGGTATTTTGGCCCGCTGAATTCGCTCCTGTTTTTGATGGTTCCAGGCGAATGCGGCTGCTTGGAAATGCATGGATGTAGATCGCACACATGCATTTCAGAGGGCTGATTTCCAAGACTCTGACGCTTTGCTCCCGCCTTGGCCTGCTTCCTGCGGGAGAAGTAGAGCAACGGCAAGCGGCCCCAGCGTTACATCGCCGCCCAACTTCCCATTCCTCGCGGCATTTCGCCCGGCCACGCGGCGGGCGGCCATCTTTACAAAACTTCAGCGCTCATGCGTACTGCCCGAAACATGCGCAGCCCACACTTGCTCTCCATGCCGGACGACGGCGCCCTTCCCCTCTGTTGGAGCTTTTAAAAGGAAACCGCCATGTTTCATCACCGCAAACCTTTTTTGATGGCCGCTTTGATGGCCGTTGCAGCCGCTTCAGCGCAGGCGCAAATGCCCGCTTCCGGCGAAGCCTCCGCCCAGGCTGATGGCGCGGCCCGCCAGAAAACTGCCAGCCACGACAGCAAGGCTGGCCGGTGCCATGCCCGCATGGCCGAGCGCCACGCCAAGCGCATGGCCGCGCTGAAAGAGCGCCTGAAGATTTCTCCCGCACAAGAAGACGCGTGGAACCAATTCGCCAGCGCCATGCAGCTGCCCGCCCAGCGCCCTGACCGCGCCGAGTTTGAGCGTCTTACGACGCCTGAACGGCTCGACCGCATGCAAGCCATGCAGGCCGAGCATCAGACTCGCATGGCCGCCCGCAACCAGGCCATCAAGAATTTCTACGCGCAACTCACGCCTGAACAGCAAAAAGCCTTTGACCAGCACGCCATGCATGGCCGCCCCGAGGGGCGCCCGCACGGCCAGCCGCATGGCAAATCACGCGATGAACGCGACGGCTGCCAAGGCGGCAAGGGCGGTCCAAAAGCCGGATTCAGGGGCGGCGACGGCCCTTGCGCCATGCCGCCTGATGGCCCCAATGGCCGCCCGCCGCGCGGCTGACGCTGGCGGCTCCTGCCGGCCGCTTGCTTTCATGCTTTGACTCCTCTTGCTCCTCCTGCCGCCCGGTGGCTTGCCACGGGCGGTTTTTTTATGCGCTGCTTTCATGCCCGGCGCAGGCCGGGCGTGGGGCTATGCCGTAAGCTCCGCAGCCTTTTTCATTCCTTGCCCGCCCATCCATGTTCGGTTTCAGTGAAGAGCAGATTGCCTGGTTCGGCCTCACCTTTGGCGTGGGCGCGTTCATTCTTTACATGCTGTTTGTCATTGGACAGCTGGCATGGGAATCCAAGGCGGGCAAGTTCGGCACTTTCGTGCTCTTTCTCGCGCTGGCGCTGGGCATGCTGGGCTTTATTGCCAAGGTGGTGATCCAGTGGATTCTGGAAAAGGGCGCGCCAGCTTGAGCGCCACGCCCCCCGGCGGTGCAGGCGTCTTGCAGAATCGCCTGCGGTTTGCACCTTGCGGGCCATTTCGGCGCCCGGGCTTTCTCCCCTCAATGCCAGACCTTGAACAGGTTCTGAAAACCCGCCCGAAACGGCGCTGCAAGCAGGCTCGGCAGAGGGTGATTGACGCTCCTGTTTCAGGAGCATGATGTCCTAGTGAACCCTGCGCAAAACGGCTTTTCACCCTGCTGTATTTGCTCCTGTTTTCAAGTCAAACGGACAGGCGATGCGCTGGCCTGAGAACGCCGTTCAGGCCAGCTTGGCAAACGCTGCCACCACTTCGGGCGGGGCCTGAACCAGCTCGATCAGCACGCCTTCGCCGGCAATGGGAAATTCCTCGCTGGCCTTGGGGTGCAAAAAGGTGATGTCGTAGCCCGCCGCGCCTTTGCGGATGCCGCCGGGCGCAAAGCGCACGCCTTGCGCCGTGAGCCATTCCACGGCCTTGGGCAAGTCGTCAATCCACAGCCCCACGTGGTTGAGCGGGGTGGCATGGACAGCGGGCTTTTTATGCTCGTCCAGCGGCTGCATCAGATCAACTTCCACCTTGAAGGGGCCGCTGCCCATGGCGCAGATGTCTTCATCCACGTTCTCGCGCTCGCTTTTGAATGTGCCTGTGACTTGCAGGCCCAGCATGTGCACCCACAGTTGTTGCAGGCGCTGCTTGCTGGGGCCGCCAATGGCGATTTGCTGAATGCCCAGAACCTTGAAGGGGCGTGGCGAGGTCATGTGTTTGTCTCCTTGAAGTGGCTTGAGTGGCGCGCCGCAGCGCGGAAAAAAGGGGGCGTCAGCGGTGCAGGCCCTGTTCGTCCGGTTCTTCGGTCGAGGTGCTCACGATGCTGGCGTGCTGCCCTGTGGCTTTGCGCCAGGCGTAAATCAGATAGCCCGAGAGCGCGTAGCCGACGAAGAGCAAAAACAGCATGGTGGCCGGTTCGATGCTGATGACGGCCAGCAGCAGCGCCACCAGCACCAGCATCACGAAAGGCATGCTGCGGCGTCCGCCCAGATCCTTGAAGCTGTAGTAGGGAATGTTGGTCACCATGGTCAGCCCTGCCAGCAAGGTGATGCCAAAGAGCGTCCAGGAGAGATCGCCGCGCTCCAGCGGCGCGCCGCCCAGCAGGGTGAACAGGCTGCGGAAGATGGGCACATCCTTGTGCGCCAGCAGCATGGCGCTGGTCAGCCAGATGAAGCCGCCCACCAGCGCGGCGGCGGCGGGCGAGGGCAGGCCCTGGAAATAGCGCTTGTCTACCACCGCCGTATTGACGTTAAAGCGCGCCAGCCGCAGCGCCGCGCACGCGCAGTACACGAAGGCGGCGATCCAGCCCCAGCGCCCCAGCGGGCGCAGCGCCCATTCGTAGGCCACCAGCGCAGGAGCCACGCCGAAGCTGACCATGTCGCACAGCGAATCCATTTGCTCGCCAAAGGCGCTTTGCGCGTGCATCATGCGGGCGGCGCGCCCATCCATGCCGTCCAGAATCATGGCGGCGAAGATGCTGGTGGTGGCGTAGTCAAAGCGTCCGTTGATGGCCATGACGATGGCGTAAAAGCCGCAAAACAGCGCCGCCAGCGTGATGGAGTTGGGCACGATGTAGATGCCCTTGCGCAGGCGGCGCACGCCCGCTGGTGCGGCAGGCGCCGGGCTGGGCGCTGGCGGAGACGCCGGAAAAGGCGCAGGGGAATGCGGGCGGTTTTCAGGCGTTTGCGAATCTTGCATGCTGGGGCGGCCTTGTCTCTGGGAATCTCGCCAGGCAGGCCCGCGCCAGCGCGAACGCCTGCGCTGCCCACCCGGCAAGCCAGCCAGTGTAGCGAGCGGAAAACCGCCTTCGCCAAAAGGACTGGCGCCGAATGCAAGAATCCGCCCCTTCCCACAAGCCGCCCACGAGCCGCCGCCCATGAGCACCCCGCAAGAGTACGTTCAGCAAAAGGCCGCCGCCTCTGGCAGCAGCTTCTATTACGCCTTTTTGTTTCTGCCGCCGCCCCGGCGTGCGGCCATCACCGCGTTCTACGCCTTCTGCCGCGAAGTCGATGACGTGGTGGATGAAGTCAGCGACGCGGGCGTGGCCGCCAGCAAGCTGGCCTGGTGGCGCGGCGAAGTGGCGCGCGCCTTCGCGGGCCAGGCCACGCACCCGGCCATGCAGGCGCTCATGCCCCACGCCGCCGCCTACGGCATCGAAAGCCGCCACCTGCTGGCCGTGATCGAAGGCTGCGAGATGGATTTGACGCAAACGCGCTATCTGGACTTTCCCGCGCTGGAGCGCTACTGCCACCTGGTGGCGGGCGTGGTGGGCGAAGTGGCCGCCCGCATCTTCGGCCAGACGCAAGAGGCCACCACCGCCTACGCGCACAAACTGGGCCTGGCGCTGCAACTGACCAACATCATCCGCGACGTGGGCGACGACGCCATGCGCGGCCGCATCTACCTGCCCATCAATGAGCTTCAGCAGTTCGATGTGAAAGCGCACGAAATCACCAACCGCGCGCACTCGCCGCGCTTTGTGGCGCTCATGCAATTTCAGGCCGACCGCGCCCGCCGCTGCTACGACGAGGCCCTGGCCCTGCTGCCCGACGCCGACCGCCGCGCCCAAAAGCCCGGCCTGATGATGGCCAGCATCTACCGCACCTTGCTGGATGAAGTGCAGGCCGAAAACTTCCAGGTGCTGCACCAGCGCATCAGCCTCACGCCCCTGCGCAAGCTCTGGCTGGCCTGGAAGATGCAGGCGCTGGGGCGGTTCTGAGAGACCGCCCTCAAAGAAAGAAATTGCTGCAAACCATCATCGTGTACCCAAGTGACATGACCGATGGCAAGAGATTGCGCAAAAGCACTTTCCGGCAGGTAAACGCGCAGACAGCCCCCGGGTGCGTAGCGCCCGGGACATGATCAATGCCATCTTTTGCGTGCAAGCCACCGGCTGCCAAACCACTGACCGTCGATAGCGCGCGCTACCCAAGAACTACTCGCTTTGGAAACAGGTCTGCAACACCTTTGCCCGCTGGCGCCAGCGTGGCGTGCGGAATGCGCTGCTGGCGCTGCTGCGCCAGCAAGTGCGTGCCAAGGCGGGCAGGCGGGCCAGGCCCGGCGCGGCCATCATCGACTCCCAATCGGTCAAGACCGTCTCAAAAGGGGGCAGTGCGGATATGACGCGGGCAAGAAGGTCAAAGGGCGCAAACGCCACACACAAACGCCACACAGTCGTAGCCCGGAGCTATTGGTTCAGCACGCTGCCGCCCCGCGCATTGCGGCCCACATCAACCTGCCGTTGTGGCACACGGCAGGCACACTCCTTTACGCGGGTCAGTGGCTGTGCGCCACTGTCGTGCTGTGGCGGCTGGCACGGCGCTGAGCCAGAATCAAAAACAAGAGCAATTTTTGGGGGTGCAAAAATGGCTTTCGCGCCCTTTCCACTAGGACCCAATGCTCTCATAACAAGAGCAGAAATACGCCACCCTTCTACTCCTGAACTCTTGGGCCGCGCCTGGCTTGGCCAGAAAGAACGCAGACGGGCAGGTCTGCGCTCCTCCTAGAATTCGCCCCTTTCGCACATGGGGTGAGCGCGTGATGCCCGCCCTGCTTCTTCATCCTTCACCCATACCGATTTCCCGATGGCATTGATCGTTCACAAATACGGCGGCACGTCGATGGGCTCGACCGAGCGCATTGCCAACGTCGCCAAGCGCGTGGCCAAGTGGGCGCGCGCCGGCCACCAAATGGTGGTGGTGCCCAGCGCCATGAGCGGCGAAACCAACCGCCTGCTGGGCCTGGCCAAGGAGCTGGCCCCCGAAAAGCTGACCGATGCCTGCCTGCGCGAGATGGACATGCTCGCCTCCACAGGCGAGCAGGTTTCCGTCGGACTGCTGTCACTGGCCCTGCAAGCCGAAGGCGTGCCCGCCGTGAGCTACGCCGGCTGGCAAGTGCCCATCAAAACCAGCAACGCCTACACCAAAGCCCGCATTGAAAGCATTGACGAGGAGCGTGTGCGCCGCGACCTGGCAGCGGGCAAGGTGGTCATCATCACCGGCTTTCAGGGCGTGGATGCGGACGGCAACATCACCACGCTGGGCCGTGGCGGCTCTGACACCTCCGCCGTGGCCGTGGCCGCCGCCCTCAAGGCCAGCGAATGCCTGATCTATACCGATGTGGACGGCGTTTACACCACCGATCCGCGTGTGGCCCCCAAGGCCCGGCGCATGCAGACCGTCAGCTTTGAAGAAATGCTGGAAATGGCCAGCCTCGGCTCCAAGGTGCTGCAAATCCGCTCGGTTGAATTCGCTGGCAAATACAAAGTGCCCGTGCGTGTGCTCTCCAGCTTCACGCCCTGGGACATCGACATCAACGAAGAGGCCCGCTCCGGCACCCTCATCACTTTCGAGGAAGACGAAAAAATGGAAAAAGCCCTTGTTTCCGGCATTGCCTTCAGCCGCGATGAAGCCAAGATTTCGGTGCTGGGCGTGCCCGACAAGCCCGGCATCGCCTACCAGATACTGGGCGCGATAGCCGAAGCCAATATCGAGGTGGACGTGATCATCCAGAACCTGAGCAAAGAAGGCAAAACCGATTTTTCCTTCACCGTGCACCGCAATGATTTGGCGCGCGCCGTGGACTTACTCAAGAGCAAAGTGCTGCCCCAGCTGGGCGAAGCGCAATTGGTGAGCGACACGCACATCTGCAAGGTCAGCATCGTCGGCATCGGCATGCGCAGCCACGTGGGCGTGGCCGCCAAGATGTTCCAGACGCTCAGCGAAGAAGGCATCAACATCCAGATGATTTCCACCAGCGAGATCAAAACCTCCGTGGTCATCGATGAAAAGTACATGGAGCTGGCCGTGCGCACGCTGCACCGCGCCTTCGGCCTGGACCAAACGGCATCCTCGCCGGCCTGACGCCGTAAACGGCCGAAAGCGCCCTTTTCTCTGCTAGAATCCGCCGCTTACCTAGGAGACGTGACCGAGTGGCCGAAGGTGCTCCCCTGCTAAGGGAGTATGGGGTGTAGAGCCTCATCGAGGGTTCGAATCCCTCCGTCTCCGCCAGAACACTGTTTTTTGGTGTTTCATAAAGCCCCTTCGCGGGGCTTTTTTGTTGCCTAAATGCTTGGTTTCGTGGCACATTTCGCGCTTTCTTGTTGCGGCGCGTTTTTTGGCGTTGCGCTTTGTGCCCATTTCTTTTGGCCCATCTGTTGGCCCATTGAGTTCGATTAATGCCAAAAGTCGCTCGTGAGCTTTCGGCGCAGGCGGTGGCTCGCCTGCGCGAAATCGGAGATCACGCCGTGGGCGGCGTGCCTGGCCTGTTTTTGCGTGTGGCCGAAAACTCGCGGCATTGGTGTTTTCGCTACTCGTTGCAGGGGCAGCGCCGCCTAATGGGTCTGGGTTCTTATCCGTCCGTGTCACTTGCTTCTGCGCGTGATCTGGCTCGCAGCGCTCGCGCACAGGTCAGCCTTGGCGTTGATCCCATCCGCGACCGCGCCCAGGCGATGGAAGCCGCCCGCGCCGCCGCGCGCAATGCGATGACCTTCGACAAGGCCGCTGAAACCTACATTGCCAGCCGCGACGCCGAATGGCAAAGCAGCAAGCACCGCGCGCAGTGGATCACCACGCTGGCCCAATACGCCAGCCCCGTTTTAGGCCGGCTTGATGTAGCGGCCATCGACCAGTCCCACATCCTGCGCGTGCTTGACCCCATATGGCGCACCAAAACCGAAACCGCCACCCGCGTTCGCGGGCGCATTGAGGCTGTGCTTGACTGGTGCGCCGTGCAGGGCAAGCGCAGCGGCCCCAACCCCGCCCGCTGGCGCGGCCATCTTGATCAGCTCTTGCCCAATCCCGCCCGTATTGCCCGCGTCGAACACCACGCCGCCGTAGATTGGCGCGAGGCCCCCGTCATTTACGCCCGCATCTCGCAAGTCAGCGGAGCAAGCGCTCAGGCTCTGCGCCTGCTTGTCCTGACGGCCCTACGCACTACAGAAGTGATAGCAGCAACCTGGGATGAAATCGACCTTAATGCCGCTGTCTGGACACTTGACGCCAAACGCATGAAAGTCAAAACACAAGGCGCGCACCGTGTCCCCCTATCGCGCCAGGCGCTGGCCCTGCTGCATGATCTGCCGCGCATGCAGGGCGAAAAATACCTTTTCCCCGGCGCCCGCCCCGGCGGCCACATCAGCAACATGGCCATGCTGCAAACCATGCGCCGCCTGCGCATCCAGGCTGTCCCGCACGGCTGGCGCTCCACGTTTAGAGACTGGGCGGCGGAAGCCACCGACTACGGCGCTGAGGTGGCTGAAAAAGCCCTGGCTCACACCATCAAAAACAAGGTTGAGGCCGCCTACCGGCGCGGCGACCTCTTTGATAAACGCCGCCAGCTCATGCAAGCGTGGGCTGATTACCTGGCCCCGCCTGAAAACTAGTCCGCTGCGGCGGCCCACCCCCCGCAAAGCCTTTATTTACGGGACTTTGATGCTATGAATTTGATAGCTGCAAATGGGCGAAATCACCCCTGCTGTGCCAGCCAGGCATCCACATCCGCTACCCGGTAGCGCGCCGCTCGCAGCCCCAGCTTTTTAGGCGCCGGGAACTGGCGCTGCTGCTGCCAGCGCCATAGCGTGCTGCGCGTCACCTTCAGCCGCTCGCAAAGCTGCTTTGTCGTGCAAAAAGCATCCGCCTCACGCATAGTCATCCTCCCGCAAGTCAATAGCTACCCCGCCGCTGCACCGCACCCGCGCCACCGCCTGCGCGCAGGCTTGCCGGTACTCCCGGTAGCTCAGCTGTGCCAGCTGAAACTCATGCACGTGCAAAAACTCGCCCAGCAGCCTGATCTCATCTCCGCGCAAAACCGGCGCACGCCACTTTTCCGCGCTGCCTGCGCGGTTGGCAATGGCATTCAACGCGGCATCTGTTTCCGCCAGCATTCCGGCCAGCCCTTTGACAACCCCCTGTTTCTCAATTGACGCCGCAATCGTCAGCGTGGCCGCCATCACCTGCCATTGCCTGTGCGCGGCCTGGCCGCGCCTCAGCGCCTCAAACGCTGCCCGCGCCGGCGCCATCTGGTGCGCCACCTCTTGCGGCGTCAGCCGCGTGGCGCGCATCAGCGCTAGCTGCATGGTGTCCACCAGCCGCCTGTGCTGGCGCGGCTTGTTGTTGCGCTTGCGCGTTTTCATCGCTTGCCCCCTTTGCTCTCAAAGATGTAGCGGAAATACTTGCCGGCCTCACTGCAAAACGGATACGGGCACGCGTCGTTCAGACTGCGCCCGGCTTCTGCGGCCTCGCTTGCTTCGCGCGTCACCGTCTGCCGGCTGATCTGCATCCGCCGCCCCTCAATTACGCCAATCAGCAGCAGTTCTTCGCCTGTTTCCGTGCGTCTCATGCTCCCGCTCCCAGCAAATCCATTTGCTCCATCCGCACCGCGCTCCCCATCCGGCCCGCGCGGCGCCCCAGCGCCAGCGCAGGCTGCGCCGCCTGCGCCTGGCGTATGCGCTCAAACGTCTTGCGCACATCCGTCTCCGCGCTTCGCACGTAGCAAAACGCCGGGTTCATCAATGACCCTTCCGGGTAGCTGTTCAGTGTTTTCAATGGCTTCATTGCCCACTCCTTTTCGTCAAAAAACACGCTGCCCGCCGCTCACGCCACGGCCAGCTCCATGAATGGCCCGCGCCGGCGCGCCAGCCCCTCGTTTTCCATGTGCGCTACGGCTTGCGGCACCGTCAAATTCAGCCTGCGCAGCAGCTCACGCCCATGCAGCAGCTGCGCCTGGCTCATTTCGTCGTCGCTGGCATGTGTCATTTGCAGGGTTTTGAGGTACTGGCCGCGTGCCCAAAGCGCCAATGCATCCCACTTTTGCCGGTCGATCTCCGCGTTGCAGCGGCCTTCGACCCCAGCCCAAAGCTCATTCGGGCGGCCCAGCGTGAGCCGGGCGGTACAGTTATTGAAACCAGTCCAAGGCAGGGCTAAAGCCCTGCGGCGCGCCTCATCCTGCGGCGCTTCGCCCCTCTTGGCGCGCTCAATGGCCTGCCGGGCCTCGCGCCCCGCATTTGCTTGCAGCTCCTGCCAGCCCAACCGGCGCGAAATCAGCCACCGGCCTGAAGACGTGACCACCCCTACCACCGTGTTATTGGGAAGGCGCTCGCCAAAGCGCGTCACGCGCAAGCCCCCGCGCTTGGCCGCTTGCAGCGCATAGTCCTTGCGCGCCCGGCACGGCCCGCCCAGCGCGCGCATGAAGGCGTGCCAGTCCGCCTGCTTTTCGCCAATTTTTTGCGCCGCATGCCACGCCAGCCGCGCCTTGGCATCCGTGTGCCAGGGCAGCTCTTGCACCTGGTCTTCTGTCACCCGGCGAACTTCGCGCCACACCATCACGCTCGGTTGCCCCAGCGGCTGAAACTGCCGGATGCGCCATGTGCTGGCCCAGGCATCCACCCGCATGTGCCCCGGCACTCCGCCCATCTCTACCGTAAACAGGTCGCCCGTCGCTTCGTCGATGTGTTCTTTCAGCGCATGGTGGCCAATGCTTTTCGCGATGTATTTCGCGATGTATCCCGCCGCCCCGCCGCGCGCCATCCGCTTGAAATTCGTGCGGTTCTTGGCCGCCCCTTTTTCCTGCGCGTACTGCTTGTCGTTATGCACCCAGTATTCAAAAATGGTTGCCTGCACGGCCTTGGCCTGCGCCTCATCCCGCGCCCAGATCAGCATGTGCCAGTGCGGCGTGCCATCGTGGTGCGGCTCCGCCACGCGAAAGCCGTAAATCGGCAGCCCTTTTTTTTGCAACACCGTCCGGCAGCGGCTCCACTGCCGCACCAGCCAATCCTGCGCGTCACGCGGGGTCGTGCGCCCGTCATAGCGCGGATTGGGCACTGCGCGAAACACCTCATGCGCTCGCGCCTGCGCCTCATCTCCCGCGCTCATCTGCGCCAGCTCCGCCTCGCGCTCCGCGCTCTTGTCCCGCCAGTCTTTTGACAGCATGGGGTGCATGGCGCTGGGCGTGGTCAGCGTCACAAACAGGCCCACATGCCCGCTGGCGTCCGCGCACTCTTCACAGCCCCGGATGCGCGTCATCAGCTCCCCGCCCCGATTGACGGGGTTGGCTACGCTGGCCGCCGCCAGCTCTGCCAACGTGAATATCTGGCCCGCCTCATTTTGAAAAAGGCGCGTAGCCAGTGTGTTTGCATTGCGCCGCAGCTGCTGCTGGCGGCGGCGCAGCGCCTCATCGCTGCAATAGCCGCCCGTGCGGCGGCTCACCATCCCCATCTTGATAGCGCCGGCTTCAGTCACGCGCGCCGCCGTTTCGCGCAAACGCATCCGCCACCAGCGCACATCCCGCGCCCTTTTCAGCGCGGCCAGCACCTCATCCATTGATGGATTGCGCTTGCGCAACTTCGGCGGCTTGCAGCCCAGCCCCGCGCAGTGCTTGTGCACCCATTCCACGGCTTCCTGCATTGCCCCTTTCAGGCGTTCCATTAGCTCGCGCGCCATCTCTTTCTCCGCTTCATCCAACGCCGCCTCACGGCGCCACAGCTCCACATCGCGCCCCGTCCGGTGCATCACCTGCCAGGGCGTCAGGCCCTTGGTCTGCGCCTCAAAATCCGCGCAGCGCGCCAGCCGCTCGCGCGCCTTTTCCGCTGCGCCTTCAGTCACACGGTGGCGCGCAAACACCCGCCCCAGCGCCTGCGTCACGCTATCGGCCTGCTCCTCTGCCATCTGGCAGATCTCCTCATCCGTCATCGCCCAGCGCAGGGCCTGCCCGTGCTGCTTAGCAAAAGCCCCCAGCCGGTCAAGCGCCGCCCAGGCGTCCAAAAACGTCCAGGCCGCCCGCCTTTTCGGGTCTTTGGGCACGCCGGCCATGCGCTCTACGGCAGGCCGCCACTGGCGCGGCAGCACTTCGCAAAGCAGCTCCACGGCCTCCTGCACGCGCCCCACGCTGGGCCGCTCGCCACCGTGAAACCACTGAGCAAAGTCCGCGTCGCCTCGCACCGTGAACGTGCGCCCCGTCAGCCGCGCGCGCTTTTCGCGCCGGCCATGAGCCGCCGCCTCGCGAATCAGCCGCTGCCGCTCGGCCTGCGCTTGCTCCTGCTGCGCCTGTGCCTGCGCCGCAGCAATGGCCGCCGCATCCGCCGCCGGCGCCGGCGTGGCAGGCGCATCTAGCTCATCAAAAGCCGCCTCCAGCGCCCAGGCGTCAAAGCCCGCGTAATCGCCGTCGCTGCCGCCCAATCCATCCGGATAGCCTGCCTGGCCGCTCATGCCGCCCGCCCCCCGCTGGCCGCATGCGCCGCCGCAATGCGCGCACCAATCCAGCGCACCACCGGCACTGCCCAGCTGTTGCCCAGCGCCGTATAGCGCGGCCCGTCCGGGCACGCGCCGGGCGGCTTGCCGCGCCAGGCGATTTGCGTGTAGCCGTCATCAAAGCCTTGCAGCCGCTCGCATTCGACCGGCGTCAGCCGCCGCACGCGGTACGCCTTGCACACCGCGCCAATGCCCATGCCCGCACGCCCGCCCCGGCTAGTCAGCAGTGCGTTGGCCGTTCCATCCTGCCGCCACTCAAGGCGGCTGCCATCGCCGCGCCCGCGAATAGCCAGCGTATATGGCTGATCCGCCTCAGCCACCAGCCCGCCGCCGCAGTCAAAATCCGTGCCCAGCCCGCCGCCGCCCTGCGCGCGCGCCGGAATGGTCGGCGCCACTTCGGCCACCAGCGTCTCGCTCTCAAAGTCCTGCCGCTGCCCCTTCGCCAGCAAGGTAGTGGCCACATCAATTTCCCGGCTGGCGCCGCCGCCGTAGCAGCCCCTTACCGCACCTGCCGCCCCTGCATCTCCCGGGCGTTTTCCTTGCGCCACCCCATGCCCGCCACCATTTCCAGCGCTGCCTCCAGCGCTGGCGGCAGCGTGCGCCCCCTCTGCCTGGCGCGGCGCAAAATCCCCGCGCAGGCTGTGGCGCTCAAGTAGTACCGGGCCTCTACTGGCCCAGTCTCCAGTGTCGAGCAAAGCAAATACGCGGCGCCGCCGCTGCGCCACTCGGAACCATTGCGCGTCCAGACAAGCCCATTCGAGCAGCCCTGCGTCGCCCAGCGCTGCGCCTTCTGTGCCCCAGCCGTTGCGGGGCACTGCAAGGTCTCGCAGTCCTGCCATTGCTGCAACCACTGCCGCAAAGTCTCGGCCCTGGTTGCTTGAGTAGGCTCCGGGCACGTTTTCCCACAGCGCCCAGCGTGCGCCGCAGTGCCGCCTGGCCCATCCGAAAATCCGCATGGCGTCAAAAAACAGCCCGCTGCGGGTAACAGCTCCATCTGCATCAATCAACCCCTTGCGCCTGCCGGCCAGCGACAAGTCCTGATACGGCGAACCAAAACAAACCACATCCAGCGGCTGCTAGAGCACCAGTATGGATATCCTCCTTGTGGGTCTGACCAGGTTC
>ERZ773035.975-NODE-975-length-21692-cov-12.191847_pt1 | contig 21692 bp, 13 predicted proteins | sample MGYA00511487_ERZ773035 | MGnify/ENA primary metagenome ERZ773035 (study PRJEB29015, sample SAMEA2737985) | human oral metagenome | biome: human oral; feature: human-associated habitat; material: dental | place: China | collected 2024 ...
GGCCTGGCGGCCGGGTGGGCCCCAGGCCCTGAGGACCCGCCCGCCGCCTGGCCGCCGGCGCCCCCGGCGGCCTCCTGGCGGCCGGGGCCGTCCTGGAGCGCGCTGGTGAGCCTACCGCCGGTGCCCCTGGCGGCCTCCCCGGGGGGGGCTCAGGGCCGCAGGTAGGTCACGCTGAAGGCCTGGACCCTGCGGAAGGCCTGATGACGGTCACCGAGGCTGTAGTCGTCCGGTTTCTTAAAGAAGTCCAGGCCACGGCCGAGCTGGATGAGCCAGCCGGTGTCGGTGCTGATAGAGCGGTCGTGGATGGAGTCGTCGAAGGTGACGTCAAAGCGGATTCCGTTGGCCTTGGCGGACAGGCGGATGGAGTTGAGCATGAGGAGGTGCTTCTGCTGGTACTCCGCCTTGGGCTCCTCCTTGGTGGTCAGGTGGACCGTGACCTCGTCGGCGGGGTCCTTGGCCTGCGCGATGACGGCGAGGAGGTCGACGAGGTTCCTTCCCTGATGCGGGGCGCGGATGTAGGGATCCACGATCCGGACCGTGGTGGCGCCGCGCAGGTAGGGGCCGAGGATCTGGTCGTAGGTGATGCCGGTCTGGTTCTCCTGGAACGTGCGTACTCCCGTGTAGAGAGGGTCTGAGGACGCAGGCCGGCTCCTGTCAGGGGCGGCCGGGTCCGCCCCACCCGTCTTGACGGCGGTCGTCCCTGCCGCTGCGTGGGGGACGTCGTCCGAGACCTCGTGAGCGTCGTGACTGCTCCTCTGGTAGTAGGCAGGGTACTGCTGCTCCTCGAGGGTGGTGACGGGGTGCCAGGTGCCTGCGCCGTCGCAGTAGCCGAACTCGACCTCCGCCATAGTGGGGTCGATGCGCAGGATCTGGTCCTTGACGCGCTTACGGCCCTCAATGGCCACCTGGAGCAGCGTCTCCGTCTCCTCCTGGGTGGCCTGCCCGCTGGGGTGGATGAGCTTCATGAGGCCGGAGAAGGTCTTCCTGATACCGTCGCGGTCGCGGGTGGAGATACTGGCGCCCAGGGTGAAGGCGGGCTCGTAGCGGTCGGAGTAGTCCTCGTTACGCATGGCCCGGAGGATCTCGGCAATATAGTCCACCACGAACCCGTAGCCCTCGCTGAACATCTCAGCGCGGATGGTGTCCATCTCCCAGCCGGGGACGTAGAAGTGGAGGCGGTCGAGGTAGGCGGGGTCGTGGTAGGCGGCGGGGAGCTCGTCAAAGAGGTCGGAGTGCTTGAGCATGTAGGGCACGGTGTGGGAGGTGTTCCCGACGAACACCATGGAGGCCTCGGCGCCGAGGGTCTCGATGCCACGGGAGAAGGACTTGTTGGCCATGTAGTTCTTCATAATGTCCACGAGGGCCTTGTTCGTGCGCTTCCTGGAGCCTGCGAACTCGTCGAAGGCCACCACGTCCCAGTAGCCGACGAGCCCGATCCTCCCGTTGGCGTTGTTGACGAAGAGCTTGGCCACCGTCACCTCGCCACCGGAGACGAGCATGCCGTGGGGTGAGAACTCGGAGTAGATGTGGGACTTCCCGGTGCCCTTGGGTCCGAGCTCCACGAGGTTGTAGTTGCGTTCCACGAAGGGGACGAGCCGGACCAGCTGGAGGAGCTTGGCGCGCTCACCGAACAGCTCGGGGTTGAAGCCGATGGACTGGATGAGGAGGTCGATCCACTGACGGGTGGTGAAGGCCTCCCGGGCCTTCTTGTAGGAGGCCAGGTCGAAGCTGGACATCTGGATGGGCTTGAGGCTGGCCAGGACCCAGGGTGTGGCGTGCACGTCCGTGATGGCGAGGTAGGCTATGTCGCAGATGCACCAGATCCCGCCTACGAGGAGCTTCTCGTGGGCGCGCACGGTGGCGGGGTCCACGGCCACCCCGCGGATCCCGAGGTTGGCGAACTCGGCCTCGTAGACGTCGTCCTTGTCATTGAGGGTGACGCTGACCTTGTCAATGATCCGGTGGCGTCCGTGCTCGCGGATGGTGGACTTAATGAGCTCGGAGTCGCTGCGGTGGACGTAGTGCCGGGCCAGGATCCTGCGGACCGCCTCAATACCGGAGGTGATGCTGGCCTCGTCGTCGGTGGCGGCGTACTGGCCCAGGAGGTACTCCAGTACGTAGGTGGGGACAATGGCGTTGCCCTTGACGGCCTTGACGAGGTCCTTGCGGACGACGGCGCCCGGGAAGGTGGCGTTAATAAGGCGGTCCAGGTCGTTCTGGCCTGGCCGTTGGCTGGCGGTGTCACTCATGGCGGTGCCCCTAGAAGTCGAAGTCGGTGGTGAAGGCGCGCTGGAGCCGGTAGGGCGCTGAGGAGACGGTCTTCCACCGTGTGCCGCGCACCTGCTCCTCGAGCCGAAGTGTCACGTTGCCGTGGTTGTACCCGTCCGCCTCCTTGGACAGGAGGAGGGTGACGTGCTGCAGGCGGTCGCGGGGCTCGTCGGAGGCGGACTCGAGGTGCAGCACAGGCTGGTTGGAGATGAGGACGTCCTCACCGGCGTAGAGAGAGGCACGCAGGACCCGAGGAAGGACCTTGTCGGTCACGGGCTCTACCTGGTAGACGGCCACCGTGAGCTGGCCGGTGGTAATGCGGTCGGTCTCGGGGCGGATCTGGACCTTGACGGGCTCCGCCTTCCTTGTCCCCCGCTTGTCAATGGTAATGAGGGGGACGACGACCTCCTGGGGCATGGCCCCGCCGTGGACGTACCGGTTGCCCGCACCGGGGAGCTTAATGCGGTGGACGGAGCGGGGGACCTGGACCTCCACGTCACCGTCGAGCCCGAGCTGGGAGGGGCTGAAGGTGTGGAAGGCCGCGTCCGGGCTGAGTCCTCGCCCCAGGACGTAGCGCCGGTTCCTGGTGAGGATCTCCCGGCCGCTCGGCTGGGTGAAGAGGACCGTGGCGCCGTCGGGCGGTGAGTCCTGGTACAGGAAGCCGTGGTCGGAGGTGATGAGGACCTTGTCCGCGTGGGGGGCGACCTTCTTAACCAGGGTGGTGAGCTTTGTGACGGCCTCGTGGGCGGCCTCGGGAACCTGGCGCTCCGTGGTGGCGTCGTCGCCGATGGCGTCGATCTGGTTGTGGTAGGCGTAGACCACGGTGCGCGAGGTAATGAGGTCAGCGCGTTCACCGGAGGTCATGTCGAGGAGCTGCTCGGCCTGGATGGCCGTGCCGCCGACGTCGCGCAGGATCTTGTCCCGGTTGGCGGTGCCGTCCGTGCGGTGCCCGTCGACGAGGACCGGGTCCCCGGTAGGCGAGTGCGCGATCCGCCTGTGAGGGAGGAGCGCGGCCATGCCGAGCTGGGTGTAGCTGGGTAGGGCCGTCAGGAGCGGCTCGAGGCGGGGGGTGTAACGGGTGTCCTGGCTGAGGGCCGAGACGAGGGAGTCCCCGACCTCGTACCGGAGGGCGTCGGAGACAATGACGACGACGTGCTTGCCCAGGTGCGTCTGGGGCACGACCTGACCCTGGTAGAAGCTGGCCTGAGGACGGGCTGTCTCACTGCGCCACGAGTCAGGGGTGATAAGGGACTGCCAGGTGGAGCCGAGAGCACGCAGATAGGTACCGGTGTAGGCCCTCTCCACGTCCGCGGTGAGGGTATCGAGGACCTCAGGCTGGGAGGCGGTGCGGTAGGCGTGGCGGTAGAGGCGGTAGTCCTGGTCGACCCGGTACCAGTCCTGGGTGTACCGCTGGACGCCCTCTTCCAGGGTGGTGGCAGACACATCGAGCCACTCGACGGCGGTGAGGAGCCTTCCGGCGGCCTGCACAGCCTTATAGAGGACCTGGTAGGCGGGGTACCAGGGACTGGTGCGCCGCTCGTGGGCGATCGCGGTGAGGTCCTGGTCGGTAATGGTGCGCTCGTGGACGCGGAAGGCGAGGTGCCGGAGCACCTCCTGCTCCTCGGCCTCAAAGGTGGTGCGTCTGGTGAGCTCGGTGAGGGTGAGGTCGGTGAGGGCGGCCTGGTCCCCGAGGCTGTCCCAGGCGCTGGTGGCCAGGACGCGCATGGCCTCCGCGCTGCGGGGGTCGTGCTGGAAGCGCTCGTAGTCGATCTGGATCTGGCGGAGACTGACCGGTGTCCTCTGCCCGTCCGCCTCTGTCCTCTCCTGGTCCGGGAAGCCCTGGGTGGCCTGGTCGAAGATCCACAGCACGAGGTCCGTCATACTGGGGTCGGGGGAGTCGTAGTGGTAGATGCTGGCCATTCCTGACCAGAAGAAGCTGAGAAGACCGTACCTGCCCAGGGAGCGGAGCCTGGTGTCCTTGCCTGTCGAGTGCTCGACGAGGAGGGTCTGGAGGATCTCGGTCAGGCGGTGTCCTCTCTGTCCGAGGGCGACGGCGCTCATCTTGGCCTGGAGCACGGTGGCGTCGTCGGTGGGGGACAGGAGCGTACTGAGGGCCTTGGTGCGTGACTTGGCGTCAAAGAACGTGAGGTGGGCGCCGATGACCTCGGCAGTGCCGTCCGTGGTGAGGCCGAGCTCGTCCCGGAGGAGGGCGACGCGGTCTGCCGTGAAGACCCCGTAGGCGACCTCCAGGTCAAGGAGCCAGTTGTCCACGTCGGGCGGGACCGGGCCGGTGCGGTAGAGGAGGAAGCGCTGCTTGCGCCGCTCGCGGAGGATCTGGTGCTTGAGCCCGTACTCGTTGTTCGCCACGCGCAGGACGGTGACGTCGGGAAGGTCGAGGCTCTCGATCTCCTGGGTGTACTCACCCTCGGTGTCCTGCCACAGGACGATCCGCTGCCGCTCAAAACGCTGCTGGAGGCCCTCCCTCATGCTGGTCATGGGAGCTCCGCCTCCTTTGGGGGCCTGGGTGAGTTGTCCCTAGGCGCGCCGGACCTCATGTCCTCGAGTGTGAGGATTATTAGGGACGCGGCAAGGAGGGTGTAGGTGATCTTGATTGGTGACCAGCGCATGTCAGGCCTCCGTGAGGGGGTGGTGCGGCCAGGTCCAGGTGCGGACAGCGGCTCGTTTTGCCTCGATCGCGCGAACGGGACGCAGGGCCTTGCCCAGGCGAAGGTAGTTGACGAGCACCCCGTCATCGAGGTCTATCTCGACATTACGTGTGGCCAGGGGGTAGAGGACGTCGTGCTCGTAGTCCCGGAGCTCCACAAGGAGGTGACGGAGACGGTCTGCCTCCTTGGCGTGAGCGGGGTCCGTCATGAGGTGGTCGAGTGTGGCCCGGAGCTTGGCCTGGTACTCCCGGAGGTAGTCGTTGAGTATGCGGGATACCGTGGTGGGGGTGTACCGGTGGAGGTAGATGAGGACGTTGAAGGAGCCCTGGGGGCTGGAGAACATCCAGTAGACAGGACGGTTCCTGTAGCGTCTGACGTGGTCCTCGTAGAACGGTGACTTCGCCATTCTGCCTCCGCGTCCGGGCTTGATGAAGTAGTCCCGGATGGAGGAGAGCCCGAGTGTCTCACGGATGTACCTGAGGTTCTCTTCCAGGTGATCGGCTCCGAAGGCGGTGGTGAGGAACTCCCGGAAACGGGTGACGACGTCGTCGTCGAACCAGTCACCGTCCACGATAGGCAGGATCCCGTCAGCGTCCGGCGCAAAGGAAGGCGAGGGGACCTTGGCCAGGTAGTCATCCAGCGTAGACCCTCCGTCTCCGAGGACGAGCCCGGGGGCGTCCAGGGAGTAGCGTCCCATAATGCAGCCCACGGCGTAGGACAGGAGCTCGCTGAGGAGCCCGCGCTCAGCGAGGGCGCGCTGTCTCTCTGCGGACTTACCCTGGTAGGTGAAGGCCGTGTTGCGGGTCAGGGAGACCTGCTCGAGGGGGACCGCGGTGGGGATCTCGTCCTCCAGGCCGTAAAGGCGTGCCACGGCCTCATTGTTCTCCGCCTCGAGACGCTGCTGCTCGACGCTGCGTGCCACCCACCGCTCCAGGAGGCTCGCGACCTGGCTGCAAAGCGGCTGGGACGCGGTCTGCGCGGTGATCTCAGGACCCGTGAAGTCCCAGGACGTCTCAAAGGAGTCCCAGTCTCTTTGCGCTGTCTCGGTGAGGTGTTTGACATGCGGGACCGCGTCGGCAAGGACAGTGTGCCTGACCGGGAGGCTCGCGATCTGTCCGACCTCAAAATGGAGAGTCGGTGCGATGGCGGTGAGAAATGCCTGGGAGGTAGTCGAATTAAGGTAGGACATCAAGAAGTCGATGTTAGGCGAGAAGATTGATGGACCGGTGTCCGCGTAAATGAATCCAGGCGGGAGGGCACGAAAGGCAGGGACGCCCGAGGAAATGCGGGACCAGGAAAGTGAGGGAAGAAAATAGGTGTCGATATTCTGAGGGCGTGATCGTATTTTACCTGTTCTGTCGGTTTTAAAGTTTCGGATAGCAAGACCGTCCTTCTCCCAGTCTACTACATGCTCCTGGTTTCCGTACCACTTACGGTAATTGCCTCCCTTATTGAAGGGGAACCAGCGGGCGCGCGACCGGCCGGCCTCGTCGCGGCTGGCGCAGTGGAAGTCGGTGCGGCTCTGGGAGACCTCCCACCACTGTCGAACGAAGCGGTCGTTTTCTCCGGTCTGAAGACCGACCCTGGGGGTGGCTATATTGCGCAGGAGCGTTTCCTCTGCGAACGCCCTCCTCATTGGATTAGGCATCCAGTATATAATAGGGCATCCGGGGACGGTCGAGAACTCCGATTGGACGATCTGCGAATTATGCTTATTGATGATCGGCCATGACGAGGGCTCCAGCGACGGTGTCGCATTTTCTGGGAGGAATGCCTGAAAATATGTCGGCGTGGTACTCGTCGCGCTCTTGTTAATCACAAAGGCGCAGGTTCCAAACGCAATGCCCATCGCCTTGGTGCCCTCGCGACCGTAGGGGAGGTGAAGGAGGCTGTTCAGGCGGACTGATGTTAGCAGCGATTTGCGAAGGTCGGCGAAGGACTTGAGGAACATCCAGGACTGCATGGTAATCATGGCCGTCTGCCCCGCGTTCTGGGTGAGGCTCATGCAGCGTTCAATAAAGGTGGCGTAGAGGTCGGTCTTTGAGTGAGGGAACCTGTCCCCCACGTATGCGGCGAGGGTGCTGTTCATGTTTCTTGCGCCCATATACGGCGGATTGGCCACCACGACCGCGTAGGTCGAGGTCAGGTAGCTCGCCTGCCTGAGGATCTTGCGTGCGAGGAGGATCGTGTCGTCTGCGAGCAGGTGGTCCCATGTCTTGCCCATAGCCTCGTCCCAGCTGGCCGGTTGCCCTGTGACAGACGCCTCTGCCTGGACTACCTGTTCCTGACTGACCTGGATGAGGGAGCCGAGGACGTCCGCATTCTCAAAGGAGCGCCAGAAGGCCTTCACCTCGTCGCGGTGGGGGACGTCGTCGAGCAGGCGCTCCAGCTCGTCGTCGGTGAGGCGTACAGGCTCCAGGACGTAGATACGGGGCGTAATCTTCTTGCGCAGGAAGGTGCGTTGACGCTTCCGGGCCTTCATGGTCAGTGCGAAGGAGGCCAGGGCCCCGGCGCGGGGGTCGATCTCCAGACCCCTCAGGTTCCTGGACAGGATAAGCTCTGGTATGTCTACGGGTGAGTAGCCTTCCTCCTCGTAGATCGCGTACAGGAGGTCAAAGGCGTAGGTGAGCATGTGCCCGGAACCGCACGCCGGGTCCATGACCGTCAGATCCTCTGGCGAGGTGACTTGCAGGAAGTCGGTCTCCTCCTCTTGCGGCGGGACGTAGTAACTCATTCTCTCCGTCAAGGACGACTCGGGGTGGTTGAGCATCCACAGGCGTCCTACAGAGTTCTCCACCAGGTAGCGGACGATCCAGTGCGGTGTAAAGAGCTGCGTTGCCGGCGGAATCTCTGCTGCCCCCGCCTTCATTCCGGCCTTAAATCCTGCGTAGACCTCGTCCTTGCGGACTGAGACGTAGAACTGGTACAGCCAGCCAATGACCTCCACGTCCTGGCAGGTCCTGTCGTCCAGGACCTCTACCGCCTGGGCCATGACGGAGGTGTCAGCCAGCAGCGTGGCGGGGACCAGCAGCTCGCTTGACTCACCCTCCACCTCGAACATGAAGGGCATGGCCTGGTTCCAGTGCCGGCAGGCCTCCAGCAGGAGGATCGTGAAAGCCTCTCCTTGGGGGTCCGGGCTCGGTACCGCACCGTCCAGGAGCGCCAGGACACGTTTCTGCTGAGGAGGTCGTACCACCTTGTCATTGAACTCCCCGCGCTTGGCCGCTGAGAGAATCTCCGGCTGGCCAGCAGCTGCTCCGGCGGCGGGGGAGACCACCGAGATCCCCGTGTAGCCGTTGGCGTCCATGAACCGTAGGGCAATAAGGCGGTTGAACCACGTGTATGCCGCACGCTCTACCACCTGCTCCCGCCCCTGGCTGCGGACGGCCTTCTCCAGCTCCTTCACCGCCTCGGGGGAGTCCAGCCGGGCCAGTGACCCCTCTGCTGTCACCTGGGTGAGCCGGGCGTCCACCTCTGCTAGCAGGTCTGTACGGGCCCGGACGGCGAAAGACTTTAGTGCGGGGATGTTCACAAGGTACTCCTGTCGTGGGCGGTGGAGATGCTGCCTGGCAAAGACAGGTAAGCGTTAGAGGAGGATGCTGCGGCCCTGGTGGACCACGTCGAGCATGGCTGTGCGCAACGCCGTGAGATAGGCCTCCACGTCCTGCTCTGTGCACAGGCGTCCAGGTGTCCCCGGCAGGCGGAGCTCTCGCAATGTGATCACTGTCCTGGCAGCAGATGTCGGTCGGTGAATCGTGTGCTCACGGTGGGAAACGGCATGGGTATCTTCTGGCTCACCAGACAGCGTGCCTGGGGTGGGCCCGGGACCAGTGAGCTCGTCGGGTGCGACGGTGGGAGAGATCTGCCGATCCCTGCTGTCTATAAGGTCGTTAATAATGTCGGCATACCCGTGGGCTTCAAAGTCGGAGACCAGGGAGCGAACCTGTGCGATCTGGGAGGCAGCGCTTACCTGGTTCAGTACCTCTGCGATCCTGCCCTCTGCGCGTTTCCGGGCCTCTTGGGATGCTGCCCTGAAGTCGTGATCATCGTGCAGCTGAGACCTGCGTCCCTCCAAGACCGCTGCGGCCCGGGTCCGCTCAGAATACAGGGCCGACTTGACCGCCTCCCGGAGCCCCACGGTCTCTGTCTTGACCCGCGTCATCGTTTTGCTCCGGTAGCAGGAGGGGTCCTGAAGCAGTGAACGCAGGGCCGTGTCTGACCCGTCCGGGAGGTAGGTCAGGTTGTCAGCCTGCTCCCTGAGAATCTTCACGGCATCGTCGTAGATCTTCTTTCCGGGCCCGTTCATAAAGGCCTGGACAGGGGTAATGAGGCCTTCCCGAACCTCCAGGATGTCGTCGTCGCCGTCAAAGTCGGTCAACAGCCACTCCGCCGGGTGGCTGGCGAGTGCCTGCAGCTGGCTGATGGGATCCTTGAGCTTGGGCAGGAACGGGTACCCGCCCTCCTTCACCCAGTCCTCGAGCTGTGTCACCAGATTGTGGATATCGACTATCCCGGTCCGTGCCAGCTCCAGAGGCTCTGAGGGAAGATCCCCACGCGCCGTTAGGTCCTGCAGGAAGGACTGCAGCGCGGACACCCGTCTGGCGTCAAAAGGCCTTTCCAGCTCGACCACTAGGTGCTGGTACTGCTTCCTGGTGCTCAGCGCGGTCGGGACCTCCGCGCGCGTCAGGATCTTCCCGTCACATTGGATACGTACCTTTGAGGTACCCACCAGCCACGCCAGAACGGCTTGGACTGAGACGAGATCCCAGCCGTAGGGTATTGCGTTGAACTTTTCAATGAGACTGGCTACCGTGGCCCGCCCAAGCTGTGAGCCCATGCGTTTCAGACAGTTCAGTACCTCCTCCGCGGCCGGACGGAGTGATCGCTCCTCGTCCGCGAACAGTGCGTCCTCCCTGTGCGGCACGGCGAACCGGGCCACGTCTGGCTCCCGGTAGACGCGGCCTCCCAGGAGCTTGAGCTGCGTGTAAGCCTGCTCGATAACTGCTTGAAACCCCTCGCGCACATGCGCCTCAGGATCAGAGGAGGAGCCACTAGCCAGGACCCTTCCGCCGACCACCAGCTGTGCCGCTGCAACCGCCTGGCGCAGACGGGCTACCAGATCGCGTTCCCTCTCCGTGTTCTGGCTGGACTTTGCGTTCAGGATCATGCGGGTGGTAGAGGCCAGGCTCATGGACTGCTTGTGCCGGAGGTACTGCTCCGTACGCAGGAAAAGACGGAGATCCGCCATGAGACGCTCATCGGCGTCAAGGACCAGGCAGAGCTCGTGGCTCCCCATTGACTGGGCTACTACCTCAGTAAAGGTCGAGGGGTTTTCTGGCGTCACAACGTGCAGCGTCAGCTCCTTTTGCTGTCCATAGATCTGACCGTCCAGGACCCGGCCGTAGTCAAAGTCCTGCCCGTTCCTGGTGTAGCGGGCCTTCTTGGAGGTGATCACATTTCTTATCAGCATTTGTGAGAGCCGCAATGGCACCAGGGTAGGATCGAGGTCTACCGCCTTGATCTCCTCCTCGATCTCCTTCTCCTCGTTGGTGAGGAACTCAAAGGCGTTCCCCCTCCGCTGGACGTAGGTCTGTGCCTCTAGGACCGCTAGGGCGTCCTTTACCTTCTCTGCGTGCGCCGGCAGATCCGTATTGAATGCCGGGTAGGTGAGTACCGTCAGGTTGCGGGCGGTGGCCTGGAACCCGTCCACGTACTTCACCAGGAAGAGTGCCTTGAGGAGGCTGATCGCGAGCTTGTCGTCCAGGTTCCGGTCAGCCACGTCCACGGCATGCTTTGCTCCGGACTTCAGCGCGCTCTCGATGCCGGCGAAGAGCATGTCGAAGGAGACCAATGCGTTCACCTCCTGACCGCCTAGTCTCCTGACTACCTGCTGGACGACGGCCAGCATGGAACGCTCGCCTACGGAGGCGTACCGTCCCTCGAAGACGTTGTGGGCGGACAGTCCGCTCATGGCTTCCTGGAACAAGGGGAACTGGTAGGTCACAAAGGGGTAGGTGCCTATGAAGCGGTCCTTGTCCGGGTAGTTCCTGTAGGACTTTGCCCCGTCCGCGAAGGTAAACAGTGTTGAGAAGTTTGCCTGTTGAAGGTCGTAGACGCTGGAGAGGGTCTCTGCTGCGTTCTCTTTCTTACCCAGAAGACGCTTGCGAATAACCTCCTCCACGTCCGCGCTCGTCAGCTTCACGCGGTTGGCGAAGCGTGCCTGGATCTTGGAGAAGTCATGGGACTGGGACGCCGTCCGGGTGCCGATGACCGTGTCCATGTCCTCCTGGGATGTCACGAACACCCATGCCCTCCCGTGGCAGTGCGTGCTCAGTGTCTCCACAATGGTCTGGAGATTGAGCATGAGGCCTGTGCTTGAGCCAATGAACTGGCCTACCTCGTCCACGAAGAAGTTGAGACGGTAGCCGCTGGGCTGCGTCTCCAGCCAGCTGGCCACCTCCTGGGCGAAGTCCTCGATCGAGACCTCGTACTGGGTCCGGTACGTTTTCAGGATTTCTGAGGAGGACGATTCCGTCACCTTATTGAACGCCCTGGAGACATTGTACTCCTCCAGGATCCCCTCCTCGCGGCCCTGGGACCAGGGCTTCCCCGCTATACGCTGATATTCTTCCTGGAAGGCCTGGTACTGGCCGCGCCGGTCCAGATCCCGCTCAAAGCGGGCCACAGGGCCGTTCCCGCCGTAGTAGCCGCGTGCCTCGTCAAAGACCTTGACGAAGACACGTAGAAGCGCGTCAGCCTGGTCCTTCCCAATGCGGGACGCCTTCTGGTCCACATTGAAGAGGATGCTCCGGGCGGGAATGCGTTCAGCCTTCCTCAGCAGTGCCGGCAGGAACTCGCCCTCAGCCTTTTCCTGGAAGGAGGATGACACCGCGGAGCGGTCCACGGAACAGTCTCTGCTCTGGGCCTCTACGTCGCCCAGGAGGTAGGCGAGCATCTTGAGCAGGTGGGATTTGCCGGAGCCGAAGAATCCGGAGATCCACACGCCGTTGGCGTCCGTGGACGAGGTGTAGGCCTCCAGGAGCTCCTCCAGCTCCTGGGACACCTCGTTCGTGAGGACGTACTCGTCCACCTCCTGCTTCAGCCGCACCAGGTCGTCCGCCTTGATGACGCCGTCGATCGGACGAGTGATGTCATTTGAGAACAGTGACTCAATGTTCATGACCTCACGCCTCCTGGCTGAGGATGTTTTTGGCCCGGTAGTACTGGTCGTCCCGGAGCCGGTCGAAGAGGACGAGCGAGGAGCCCACCGTGTCCGACTGCTTGTAGGAGCCCGGGAAGAAGACGAGCAGAGGGCAGTCGGTCACCACGCTCTGCAGGTTGTTGAGGACATTGTGGGAGCGGATGTAGGGGAAAACCTCGGCGATCCCGGACAGGAGGACGACGTCGTATTCTCTGCCGTCAACTGCCCTCCGGACGGCTGGGGCCAGGTGCCGCTCCGGGTCGAGCATTCCCTGCAGCAGGTCAAGGAAGTCCTGCTTGTCCTGGTCGGGCTCCGACTCCAGTAGCCGTCCCCACACGTCTCCAGAACGCTCCTTGAGCACCTGGACGGAAAGGTCGTACAGGTTGATCTCCAGCACCCGCACCTGGGGCGGATTCGTCTGGAGCCTGGTGACCAGTCGCCGTCGCAGCTCACTCACCTCCAGCTCGCGGTGAGGCGGGTAGGGGTAGATAAAGAACGGAACCTCGTTGGACAGTCCCTCCCTCAAGCGGAACCGCTCTGAGCGAAGCACCTTCTCCAGGTGCTGCTCCTCTGCCGTCAGGTCGCGGTGGATCATGCCCACTCCCCGTTCGTGGGCAGGAAGCGCAGATCACCGAGGGCACCTGGTGCGCACGTGCCCAGGAGCTTACGCACCCCCGGGGAGAGGACGACGGGCTGGATCTGGTCCCCAATGAGGAGGCCCGCCTCCGTCATGGCACGGAAGACACGTTGCCGCACCTTCTTTAGCGTGGACTCCCTGGCCTCCGTGAGCTCGGGGTGCCACACCGACCGCTCCGCGACAAAGGCATTGAAGTCCTCGTGGCTGAGCGTCATCGCCCGCAGGAGGAAGTGCTCGCGCAGCACCTGCTCCGCGAAGTCACCCACCAGGGAGTAGCGGCGGCACATGGCCACCCACATGAGCACCGAGGTCTCTGACGGCGTCGCCCTCACCAGGAAGGCGATCTCCGCGTCGCTGAGCGTCTGGAGGCGCTGAACTACCTCGCGGGTAAGACGCAGCGCGGAGGAGCGAAGGCGGGACTGTAGCGTGTTCTCCGCCAGGAGGCGGGTGCGCGTCCTCTCCCAGTCGCGTGTGCTCAGGTAAACCGGGGCGACCAGGGTGGCCTCGCGTGCGAGAAGGGCCCCGCCTGCTAGCGCGAGTGAGTACCGCTCAGACTTGTCAGCGCTAGGAACTGATGAGGCGAGTAGCGCTGGGGGGGGGTGCCTCTTTGCATCTCCATCCTCCTCAACGCTCTGGGACCGGACCTGACACGAAACCGTGCGGGTCACATCCTACACGCGGCAGCCGGATGCCAGGTGACCAGGAGAGGGGCTGGCGAGGGGCCGCAGCGGCTATCGGCACCAGACCAGCTGACGCACCCCGGCCGGTGGGGCCCCGGCCAGGGCGGTCGTCCTCATCCAGGTGGATCCCCAGTACGGGGCGGGCCCCGGCCCCGGCACGGCGGGACAGCTGGTTGGTCTCGCGTGGAGCCGCTCCTGCTGCCCTGCCTCGGCCCCGGCACGGTGAGCTAGAGGGAGGCGCCGAGCTCCCGACGGCCCCGCCCCGTCTGCCCCGACACGGGGCGGGCTCCCGGGGCACCCCGCCCCGGGCCGCTAGCCTGGGCCCATGACTACTCGTGTTGCTGTCGTGGGCGCCGCCGGGCGCATGGGATCCACCGTCTGCCAGGCCGTGGAGGCGGCCGGGGACCTGGAGCTCGTGGCCCGCCTGGACGTGGGCGACCCGCTCGACGCCGCGCACCTGGGCGGCGCGGACGTCGCCGTGGACTTCACCGTCCCCGCCACCGCCGAGGCCAACGTCCACGCCCTCATTGACGCCGGGGTCGACGTGGTGGTGGGCACCACCGGCTGGACTGATGCGTCCTACGGGCGCGTGCGTGAGCACCTGGGGCGCCCCGAGGCGGCGGGCCGGTGCGTGCTCATCGCCCCCAACTTCGCCCTCTCCGCGGTCCTGGCCATGGGCTTCGCCGCCAGGGCCGCCCGCTACTTCGAGTCCGCCGAGGTCATTGAGCTCCACCACCCCGCCAAGGTGGACGCCCCCTCGGGTACCGCCGTCGCCACCGCCCAGGGCATTGCCGCCGCCAGGGCCGCCGCCGGCCTGGGTGCCATGCCCGACGCCACGGCCGCGGACCCGCACGGCGCCCGGGGCGCGGTCATTGACGGCGTCCATGTCCATGCCGTGCGCCTGCGGGGCCTGACCGCCCACGAGGAGGTCGTGCTGGGCAACCCCGGTGAGCAGCTGACCATCCGCACCGACTCCTTCGACCGCTCCTCCTTTATGCCCGGGGTGCTCCTGGCCGTGCGCCAGGTCGGCTCCCGGCCCGGCCTGACCGTGGGCCTGGAGGCGCTCCTGGACCTGTGAGCCCGGGGCACTACGCAAGCCTAAGCGGCTCGACCAGGACGCCACCGGGCCGCCCGTGGGAAGCGTTGCCCTCGCCCCTGGTGGTCGCCTTGCGTGGGCACGAGCCGCCCGTCGTAACAGGGTGCTACCCAGGGTGTCCCCACCTTGGTGGGGTCGTGAGGGGTAGGGCGGCTTGCAGTGTGAGACGCGGGCTGGGCGTCTCCACCGGGGCGGGGACGTAAGGCCGCCCCGTGTGGTCGGGATGCCGGTTCCGGGACGACGCCGCAGCGGACGCTGCCCCGGGCCGCCCCGTGCGACCGGGAATGGTCGGAACAGGCAACCAGGATTCTGACCGGGGTCGTGCAAGCCGCCCTGTGCGACCGGGGGCGCCACCGTAGGCGGCCATCTCGGCGGCCCGGGCGGCCGTGGGGTGCCACCCGCCTGGTGTACCTAGGGGCTGTTACCCACCTCTTGACGCCCGACGGGGCCGCCGCAGCGCGGACGGGACAGCACCTGGTCGCCAGAACCTGGGTCGGGGGCGGGGCCTCTTCTGGTCGGCCGGTGTACGGGAACGTTGTGTACAGAGGGGAGGCCCGCAGGCCCTCCTGTTAAGCCGGTCTGTGAGTACCGCGCTCCAGGGGTGGGCTCAGGGCGGGCTGGGCGGTCTCAGGTGGTGCGGCGGGCGCGGCGGGCGCGGACCACGATCAGAATGTCGCAGCCCCCGCGCCAGACCAGGGCCGGTATCCCGATGAGCATGCCCAGCCACAGCTTGAGGACGCAGTAGACGATAGGGGCGAGTAAGATGAAACTGATGCTGCCGAAGAAGAATAAGCTGGGTAGGTAGCGCCATACCAGGCGGATCCCGAACAGCCAGCCCGCACCCACGACCCCCGCGGTGATGGCCATGTCCAGGCTGAGCGGGCCGTGGATCCAGACCAGGAAGGCCACCCCCACGACGAAGCCAGCGGCAGCCAGGAGCAGGTCGATGAGGACCCGGCTGGCCAGCCCCGTGCCCACCTGGATGGCCTGGACGTCAGTGTGCTGGTAGGTACTCATAGCAGTAACAATAGTGATTTGAAGGCAGCGGGGGAGGGTGCGCGCGTTATGTGAATCACATTTGGTGCGTGCCCGACGGCCCGGCCCGCGTCCGTCGTCGGCACCGGGACCGGCGAGGTGGTCAGGGGGCTGTTTGTGCTCGCCGTGGAGACCCTGGGCGCCAGCGTGGAGCTGCGGGTCGGGCCGTGACGCCCCGGCGACGTCGTCGGGGGCTACGCGCTGACCGGTAAGGCCCGCGAGCTGATGGGCTGGCGCGCCACTCTGCCGCTGGCGAGGGCCATCTCGGACTCTGCCCGGTGGGCCTCTGTCCTGCCTGGCGTACTGGGGACAGCGGCTACCTGCCCGACGGCAAGGCGTTGTCCGCAGGACCTGCGCCAGTGAACACTATGTAGGGGAGGTGAGCGCCACCTCGGGGCTGAGAACGCCATTTCGGGGAGGTGAGCGCCACTTTGGGAGGGTGAACGCTATGTCAGGAAGATGAACGCCGTATAGGCGCGCGTTCACCTCTCTGATATGGTGTTCACTCCCTCCAGATAGCGTTCATCTCTCTAAAGTAGCGTTCATGGCGACGGCCCGCGCCCTTGCCCGCAGCTCTGGTGGCTCGCGGCGGCCTACAGCCTTGCCTGCGCTCACAGCCCGCAGCCCGCACTCTTGCCCGCAGTCCGCGACGGCCCTCAGCCCGTGTTCTTGCCCGCGGCCTGCGGCCAGCTGCTAGAGGCCAGCAGCCTCGCCCACCGTGCCCGGCACGTCGCCAGCGTCCGGTGGGAGAGCGTTCTACCTTGGCGCGGGGGCGGGCGGAGACCTCGACGTCGCCGGCGCCCGGTGGGCGAGCGTACTGGCCTGGAGCGCGCCGTGGTGCTACCTGGCACGCTGGTCGCGGCGGAAGCCCGAGCCTGCTGGCCCGGAGCGCGCCGTGGCGCTACCATACTGCCCATGTGGCTCATTCGTATGCGCTGAGGCGACGACGCCCGGCGCCGTCCTCCGTCCCCACCCAAAGCCCCGGCCCCGCCGGGCCGGTCCGTCGAGCCGTGCTCCGGACCACCGCACGCATACGCAAAGGACCTTATCTATGACCTCCCATCACGACCACTCCGCCGCGCCTGCGCCCAGGACCGGCATCCCCAGGACCCCGGGCCGCACCCCCAGGTCCGGCGCCCCCACCGGCGCCCCCGGCCCCGTGCAGATCAACGTCGAGTTCCGCGACCCGCTCACGCCCGCCGACGCGGGCGCGCGAGGGGAGGAGGAACAGCCGATTCGAGCGACCCGAGTGTCGGCGAGCGCGCCTACCCCCGTGCGCTGGGAAGAAGCGGTCGGGGAGGCCAGCGTCGGCCTCATCGTCGCCGGCGAGGGGGCCAGCAGCCGCGCGCAGCTGTGGTCCCAGGCATCCGGGTTCCCCCTGCTGTCCGAGCCGGCATCGGGCGCGTGGGCGGGAGGGGGAGTGACCCCCTACGAGCAGTCCATCGTCGCGGGGCCCCTCGCCCGGGACGTGGACACCGTCGTCGTGACGGGACGTCCGACGCTCTCGCGGCCCATCCACGCCCTCCTGGCCCGCCCCGACGTTCGCGTCGTCGTCGTCGACCAGCACGCGCCGTGGACAGACATCTCGGGAAACGCCTCCACGGTCGTCGCCGACCTCGCGCCCCCGACCCGTCCCTGCGGCGCCGTGGCCGCGTGGGCGGCGCGAGTGCGCGAGGCCTCCGAACTCGCCGGGCGACGAATAGGCGACCTCCTGGCGGCGGGTTCGGGGCGCACGATGATCGACCTCGCCCGAGCGGTCGCCCGGGCGAGCGACGGCCCCCTCGTCTTGGGCGCCTCCAACCCCGTGCGCGCCTTCGACCTCGCGGTGCCCTCCCTGGAAGGTCGAGCCGTTCACTCCAACCGAGGACAGGCCGGAATCGACGGGACCGTCGCCACGTCGGTCGGCGTCGCGCTCGGATCCTCCTCCCGCTCCGCCGGCGGGGGCGGGCGCGTCACCGCCGTCATGGGCGATCTGACCCTGTGCCACGATGCCTCCTCGCTGGCGCTCGCCACGGCGACCCATTCGGACCTTGACATCGTCCTCGCCGACGACAACGGCGGAGGTATCTTCGCCACCCTTGAGCACGGCGCCGCCGCGAGCCGCGACGCGTACGACCGGTGGTTCGGTCTGGCCCAATCCGTCGACTATGCGGCGCTTGCGAGCGCCTACGGCGTCTCTTTCGCGAGGGCCGACACCCCCGAGGAACTGAGCTCCATCCTGGCTACCCCCGCGCCCGGGCCGCGGTTGATCCACGCGCCCGTTGAGCGCGCCGCACACCTGTACGGCGCGATCCGCGACATTCTGTGCTAAAGGCGCGGGTTCGAGCCTTTCAGGATACTCCCAGGGTGTTTCCAGTGCCCCTTTGAGGAAGACGACCATACTGAGTTCCGACAGCCGAAGTGATAAGACGAGGGAACCATGACAGAGCCTCAACAACCACTCCACGACGCCGACTCGCCGCGTCGCGCCGAAACACCCAGCTACGAGCGCGGGGCGCTCCCCTCCGCGCACGCGGACGCAGCCAGCGAGCACTGGCCGCATCCCGGCCAGGCCGAGCAACCAACCCCCCGGATCCCAGGTGACGACGACGCCACGCGGGAGATGTACGGTAGCGCTGGCGACGCCACGCGAGAGATGCCCGCCCCTGCGGCCCCGTTCCCTCCCACCGGCGCTCCCGGCGCAGCCGCGGCTCAGGCGGATTCGTACCTTCCGCCCACCGGGACCCCCTACGGGAACTACGCCGCCCCGGACGCGAGCGCCACCCCGACCGTCGTCGTCACGAAGAAAGGCCCGGGCTGGGTCGCCCTCGTCGCCGCAATGATCCTGACGGTCGCGATGACCCTGGGGGCCGTCCTCTACCTGCGTCCCGCGCTGCTGCGCGCCTCCACCCCCACCAACATGAACGGCGGCACCGTCAGCGCCGTTCCCGCCTCGTCCAGCGATGGGACGGACTGGAGCGCCGTGGCCTCCGCCGTCTTGCCGGCGGTCGTCACCATCCAGACGCAGGGAGCCTCCTCCTCGGGAGGCACCGGATCCGGCGTCGTCTACGACGCCCAGGGAGACATTGTCACCAACTACCACGTGATCGCCTCCGTCGTCGGCGGTGGAAAGATCCAAGTCACCCTCGCCGACGGGCGCCTGTACAGCGCCCACATCGTCGGCCACGACAGGACCACGGACCTGGCGGTCATCCGGCTGGACAACCCGCCCTCGGACCTCACGGTCGCGCGATTTGCCAGCTCTTCAGCCCTGAAGGTCGGTGCCCCCGTCATGGCGATCGGCGCGCCCCTGGGCCTGTCGAACACGGTGACCACCGGCATCATCTCCGCCCTCAACCGACCCGTCGAGGTGTCGATGGAAGACTCCTCGACCCAGCAGGACCCGACCCAGGCCTCCTCCGACCTCGTCGTCACCAACGCCATCCAGATCGACGCCTCCATCAACCCCGGAAACTCCGGCGGCCCCCTCTTCGACGCGTCGGGTGCCGTGGTCGGCATCAACTCCTCAATCAAGTCGCTGTCCTCCTCCTCGGACGGGCAGGCCGGGTCGATCGGTCTCGGCTTCGCGATCCCCTCGGACCTGGTCGTCTCCGTGGCAGACCAGCTGATCGCCTCGGGACAGGCCTCCCACGGCATGCTCGGTGTCACCGTGCGCGCCGCGACCACCACCATCGGTAACGACACCTTCGTCGGCGCACAGGTCCAGGACGTCACCCCCGGCTCGGGCGCCGCCACCGCAGGCCTGCGCTCCGGCGACGTCATCACGAAGGTCGAGGGGCAGGAGGTGACCAGCCCGAAGCAGCTCATCGGCTACGTGCGCCGCTACAAGGCCGGCGACACCGTCTCCATGACGGTTGCGCGAGACGGTGCCACCTTCGATGCTTCCGTCACGATCCAAGGCTCCTGAGCAGGAGGGCGCGGATACCCCGGAAGATGCTGCCGCCGCGTGCTCCCCGCGTGGGGAACACGCGGCGGCAGGCGCACGGCCGTGTGGCGAGGGGATCCTCAGACCCCGAGCGCGTCCAGCAGGGGACGCATCTTCGCCTCGGTTTCGGCCAGCTCCGCATCGGGATCGGAGTCCGGCATGATGCCCGCTCCCGCGTAGAGCCTCAGCCGCGTGCCCGACGCCAATCCGCAGCGCAGGGCAATCGCGAACTCTCCGTCCCCGGACGCATCCACCCATCCCACAGGACCGGAGTAGCGCCCCCTCTCGGTGTCCTCCAACTCCTCGATGAGGCGCATCGCGAGATCGCGGGGAGTACCGCACACGGCGGCCGTCGGGTGCAGCGTGGCCACCAGGTCCAGGAGGCGGGCGTCAGTCAGGCGCGCGGACACGTCCGTCGCCAGGTGAACGACGTTCGGCAGCTCCAGCAGGAACGGCCCCCGGGTGCTCACCTCGGAGCACAGACGCGCCAGGATCGTGGAGACGGAATCGGAGGCCAGAGCGTGCTCGCGCAGGTCCTTGTCGCTTCCCGCCAGCCGCTCCCCGTCCCCGGGTGCGCAGGTCCCAGCCAACACGCGCGACGACACGGCCCCGCGCCGGGCCGAAACGAGCATCTCGGGGGAGGCCCCCACCAGGGAAGCCACGCAAAAGCGCCACGTCAACGGGTATAGGTGGCTGAGGCGCTCCAGCAGGTAGCGCTCGTCAAAGCCGCGCGAGCAGCGCACCGTCATGTCGCGAGCCATGACCGCCTTGTCGGCCGCCCCCTCACGCAGGCGCGCCGCCATCTGGCGGACCGAGTCTCGCCACTGGCCCCGCGACATGGAACCGTGGCCGCAAGACAGCGAGTCGGGCACGCGCGGGCTCCGCCTCGCCTCGCCCATCGCGGCGTCCACGGCCTCCAGCGGATCGGAGGCGCGGCCGATGCCCGCCGTGATCGCCCAGCGCGCCCCGGCCTCGTCAATGACGGTCAGGGAGGGAACGAAGGCCACCGAGCGGGCGGGGGAGCGGAACGCGAAGGACGCGAAGAGCACGGGGGCGGGCCCCTCGCCCGGGGCAGGGGCGGCGACGGTTTCCCACGCGGCTCGCACCTGCGCGATCGCGTCGGCGCTCGCGGACTCCAGGGTGAGCGCGCGGCCCAGGCCTACCATCTGTCGGCGCGCACCCAGCCACGCGGCACCGCCCGAAGCGGGCAGGAGCTGGGTCAGTGAGCAAGTAGACCCCGGGTGCGTTGCGGGCAGGGCCGTCGCCCGAAAGACGAGGCGCGAGCATCCGGAGTTATCGTGCATGGGTCCCATGGTAGGAGCAGGGGCGGCGGCGCGCTGAAAGACGTGCGAGGATTAACGCATGAACGAAGCCCCGCGCGCAGACCTGCACAAGGTTCCCGATGAGATTGCCTCGATGTTTGACTCCGTTGCCTCGCGCTACGACATGATGGATGCGCTGATGACGGGCGGTTTGAACAACGTGTGGATGACCGCCCTGCGCAAGGCGGTCGCCCCCCACCCCGGCGAGCGCATCCTGGACCTGGCGGCCGGCACCGGCACCTCCTCGGCCGCGCTGGCCAAGGGCGGCGCCGAGGTTGTTGCCTGCGATCTGTCCGAGGGAATGATCGAGGTGGGACGCGAGCGCCACCCCGACATTGAGTTCGTGCGCGGCAACGCGATGAGCCTCGACTTCGAGGAGGCGTCCTTCGACGCGGTGACGATCTCGTGGGGCCTGAGGAACATTCCCGACCCGGGCCTGGCCCTGCGCGAGATGATGCGCGTGGTGCGCCCCCGCGGACGCCTCGTCGTGCTGGAGTTCTCCACCCCCACGTCGCGGGTGTTCCGCGGCCTGTACGGCGCCTACCAGTCGACGGTCATGCCCGCGCTGGCGCGCGTGGCCTCCACGAACGACGGCGCCTACGACTACCTGGTGGAGTCGATCCGCCAGTGGCCCTCGCAGGAGGAGGTGGCGCGCATGATCGCCGCCAACGGCTGGCGCGAGGTCGAGTACCGCAACCTGACGGGCGGCATCGCGTGCCTGCACCGGGCGGTGAAGCCGCTGCCGTAGGGACTGGTCAACGACGGCGAAGGCCGGGGTGCCCGAGCGAGGGCCCCGGCCTTCGTGTTTGGCATGCGCCCGCCGAGTTGCTGCTCCGGACTGTGGATCTTGCCCGGAGCTGCC
>ERZ773035.976-NODE-976-length-21691-cov-18.101174_pt1 | contig 21691 bp, 18 predicted proteins | sample MGYA00511487_ERZ773035 | MGnify/ENA primary metagenome ERZ773035 (study PRJEB29015, sample SAMEA2737985) | human oral metagenome | biome: human oral; feature: human-associated habitat; material: dental | place: China | collected 2024 ...
CTGCAAGAGCCGCGTTCCTGAGGTACGAGGCGTGCGCCTCGCTGACGATCAGCCCCCGATAGCGCGCGTGCATTTCCGCCATTGCGCCCGCCTCCCCGCGCACCGCGCGCGCAATCATCACATCCTCCTCCACCTTTGTCAGCGGCGGATGCGCCCAACGGGTCTCACGCGCCGCACATTCCTGCCGCTCCGCAGGCGTCCTCACGTCATTTCGTTCCTTCATTTGATATACCTCCTTCGAACAAACGTTTTTATCAAAAAGAAGTATAACAAAAGAAAACATACGATGCAAAAAGCATATCAGCCTGATGGACATAAAAGATGTGTACAAAAAAGAGCGCCTTGATCGTTCAAGGCACCCTTTCCAACATGCTACACATGCACTGCACGGAGCAGCGCCTGCCTACGTATCCTCCGCAAGCGCAGTCGTCACCGCACTGATGATATTCTCATTGATCGCCTGCACACAGGAGAGCACATAGTCGCGCTCCCCGAGCCGGAACGGCACGAGATGGTGCAGCCGCAATATGCGCCCATCGTCCGGCATACGCTTGTAGAACAGTACCGCGACCTCCTCACGCCCCGCCTTATCCTCAAGGACGGCGCGCAGATGCTTTTCACTGTAGAACTTCTTGAACAGCTTCTGCTCGGCGGGAAGAATCTTCTCCTCCGCATAGTGGGCGACCAACTCCTCGAAGTGCCCATACTCCTGCGTATAGTTCGGTTCATAGACATCTCGATAGAGCTGGGTGAGCTTGCACGAGCCGAGATCGAAGAGATCCACGCGGTCATAGAGCGCAACAATCTGGTTCAGTGCCTCCTGCATGGAGCCCGCCTCAGGGCTGAACCGCGAGATATTCACCGTCGCCATGAGGAAGACGGCGCGTGTATCGTCCACATCGCGCGTCACGAGACGCAGACGTATGGAGTTGAACGAGTTGCGCGTGATAAAGTCCGTATAGACCTCGCGCCCTGTGCGGTCCGCCTCCTCCATCATGCGCGCGATCATGCGCTCATTCTGGCGTTTCCGCCGCTCGTAGTGCGGCGTATGCACACTGTCCTCATCCAGCTCGATGCTCCGCAGGAACATTTTGAACATGCGGCTCTGATAGAGATAGTGGATCTCCCCATCGTACTCCTCAAGCACCGCAAGCGAGAGTGCATCCCCAATCTCGGGCGATCCGCGCCGCTCGATCGCCTCCCCCGAGAGCACATTGATTGCGCCAATCTCCCTATAGTAGCTGCCGAGGCGGAACGGCTCCACTTTCACCTGCGCCGTCTCCCCATGACAGTATGCGATCGCCTTGTCGAGCGGCATCGGCGGGCTAAACAGATATCCCTGCACCTTCTCGCAGCCGATCTCACGCAGGAACTCGAACTGTGCCTCCGTCTCCACGCCCTCCGCGAGCGTATGCAGCCCGAGCTCCTTCGCCATATTCACAATCGAGCGGATGACAATCGCGGACTTCGGATTCGTATCGAACGAGCGCAGAAAATTCATATCGATTTTCAGCACGTCAAAGACATAGTCCTTGACATTGTTCAGCGAGGAGTAGCCGCTGCCGAAATCGTCCATCCAGACCTCGTACCCCGCCGCGCGGAAGCGTGCAATCTCGCCCTGCAGGAACTTCTCATCATCGCTCTGCGCGCCCTCTGTCACCTCGACGTTGAGCAGCGAACGTGCAATATCGTAGCGCAGACGGACATCCTCGACCGCCTGCACCATATCCATCAGACGGAAATCCGCACGCGAGAGGTTCACCGACACGCGCAGCAGCTCCCAGCTCGGCAGCTCACGACGGATGCGGGAGATATCCTGACATACCCGCTCGATGATGTAGAGGTCGAGCTGCGGCGAGAGATGTGCATCCTCAAGCACGGGCACGAACACCCCCGGCGAGATCATCCCATGCACAGGGTCGCGCCAGCGCGCGAGCGCCTCGAACCCGCAGATTTCACGCGTCATCGCACGTATCTCAGGCTGATAGTACACCTCGATATAGCCCTCGATCATCGCCTCCTGGAATGAGCGAATGATATGGCTGCGGAAATTAATTTCCTCCTCCATCGCGGGGTCGAACTCCGCCCACGTCAGATCGTAGGTATTCTTGATGCTGTTGCAGGCAATCTTCGCGCGATCCATGATGAGCGCGACATCCGTCAGCCCCTGCGGCGGGTGGTAGATCCCCGCCTTTACCTCCATCGGCAGCCCCAGATCATAGACGCGGATGCGCTCGTGGATGAACTGGATGCAGTCCGCTGGATTTTCGCTCTGCGTCGCCACCGCGAAATGATCGTCGTTAAAGCGCGCGACGAGATTCCCCTCGAACGTCTCGCGCAGGAGATCTGCCACATAGCACAGCAGGCGGTTGCCCTGCTGGAATCCGTAGCGCTGGTTAAAACTCTTGAAATTCTCGATATCGAAATACATGAACGTCAGCGGATCCGCCAACACATCCTGCAGATGCGCCGATGCGTGGCGCATAAACTGCATCATGTTCAGCAACCCCGTGACCTGACAGAGATCGCGCTCACCGTATTGTTCCAGCAAAATGAGCCCCCCATTCTCTCTATCTGCACTCATTTAGAACGAAATACGTGCATACTCCTCTATCATATCGCGGACACTCATGCCGCCTGTACCGCTGCCGGGCGCTCCCTTCATCCGCGCCGTGATCGCCTCATACAGTGCATCCTCAATCGAGCCGGGCACGAGCTGCTCCCAGTTCTTCGGATCGTAGGCGCGCTCCTTTACTGCATTATCTGGACGCCCCGTTACCTCAAGCTCCGAGATGAACATGATCTCATGCCGCTGCGGACTGATATAGTAATGCTCGAGAAAATACTTTGCCGGGCGGATCTTTCCATCCTCCCCCACAGGCTCCCCTGTCGTATTCTCCACGAGGCGCACCCACGCATCAATCATATATTCCGAGCTGTTGTAGGGGCGCGGCACCCAACGCGTATTTTGCACATCCAGATAGTAGGTAAAGCCGTTGTCCACAAAGAGCGTCTTATAACGAGACTTGCGGTCGCGCTTATTCGTCGCCTTCTCCTCCGCACGTGCCGCCTTCTTCTCTGCACGCTCCGCCGCAGCCTCCGCGCGTTTCTCCGCACGTGCCGCTGCAAGTGCCGCCTTGCGGTCCGCCTTCACCGCCGCACGCTCCGCCTTGCGCTCCGCGAGCATCTGCTGACGCTCCAGACGCGCCGCCTCCTTCTCCGTGAGTACAGGGGATGCAGCCGTCGCTGCTGTAGGCTCCGCGGCAGCGGGTGCCGCCGATTCTCCTACGGCGGGCACAGACGGTTCGATCGCCTTCGCAGGGGATGCATTTGGTGCTGCCTTAGCCTCCGCGCGCGCCGCCTTTGCCTCCGCGATTGCCCGCTGGCGCTCTGCCTTCGCCGCAGCACGTGCCGCCTGCCGCTCCGCACGCTCCGCAGCCTTCGCCGCGCGTTCTGCGTCCCGTGCGGAACTATCATCCACCGTCGCCGTGCGTACAGCCGCAGTCGTCGCCTCGGCCGCATCTGCAGCAGGTGCGGACAGGAGGAATGCCGTCAGCGTCCCGAGTGCAAGACCTCTCCATCGTTTCATCTCGTCATCCCCTTATCGAATCACTTTCCTTATCTTATGCCGCACCGAAAATTGCACAGCAAATATACGCATATACGTCTTTAATTACTTTCGACATAAAGCAGATAAATCCTTTATTAAAGTCATTATTTCAGCGGACTTTGCTCAGGCTGCCCAGCGCGGCGCGGATACGCCTTCGGCGTCGGGCGCTCCTTCGTGACCGAGAGAATTGCGCGCACATCGTCAAGCCCCGGCAGCTGCACGGGGCGCGCCGCGATCGCACCGCCCCCAAGGCGCTCCGCCGCCCCGTGCGCCTCCGCTGCCTCCTCTGCGTACGCGCGTCCCTTGAGCGCGAGCACCGCGCCGCCCACGCGTACGAACGGCAGCGTATACTCGAGCAGCACAGGCATGCGCGCCACCGCGCGGCTCACCGCAATATCATAGTGCGCGCGGTGCTCCTTTTGGCGTGCCGCCTCCTCCGCGCGCGCGTGGATGCAGCGCACATTCGGGAGATTCATCGCCTGCGTCACCTCCGTGAGGAACCGCACGCGCTTTGCCAGCGCATCCATCAGCGTCACACGGATGTGCGGCGCATAGACGGCGAGTGGGATGCCGGGGAGTCCTGCGCCTGTCCCTACATCGATCAGCGTCTGCGCAGCATCGAACAGCGCGGCATCGTACGCCGTCAAACTGTCGATCACATGCTTCACCGCGACATCCGCGGGCGCGGTCAGTGCCGTGAGGTTCATGCGCGTATTCCACTCCACGAGCAGTGCGTTGTAGACGCTGAATTGCGCAATTTGCTCCTCCGTCAACGGAATCTGCGCCTCCTCCGCACGGGCGGTCAGAATCTCCTCGAATTCGGTCATGCGTCCCTCCTGAAAGAAAAGCTCATCCGCGAATCAGCAGCACGGCGACATCGTTGACGTTCGTGCCCGTCGGTCCCGTCATGATGAGTCCGCCGACGGCATTGAGCGCGGGGTAGGCGTCGTTCTCGGCAAGCGCTGCCGCCGCACTCTTCCCCTCACGTGCGAGTGCCGCGACCGTTCCGCCGTCGACATAGCCGCCCGCCGCATCCGTGGGGCCATCCGTCCCATCGCTGCCGACGCTGAAGACTGCGACGTTCGTGAGACCTGCGATGCCCTCCGCCGCCGCAAGAGCAAGTTCCTGATTGCGCCCACCGCGCCCCTTCCCTTTGAGCTGCACAACGGTCTCGCCGCCCGCGATATAGGCATACGCTCCTTCGCGCGCGTGCGTGCGCGCAATCGCCGCGAGGAAGCGTCCCGCCTCGCGCGCCTCGCAGTCGAGCTGATCGGTCAGCAGAACGGGGGTATAACCGCGTCGCTCTGCTGCCGTTGCTGCCGCCACGCACAGCTCGCGCACGCTGCCCGTGATATGTGTCTCCACATTCGGCAGCGCCGTCGGCAGTGGCTTGTCGAGAAGCGCGGTCGCGGTGGGCGAGAGATGCAGCCTGTATTTCTCCACGACAGCGTGCGCATCTGCCGCTGTCGAGCTGTCGGGATGCGCGGGGCCCGATGCGATCATGTCGAGCGGGTCGCCGAGGATGTCGCTGAGCACAATCGAGAACACTGCGGCTGGCGCGCAGTGCTCCGCGAAGCGGCCGCCCTTCACCGCGCTCATGCGCTTGCGCAGCGTATTCATCGCGACGATGTCCGCGCCCGAGGCGAGCAGCTGCTCCGTGAGATCTGTCAGCTCTGCGGCAGGAATGAGCGGCTGCTCGAAGAGCGCACTGCCACCGCCCGAGAGAAGGAAGAGCACCGTGTCCTCCGCCGTGAGGTTCTCCGTCAGCGCAAGCGCCTCACGCGTCGCGATGAACGAGTTCTCATCGGGCACGGGGTGTCCCGCCTCCATGCAGCGCACATGCGGGATCTCGCCCATCACATGATCGTATTTTGTAATCACGAGCCCCGTGTCGATGCGCTCCCCGAGCACATCTGCTGCCGCGCGCGCCATCTGCCACGCCGCCTTTCCGACTGCGACGAGCACAATACGCCCATTTGCAAAGGTATGCCCCTTCAGGGCCTTTTCCACAGCCGCATCCGGCAGGATCGCCGCCAGGGACTCCTCAATGATACCGTCTGCATCTTTTCGCAAATTCATGTTGATCACTCCTGTTCTGTCATTTTCTTTCATTATATCACAAGTTGCTCTCGCACCAAAAGTCCCCCGTTGACCGAAACAGCTTTCTATGGTCTAATAGGCTCATAAGGGATATGTTGCGCGGTTCGCCTCCCTCTCTATGGAGGGGGAGGCTTTGAGGCACGGCATATAAGCTTCCCCCGCTTCGGCGGGGGAAGCTTATATAGATACCTTAAAGGAGAATATACCATGAACATACAGGACAAGGTCGTCTACCAGATCTACCCGAAATCCTTCTGCGACACGAACGGCGACGGACTCGGCGATCTGCCCGGCATCACCGCAAAGCTCGACTATCTGAAGGAACTCGGCGTCGACTTCCTCTGGCTCACGCCGTTCTTCATCTCGCCGCAGAACGATGGCGGCTACGATGTCGCCGACTACTGCGCCGTCGACCCACGCTTCGGCACGATGGAGGACGTCGACAGACTCATCCGCGAGGCAAAGGCACGCGGTATCGGCATCATGCTCGATATGGTCTTTAACCATACATCGACCGAGCACGCGTGGTTCAAACGCGCACTCTCGGGCGATCCCGCCTATATGGACTACTACATCTTCAAGGACGGCACGCCCGACGCGCCGCCGACAAACTGGGGGTCGAAGTTCGGCGGGAACGCGTGGGAGTATGTCCCCGCGCTCGGCAAATACTACCTCCATCTCTTTGACGTGACGCAGGCGGATCTGAACTGGGAGAACCCGCGCGTGCGCGAGGAGCTGAAGAACGTCGTTCGCTTCTGGAAGGAAAAGGGCGTCGAGGGCTTCCGATTCGATGTCGTCAACCTCATCTCCAAGCCTGCCGTCTTTGAAAACGACATGGAGGGCGACGGCCGCCGCTTCTACACCGACGGCCGCCACGTCCACGAGTTCCTCAAGGAACTCACGCGCGACACGGGCATCGACGCGATGATTACCGTCGGCGAGATGTCCTCCACCACCCTCGAGAACTGCATCCGCTACTCGAACCCCGCCGAAAAGGAGTTCTCGATGGTGTTCAGCTTCCACCATCTGAAAATTGACTACAAGGACGGCGCAAAGTGGGCACTGCAGGAGCCCGACATCATGGCGCTCAAGAGCCTCTTCCGCATCTGGCAGGAGGGCATGGCGGCGGGCGGCGGATGGAACGCAGTCTTCTGGTGCAACCACGACCAGCCGCGCATCGTCAGCCGTCTCGGTGACGACGAACGCTATCATGCGGAATCAGCAAAGATGCTCGCCGCGTGCATCCATTTCATGCGCGGCACGCCCTACATCTATCAGGGCGAGGAGCTCGGCATGACGAACGCGAAGTACACGGACATTGCCCAGTACCGCGACGTGGAGAGCCTGAACTACTACCAGATCCTCCTCGACGAGGGGAAATCGCAGGACGAGGCACTCGCCATCCTCGCCGCGCGCTCGCGCGACAACAGCCGCACGCCGATGCAGTGGAGTGCAGACGAAAACGCGGGCTTTACCACGGGCACGCCGTGGCTCACCCCGCCCGCGAACTACCTCACGATCAACGCCGAGGCGCAGCGCGCGGATGCGGACTCCGTCTTCCATTTCTACCAAACGCTCATCCGTCTCCGCAAGGAGCAGCCCATCATCCAGAAGGGCGACATCTTCTTCCTCGAGCGCGAGAACGCGAGCGTCATCGCCTACGAGCGCGCCCATGCAGGGCAAAAGCTGCGCGTCTACTGCAACTTCCGCGCAGCGAACGTCCCCCTGATGGAGGACACTCTCGAATCTCTTGCGGACACAGGCTGGACAAAGCTCCTCGGCAACTACGAGGGGCTCTCGGCGGAACTCCGCCCCTACGAGGTCGTTGTACTGGAGAAAGACTGAGAAACAGCCCTTGTCAAGGGCGCGTCTGCCTGTTATAATGAATATAGAAAGAACGCCCTATGCGGCATCTTTCCATAATCAAGTGTTATATTCATAGAGAATAACCGCTCGACCGGTCAAAGCTGGGCGGTTATTTCTTTTGGGTTATCGCAAGCAAGTAGCCTGTTGCCACGACGAGTAATACGATCGCGTCAAATTCACTCAACTCACTCACCCCCTTTCGGGGGAAAGATACCGCCGCGGGATTTAAGGAAGCACTGATAAATTCAGCACCGCCACCTTAGCACATCTTTTTTGCCCGCACTTCGTCGGCAAATCCTCCACATAGCCTTTGCTATGCGTCCGGTTTGCCTCCTAGTTCGGACGAAAAAATCTGCGCCAATCTGACGGACTTCATTTTATCAGCGATTCCTTCCCCGCCCAGGACGTTCCGCTTCTATATATTGGACGTGAACAGTAAAAGTCAAACATATTTCCGAAAAAGCCCGTTTGGAGCACAGTCCAAACGGGCTTTTTTCGGTCAGAGCGTCCTCAGTTCACAACATTGACAGGCTTTCCGTCGATGAACGACTTCACGTTGTCTGCCGTGGTCTGCATAATGCGCTCGCGCGCCTCCTTCGTCGCCCATGAGATATGCGGCGTGATGATGCAGTTCTTTGCCGTGAGCAGCACATTGTCTGCCTTGATCGGCTCTGTCGACACAACATCAAGCGCCGCACACGCGACCTTGCCGCTGTTCAGCGCAGCTGCCAGATCCGCCTCCACAACGAGAGGTCCGCGGCTGTTGTTGATGAGGATGACGCCGTCCTTCATCTTCGCGATGTTTGCCGCGTTGATAATTCCCTCCGTTGCAGGGAAAAGCGGGCAGTGCAGGAAGATGAAATCCGACTCCGCAAGCAGCTCGTCGAGGCTGACGTATTCAGCAACCGCACGCCCTGCATCCGACTCATGCGCATCGCTCGCGAGAACGCGTACATTGAGCGCACGTAGCACCTTCGCCGTATTGACGCCAATGCGTCCGAGGCCGATGATACCCGCCGTCTTGCCGCTCACCTCGATCATCGGATGATGCCAGTAGCACCAGTCCGGATTCGACGCCCACTCGCCCGCATGAACGGAGCGGTCATGATCGCCGATGTGCGAGCACGCCTCAAGCAGAAGCCCGATCGCGAACTGACTGACATTGTCCGTGCCATACACAGGCACATTCATGACAGGGATATTCTTCGTGCGCGCGTATTCGTAGTCCACAACATTATAGCCCGTCGCAAGGACCGCAATTGCCTTCAGATTCGGGCATTTGTCCATTGTCGCCTTCGAGATCGGTGTCTTGTTGATCACGATGACCTCCGCATCGCCGATGCGCTCCGCGATCAGCGGCGACTCCTCGTATGCCGTGCGGTCATAGACCGTCACCGCGCCAAGCGCCTCCAGCGGCGCCCAGCTGATATCTCCCGGATTCTCCGTATATCCGTCGAGTACAACAATCTTCATTGCATTTCCTCCTTTTTAATGTACGTCCTTGTCCCTGTGAGAAAATTCTATCATGGGGCGAAGGAGATGTCAAAGACGACCTGCACGTACATATAGAAGAGCAATATGGCAAATTCGAGGATCAGGTAAGGCATGACCCGTTTCGAAATTGCACCGATACTCGCCTTGGTAATACTGCTTGCAACAAATATGTTGACTGCCATCGGCGGAGTAATCATACCGATTGAGGTGTTGACGATAATGATCAGCCCCAGAACAATTGGATCAACGCCGAGTGCCACAGCAATCGGGAGCAGGATCGGTGTTACAAGCAGGATGATGGACTGCGTTTCAAGGAAGCAGCCAAGGAAGAGCAGCAGGAGGTTCATCATCAGAAGGATGACATACTTGCTGCTGAACGCGGCCATAATCGTAGTCGAAAGGATCGTCGGGATATTCTCCGTCGTCATAAACCAACTGAACGGTGCCGACATACTGATGATGAACATGACGATGGCCGAGCTGACGCAGCTCTCTGCAAAGATATCGTACAGCTTCTTTGCATCCACCTCGTGGAAGACAAAGACAGAAACGACCAATGCGTAGACGCAGGCAACTGCCGCCGATTCAGTCGGCGTGAATACGCCCGTATAGATGCCGCCGAGGATGATCACCGGCATCAGGAGTGCGAGAAACGCGTCCTTAAACCGTACGACGTATTCTTTTGCAGGGTACGGTGTACGATCCGGTGTATCAAACTTGCGGCACTTAAACATATTCATGACGCAGAGGCCAACTGCGAGCATAATGCCCGGAATCCATCCGCCCAGGAACATTGCCGTAACTGATACACCTGCCGTCACGGCATAGGTGACCATGCCGATGGACGGCGGGATAACAACGCCGAGTGTCCCCGAAGAGGCCGCGATTGCCGCCGTCACGTCACGCGGATATCCCTTTTCGAGCATCTTCGGTGAGGTGATGCCGCCAATGGCAGCCACCGTCGCGGGGTTGGAGCCCGAGATCGCACCGAAGAATGCCGACGCAACAACAGAGATACACGCGAGACGTCCGGGCAGACGCCGCAGCAGCAGCTCGATAAAGCCGATCAGGCGATCCGAGATACCGCCGACCGCCATGATGTTGCCTGCGAGGATGAAAAACGGTACCGCCATAAGGGTAAAACTATCCAGCTGCGTAAACATACGCGTCGGCACCGAGGCAAGATACTGCGGATTGCTCGTTACCAACATGGTGACAACTGCTGCAATGCCGAGACTGATCGCAATGGGAACACCCAAAAAGAGAACGAGAAAGAGTACTGCAAAGAGAATTCCTGCAATTTCCATCAGACCGCCGCCTCCTTCTCATCCTGCGGGGCATCTCCCGCCGTACGGATTTTCTGCACCGTACGATAGGTATAGAATACCGCCATGAGGACAATCCCGATGGGGATCAGCGCATAGACACCGCCGAGGGGGAGTTTCAGCATGGGGCTGAGCTTCCCCTGTGTGAGCATCTTTGATACGATGTCCCAACCATACCTCGCCATGAATACGGCAAACACATCGATCAGGATGGTGACGACGACACTCACTCCGAGGATGATGCGCGGCGATTTTCGAAAGAGCAGAGGTACGAGTTCGACGATGAAATGGCGCTCCTGCAGGGATGCAAGCATCAGTCCGAGGTAGACAATCGCAACCATGCAGTAGCGCGCGAACTCCTCACTCCACGGAATGGCAAAAAGCTGCGAGTACCGCCCGACGGTCGCCAGAAAGACGACCAGAACCATGAGCGCCATGAGGATAACCAAAAAGGCTTCGACGACTTTCGCAAAGCAGTCAACCAATTTTTTCATAAGCCCACCTCAGATTCGGCGATTCGCTGCAAATACTCAGCGTCCAGTAATGGCGCGGATGCGAGAGAGCAGGCCCTGGTCGATGTTGAGGGAGGAATCCTGATAGACGCTTTCCGTCACCTTCATCCACTCTGCCTTGTTCACATCCGTGAATACAACTCCCTGTTCCGTCATGCGCTGACGTGCCGTAGCATCGATGCTCTTGGAGATTTCGCGCTCCTTCATCTTGCCGTATTCAGCTGCCTCATCGAACCACTTCTTCTGTTCGTCGGTGAACTTGTTGTAGGTATCCTCGTTGATCATCAGTACACAGGGGCTGTAGAACAGGTCGATCATCGAGATGTACTTCTGCACCTCATAGACCTTTGCCGTCAGGATGATCGCAAGCGGATTCTCCTGCCCATCGACGGTGCCCTGCTGGAGTGCGGAGAAACTCTCCCCCCACGCCATTGCCGTCGGTGTTGCTCCGAGGGCCGTGTAGCTCGCCATATGGACGTGGTTCTCCATTGTACGGATCTTCATGCCGGCAAGGTCTGCCGGGGTCTTGATTTCCTTCTTATTGTTCGTCAGCTCACGGAATCCGTTCTCCCAGAAGCCGATTGCCTTGACACCCGTGCCGTTAAATGCCCCCAGCAGCTCCTTGCCGATATCGCCGTCGAGTACCTTATATGCCTCTTCGCGCGACTCAAAGAGATAGGGCAGGTCAAGCGTGCTCCAGTTCTTCGTCGCATCCGAGAATGTCGGAATCGGTCCCGTCGAGGAAAGCACCATATCCTGCGTGCCGAGCGAAACGTTGTCGATCATGTCGGACTCGCCGCCGAGTGCAGAGTTCGGGTAGATATCAATGGTCATGGTGCCGCCCGAAAGTTCCTCGAGCTTCTTCTGCATCTCGACCAATCCGAGAACATAGTGTCCGTCCGGCGCCGTTGTCGTACCGACTTTGAGATGTGTCTTTGCCGTTTCGCTGCCGAGGAGCTTCACCTCATCGCCCTTCTGCTGATTTTTGGGCGCAGCACCATTATCCCCGCCGCCGCAGCCAATCATTGTGAGCGCCATAATCATCGTCATGGCAAGGAGTGTCAGTCGCTTCAACATGTTGGATTCTCCTTTTCTCTCTTAGAAAATAAACCTCATCTGCCCAGAAGCCTCAAAGCTTGGGATTCTCAGGGTGAAGCATCGTGGCGATCGCCTTTTCAAGCATATCGTCCTCCCAGATCTTCTTCCAGTCGTCGCGCAGCACATGACGGTTGCCAATGCCAATGGCGACCTTGCAGGCGTCCGAGACAGGCGGATTGCCCGGCAGATAGCCGAGGAAGTTCGCACTTAGGTTGAAGATGTGTCCCGTCAGGAAGGAGACCGCTGCCTCTCGTTCAATGCCGCGGCGCACCGCCTCATCCACCGTCTCTGCCATCGCGTACAGCGTGCTCGCGCCGAGGATCTCTACGAGTGTCGGCTCGAGGAACGCGATCTGTTCGGAGGTCATGATGTACGCTTTGTCCGCACGGTACATGCAGCGTGCCGTCTCCTGTGCCAGATCGAACTTTGCATCATCGCCGCATATTTTCGACATGACAATGTCCTGATGTCCGCCCTCGCCGCCAAAACGGTCAAGATAGGCATCCTCTTCCTTCTGCCACTTGAAATAAGATGGATGACATGGATGGGCAACCCCGAAGGTGCAGTCATCACGCAGCGTCAGCTCCTTGGCGACTGCAGCCGCAGGATCGAGGATGAGAAACACCGTACCGGGGCGCAGGAGCGGCACATACTCTGCCGAAAGTGTCCGGATCATCGTATCCGGTACGGCGAAGATGACGACATCGGCGAAGTCAAGGGCTTCCTTGACAGGGGTCACCGAGAGGCCACGTTCCTTCTCAATGCGCTCGACAGCAGGCGGATAAGTCTCCACCAGTTTCACATCAAATTTATCAGGGAACTTCGTGATGAGGTTATTCGAGGTGCGCGTCCCCATCTTGCCGCCTGCACCAATCACTGCGACCTTGATCTTGCTCATAGATTCGGCTCCTTTCTGCCGCTCTGAACAAAGTGTTCAGAGATTATTTCCCAAGGGCTTTCAGCGTCTCCTCCGCAATGCCTGTAGGACTGAATCCGTAGCGGTCTCCGAGTTCCTTTGCCGCACCGGACTCCGCATAATCCGTGAGTGCAATCCGCTTCACACGCACCGGCTTATGTTCGGTCGCCAAACGGCTGATGTAGGAGCCGAGTCCACCGTTGATGTTGTGATCTTCAACCGTGACAACGCAGTCGGTCTTAGCCATGACATCGAGGATCTTCTGCGGATTCTTGCCATAGAGGATATTGATGTCCGCAACTGTGACATTGACGCCGCGCGCCTTTAGCTCCTCTGCTGCCGCCATTACACGGTCAAGGACAAATCCATTCGAGAAGATCACTGCATCCGTCCCATATTCCTTCAGGACTGTGATCCCGTCGAGGGAGAACGGTGCCTCCGGCGCAAAGACGTCCGCCTCACGTCCCGATCCGCCGCGAATGTAGACAGGCCCCTTGATCTCGGCCGCATAGCGCACCGCCTTGTACATCTGATTGCCGTCCGCCGGCGTCAGGATCGTGAAGTTCGGCAGGGAACTGACAAAAGCCAGATCCTCGTAGAACTGATGCGTGACCCCCTCGCGTTCGCCGCCGAGACAGCCCGCGTTGAACCCCGCACATTTTACATTGAGATCTGTATAGCCGACAAAGGTACGCATCTGCTCGCCCGCACGCATGGTCATAAAGCCGCAGTAGGTCCCGACAAACGGAATGCAGCCCGCGCTCGCCATGCCCGCCGCAACATCCACCGCGCACTGTTCGGCGATGCCGCACTCGATGTAGCGTTCCGGATACTTGTCACCGAACGCTACTGCACGCATTGCTTTGAGTGCGTCGGGATAAACGCCGTAGACATCCTTGCCCTCATCCGCCAAATCCATCATTGCTGCCGCAAAGGCCTCGCGTGTTCCCTTAAACTTTGCCATCTCACTCGCCTCCCAGCTCGCTCTTCGCAATCGCCCACTCTTCATCCGTCGGAACGCCCTTATGCCACGCGTTGTTGTCTGCCATATAGCTCACGCCGCAGCCTTTGATGCAGTCACAAACGATCGCGTGTGGCTTGCCGGCAACAGTCTTGGCTTTTGCCACAGCCGCTTTGATCGCATCCATATCATGTCCGTCGATCTCCTGCGTGTCCCAGCCGAATGCACGGAAGCGCTCCGCAACATTATTGAAGCCGACAGTGAAGTCCACCGTCTTGTAGCTCTGCCAGTTGTTCTTGTCGATGAATACGATGAGGTTATCGAGCTTCCGTCCGGTCGCGATATTCACTCCTTCCCAAATGACGCCCTCCTGCAGCTCACCGTCACCACAGATCACGTAAGTGTAAAAATCCTTCTTGTGCACCTTTGCTGCGATCGCCATCCCCGCTCCAATCGCAATGCCGTTCCCGAGGGAGCCGCTCGTCATGTCGATCCCGGGGACACCGCTGTGCATGGACGGATGTCCCTGGAAGACGCTGTCCAGTGCACGCAGACGATAGTCCTGCACCTTCGGCTTTACGAAGCCGCGCTCATTCAGTGCCGCGTAAAAGATAGGACATGCATGCCCCTTAGAGAGGATGAAGCGATCACGATCCGGATCGTCCGGCCGATCAGGATCTACGCGCATGATGTCAAAATAAAGCGCCGCCATGATATCGGCGATCGAGAGCGCCGGTCCTGGGTGCCCGTCCTTGCCCTCATAGATCATGCGAACAGCCTCGAACCGCAGCTTCTTTGCGATCTTTTTCAGTTCCGCAGATTCCATACGTTTTCCTCCTTCTGCTTGGGGAAGATGCGGCAGACTTTGTTTCCGATGCGGCCGCAGCCTCTTCCTCCATCCTAACTATGGTCAGACATCAGACGTCTGATTCTTATGCTCTATATATAACATATTATTATCTTAATGTAAAGGATATTTATCGTTTTTTGTGCAAAAACTGCGCAGATTCGCTATAGAACAACTTCGCCAACTTCTCTGATAAATCAAAAACTGTTGTACGCAAAATGATTTATTCGCCTTTTCATATCGCTTCTGCTATAATGGGGCGCGGAGAACAGGGAATGGACGCAGGAAGGATCTATCGATGCTTATGAAGGCAAACGGCACCGCCGTGCATTTACAACCGGATTTCAAACACCAATCCATGTCTGCTGCGGAGCTTGTCGTCACCGGCATCAAACAGCAGCTGATTGACCGCCGTCTGCGCGCGGGCGACCGACTGCCGCCCGAAACAGAACTGTGCGAGGTCTTTGGCGTCGGCCGCAGTTCCCTGCGCGAGGCAATCCGCACACTGCGCGCACAGGGTTTGCTCGAGCTGCAGCCCGGTGTCGGAACGTTCGTATCAGACGGCCGCGGCAAAGCGTTTCGCGATACTCTCTTCTACAATCTCTGTCTTGCAGATCCTGAGTTGGACGAGATTGAGGAGCTGCGCAAGATCCTTGAGGTTGATGTTATGGAGCTCATCATCCGCAACTACAAACGCAACGCCCCTGAGCGGGTGCTCCTGCATGAGAATTTCAACGAACTCACCGCACTTGCCTCAACGGACTGTGACAGCGAGACACTGCTTGCGAATGATATGGACTTCCATAAAATCATGGCAGATGCGTGTAAAAACCACGTCATCCGCTCCATCTATCGGAGTCTTATCGACTATCTCCAACGCTCGATGGCCGATTCCTACGCCGCGCAGAGTATTGAGCGCGTCCTCGAAAGCCATCGCAGTCTCCTATCCACAATCGACGATCGCGCCATCGACCGTGTTGAGGAGAGTGTAAGCTTCTCCCTCGCTCCTTGGCGTCCGCAGGCGTAGCCCACACATAGCAAAAGACCCCGATGGCTGTATTATACCATCGGGGTCTTTTGCTATGCGGGTTGTCGTTTTTTACTCAATATGCAGCGGCTCTTTGCGTGTCGGCGGGGGGAAGGCGCGATCGAGTGCAGCGCAGTCCTCTGCCGTAAGATCAAGCACATCCGCGCTCGCGTTGCTGACAGCGTGCTCCTTGCGTCCCGTACGCGGAATAGCAATGGTATTCCCGTCGCGAATCGCCCATGCGAGTGCGATCTGCGCAGGAGTCGCTCCGTGCCGTGCCGCAACCTCTCTGAGCACACTGCTCCCGAGGAGATCACAGCCGAGCCGCCCCGCCTGTGCGAGGGGGCAGTATGCCATGAGAGCAACATTGTGCTCCCGCATCCACGGCAGAAGACTGTAGTCAATGCCGCGTGAGCCCATGTGGTAGAGCACCTGATTCACGGCGCAGTTCGTACCGCCTGGGATGCGCCACAGTTCCTCCATATCCGCTGTGTCGAGGTTGGACACGCCCCACGCGCGGATCTTGCCCGACGCGCGTGCCTTCTCCATCGCCGCGACCATGTCCGCGAGAGGGTGACTGCCGCGCCAATGGTAGAGGTAGAGATCGAGATAGTCCGTCCCGAGATGGGAGAGACTTCGGTCGAGCGACTCCATGAGCCGTGTGCCGTACGCGTTCGACGGCATGACCTTCGACACGAGAAAGAGCTTGGTGCGGTCATAGGAACGAATTGCCTCACCTACGAGGCGCTCCGAGCGCCCGTCACCATAGTTCTCCGCCGTGTCGATGAGGGTCATGCCCGCCTCGATGCCTGCATGCAGGGCCTCGACCTCCCGCGCATGTGTTTCGGCGGAGTCCCCAAGGTACCATGTCCCCTGCCCGAGTGCGGGGACAGAGGCCCCGCTTGACAGCTTGACCATATGTTTCATATCATCACGCTCCTTACCCTATTGGAAGAATACATGACCTTTGGGCAAATACCATTATCTCGGTATTCTTTCATTTACAATTCTACACGAATACTTGGCATGATGAAACCCTTTGCACGATTTTCTTTTTCAAAAATGCGTAAGAAAAGGACTTTTGACAGCGGCTCAATAAATCTCTATAATCGTGCAGGGAGCATCCCATAATACAGGAAACAGGGAGCAGAATATGACACGCAAACAACCAAAGCACGGCGAGATCTGGCGGCATTTCAAGGGGAATCTCTACCGCATTGAGACGGTGGCGGAGCACACGGAGACGGGCGAACTGCTCGCCGTCTATCAGGCACTCTACGGAACGTACGGCATCTACGCGCGCCCGCTCGCGATGTTCCTGAGCGAGGTCGATCGCGCCAAGTACCCGGATGCAGCACAGAAATATCGCTTCGAAAGAGTACAGCCATAGGACGCTTTTCCCCTCTAAAAATAAACGCCGTAGTATATGACCATAAATAAAACATAACCGCCATTTATGTTTTCAATGTCAAAGTTTCATAGGCCTTTCGGGTAAATTTTAGCAGGAATCCCAAAGAAGAGAGAGAATTATAAGAATTCGTCGAAAGAAAGTTTCCGAGGTTTCTATGGAAACTATCGGCAGCGTCCGTCTGCGCATCGGAGGACGCCGTCCGGAGAACTGTATGAATAGGAGATGTATTCATGGATGCAGCAATGCTGACACTGGGAGTGCTCGCCGTCGCGGCGTTCCTCTTCGCGACTGAGATCATCCCACTCGCCGTTACGGCGATGGGCGCGGCGATCGCGCTCGGACTCTTGGGGGTGCTCACCCCCGCACAGGTTTTCTCGGGGTTATCCAACTCCACCGTCGTCCTCTTTGCCGGTATGTTCATCATCGGCGCAGCGATGTTCCAGACGGGACTCGCACAAAAAATCGGCATCGCAGTCGTCAAAAAATCGGGTAATGACGAACGTGCATTGATGGCGGCACTGATGCTCATAACGATTGTTCTCTCATCCGTGTCCTCGAACACGGCGACGGTCGCCTGCCTCATGCCCGTCGTCATTCAGATCTGCGCCGCTGCAAAACTGCCTGTCTCACCGCAGCTCATGGCACTTGCGGTCGCGGCGAATGTCGGCGGTACGATCACGATGATCGGCACGCCGCCGAACATCCTCATGAGCGCAACCCTCGGTGCGAGCGGTCTCACGCCGTTCGGCTTCTTCGAGTTCGCATGGATCGGTGTCCCGCTCTCCATCGTCGGTATGATCTATATGCTGACCATTGGCCGCAAGCTCTGCCCGCGCCGCCTCGTAGACAGCGATGCGTTCGCCAAGGAGGAAGAGGAAGCAAAGGATCCGCGTAAAATGGTGATCTGCGCTGCAATCCTCATCGGTGTTGTCATCGCAATGGTGCTTGAGAAGCAGATCAACGTCCCCATGCAGACCTCCGCCATCATCGGCGGTCTTCTCTGCGTCCTCACGGGCTGCCTCACGGAGAAGCAGGCATATCAGGGCGTGGACTGGACAACCATCTTCCTCTTCGCGGGAATGCTCCCGCTTGCCAGTGCCATGGACCACAGCGGTGCGGGCAAGCTCATCGCTGACTTCGTCGTCGGGCTCATCGGAGACAATCCTGCCCCTATGGTTATCGTCGCGGCGATGTTTATCCTCTCCTGCGGTCTCACGCAGTTCATGTCGAACACGGCGGCGGCGGCACTCCTCGCGCCGATCGCGATCTCCATCGCCCAGACCATCGGCGCCTCTCCGTATCCTGTCGTTATGGCCATCGGCATCGCGGCATCCTGCGCGTTCACAACGCCCGTCGCAACCCCGCCGAACACACTCGTCCTCGGGCCCGGTCAGTTCCGCTTCATGGACTATGTCAAGGTCGGCGTTCCGCTCGTTATCATCTCGCTGATCGTCTGCCTTGTCGTCATCCCGCTCGTATGGCCGTTCTAAAGAATTGCTGATAGATTGACCTACTATATATAAACGGCAGCAGGAGCATTGCTCCACATTGTGCACGACCGTGAACTATGCGAACTGAAAATTGGCGCTGTTCATCAATGACAGGTGTATCCATCCGATATGCCTGTCATTTCATTGTGCATCTATGAGGAGAGAACCACCATGAAAAAAGAAGATCTGCTCAATCATCTGAAAGCATTCGACCCCGAAATCTACACCTTCCTGCAGGATGAGAGCCATCGCCGCCGCTACGCACTCTCACTGATCCCCACGGAGAGTGCCATGTCCCCCCTTGCTGCATTCATCGAAGGGAGTGCGCTCGCCAACAGCACACTTGAGATGTATGGCGCAACGCATACCTCCTCCATCGAGGAGCTGGTGCGCACGCGTGCACAGGAGCTGTTCGGCAGCGAACATGCCGTTGTGCGTCTCGGAGGCATTGCCGCCGCCTCACGCGTGGCACTGCTCGGTCTGCTGCAGCCGGGGGATACCGTTCTCTCGTTCAACCTGCGCAAGCAAGAGCACTGTGCGGGGCTGAATTTCCACTTTGAAAACTACGGCATCGATCCAGGTCTTCAACGGGTGGACTGGGATGAGGTTGCACAGATCGCAGAGCGTATCAAGCCGCGTCTCATCGTCTTCTCCCCCGTCAGCTATCCGTGCATTCCGAACTATGAGCACCTCACGGCGATTGCGCGTTCCGTGGGGGCCTATCTCTGGGTGGACATCGGTCAGTGTGTCGGGCTTGTCGCGGCGGGTCTCATTCCCTCGCCTGTTGCGTGTGCCGATGTGGTGAGTTTCCCGACGAACGACTCCCTCCGCGGTCCGGAGGGCGCAATCCTGCTTTGCAAAAAGGAACTCGCACCGCAGCTGGATACCGCCGTCGCGAACACGGGACACACGGCACTGCATACGAGCCGTCTCGCAGCGCTCGCCTTTGCCCTGCACGCCGCCGCACAGCCGAAGTTCCGCGCCTACGGGGAGCAGGTACTCACGAACAGCAAGTCACTCGCCGCCGCACTCGAAAAAAGAGGAACGGCGCTGCTCTGCGGCGGTACCGAGACGCATCTCGTACTGGCGGCCCCCGCACCTGGGGTCGATCTCATGGATGCCGTGCATACACTCGCGCAGATCGGGCTCTATGTAAAGCCCGATCGGATTCCGACCATGCGTGCGGAGTTCATGCTCTCGGCACTGCGCCTTTCGACACTGAACCCGACGACGCGCGGGCTCACGGCGGGAGACATGGAGATCGTCGCCGATGCCCTCGCAGGCGTACTCTCAGGTCCGCTCAGTGAGATGCAGCAGGATGCACTTCGTATGAGCATCGGCAAGCTCATCATGGACAAGCCGCTCTTCTCCGACAAATGGATGAACCTCGATGCGATGGCGCACGCTGACTGCCCCGTCTCGGGCGAGGGTATCACGGTCCATACGCACGCAGCAAGCGAGCGTCGGAACATCCTCAAGAATCTGTTCCAATAAAAATATCACCCATCCATCGGTGCGGACGAAGGCATCCGCACGCTCTACCGCTCCTGCATGAATGCTTGCGGCATATGCGGGAGTTTTTATTGCCCATAAAAATATTCAGAAACGTCAACAAATGCATGCCCAAAGCGGCAAATTTGTGTTATACTAGATGAACAAGAATGAGACCTATGCGGGGCTGATCCCCCCAAATCCTACGAAGAGGAGAATTGCCCATGAAACGTGAAGAAGTCGTCAGCCACCTGAAGACATTTGACCCCGAGATCTACAACCTGCTCGAGGAGGAGCGCGAACGTCAGCGGTACACCCTTTCCCTCATGCCGAACATGAATGCCATGTCCCCGTTCGCGAAGTACCTTGAGGGCAGCATCCTGACGAACAGCATCTTTGACCGGAGGGACGATACCCCGACGGGCGGGCTGCACCTTGCCGGAATCGTCCGCCAGCGCGCCATGGATCTCTTTCGCTGCGACCATGCCATCGTCCGCCTCGGCAACATCGTCGCCGCCTCGCGCGTCGTCTTTCAGGCACTCCTGGAGCCGGGCGACACCGTCCTTTCCTTTAACCTCAGGAAAAAGGATCACGTCGCAGGTCTCTCGTACAAATTCGAGAACTACGGCATCGAGCCGGGCACGCAGGAGATCGACTGGGGCGCAGTACGGGCGCAGGCGGAGCGCGTAAAGCCGCGTCTCATCATCTTCTCCCCCGTCAGCTATCCGCGCACCATCGACTACCAGATCCTCTTTGAGATCGCGCAGAGCGTTGATGCCTACTTCTGGGTCGACATCAGCCAGAGCGTCGGGCTCGTCGCGTCAAAGCTCGTCCCCTCGCCCGTGCCGCTCGCCGATGTCGTCACCTTCTCCACGCGCGACTCACTGCGCGGCCCTGACGGTGCCGTCCTCCTCACGAAGCAGGAGCTTGCTGCACGCATGGATACCGCTGTCATCAACACGGGGCACGAGGCGCTGCACATGAACCACCTCGCCGCGCTCGGCGTCGTCCTGCGCGAGGCAGGCAGTGAGAGCTACCGCACCTACGCCGAGCAGGTCGTGCGGAACGCACAGGTACTCGCACGCACGCTCGCCGACCACGGGGCATCCGTCCTCTGCGGTGGCACGGATACGCACCTCGTCCTCGCCTCCACCGCCGCCGGCATCGACATGCGCGAGGCAGTCAAGACGATCGGACGCATGGGCATCCGCGTCAAGCCCGACAGCGTGCCCACGATGAACTCGGGGCTCTTCCTGCATGCCCTGCGCCTGTCGACCTCGAGCCCAACCACGCGCGGCATGGCAGAGCAGGACATTGCCTACATCGGCTCGCTGCTCGCCAAGCCGCTCACCACCATTCTCACGCCCGAGGAGATCGAAAAGACCCGTCAGGAGATCATCGCCCTCGTCAAGGATGCCCCCATCTTCGATGATGAGTGGATGTGCGACTCCGAGGAGTGAGCACTCGGATTTCGACATTTGCATATTTGCATACAGCATAGAACAGCGCCCCTCCGAGAGATTCGGAGGGGCGCGGCTGCATT
>ERZ773035.981-NODE-981-length-21645-cov-5.955303_pt1 | contig 21645 bp, 20 predicted proteins | sample MGYA00511487_ERZ773035 | MGnify/ENA primary metagenome ERZ773035 (study PRJEB29015, sample SAMEA2737985) | human oral metagenome | biome: human oral; feature: human-associated habitat; material: dental | place: China | collected 2024 ...
GAAGTTAGCGGGAGCGTGTCCAAGGCAAGATATGTTTGTAACGGTTTATGTGATAGACAAACCATTATCCTAAGAGCTGAAGACACAAAAACTTTAAATATTATGGCTTGAAGTTGCTTATATAATTGTGCTAGAATGTAAGCTTAAGCAAGTTAAGAGGAGGTTAGGTTATGGCACTTTTAATTCCGGAAAATTATGATCCGGTTCTTGATATAAGGCAGACACAGGAAGCGATCAAGTACATCAGAGACACATTTCAAAAAGAGTTCGGTAAGGAAATGAATCTGGAGAGGGTATCTGCACCCTTGTTTGTACCAAAATCAAGCGGCTTAAATGATAATTTAAGCGGTGTGGAAAGACCGGTAAGTTTCGATATAAAGTCAATAAAGTCTGAGGATGTTGAAGTAGTACAGTCTCTTGCAAAGTGGAAAAGGCTTGCTCTTTGGGAGTACGGATTTAAGCCGGGTGAGGGACTTTATACCAATATGAATGCTATAAGAAGAGATGAGGACCTTGATAATCTTCATTCCTGCTATGTTGACCAGTGGGACTGGGAAAAGGTTATAGAAAAGTCTGAAAGAAACAACCAAATGCTTGAAGATACTGTAAGGACCATATTCAAGGTTATAAAGCATATGGAACATCAGGTTTGGTATAAGTATCCGGATGCCGTAAAACATTTACCTGATGATATCTACTTTATAGATTCCGAGGAGCTTTTAAGGCTGTATCCGGATAAAAGTCCTAAGGAAAGAGAAAACTTAATAACCAAGGAAAAAGGCTGTGTATTTATCAAAAGAATAGGTCAAAAATTAAGCAATGGAGAGCCGCATGATGGAAGAGCTCCGGATTATGATGACTGGGAGCTTAACGGAGATATACTGTTTTGGTTTGACTGGCTTGACTGTGCCTTGGAAATATCAAGCATGGGAATAAGAGTGGATGAAGAGTCTTTGGCAAAACAGCTTAAACTCTCAAACTGTGAAGACAGAGCATCACTTCCTTACCACAGTATGTTATTAAAAGGAGAACTTCCTTATACCATAGGAGGAGGCATAGGACAGTCAAGACTTTGTATGCTTTTACTTAACAGAGCCCATGTAGGAGAAGTGCAGTCAAGTATCTGGCCTAAAGAAATGATAGAGACCTGTGCAAAGTCAAAGATCAGATTGTTATAAAAATGGATACTAAGGTAATAAATATAAATCGCAAAGATATAGATAAGGAAGCATTAAAGGAAGCCGCAAAAATCATAAGAGGCGGCGGGCTTGTGGCTTTTCCTACCGAAACGGTATACGGTCTCGGGGCGGACGCATTTAATAAGGATGCCGCAAAAAAAATCTATGGAGCAAAAAAAAGACCCTCAGACAATCCTTTGATAGTTCATATAGCTGATTTTTGCGAACTTGATAAAATCGTCGGTGAAGTTTCCGAGGATGCCAGGAGGCTTATGGACAGATTTTGGCCCGGTCCCATGACTTTGATTTTTAAGAAAAAAGAAGGCATACCTTCACAAACAACAGCAGGGCTTGATACGGTGGCTGTGCGTATGCCTGAAGATGAGCTTGCAAGAGAGTTTATACGGCTTTGCAAAACTCCTATAGCCGCTCCGAGTGCCAATCTTTCCGGCAGCCCCAGCCCTACCAGTGCGGAGCATGTATATAAAGATATGAAGGGGCGTATAGACATGCTTATAGCCTCCGATGATTCCAAAGTGGGTTTGGAGTCAACTATAGTTGATGTCAGTGTAAGCATACCGCTAGTATTAAGACCGGGGGCAATTACACTGAATATGCTTAGAGAGGTAAATGAGAATATAAGCATTGACCCTGCTATATTAAAAAAACCGGAGAAGGACTTGCTTCCAAAAGCTCCGGGGATGAAGTACAGGCACTATGCACCGAAGGCTAAACTTGTTATAGTGGAAGGAGACTTTGATAAGTTCAAATCCTTTGTGGAAAAAGAAAAAGACTTGGCAACAGGTAAAAAGATAGGGCTTATTTTAACTGAGGAAAACAAAGGAAAGATAGAGGCTGATGAGGTTGAGTATGTAGGCTCCAGACTTTCCTATGAAGATATAGCCCATAATTTATTTGCAGTACTTAGAAGATTTGATGAGAAAAATATTGATATTATATATAGTGAAAGCTTTGACGAGTCGGAGCTTGGCATGGCTATTATGAACAGACTCGTAAAAGCGGCAGGATATAATATAATAAAGTTGTAGGTAAACGGACTTAACGGGTTCGATTCCCGTCAGTAGTCATTAGGATTATATATAGGAAGGTTCCAGGAGGGTGTTATGAAGGTTAGCATGAAATCAAAACCGGCTTCTTTTTATTTTGAAATATCTGACAAGCAGGTAGGAATTAATATTTTAATTGTCTGTGTAAGTGTATTAGTGGCAAAAGTTGTAGAAAGGTATTTAAAAAGTAGAGGTATTTAGTGCGGAATTTCTTAAATAATCAACTGTAAGCTATTTACTTCGCAGGTACTTAGTAGAATCTTTATGATTGATTTATTATAACAAATGTTGCACATTAATAAGTGGATAGCTTTGTTTTCCGGAAAAATTTGTTATAAAGGCTTAATTTATCTTGTATCTGTAATATTATATAAAGAATTTAGTTGATTATTTTATAAATAATATACGATGTATCAGTGTAGTGTATTATTAATATTTAATTAATATCAGCAATAGCAGAGTAGCTCTTAATTATCTTTGACTATATGTGTTACAATCTATTGACCAAGTAGTAATAAAGCTAAATATCAACAATACACTACACTGGTGTAAAATATTTTTACTGCTATTTGCATCGAATGTAAGTTCGGCAGAATGGAGATTAATATGTCTGAAAAAAGGATGGACTATATAACTTGGGACGAGTACTTTATGGGAGTGGCTAAACTTTCGGCATTAAGATCAAAAGACCCCAATACCCAAGTAGGTGCCTGTATAGTCAGTGAGGATAATAAAATTTTATCTATGGGATATAACGGTTTTCCTACAGGTTGCAATGATGATGAATTTCCCTGGTCTAAAGAGCTTGAGACAACAGATCCTTATAATGCAAAATATCTTTACAGTACACATGGAGAGCTTAATGCAATACTTAACTATAGAGGTCCAAGCCTTGAAGGCTCTAAACTCTATGTAACCTTATTTCCTTGTAATGAATGTGCAAAGGCTATCATACAATCCGGTATAAAAACCGTTATATATGAGGATGATAAATATAAGGAGAGTGCTGTAGTAAGAGCCAGTAAGCGTATGCTTAATGCTGCGAAGGTAAGGTATTATGAGTATCAGCCGGGAAACAGAGTGTTAAAAATAAATGTATAAATTATGAGGGAAAGTAAAAAAGCAAAAGAAGCAAGAATAGCACGAATAATAGAAAAACTGCATGAGGAATATGGAAGCGAGCCGAGGATTTTTTTAAATTTTGAAAAGCCTTGGCAGCTTTTAGTGGCAGTGATATTAAGTGCTCAATGTACAGATGAAAGAGTTAATATAGTAACTAAGGATTTATTTAGAAAGTATACTACGGTGGAAAGTCTTGCAAAAGCGGATTTAAGGGAACTTGAAAGGGATATTAATTCCATAGGTCTTTACAAGGCAAAATCAAAGAATTTAATAGCCTGTGCAAAGGCTTTAATTGAAAACTTCGACTCAAAAGTGCCTTCGGACATTGATGAACTTACATCCCTTGCCGGAGTAGGCAGAAAAACTGCCAATGTTATACGGGGAAATATTTATAATATTCCAAGTATAGTAGTTGATACTCATGTAAAAAGAGTAAGTAAAAGGCTTGGTCTGGTAAAAAGTGATGAGCCTGAAAAGGTCGAGTACGAGCTTATGAAGATATTGCCAAAAGAGGAATGGATACTTTGGAATATTAATATTATAAGTTTGGGCAGAGCCATATGTAAGGCGAGAAATCCACTGTGTAAAAGCTGTTTTCTGAGTTCCGACTGCCCGAGTGCAAAAAAGCTTGAACAGGGTGCTTAAAATGGGCGGTTTATGTAACTCATATATAGCACTGGATGTTGAAACGACCGGACTTAGGGTAAAAGAAGACCGAATTATAGAAATAGCTGCCGTCAAGGTAATAGAAGGCAGGGAAGTAGCTTGTTTTAATACCTTAATTAATCCGCATATGAGACTTAGCGAGTATACAAGGGATATTACCGGTATAGAAGAAGAGCAGCTTTTAGATAAGCCCGGCATAGAAGATGTTATGCCGGAGTTTTTTGAATTTATAGAAGAGCTTCCGCTGCTTGGGCATAGGATTTTATTTGACTACAGTTTTATAAAAAAGGCGGCGGTTAATCTCGGTATTGAATTTAACAAAGAGGGAATAGACACCTTGGAGCTTTCAAGACTTTGCCTTCCCAAAGAGCAGAGTAAGGTGTTAAAAGAAGCTTGCAAGTTTATGAATATTGATATGAAAGATTGGCATAGGGCTTTGCCGGATGCAAGGGCAAGTCATAGCCTATATCAGGCACTTAAGCTTAGGTTTGCCGATTGTTTGGCAGATAAAAAAATAAAAAAAGAATTAAAATTTAAGATTAAAAGGGAGCAAAAGGCAAGCAGGACACAAAAAGAACACTTGCAGAATATTTTAAATTGTCATAAAATAACTCTGGAAATAGACATAGACACACTCAGTAAGAATCAAATTTCGAGAATAATAGATAAAATAAGATTTAATAAGGTATATATAGATCGTGAAAGGAAGTAGTTAAGCTCATGAATAATAATAAAAAAAGAAGATTAATAGTGACAATAATAGCAATTGTATTGGTTGCGGCAATGATATTGCCTATGGTATTTGCGGGATTTCACGGAAGTTTGTGGTAGAGGTTAGGCTATGAAAAAAAGATATATGGAATTTGTGACAAAGATTGGTTTAAGTGTAGCTGTATTTGTTGCTGCATTTACATTTAATACATATGCATCGGTAATTCCTGACGGTGTGTCAATATCAGGCATAGATTTATCAGGAAAGACAGGCGAAGAGGCTGACAAGCTTATAGAAGAAAGAATCAACTCTATAAAAGCAAGACCGGTAGATATTGAGATATCTTCAAAGGATATAAAAGCAACAGTGGGTGAGATCGGCTTTACTTGTGAAAACGAGGCACAGGCGGTGGAACTTATAAGAAATCTCTCAACCGGCAATGTTGCAAAAAGATATAAGGCTAAGTCGGACTATGATAATTCAGGAAATAAATTAACTGATTTAAATTACAAGATAGATGAAAAAAAGTTTGATGAGTTTATAGATGATAAGACAAAGGGTTTTTTGGAAAAACCTGTGGATGCAACTATAAAAAGAGAAAATGGAGTTTTTAAGATTACCGAAGAAGTAGATGCAATCAATATAGATAAGGATGCTACAAGACAAACTATAGAGGCTGAGCTTGCAAATGACAGTGCCGCAATAAATGTTAAGGCAACGGCAAGTATGCAAAAAGCAAAAATTACCAAGGCTGATCTTGAAACTATAAAGGATGTGCTTGGAACTTATACAACTGATTTTTCAAGCTCTTCTGAAGCCAGAGCTAACAATATAAGGGTGGGTTCAGCCAAATTAGGCAATCATCTTTTAATGCCGGGTGAGGAGCTTTCAGGCTACGAGCAGATGCATCCTTTTACAGCAGCTAACGGATATCAGATAGCACATGCCTATGAGAACGGAAGGGTGGTAGACAGTGTAGGCGGAGGAAGTTGCCAAATAGCGACGACGCTTTATAATGCGGCACTCAGAGCGGAAATAGCCATACCGCAAAGACAAAACCATTCTATGACGGTATCCTATGTGCCGGCAAGCTGTGATGCAGCTATAGCAGGTACATATAAGGATATAAAGATAAAAAATAATCTTGATACACCTATATATGTAGAAGCATATACAAGTGGAAGAAAGCTTACATTTACTATATGGGGACAGGATAAAAGAAGTAAAAATCGTACAATAGAGTTTGTACCGGAAATACTTTCATCCACACCGGCAGGTATAACTTATAAAGATGACCCTACTTTACCGGCAGGAAAAGAGGTAAAAGAGTCAACCGGACATGACGGAAGAACTTCAAAGCTTTGGAAGGTTGTAAAAGAAAATGGAGTTGAAGTTGAAAGAACTCTGCTTTCAACTGACAGATATGCGGTATCTAACCATATATATAGAAGGGGTACAGCACAGGCTGTTCCAAGTTCGGAAGCAAGTTCAGAAAGTCAGGACGGCAGCCAAAGCACAGAGTCCAAGTCAGCATCCGATTCGGAAACAAAGAGCGAGAGCAGTGCAGCAAAAACAACGGAAACTGCCGCATCGACTGCTCCAGATAAAAAAGATGAGACTACAGGAGCTTCATTAATAGGACCAGGTGTAGAGTAGGATGCCTAGAAAAAGACTTAAAAGTATACTTATGTACGGATATGCAGCTTCATATGCAACAGCTGTTATACTTGACAGCAAATGGGAAGAGCTTAGCGGAAGGTATGATTACAGGTATCTTTTGGAACAAAAAAGAATACATCAAATGCAGCTTGATATAGAAAAACCTGATATAAGCCGTGAAGATGAATTTATATATGAAATAGGAAAGGGCGGGGTGCTTACCTCGCTCTATGACTTGTCTAAAGAATTAAAATGCGGTCTCGGCATTAATATGAGAGAGATACCTATAATTCAAAGTACTGTGGAAATAGCGGAGTATTTCAGGCTTAATCCTTACAATATGCTTTCAAAGGCATATTTAATAGTAACGGATAATGCTGAAAGGACAAAGGAAGAACTGCTTGATAAGGGTTACAGCACTGTGTTAATAGGTGCTTTGTATGCAGATGTGTTTAAAGTGGTTAATGACAAGTATGAGGAAGATGGAGAGGTCTCATATATTAACAGACCTGCCAAAGATGAAATATATAAAATTATGTTGCAGTTCAAGTAGCTTATTCATCTTAATCAGAAAACTGAAAATGTTTAAATTTTATCTATAAATCAGACGGAAATGAATTTTGTCAACAGCCTAATATTATATATATCTAAATTAACTGAACTGTAACAAAATGATAACTGTTTGGAATATATACAAATATTTTGATTGAAAATTTTGGAGTAAGAAATGAATATAGTATTACTTGAACCTGAGATGCCTTCAAATACAGGAAATATAGGAAGAACCTGTGTAGCTACCGATACGACTCTGCACCTGATAGAGCCGCTTGGCTTTACTTTGAATGAAAAGAAGATAAAAAGAGCCGGTCTTGATTATTGGGACAAACTTAAACTATATAGATACTCCGACTTTGAAGACTTTCTTGAAAAAAATCCCAAGGCAAAGATCAGGCTTTATATGGCTACTACCAAGGCGGAAAAAACATATGCAGAAGTCAGCTACGAGGAAGATGACTACATAATGTTCGGTAAAGAAAGTGCCGGAATACCGGAAGAAATCTTGATAAGGGATAAAGAAAGCTGCATACGAATACCCATGTGGGGAGACATACGCAGCCTTAATTTATCAAATTCCGTTTCAGTTATCCTGTATGAAGCCTACAGACAACTGGGCTTTACCGGATTGAATACAAAGGGTGAACTACACAGACTTAGTTGGTCTCTGTCTGAATCCAGGCACCGCTAGCATCTACTTTGTAACCGTCAGGTGTTGTGGTATTGGTAAGCATGAGTCCGCTGCTCTTATCAAAATAAAACCACTTGTTATCAAGGTTTTGCCAACCCGTAAGCATATCACCTTTTTCTCCAAGCAGGTAGAAACCTTCTTTTAACTCCAACCAGGAGGTAAGCATATATCCGTTAGCATCAAAGTAGTACCATTTATTATCTATAAATTTCCAGGAGGCTCTGATAATATCAGAGTTTTTTTCTCTGTACTGCCACTGATCACCTGATTTAGTCCAACCTACAACAGGTGTTAAGCTTTGCTTTCCGGCAGAAGATGATGAGCTGCTTTGATTCATATTATTATTTTTTTTAAATGTAGCAATCATATCGGAACTTACATAAAGAGAAGATGATTTTAAGGTATTGTCGGTCTTGCTGCCCTTACTGGGATATACGGTAAAAGTATAGTTACCTACCCCGTGGTTGGCTATTTTCCTTGAAAAATCATAACTTGTAGACTGTACGGTAATCAAAGAGTCTATTTTTTTACTTCCCTTATAAAGCTGTACCTTATATGAGGTTTTATCCGGACTTTCATCCCAAGTAGCTACAGCAATATTGGCACCTGCATCCCAATCGGCACTGCTGATAGTGTAGTCTTTATCGGAAGAGCTTGCATACACTGTGTTATGAATAAGCGAAAGACCGGCAAGCATTGAAAAACATATAAGCATTTTTTTGAAATATTTCATAAAAACCTCCAAATTCAATCTGTAACATCATGCAGCAAATTTGTTCAAACATTTATTTTGACAAGTATTGTCCTATGTGACTTGATTGAAGTCACCTTATTTTAATGTATTATTAATTAGATAATTTATATTTTGTATAATACTCATAAGAGTATAACATTTATCATTGCCTAAAAAAAGTACATTAAAGTATATGTAAAACTTTGTTTATAAAATGAAAAGTATAGAGTAAAATTGTAACAAAAACGTAATATAATACAGATTGAAGTTATTGTGCTAAAGGTATTGAAAATATAAATTCGGTACCTACATCTTTTGTGCTTATGACATCTATGTATTCACCATGTGCCTGCACTATATCTTTTACGATGGAAAGTCCGAGTCCTGTGCCTTTTTTATCCTTGCCCCTTGAATAATCTGATTTGTAAAATCTGTCAAAAACTTTGGAAACATCTTTTTTATCTATACCTATACCACTGTCCTTGACTGATACAAACAGCTTCCCTTTCTTATCAGTAGTTGAAATAGTTATAGAGCTGTTGTTGTTGGAGAATTTTATGGCATTGTCTATTAAGTTATATAAAACTTGCTGTATCTTGGTCATATCGGCATAAACATTTTGGCTTTCTTCGGTAAATATGAGATTTATAAGCACATTTTTAGCATTGCACTGCAGCTCAAAACTTTTAGCGGTATCTTTTATAACCCGGTGTATGTCAAAATTCGTTCTGAAAAGCCTTCCTTTGGTATCCAAATCATTAAGAGTCAATATGTTATCCGTAAGTTTGCTAAGTCTTTCACTTTCGTCTATAACCCTTTGAATATACTTCTCCTGCATGTCGGGCGTGATGGTACCGTCAAGTATTGCACTCAGATAGCCCTTTATAGAGGTTAGGGGTGAGCGAAAGTCATGAGAGATATTGGTAATAAAATTCCTTTGATACTCTTCGGTCTGGCTAAGTTCCTCTGCCATAAAATTAAGAGTACCTGCAAGATAGCCCATTTCATCGTTGGTAGTAACATTTGCCTTAAATGAAAGATCGCCCTGAGCATACCTTTTTGCAGCAGTAGTGATCTCTCTTAGCGGTGTATATACTATTTTATGAAATACTATAAGTATAAGTGTCGATAATAAGAACACAATAAAAAATGTTATATACACTATATTAAGTATTTTATTTTGACTTTCAACCACCTTAGTCATAGGAAGGTGTATCACTATATAACCGTATGTTTTATAGTTTCCGGTTATGGGGGCGGATACACTTAAGACATCAAAGGGGAAGGAACCGAAGTAGCTACCGGTCATATAGGACTTATTACCGGTAGCTAAGGGATTAAAACCTTCTATAGTAGAGTCGGTTTTAGCGTTTGCAGAGTCGACTATGACTTTGCCGTCCTTACTCATGATCCATATATAGGAGTCAAGAAAGGTAGCTACCGCCTTAAGCTGAGGATAGGCTTGATTGAGGTCAAGATCACTACCCTCGTATACATTGGAATAAGTTGAAGCGATTAAGTTTGCCTCATCATATAGTATTCCGCTTCTTGAGCTTATAAGGTAATTATGGGTCAGTTTGGAAGAAAGGGTGGCAATCGCTATAAACCCGGCAATACCGAAGGCAAGGTAAGCCAGTATGAATTTGACGTATAAAGATGAACTCATAGTTGTACGCTCTTTCTAAGTTCAAACTTATAACCGATACCCCATACTGTTGATATAGACCAGGAAGTATGATCTTTTATCTTCTCACGAAGCCTCTTTATATGCACATCCACGGTTCTGGTATCTCCTATGTACTCATATCCCCAGATATGATCAAGTAACTGCTCCCTTGTAAATACCTGATTGGGACTGGAAGCCAAGAAGTATAAAAGTTCAAGCTCCTTTGGCGGCATATCAACAGTATTGCCTTTATAAACTACGGAATAATTGCTTAAATTAATGGAAAGATCAGGGTATTCAACTATATTTTGTCCCTTTTCATCCGGTTGCTGTTTGGACTTTTGATATCTTCTCATAACCGCTTTAGCTCTGGCTACAAGCTCCTTAGAGTCAAAAGGCTTTACCATATAGTCATCCGCACCCAGTTCAAGACCCAAAACCTTGTCAAATACCTCTCCCTTTGCCGAAAGCATTATAATAGGTACCTGTGAGCTTTGCCTTATGTATTTGCAAACCTCATAGCCGTCTATACCGGGAAGCATAAGATCGAGAAGTACAAGTTGAGGATCGAAGTCTGCAAAAACTTTTATAGCCTCTTCTCCGTCATAAACTATCTTAGTATCGTAACATTCTTTTAACAAATATAGGGAAATAAGTTCCGCTATATTCTCATCATCATCTACAATTAATATTCTTTGTTTTTCTGCCATATATTACTCCAAATCTAAAATCTTACTATTGTAACAGCATTGCCGCCGTCATCAAACTCTGCCAATTTAAAGGATTTGACAAAGCTCTGTCTTCTCAAATAGGCATGTATACCTTTTTGCAAGGCGCCGCTGCCTCTGCCGTGAATAATTCTTACATATTCAAGATGTGCAAGCAGGGCATCATCAAGATATTTATCAAGCACTGAGCAGGCATCATCAACATTCATACCTATCAGGTTTACTTCAGGTGAGATGCTAAGCGACTTCATACCTTGAGAACTTCTTGCAGTATGTCTTTTTGTAGAGCTATCCTGCTTTTCTTCAAGAAGCTCCAAATCGTTTAGATTTACCTTAGAGCTTATGATACCGGTTTGTACGCTGAGTATTCCCTTATCATTGGGAAGGGACGAAACCGTGCCCTTTAGGTTAAGGCTGTGAATAAACACACTGTCACCGATTTTTACACTGTCCACTTTTTTCTTGGGACTGCTTTTTGTAATATTTTTCTTATTTTTACTCTCATTTTCTTTAATGGAGCTTCTTAACCTGTCTCTTTCTTTTTCAAGAGGTGCTCCCAGTCCGGAGGCTATTTTATTAATATTTCTAATAGTGCTGTCGGCAGTTTCCTTAGCCTCTTCAAGTATACTTTGAGCTTCCTGCCTTGCCTGTTCAAGTAACTTTTCTTTTTGTGAATTTATTTTTTCAAGACTTTTATCATAACTTAATTTTAGAGAGCTTATTTCTCTTTCTTTTTTTTCTATTTCCAGACGACTTTTTTCAAGAGCTATTCTGTCGGTCTCAAGCTTGGTAATAAGGTCTTCAAATGATATGGCATCGGAAGATATATGTTTTCTCGCCTCCTCTATAATATCCATAGGAAGTCCAAGCTTTTGAGAAATAGCAAAGGCATTGGATTTGCCGGGTACACCTATAAGTATGCGATAAGTAGGTCTTAGTGTTTCCACATCAAACTCACAACTTGCATTTTCCACATTCTTTGTGTTAAGTGCATAGACCTTAAGTTCACTGTAATGTGTACTTGCCATAATACTGCTGCCGCGCCTTTTAAGTTCATCAAGTACAGCTATAGCAAGGGCTGCACCCTCAGTCGGATCGGTACCCGCACCAAGCTCGTCAAATAGGCACAGGGATTTATTATCAGCCGACTTAAGTATGTATATAATGTTTTTCATGTGAGCCGAAAATGTTGAAAGATTTTGCTCTATACTTTGCTCATCTCCTATATCGGCAAATACTTTTTTATATACGGATAATTTACTCCCTTCAAATGCAGGTATGTGAAGACCTGACTGACCCATAAGAGTGAGCAGACCTACGGTCTTCATAAGTACCGTTTTACCTCCGGTGTTGGGACCGGTAATAATCAAAAGCTTATAATCAGAACCAAGCCCTATATTGACCGGCACAACCTGCTCCGAATCAAGCAGTGGATGCCTTGCCTCTTTTAAGTCTATAATTGAATCTTCGTTAAATAAAGGCTTGCTTGCCTTCATGTGATTGGCAAGTCTTGCCTTGGCATAGATAAAATCAAGCTTTGCCAGAAGTTTGTTATTTTCACTAAGCTCAGCGGTATAAGCTGCAGCACTTTGGCTTAAATCAAAAAGAATTTTTTCTATCTCCAAAGCCTCCGCTATTTCAATCTCCTTTATCTCATTGTTCATTTTTACAATGGCAATAGGCTCTATAAATACCGTAGAGCCGGTGGATGATTGATCATGTATAATACCCTGAACTCTGTTTTTATACTCACTCTTTATAGGAAGACAATAACTGCCGTTACGTTGCGTAATTATTGCTTCCATCATATATTCCCTATGGGCCTGAAGTATATTGTTAAGCTCGGTATGCAGCCTTGACTGAGTAGTTTTAAGCTGCCTTCTAAGCTTACTTAGGGTGGAAGAAGCCGCATCAGCAACTATATCTTCAGAAACTATGCATCTGTCAAGCTCTTTTTTTAAGTCCTTGATCAGTGAAAGTTCCTCAAAATACTCACTTAAACTGTCATCATAAATTTCATTATCGGCTTTTTCTTTGTAAGAATAAGCTTTTTCAACATGCTCAAGAAGTATTTTGATTTTGAAAAGCTCGTTAAGGCTTAATGAGGAGTCTATGGCAAGGCTTTTTAATGATTCACCTATGTCGCTTAGTGCAGGGAAGGTAAGGTTGCCGAAAAGCCTTAATCGGTTTACTGCCGCAGCGGTCTCTTCCTGATTTTTTACTATTGTTTGAAAGTCTGTATCGGGTCTTAGCTTGGAACAAAGCTTAACTCCCGGCTCACAGCTTGCATATGTTGTTAATTTTTCTACAATTTTATTAAATTCCAATATTTGTAATACTTTACCGTTCATAATTAATCCTTTTCATAAATAAACATATATATAGTAACACATAAAAAAGGGTTTCGCTACAAGTCAAATGTAATCTATATAGAAAATTATGTAGATATTAATTGCGTAAGTTTTCAAATGCAAGTATAATTAGTATTAGTGAGTCTTATCAAGAAAATGTATGATATAGGTATATTTTGGCAACTATTGTGGCAATACTTTAGCAATTTTATAAAAACGGAGAAATTGTCTATGGATGAGGATAAGGACAAATTTATCACTGAAAAAATAATAAAAAAGGATAAGAGCAGATACATAAATCTGATGAAGTTGCTTTTATCGGCAGTGGTATTCGGTGTGGTGGCAATGGCTACTGCCTTATTTACAAGACCCGGGCTTGAAAAGTTTATAGTAAAGAGTACTAAAGAAAAGGAAACTATAAGCATAGAAAAAGATACAACAGTTTTTCAAAACAGCACTGAAGTAATTGGAACTGAGGATACGGAGGCTTTTAAGAACATAGCGGAATCAATTATAGATGAACATAGCTATGATGAGGAAGATGTAAAAGCCATGTACAAGGTCTTGGCTAATTTAGCAAATGATTTGGACAGCTGTGTAACTGCCATACATTCTATAAAGAATGAGAAAGATTGGTTTGACAACTTAATAGAGTCGGGACATTATTATTCCGGACTTGTAATAGCAAAGACGGAGAATGAAGTCTTGGTGCTTTGTCCCGTACAGGCTATAGATGCGGCAGATACTATAAATGTAAGCTTTAAGAATAACTATAGTAAGCAGGCAACGGTCAAATCGGCAGACGGTCATATAGGGTTAGCGATACTGTCGGTAGATACAAGCGATGCCGACAGCGGTATAAAAGAAGGGATAGAGGTTATAGCTTTGGGGAATTCCTACCTTGTATCAAGAGGAGATATAGCCTTGGCTATAGGCAGCCCTACGGGATTTAACTATTCTACGGGTTACGGCTGGGTGTCATATATATCAAAAGATGTAAGCATAGTTGATTCAACAGCAATGTTTATGTATACCTCACTTGCTTTGGACAATACCAGAGGAAGTTTCCTCGTAAATACTTCCGGAGAACTTATAGGAATAGCAAGTGCCGCTTACCCGTCAGAGGCAGGTGCAAGTGTTGCTATAGGCATTTCCGACTTAAAGGCAAGACTTGAATATATGATCAATGCAATGCCTGCCGCCTATATAGGAATAAAACCTATAGATATTAATGCCAAAGCAAAAGAAAGCGGAGTTCCTGAAGGTATATATGTAACGGAAGTGGTGGCGGACTCTCCCTCATACATATCAGGTATACAGGTAGGGGATATAATAAGTGAGATAGACGGGATAAAAGTATCCTCAACAGCCGCCTATAAGGAAGTAATAGATAAACTTACTGTGGGTAAGGAGATAAATATAAAGCTTTACCGTGATAACGGAAAGAATGAATACAGCCAATTGGATATTAATTTGACAGTTGCAAGCAGGTAAGTTAAAGCTTGCAGTCAAGGTAGCCTGGATATATCTAACAGGCTAATACCAATATTCATAATTCGTCTAATTTATAAAGTAAGATTAAACATTTTTAGGTTGTTTGGAAGAATTATGAATGAGCTAGCTGAAATGTAACAATTAAAGGGGATTATATGCAGTATATAGAAAGTTTAAGAGAAGGAAATAGAGTAGTATCTCAGATTTATCTTTGTAAATCTAAGAATATTCAGCTTACAAAGGCTGGAAAGGAGTACGGTAATCTTATATTTCAGGATAAAACCGGCACTATAGAGGCTAAGATCTGGGATCTTACTTCTCCAGGCATAGAGGACTTTGAAACTATGGATTATGTGTCGGTAGAGGCGGATGTGACAAGCTTTAACAATAATTTACAGCTCAATGTTAAGCGTATCAGACTTGCAAGAAGCGGAGAATATGAAACCTCGGATTATTTGCCTGTATCAAAGTATAACACTGATGATATGTATAAGGAGCTTGAAAATATAATCCAAAGTGTTAAGAATACTTATCTTAATGCAGTGCTTAAAAAAATTTTTATAGAAGATAAGGACTTTGCAGCCAAATTCAAGTATTCTTCAGCTGCAAAAAGCGTACACCACAGCTTTGTAGGCGGACTTTTGGAGCATAGTTTAAGTGTAACAAGACTTTGTATACATTATTGCAGCAAGTATAAATTACTTAATTATGATTTACTTATAACTGCAGCACTTTTACATGACATAGGAAAGACTGTGGAGCTTTCAGCCTTTCCGGAAAATGACTATACGGATGAGGGGCAGCTTTTGGGGCATATAATTATAGGGCTTGATATTATTTCCAAGGCTATTGCAAGGATAGACAAGTTCCCGCCTACCTTAGCCAATGAATTAAAACACTGTATAGTGGCACATCATGGAGAACTTGAATACGGCTCTCCTAAAAAGCCGGCTTTAATTGAGGCTATGGCACTGAATCTTGCGGATAATACAGATGCGAAACTACAGACATTTACGGAGATTATAGAAGCAAGCAACAGTTTAGGAAAAGAGTGGCTGGGATACAACAGGTTTTTTGAAAGTAATATAAGAAAGACGCATATGTAGGTGTCAAACTGCTATTGAGTCATGTTTTGAGGATAGGTTATGTATTTTAGGTGTTATATGTTTAGCAGTGTGCAGGTTGATATTATTTAGAGTGAGTAATAAACTGTTACATGGAGTACGTTTTGCTAATAAGATAAGTATTTTGGATATTATACGCTTTTAAGGTATAAACTTATATTATTTAGTGTGGGTAGTAAAATTTACAATGAAGTATGTTTTACGGTTCAGGTATGTATTTTAGGTATTACATGACTTATGTGCTGTAGATTTTATGGGTAATAGCAATATTGATTTTAGTAGAGTTTGCTGCTGTAGGGATTTATTTGCCTTAAGTCTAAGGTGTCGGGTAAAACTCACATAGATTACCCGACTAAAAATAAAAGCCTATATTAGTTTTAAGTGAAAGGATTTTATTTATGAAGAATGATATCATAGCCGATTCTTATAAAAAAGGCGATATGATAGAGCTTGATATAATAGACATGAGTACTACAGGGGAAGGCATCGGAAAAACCGGTGCCTTTACTTGGTTTGTAAAAGACAGTGTGGTAGGGGATAGAATAAGTGCAAGTGTTATGAAAACTAAGAAAAGCTACGGTTACGCAAGGCTTAATGAGGTATTAAAGCCTTCGAAAGACAGAATAGAGCCCAAATGCAGTGTAGCAAGAGCCTGCGGCGGTTGCAGTCTGCAAAATATGTCCTATGAAAGTCAGCTTGAATTAAAGGATAAGATGATCATTAATAATCTTATAAGAATAGGCAAATTTCCAAAAGATTATTTTGTAGATGAAACTGATTTAAAAGAAGAAAAAGGTGTATGTATACATTACCCTATCATAGGTATGGAAAATCCTTGGAGATACAGAAATAAGTCTATCTATCCGATATCAATAAAGAAGGGCAGTGCGGTATACGGCTTTTATGCGGCGAGGACACACAGTGTTATAGAGGTAGATGACTGTCTTATAGGTATAGAGGAAAATAAGTCTATAATGGAAGCCGTAATAGGATTTATAGAAAAATACAATATAGCCGTATATGATGAAATCAATCATAGGGGCTTAGTAAGGAATGTACTTATAAGAAAGGGATTTGCCACAGGCGAGCTTATGGTCTGTATTGTTATTAATGGAGATAAGCTGCCGCACAGTAATAAATTGGTAGACTCTTTGCTAAAGGCGGCTAAGATAAACAGCATATCTTACAATGTAAATACCGCAAAAAGCAATGTAATACTTGGAGAAAAGGAAGTAAACCTTTATGGTGACAAGTATATCTATGACTATATAGATGATATAAAATTCAGAATCTCAGCAAAATCATTCTTTCAGGTAAATCCTATACAGACGAGGAAGTTATACGGTACGGTATTAAAATTTGCAAATTTAAGTAAAGATGAGACAGTATGGGATCTGTACTGCGGTATAGGAAGTATATCCTTATATATGTCAAAGCAGGCAGGAAAGGTCTACGGTATAGAGATAGTTAATGCGGCGGTGGAAGATGCCTTGGAAAACGCCAAGTTAAATAAGATTGAAAATGTGAACTTTTTACTGGGAGAGGCAGAAGAAGTGCTACCTGAACTCTATGACAGAGCAAGTGCCAAGATACTTAATAAAGAGTTTGATAACAAAGATGAGATATCAGGCTTTGTGGAAATTGAAAAAGAGTACAGCATGGGAGGTATAGGAAGTATTCCGGTAAAAGATATACTGGAGGTGGACTGTCTTGTCCTTGACCCACCAAGAAAAGGCTGCGATAAAGCCTGTCTTGATACGATACTTAAAATAAAACCGAAAAGAATAGTCTATGTAAGCTGCGACAGTGCAACTTTGGCGAGGGATCTTGAATATCTTTGTGAAAAGGAGTATGAGCTTAAGAAGGTGCAGGGAGTGGATATGTTCGGGTGGAGTATGCATGTTGAGACGGTTGTATTGATGTCAAAAGTTGCACCCAACTAAGTAAATAAAATGTAGAAAACAAAGGCTTATTCACAGGCTATCGTTAAAAGGTATCGGTAGCCTGGAGTAAGCCTTATTTTTTTTACGACAAAAAGTGCTTAAGCAGGAACATATCCCTAGACAAGAGTTGACACTAGAGAATGGATAACAAGAAAAAATGCACCCACTTGCACCCACCTTGAAATTTGATAATTGTAAAATAGCCTAATTAACATTATAATATAACTAAGAAATAAGTATGCTAAAATATTGGTGGAGAATTTCTATGAACGAAAGAAAAGATATAGCTGAAAATGTAACGATAATCAAAAAGCAGAGAGTTATAAAAGATTATGCTGTGGGGATATATACTCGTGTAAGTACAAGCCATAAAGCTCAGATGGATAGTTTATCGACACAAGTATCGGGATTGACGAGACTAGCGGCTGCACATAGAACATGGTTTGTTGCGGATGTCTTTATTGATGTGGCATCTGCTAAGACAGGCTCGACAAGATCAGAATTTAATAGAATGATACATGAGTGTGAAAAAGGAAATTTAGATATTGTTCTTACTAAAAGTCTAAGTCGTTTTGGACGTGATGCTAAAGAAGGCTTAGAAGCTATTAGAAAAATTAGAGCAGCAGGGAAAAGAATTATTTTTGAGAAAGATAAGATAGATACAGAGACTGTTAAAGATGAACTCCTGATTAGCATAATTGAAGCATGTGACCAAGCAGAAAATGACTGGAGAAGTGAAAATATACGCTTGGGTTTAAAATACAGAGCCGAGGATGGAACATCAGGACTATATAATAGAATCTGTTACGGCTACAAAAAAGATAAGAATGGAATGCTTATCATTGATGAAGAAGAAGCAAGAGTTGTTAAAAGAATTTACGATTGGTATCTTGAAGGATATAGTATTGGTGGAATCATAGATAAACTGGAAGAAAAGAAAATAAAGACATCGAAAGGTAAGGAACGATGGAGTAAAAGAGCGATTGAATCTACACTCACACGAGAAAAATATACTGGTGATGTGGCAATTGCGGATTCAGGAGAATCGGAGAATCGATATTTATATAAGCAACATCATGAAGGGATAATATCCAAAGAGCAATTTAAAGCAGTTCAACTAGAAATGGAACTGCGTAGCAATGTGGAAATTGGAGAAGATGGAAAAGCTCGAAGAAAGAATAAAAAGTATAGTTCGAAAACGAGTAGAAAGGAGAACTTAAATGAATTGTAGAGGACATGAAACAAGACAAAGAATTGTTAGAGATTATGAAGTTCAGCCTGAAGCACATATTAAGCTGTTAGCAAATCAACAAAAACATAGTGATGCAGGAGCAACTATTGAAGATGAATATTACGTATTTAGTGCTAAGCATAAAACTGATGGCAAGAAGGAAGTTATTCAGTGTGGCATGGGTGCGGCAAGAGATTTTTTAGAACTAATTAATCACAAAGGGTTACCTCTTTTTAATCCTCTTGTAGGTGAACCTCACGTAAATAATAGACAAGAATATGACAATAGAGGGAGTGGAAATTTACAACCTGAAAAGTGGAATGAAACTGCAAAGCAGCTTTATAATGCGATAATGTGGTTGATTATCTTATGGGATGCTAAGCCAGATACACCTTTATTTGATTTTAAAGACGAAGTAATTAAGTATAAAACATATGAGCCTTTTGAAAGCAAGATAAAAAGAGTAAATACCACTATAAAGAATGGTAGTAAAGGGAAAACTCTGACTGAGATGATTAATGGCTACAGAGCGGATAATGATATTAGAGATGGAATCTGCAACTTTGATATTCTGAAAAATAAAATCCGTGATATGAAAGACCAACAAGGAAATACAATAGAATCTTACTTTTAGTTAATGCTGAATTTGGGATGTTCTATAAAATAGTCTAATTGAGATTTACATAGTAGACTATGCAATATAGTTAAAATATCAGTAAAAACAACACTTTGTTGAGGTGTTGGATATGTTTTGCTAATAGCCTAATAATCCCATGTGGAGTGTGTTGTATTGATGTCAAAAGTTGCACCCGCTAAGTAAATAAAGTGCTTGATTTATAAGGCTTTCTCGGTAGCTATCGTTAAAAGGTTTAATAAGCCTCGCAGAAAGCCTTGTTTTTAGGGAGGTTATAACCATATCAGAACAGATTCCTACAGCTACAGGTAGGCTGAAATGGAGCAAAAAGGCTATAGAGAATATGCTTGTGAATTATAAGTATGTCGGAAGCGTATATTTGGAAGATTCGCTAAACAAGGAGAAGGCATATCTGATAAAGAATCATCATCTGTAGTGGTCAAGCATTTTTGTAACATTTTGGACTAATTTTTTATACAGCATACCGTGCCTCAAAAGGAGTGCGATATCCGTTATAGGCATGTGGACGTACATGATTATACTTTACATATGCAAAATCTTGAACAGCATCATATAGCTCCTGTTCCTCATGGTAATGGTGAAGATATATCTCTTCGTTTTTCAGAGTGTTAAAATACCTTTCCATTGGAGCATTGTCATATGGATAGCCTGCCTTGCTCATGCTTTGTCTGATGCCGTTCTTCTCACAGAATTCAGTAAAGGTCTTCGATGTATATTGACTTCCCTGATCACTATGCAGGATAATACCTCTACTGATAGTTCTCTGACTGTCCAGAGCTTTTTGCAAGGCTCGGATGGCAAGATCACTTGTTATATGACGATCTGTTATGCTGGCAACTACACTTCGATCGTAGAGATCTATAATAGTGCAATTATATCTGACATCACCTCCAGTAAGAAATAGGTATGTAAAATCAGTTGCTTTATTTTGATTGATTCCAGAAGCCGTAAAGTTCTGATTTATAAGATTATCAAACTTCTTATGTGCCTCTCTATGCTCGTAAGTTGGCTTTTTACGCCTGACTATAGAGATGAGCCCTAATTCCTTGTTCATATACTTATGAACTGTAATACGACTTAATACAACACCTTTACGCTCAAGATAAACTTTCATGCTGCGGTGTCCCACAACGCCATTATTTTTGTGGTATATCTCAGATATGGTTTCTAATATCTTGTGTTTTTTTGCAAGATAAGGAGACTTCCGGTGCCTCAGGTAGTTGTAATAAGCGTTTGGATATATATCAAGGCGTCTGAGAAGCCAGCGGACCCCCAGTTCGTCCTTGTTTTCATCAATGAATCGATAAGCCTCTAATCGATTTCTTTTGCAAAGAATGCCGCTGCTTTTTTTAGGAATAGATTTTCCTTTCGTGCTTCTTCCAGCTCTACTCGAAGTCTGTGATTTTCTTTCATAAGATCCAGTTCATTGGGAATAGTTGGATTAGTTAAGGCTTGTTCCTGGCATTCTTTGCTAAATTTTCTACACCATATAGTAATACTTGATTTGGCAACGCCATACTCAGCAGAAAGGCTTTGCAGTGTACGTCCTTCTTCCAAATGAAGGCGTACGAGTTTTTTCCTAAACTCTGGTTCGTAGTGTTACTGTGACATAATAATAAATTCTCCTATTTTATAATTATATTTATTAGTCACCACTGTTACAACTATATTTTACCACAACAGACATACCGTTTAAATGTAAAACTTGTTTCAGAAAATAATCAACAATATTATGTTGATGCAGTTTCGGGAGATTTAGAAACATTAGAAATAGAATAATTATATTAAATCTCTAAGGATAAATGAATATTTTTCTTCGGAGATTTTTACGGGAGGTACTGTACGATGAAGTCATTTTCGCTTTATACCTTAATAATTATAGTTTTATTGACTGCATGTTCTAAAAAAGGGATTTTAGAAAATACCCAAAGTTCTACTGTTATAAATGTTGATGAATCAAAAGCCACAGTTTATGATTTTACGGATAATCAACTTACTGACACAGAAGTAAAGGAATTGGAAAGTCTTATATCCCCGATGGAGATGGAAACTCCTGAAATAAACTATACA
>ERZ773035.983-NODE-983-length-21633-cov-142.209241_pt1 | contig 21633 bp, 17 predicted proteins | sample MGYA00511487_ERZ773035 | MGnify/ENA primary metagenome ERZ773035 (study PRJEB29015, sample SAMEA2737985) | human oral metagenome | biome: human oral; feature: human-associated habitat; material: dental | place: China | collected 2024 ...
CGCAGCAACTAGGGTGAGCTGAGGGTTTAAGGGTTGGGTTGTGCAACAATGCCTAGCTTTGATATAAAAACTTGCGCACTCAAGCGAATGTGCAGTATAATAGCAAATACAGTCCCTTAAGTAAGGATTGTATCAATATCTGAATTGTTTTAGGTTTCTATAATAATTTAGCTACTTAGGATTTATGTCTTAACATAAATTACGGTAGAGAGTTCTATTGAGAATCTAAAGCAAAGCTCTAATCCACCCTCCGATATTCGCTGGGTGGATTATCTTACTCAGTAGTGTTTATGCTTGGAATTTAGCAAAAATCATTATATAATTTATACATGAAACCTTCAAAATACTCTCTTGGACTTGACATTGGTACTACCTCCGTCGGCTGGGCGGTCATTGATTTAGAAAAAGAACGAATTCATGATTTAGGCGTGCGGATTTTCGAACGACCAGAGGATCCACAAAACGGCGACTCGCTCGCAAAACCGCGCCGCGATGCGCGCTCAGCTCGCCATCGACTCAAACGCCGCCGCCAACGCTTAAATTATCTGAAGCGATTCTTTGTTAATGAAAAAATTTTAACGCAGGCACAAATCGCAGAAATACTTGATCCGAAATCAACATACAATAAGCTAGATGTGTATGCACTGCGCGATAAAGCCCTTAATCACAAACTTACCGCCGAAGAGCTGTTTAAGGTACTCTATCAGATTAGCAAACGGCGAGGATTTAAGAGTAATCGTAAATCTGTAGAAGAAACAGATCGTGAAGGTGGTCGTGTTAGCAAAGCGTTAACAATAAACGAACAACTCTTGGCAGAAAGAGGCTACAAAACCGTTGGACAAGCACTCGCGCAAGATGAAAAATATACTGAGCACAAACGCAACAAGCGCGATAGTTATACTAATAGTTTTGCGCGAGCAGACTTCATTCACGAGCTAGAAGAAATTATAAAATCTCAACGAAAATATGCTCTAAACAACGTGAGCGACGAAGCCCTACACAGCCTTATCTACGGCGTCGACTCAGACGGTTTATTGACCAACAGTAGTGCTATCATGTACCAACGCCCGTTTATGACGGAAGAGCTAATCAAAAAGATGGTTGGCGAGTGCACCTTTGAGAAGGGTGAGAAACGCGCACCACGAGCAAGCTATAGTTTTGAGATTTTCCAATTTGCAAATAATTTGGTGAATCTCGTTTTCGTACCGAAAAATACGAATAGCCGCCAGGCAAAGCGCGAACACTTTAGACTAACGCTGAGCCCAGAGCAAATCGCAGCTGTCGTCACTGAAGCAAAAAAGACTGCATCAATCACTTATAAAAAAGTTCGCCAAGTCGCTGGCATTAGCGAAGAATATGCTCCGGGGTATGTTCGCGGAAAAATAAATAAGGACGACCCGTATGGCGAGAAGAACGAGTTTGGCAAGCTAAAAGCCTACCACGACATCAAAAAAGCACTAAAAAGCACACCCGAAGATTGGGTGAAAGTTGATAACGAGTCAACACTCAATGAAATCGCCTATATTCTAACAACTGAACGTGAGGACGTTGAGATTCTCAAAAAATTGAGTGGGCTGGCACTTTCGGACGAGGCAACGTATGCAATTCTTAAAATTAACCCAAAGAATTTTAGATCATTTGGACATCTATCTATCAAAGCTTTGCAAAAAATCACGCCACATATTTTGAGCGGATTAACCTACGACAAGGCCTGCGAGAAAGCTGGTTATGATTTCCGCAGAAAGTCTGCTAACTTAGAACAAATCACTAACCCGGTCGTCAAACGGGCAATTTCACAAACCAATAAAATCGTGCAGGCAGTAATTCGTAAATACGGCAAACCGTATTTTATCAAGGTAGAGACCGCTCGAGATTTAGCAAAGAATTTCAAAGATCGCAAGGCGATTGAAAATGAAAATAAGGACAACCAAGCCTTCAATTCAGAGATTAAAGAGATTATTGAACACGGCTACAACATAAAGCCCAAGACTAAACGCGGCAAGAATTTACTTGAGTTTTTGAGAGAGAATAATGTGCCGCTTTCGCAAAATATTGACGCAAACGGGCAAATGATAACTAAGGTCAAACTTTATCGAGAGCAGAACGGTAAATGTTTATATTCTGGCGATCCAATTGACTTTCAAGCCATGATCCACGATGACAACGCGTATCAAATCGACCATATCGTGCCATTTTCGCGTTCAAACAACGACGGCTTAACGAATAAAGTTTTAGTGAAGACTGAGGAGAACCAAGAGAAGGCGAACCGCACGCCATTTGAGTATTTCGGCGGTGACGAGACGCGTTGGAAACAATTTGCAGCACGCGTCAACGCAACATACCAAACACGCGATATCAAAACTAGCGATAAAGCAATAAATAGCGAAAACTATAAATTCAACGGCTATGCTATGCGCAAAAAGCAGAATCTTCTCATCGAGGAATATAAGAACGACAGCTGGAACACGCGAGCGCTGAACGACACGCGCTATATTACTCGGTTCGTACAAAATTATCTGCGCCGGACAGTTAGCTTCGCCGAAGGAGACGATAAACAACGTGTGCTTGCGCCAAACGGCACGATAACCTCGTATTTGCGTAAACGCTGGGGTTTGAGTAAGGTGCGTGAAGAAGACGTGCTACACCACGCAGCAGACGCAACAATTGTTGCGGCGATTGATCAACATGTTATTTATCGCGCTAATTTATATGCCAAACGCGGCGAAGTTATCAGATTCTTAGCGGCTGCCAAAACCATGAACGAGAAAACTAACAAGTTGACAGGTGAAATCCTTGATGATGACGAATTTACGAAAGCCCAGCACCGCAAGGATGCTTTGCAAGTCTTGTCAGACAAGCACTTTCCTGAGCCTTGGAGCGGTTTCCGCGACGAGGTAGATTTGCGCACTCGCAATATCAATAGAGAAAGTCTCCACAAGAAACTTCAAGGCGCTCATCTCTATGATGAAAATTTTCTGTCTGAAATTGAGCCCATTTTCGTTTCACGAATGCCACGCCGAAAAGCAACTGCCCAAGCTCATAAAGAAACGATTCGTTCGCCAAGAGTAAAGGATGACAACCAAAGAATGGTACGTATGCCGCTGAGCAAAATCAAGATTAAAGATGTTGAGAATTCTGTTCTGAAAGAGTCGGACGCATGGCTGTACAGTAAGCTCATTTTACTATTAGAAGCAAACGACAATAACCCTGAGAAAGCATTTGCTGAGCCAGTCTATAAAAATGATAAGAAATTTGATAAACACGGAAAGCCGCTCATGCCAGTCTCGACAATAAAAGTTTACTCAACGCAACCATCCGGTTTCTTAGTAAATAAAGGTAGGGCATTCGTCAATAACGGCTCAATGATTCGCCTAGACGTATATCAAAAACAGAATCAGAAAGGCAAAATTGAGCACTTTTTCGTACCGGTTTATGCGCACCAGGTCGGCAAAAACCAACCCGCACCAACAAAGATTCTACCTGCACCAAAAGGCTTTACCGATGTTGATAAGACATTTACAAAAGTCTGTTCGCTATATCCAAATGATTATGTACGATGTTATTTTAAAAATACAATTGAAGAAGGCTATTATCTCGCCTATGACTCAGCATCTGGGCAAATTACTGTCCTAGGACATTCCGCGGCGAATAAAGAGGGCGATAATAGAGTTCGAATCTCGCCTCGCTCGGCAACCCTCATTAGGCGTTACGACATCTCAATCCTCGGCGATAACGCCCCGAGGCCATAGTGGCCTGGCGCGTAATCGGTATTCAAAATCCAAGTCGCCTAAGCCTACGCGATAATCAGCTTGCTATTACACAAGACGAAGAAGTAAGCCTGCCAATTGAGGATATTGACGCACTGATTCTTGACAGCTATGGCATCACCACAACAGCAAACTTACTAACAGAGCTTGCGACTAACAGCACAACGGTTGTCATTTGCGACGAAAAGCACCTGCCAGCTAGCGTATTATTACCGTACTCACAACACTCTCGTCAGGCAAAAGTTTCACGCCTACAGCTAAATATGAGTCAACCGCTGAAAAAGCAACTCTGGCAACGCATCGTCATGCAAAAAATTTCCAATCAAGCTGACGTACTTCAGCACTTCAGCCTAAACGATATGCCATTGCGTCAATACGCTGTCCAAGTAAAGTCAGGCGATAGCACTAACCGCGAATCAATCGCCGCCCGTACCTATTTTGACCAGCTACTTGACGACGCCACGCGCAGAAAGCCTATCTGGCACAATGCGGCGCTTAATTATGGCTATGCGATGGTTCGCAGTCATATTGCTCGGCACATCGCCGCCCGCGGATTAGTTGCCTCGCAAGGTATTTTTCACCATAGTGAGTTGAACAGTTTTAATCTAGCAGACGACTTAATTGAGCCATACCGAGCAGTCGCAGACCTATTTGTGCTTGAGAGGCTTGCACCACTCCATATAGGTAAGCAAGACACAAGTCTCACCAGGCAAGACCGTCAAATGTTAGTTGACATATTAAATTATTATGTTATAATACAAAACAAGAGGTTTACTCTGAAACACGCCGTCGAAAAAACGGTTGAGAGCTTCATTGAAAGTATGGGAGCAAAGGAGGCGAGTAAGCTTCTCTTACCAAAAATCAGCGCCTCCTAGCAGGAAAGGGATGTCATATAAAATCATGCGAGTGGCAGTTTTCTTTGATTTGCCAACAAATACTAAAGCTGAGCGCCGAGCAGCTACACAATTTCGCAAGTTTCTGCTTGACGACGGGTTTGATATGCTACAGTACAGCGTTTATACACGACTATGCCCTAATCGCGATGTCGCCGAAAAACATATGATGCGCGTACGACGCAATGCACCAGATAGCGGCTCAGTGCGGTTATTATATTTAACCGAGCACCAATTTACTAATATGTACGTAATTGTCGGCGAAAAAACTGTACAAGAACGAGCAATTCCAGCCACACAGCTAGCATTTTTCTAAACTTAAATCCCTCTCACAACAGAGAGGGATTTAAGTAAGTATTATATCAATATCTAAATTGTTAGGGAACTATAACGCGTTCAGTGCGGTTTCTGCAACGCCGCATATTATATCAATATCTAAATTGTTAGGGAACTATAACCGATGGTGCGAACACCAGCCTGCCGAAGCCATTATATCAATATCTAAATTGTTAGGGAACTATAACCATTTCTGAAGCACCTAAGACATACAAAAAATTATATCAATATCTAAATTGTTAGGGAACTATAACATTAACGCTGCGCGTAAAGGTAAAGTGCGCATTATATCAATATCTAAATTGTTAGGGAACTATAACTCTAATAATAGTTGGAGAGACGTAGCCATTATTATATCAATATCTAAATTGTTAGGGAACTATAACAAAGGCAAGTTGAAAAAGACTAAGGTTATTATTATATCAATATCTAAATTGTTAGGGAACTATAACGTCGTAAGGTGATTTTATTTATTGTCATTAATTATATCAATATCTAAATTGTTAGGGAACTATAACCGGACATGAGCACGATAAATTCTGCGATTGATTATATCAATATCTAAATTGTTAGGGAACTATAACATAATAAACGGTATTAAAAAAAGGAGCGATATTATATCAATATCTAAATTGTTAGGGAACTATAACTACTATCAATACATGAACCTCACAGGTGAAATTATATCAATATCTAAATTGTTAGGGAACTATAACCCTAAGAGACGTTAAAATCCCTCCAAAATTATTATATCAATATCTAAATTGTTAGGGAACTATAACCAGATAACCGACACCGATGTCCGTTACTTTATTATATCAATATCTAAATTGTTAGGGAGCTATAACATGTTTTTTGCGTATGCAGTCATGGTTATGATTATATCAATATCTAAATTGTTAGGGAACTATAACTGGCACTTGTGACGTATCGATAGAACACGAATTATATCAATATCTAAATTGTTAGGGAACTATAACTGCATGTCTGGTGTTATCTCTCCGTAGAGCATTATATCAATATCTAAATTGTTAGGGAACTATAACATTTGGCTGCGTCGTTCTCTGCTCTCTTGAATTATATCAATATCTAAAGCTATAAAGACCTTACGCTGTCGCCACCTTCTGTGCTAGATCTGGGAACTTTGCTTCAACTAGGCGAAGACGCTTATCAAGAGATTCGTAGTTGTGTTTCTGTTCTTTGAAGACTGTTTCGTCTGCTTCTTCACGGAACCCTTCTTCAATAAAGATGTCATGACGGAGACCAGTGATATTTGCACGGATAGTTAATTGTCCTGCTTCCAATGTTTCGAAGCGTCTTTCAAAGCGTAGTTCCATGTCTCTTACTATGTTTGTAAGGTTCTTATGGTCACTGCGGATGTCGGAGAGTTGGATGTCGATTGATTCGAAGCGTTGGTCAATCTGGTTAAATCGTTCATCGATTTGTTCAAACCTCTTATCAATCTGTTCGAATCTCTTGTCAATCTGCTCAAACCTCTTGTCAATTTGCTTGAACTTAGTATTCATCGTCTCAGCAAGCGTTTTAACAGCACTTGCAAGATCCTGAACCTGGACAGTTAGATCTTTTACTTGCGTAGAAAGCCCTTCGTTCGTCATGGTTATATTTAATCACAGATAGGAAGTAAAAACAAAACGGTTCAGTCACCTAGCGTAAAATCATTATTGCAAAATAGCGGGGGGTAATCTCATTACCGTTAAAAAAAAGAACCTCCTTTATAAGCCAGAAACGTCAGAACAAAATACGAACTAAACTATAGTTATCCGGTCAATGCCATCAGTTAAATAATATATCGTTTGACTTTCGTCAGAGACCTTAAATTCAAAATTAGATGGTCTATCTTTATTTAGAACCTTAAGGACAAGCCGATCATAGGCGATAGATTTATTGAAATTGTCAGCAATAAATGAATATTGTGAAAAATAGGTGCGGGAAGGGTGATGGGACTTAAGGCTGTCTGGTAATTCTATTGGTAGTTGCATGGGGAAACCTCCGGTTTAAAGTTTATTAATAAATATATACTATCATAACGTCGCACAATATAGCTTTTACGACTTATAATACCGTACGAGAAGATGAATCAGCATCCATCTAATGTGAGTGCTAATTTATTCTATAAAGAACCATTTCCATCTTTTGTAGGGGATTGCGTAGAGATTATACTTTTATATGTCACTAACATACATTAATACATCACATCTTAGCAGCTGCACTCATACAACTCTCACTTAATTAAAGAAATAGCGCCAAGGCTCTTCTGCGTAAGTATAACGGCCCGCAAACGACATAATATACATTTGTCTTTAGAATCAGTCATCATGCATAAGTTATCCACAAAAATATCTGGTTAACGTTAATTTGCATTTTTATTAAAAATATTCCCCCACTATCTTTTTTTTGCTTTTCTACCCTATTTGATTTTTATACGATTTTATATTTTTATATAGTTTTTTCTCTCGTTCGCTTGGATTACATAAAAACGAACAAAAATAGAACATCCCCCAATTGGCAAGAGAAGTGGCCTTTTTTATTTATAAAATGCTCGCCTACTCACCCGCACATCAAGATATGCTGGGTTAACTGAATGTTCAGCACAATACTGGATAGCACGCACCGCGTCTTCAACCTGGCTTGCTGCCGCACGATCAATCGACAATCTAACCGGATACCCTACCCCATCAAGTTTTACCTCTATTTGTCGAGTTGTGCCTTCAGGCAAAATTACGCTTGAAACAGTATATTTTTGCATCGAAAAATACCCAACAACCTTACCGACAAACTCTAAAAACCGATTGCTCACAAGAACCTTATTTGTCGTCGCTTGAACACCCGTACGGTCAATAACTTGCACGACAGGAGACTCGGGCACATTCCGGTAAAACGCCGCTCCGCTAGAGTCGACAAACACAAGTGTTGCGCCCGCTTGCCATGACACAACTGGATGCCGCATGACGATAGAAAATTTTGCACGCCCAAACCCAGCAAAAGCGACTGTCGGCTCGACAGACTGAATCTCCGGATAATCATGCTGTAAATAGTCAATAAGGGATTTAATATCTATTAGCGCGCGTAGCCGCTCAAACGGACGAGCCACGAGGTAATCCTGAATTGCTTTTTCATAGCGCTGCGTCGTTTCAGCAGACGGCGAGTCAACGCCAATAAGCGTTACCTTTGGCATAACAACTGATTGATAGAGTACCCATATAAGACCAGCAATACCCACCGAAAGTACAAACAATCGTAATACGAGCTTACGACGATGGTAGCGTAATGTATGCACTTGCACACGCGGCGACTTAAGATCGGCGTGGCGCTCACTTGGGCTTGCGATTTCGGAAAGAAGACTGCCAGTCAACGTGCGGTTACGCCGAAAAGCATAGCGACCCGCTGTCGTTAAATCACCCGGCTGCGCCGAATCGTCGCGATCAATCGCACGCCGACGCACTGGCTGCGGCGAGCGTCGACGCAGCACGGCTTTTCCGAGTCTCCCTAACATATATCTTTTATTATATCACTTACGCTTAGCGGTTCGAATGATCATATCCGCCATATCACGCGCTGCCTGCGGGCGGGCAAAGGTCAAAAATGCTGCGCCCATACGTGCCATTGCTGCACGATCAGCGAGCAACGTCTCAATCATCCGAACAAGTATCTCAGGATGATCATCTAGCTGCAGTTCATCAATTACTTTCACCGCACCTTTTTCCTCGTACACTGCCGCATTTTTTAGCTGATGGCCACCCGTTAGATAGCCATTCGGTACCAAAATCGTCGGCTTAGCGAGTGCTGCAAGCTCCAAAATTGTTGTAGCACCTGCACGCGCCACAACAATGTCTGCCGCACCAAGCATATCAACCAGCCCGCTGCTAATAAAATCATGAATATGCACCTGATCGGTATCGTTCGGAACACGTGCGCGAATATTGCTATATTGCTGCGCGCCGGTGATAAGAATAATATTCGACTGCTTAACGAGCTGTGGCAACGTTGCAACGACAGCGTCGTTAATTCGCTGTGCACCAAGGCCGCCGCCCGTCACAACGATAAGCGGTCGCCTTGGATCAAATCCAAACTTTGCTTTGTTTTCACGCCGCCGCCCGTCACTATATGGTACAAAATCTTCCATAATTGGCACACCTACATACTGCGATATTTCGCGCGGATACGGATAAAATTTCAGCGGCGCGCCTGTACCAATTGCATCTGCCCAGCGCGCTAAAACGCGATTCGTCAAGCCGGGGTGCGCGTCAGAATCGTGAATAACAAGCGGAATCCGCAGTACATGCGCCGCCAAACCGACCGGCAAACATACATACCCGCCTTTCGCAAAAACGACATCCGGGCGCCACGCAACTAGCTTGCACAAGCATTGTATAAACCCAATACCTACCTTAACCGCATCAATAATATTAGGCAGCGTAATCGTACGAAATCTCATCAACTGATGCCACCATTTCAAATGATGATACCGGCGCAGTTTACCGCTCACAATTGTATCGACACGAATTGAATCATCGTACCCGCCCATGACAGTACGCGCTTGTTTTTCAAATGCATAATCAACCCAGAACCGAATCTCTATGTTTGGTTCTATTTTCCGCAATTCACGCAATACTGCGACGACCGGCGTAACGTGTCCGCCCGACCCGCCGCCTGCTGCCAAAATCCGCACGGGCATCCTCCTTCATAGTAACTGACTTATGATTAGTATACCGCGAAAGTTGAAATACGACACCTAACGCGCCGCTCATAAAAATCATGCTCGTTCCACCGAAACTGAGTAGCGGCAATGTAATGCCCGTGAGGGGAATCAACCCAATCATTGAAGCAATATTCATCACAACGTGCGCAAGCAACCAACCAAACACGCCCGCTGCTGCGATTCGCATAGACATATCGGGAAGCTGATCGGCAATACGCAAAATGCGGAATAACAGAATACCAAATAGCCCAATGATACAAATCGTGCCGGCAAACCCAAAGATTTCACCCATGATTGCAAAAATTGAGTCATTTACCGCCTCGGGTAAATATCCAGTCGCTTGAATACTTTTACCAATCCCGCGCCCAAATAAACCGCCCGTCCCTAATGCTATCATTGCGTTTTTAATATGGTAATTATTATCACGCTCGTCCGCTGCAGCAACGTCGTTGCCAGAACTAAAAAACGTACTAATGCGCTCCATACGGTGCGGCGATAACACAACCAGTAAAAGCCCTAGAATAACACCAACGCCTGCAATTTTTGCCAAAATCTTCCAGTTCATCGTACTGACAATAAACATGGACACAACCGCTGCTGCGATTGACACACCCGTACCCATGTCTTTCTGAATGACAACAACGATAAGCAACAATAACGCCAAGAGCCCTGCCATCGGATAAACCGTTTCTTTTAAGTCGTCAATTTTACCCTGCTGATAACGACTGCTCAAAAACACTGCCATGAATATAACAACAGCAAACTTCATTAATTCAGACGGCTGGAATCCGCCGAAACTGCCAAGATTAAACCAACGATACGCACCTAACGTCGCCTGTGCAAACGTATCGATATGTGCAACATTTCCCACCAAAAACAGCAATGCAGACGCAATAATCGCTGCAGCCATAATTTTTGTTGCTTGATTTTTTAGCGTCGAGAACGGCACAAGCGCTAATGCGACGAACACGCCAAGCGCGAGAAGTAAACTAACGAATTGTTTAAATGCAAAATATGTCGCCGAATACGAGCCGTTATATGCCGCATTCATTACATTAGCGCGCTGCGGACCAATCGCATACATCACAACCAAACCAATGAGCATCAGCACGCCCATACACATGATGATCATGTAATCGGGACGATGCCGCCGCTGCTCCCGGCTTTTTACACGAACACGAGCCGTTTCTCGACGTGATGAAGCTAAACCTTTCATGAGGTAATATGTCCCCCGCTCAGCGCCATCAACATGCCAATGAATGCTGCTACGCCAGCGATTACCCAAAAGCGCATCGTAACTTTTACTTCCGGCCAGCCTGTCGCTTCTAGGTGATGATGAATCGGCGCTGAGATGAATATCTTACGATGAAATAGTTTCTTGCTGATGATTTGTAGTAAACTTGAACCAGCCTCAACAACAAACAAAACCCCGATAATCGGCAGCAAGAACAACGTATTCGTCATCATCGCAACAACACCTAAGCTTGTCCCAAATGCAAAGCTGCCAACATCGCCCATGAAAAACCGCGCCGGGTAAATATTAAACCACAGGTAGCTCAGTAATGCGCCTACTACCGTAAAGCAGAATCCCGCTAGCTTAATATGCCCCTGCAGTAGCGCAATTACACCAAACGCTGAAAAAGACATCACCAACAACCCGCCCGCCAGTCCATCAAGTCCGTCGCTGATATTCACCGCATTACCCGTTGACACCACCGCCAATACGAAAAAGAAAATAATCCACGCGCCGACTTGCCACTCGCCAAGATACGGTATATGGATCGTATTGTAGCCAAGCTTCGTATAGAAGAACCAACCGAGCACAATGCTCATTGCAGTAACCATCGCAAACTTTACCCAGCTGCGCAGCCCGGCATCCTTACGATTTGAGCCAAACACATTGAGCACATCGTCGATCAACCCGACAAATGCTCCGCCGAGTAATGCCGCGAGCGGCAACCAGGTCTGTGCCCGGTCAAGGTTGCACGCTAATGTAATCGCTGTAATCGCTGCCACTGCGATAGTACCTGCCATTGTCGGAACATGCCGCGCAATCTTCTCTTTGTGCAGTTTATTAAAAATCTTTAACTTCTCCCCTGTTACCGCTGCGCTGCGCTGCGTTTTCCAAAACTTATACTTATATGCAAAATGCGTATAAACCGGCGTTAACATCATCGCCAATAAAAACGCTGCCACGCTTAACGCAAAGGTTTGGTTCAATTCGTTTGAGAAATTTACGATTGTCATGCTATCTAGTATACCCCGTCTAGCCCTGTGGCGTTAGCATTAAATAGCGAAGCATCCAATTTGAGATATCGTTGAAAATCGGCTTCGCATCGCTGCCGCCGCCCATGTCTTTGCCGTCAGCAGCGATTTCAACCATAATAACGTAACGCGGAATCTGCCCTTTTTCGCCGCCGTAACCCAAATATGTTCCAATCGTCTGATCGCTGGCATACTTACCATTCACAATCGTTTCAGACGTGCCAGTCTTGCCGCCCACAAGATAGCGATCCGAACCGTCTTTTGGATTGTACGTTGCATAATGTGATTGGTGAACCATTTCGCGCACCGTCGTTGACGTTGCTTCAGTGATGACGCGCGTTTGCGTCTTTACGCCTGCTGGCGTAAAAGCGCCATCGTCGTTAATTGTACCGTTAATAATCGTCGGCGCGAAATACGTTCCGCCGTTTACCACTGCGCAAAAGCCGCTTGCTACTTGCAGCATCGTCGCATCCATACCTTGCCCGAATACCATGTTGCTATAACGTACCGCATTGCCCTCTTGCTGCAGCGGTGAGATAATCGTGCCTTTCGCTTCATTCGCAAGCTCAATACCGGTCAGTTCGCCCAGCTTAAATTTGTCATGAAAATATTCATAAATCGTATTGCGCGCAGCACGCGTAATATATGCGCCATTGCCTAAACGCTGCGCGATCGTCACCATGCCGGTGTTAAGCGACCAGTTCAGCGCTGTTTGCATCGTGATAGTTCCTGTCACTACCGCGTTCTTTGTTGCGTTATTAATAGTAATGTCTTCAACCTTAATCTTACCGGTGTTATCGTATGTGCTATCAGGTGTAATCACGCCGCGGTCAATACCTGTCGCAACCGTAAAAGTCTTGATATCAGAACCAGGCTCATATGGATTTGAAATTGTACTGTTATTAAAGACCGCCACGTCCTTCACATTTAGATTAGACGGGTCGTACGTCGGCACATTCGCCATCGCGAGCACTTTACCTGTTCGCGGATCCATCACAATTGCACTCGCCCGCGTCGCACCGCTTCGCTTTACACCCGCCACAAGGGCTTCTTCAACTTTTGATTGCACATTGCGATCAATTGTCAGCACCATATTTTTGCCATTCACAGCTGGTTTTTTGATATTCTTGTCGGTCACAGTTAACGGTACATCGCGTACATCGGTCACAGTTTTTAGCTCGCCGTCTTTACCAGCGAGTATCTCGTCGTTTGCTTGTTCAAAACCGTACTTCCCCTTCCCTTCACTATTCACGAAGCCAAGCACCTGGCTCGCAAGCGCTCCTTCCGGATAAACGCGCTGCGTTGATGCATCAAATCCGACACCGGCAAGCTTCTCGTCTTTGATTTTCTGCGCCTGTATACGGCTAACTTTCGTCGCGATCACTTGGTAGCGCGTATGCTTTGCATCTAAGTATTGACGAAAATCTTTGCGCACATTACCGCCCGCCACACGGTTCATCACATCAATTACTTTCTGCTTGTCTACGACGAGTGTTGGATCAACCCAAACCGTATACACCGTCGTATTCATCACGAGTTTCGTCGGCGTATCGCCGTCCATCGCGTAGATTTCCCCACGCGCCGCGCGGAGCGTAAACTTTTTGATATGCTCTTTATCCGCCAGCTGGACATAATAGCTATGTTGCAGTACTTGCACACGAAAAAGCTGCGCTACCATTAATAGCAGCGCTATAAGCGTCAAAATACCCAACGCGCTAATCCGCGCATCACCTCGACTACCTATATTCATACTTACTTATTTGCTCACATATTGTGTATCAGTTGGCGACGTCATTGCTTGCGCAACACTGCTCCCCTTCACCGACTGAAGTGCTGTCAAACGAGCATTCTCGACCGCTAAGTCATTCTTTTGTTCAGTCAACGACGAAATTTTATCAGACATAGTATTCGCCGCATAATCATAGCTCGACACGCGTGTCGCCTGCGTTAAGTATATCAGACCTAGAATCGTAATCATCAAAGCAACGATCACTGTATGCGACACGGGACCAAGCTTGACAGCCGATGCAAAAGCAACTGTATTGCGATTACGCCCATAATTACCTTGGCGCCGGCTATTAAATTGTACTGTTCGATGATATGGCATGGTAGTGGAATGTTTGTTCTTATGTTAATACTATGGCAACGCGTACCGGCTGCCCCTTTGTTTCATCATTCTGCTTTATCAGCAGCTTAAGCACCCCCGGAAGGGGCGCTTAAGCGTGAAGTGCAAGAAGCTTATACCCTACGGCGTACAACAACGCTGCGCACGGCTTCGTTCTTGTCTTGGACTTGGATGTGACGTGTCATAGCTACATCCCCCTTTCTGTTTGTGTTATATTTTCACAGCGACGCGCAGCTTAGCGCTACGCGAACGCAGATTGTGAACGTCGTTATTTGCGCCGCTAACGGGATGCTTCGTAATAATACGGAGGTTCGCCTCGTAGCCGGCCGCAGCCTGTTCGGCGAAGTACCGTTTCACGATTCGATCCTCAAGGCTATGAAAACTGATCACTCCTACTCTTCCGCCGCGTGTAAGCAGCGCCGGAAGTAGCGGCATGACTGTTTTAATTTGCCCGAGTTCGTCGTTAACGGCAATTCGAATCGCCTGAAAGACTCGAGTGGCGGGATGCGTGCGCCTATATGGCCCACGATACGCCTGCTCTACCGCGCGGGCAAGATCTATCGTCGTTTCAAGCGGTCGTGCCGCCACGATACTATGCGCATACCGCATAGCAGCGCGCGGAGACTCCTCGCCGAAGTCACGAATGATCTGCGCAATTCGCTCCGCCGTCCACACATTAACAACATCGGCGGCGGTTAACGATTGGCGTCGATCCATTCGCATATCCAGCGGTCCGCTTTTTGCGAACGAGAATCCTCGCTCAGCTCGGTCGAGCTGTGGTGACGACACCCCCAAATCAAGTAAAATCATATCAAATTGCCTACCCTGCTCGACCAGCTGACGCGCAGCCGACACAAAATCGGTATGCAAAAGCTGAGCTCCTTTCGCTAGAAACTCGCTTAAATTCGTATGAGCAAACTCATCCCGGTCAACCAATACGGTACCGGGATACTGCTGCGTTCGTGCTAATATCGCCTGCGCATGCCCGCCGTAGCCCGCAGTTAGATCAAGGTAAGTCTCACCTAAACGGGGTGTAAGCAGCGCGATAACGTCATTAAGCAGAACTGGAACATGAAGTGGTGGATGTTCTTTAATACTCATTTTCTCCATCATACCACTCTTGGTAACGATAGAGAAACTCGAGATCACCAAACCAGTAGCGAGCTGTTTGTTTTCGCATATTGTAGTGTTTGTTTTCTGTAAAAGTCAGGTGACGCTACCGTTATAGGAGAATTGTCAAACAACTCATAGTCCTTAAGAAGCGACGCCTTTTGAGAGACTTGTGTGTGAGGTGGAGTTTTTGGGAGGTGTTTTAGAGAAAGGTGCATTTGACTATTTTTATATTGTGGGTCAATAATCCACATGCTCACTACCAGATTGTTGATCTCGAGGATGTCGACAAATTGTAAAGGTGCATCAAGCAAACGCTGCTATACGCCAAGCGCAAGCGATACGCGCGAGACCCGGGTCTGAGGAACACGAATCACAGCACCAACTACCGAATCTACCGACTGGCTCACCATGGTTTGCGTCATACTTCCCCTGCTTTCTTTTTATATTTATTATTTTGTGGTGTTTATTTTTTACCATGTATTGGTAATGCTTTTGCCACTGGCTTTATGATACACCGTTCTATGAGTATTTCGCAAGCCTATTTTTTGACTTTTTAGAACAACGTGGTTATGTTTTCCACAAAACTGTGGAAAAATCAAGATAGCAACAGAGGTATCTTTACAAATTATCAACGATATAGCGTAGCACTTTTTGCTACATTTTTGTTTTACGCAAAATATAGACGCATCAGTTGCCGCGCTACCGCATCCGAGTCGTGCCGGATAAAACTACGCGCCGACGCGATCGGATCGCTCGCCTGCGCCCCCGCCCACATCTGCTTCGCAAGAATCGGCACGCCACGAAATTCGTAATGTTGCCGGCGCAGCTCATCAAGATCATACTTCACAACCAGCTCCCCGTCGTGTGCATACTTCTCCATCAGTTCCGGCGACGGTTCATCGTTATTAAACACAACATAATCTAAAAACTCGCCGCCCGCTAAGCGCTCAATCTCGCTCGCAAAATCCTTCACCGTGAACCCATCCGTTTGTCCGGGCTTTGTCACTAAATTACACACGTACACGCATTTTGCGCGCGTCTCGTGCAGCGCGCGCTGAATCCCATCGATCACTAACACCGGCGCCAAGCTGCCATACAGATTTCCCGGCGCAACAACGACTAAATCCGCCCTTAAGATTGCCCGTACCGCCGCAGGGTTCGCCACCGCCGTCGGCTCTAGCCAGATGTTCGGGTGCTTCGCAATTTCTTGATGCGCAATCGTAAATTGTCCTTTCACCGGACGCCCGTCTACCCCTTCGACACAGAGCGTAACATCGCTCAGCGTCACCGGTTCAACACGCCCTTCAATGTTCAGCACGCGCCCTGCCAGTTCAACCGCCTCGCCAAAGTTGCCCGTCATTTTTTCAAGCGCTGTCAAAAATAAATTACCAAACGCATGGCCCTTTAGGCTGCCTTCATCAAACCGATAATTAAAGAGGTCGCGCACTTTTGGGCTATCGCTCAGCGCCACCAAGCACTGGCGCACGTCGCCAGGCGGCAGCACGCCCAACTCATCGCGCAGCTGCCCTGTCGAACCACCGTCATCCACCATATTAACGAGTGCAGTCACATGCTTAACGTAACGCTTAACACCCTGCAGCAGCGTGAAACTGCCCGTACCGCCGCCGATAACGACTATTTTTACGCCGGTAATCTCATCGTTTGCCATCTCGCATCTCCTTTTGCCGCTTCAAGAACCGCGCCAGCCACAACGCGCTCGGGCGCGGCGACCGCACAAGCGTTGTATAGCTTACATCAAATAATCCAAATCGCGGCCAGAATCCCTTATCCCACTCAAAGTTATCGGTTAGGCTCCAGTGCAAATACCCGAGCACATCAACACCATGCACAATCGCTTGATTCATCGCCACAACCGATTGTGCCAACCAATGCTTACGACACTGGTCTCCAGCGTCCGCTACGCCGTTCTCCGTCACAAACACCGGCTTATGGTACGTATCGTACAGCCGCTCTAACACCTGCTGCAGATATTGCGGCTGCATGTCCCAACCTAAATCATTCACCTCAATATCGGGATTATGCACGCGGTAACCATACACGCGTGCGCTCTGGTAATAATTCACGCCGATGAAATCGCAACGCTTTATAACCTTTCTTAAGAAATAATCGTCTTGCAGATATTGCATAGCTCCTGCTGCGCGCACCGTCAGTGCCGCATCGTCGCCCGGATAGATATACGTACTATTTTTCGCTACTGACACTTTGTAACGCCGATTCACTCTGTGTACGATGTCAGCTACACGGTTATGCGCTGCCGCAAGATTTCTAAGCACCGCGCGCATGCGCCGCCAGTTCTGTATTTGCGGCGGCCAGCTGCCGCGTAAGTAGCTCTCGTTCGCATACACGCACGGCTCATTCACTGTGATAATATAGCGCACCCGCGACCCCAATTCCTGCAAAATACGCTCAGCAAATTCGACAAAATACTTCACATTCGCACGTTTTTCAAACCCGCCAATCTCCGCAAACCATACTGGCAACGTGAAGTGAAACAGTGTTACGATCGGCTCAATGCCACGCTGTTTGCACGCCGCAAGCACCGCCTTGTAATGCTCAACTGCCGCCGCGTCCCACGCACCCTTCTCAGGTTGGATTCGCGACCATTCAATGCTCAAACGAAATGCGTTCATGTTCATTTTACGCACCAGATCTAAATCCTGCTCATATAATTCGTAGTGGTTTGTCGCTTTACCGGAAACGTAATTGTCGGGCGATTTCGCTGCCTGCTTCACTGCGCTCCAACTGTCTAAATCACCATATTGATACGGTGCCTGCGCCGCCAGCGATCTCGCATTCTCTTGCTCCCAAACTGTCCAATTATTATGCAGACCGCCTTCAACTTGGTGCGCCGATGTTGCAACACCCCACAAAAACCGCTTTGGAAATTTTAGCATCAACCGCCGCTCACTCATGAGCTCCATTATACCAGAGCCAGGTAACGCCCCTATCTACTTAGACAATCTGGTAACCATTACAGTTCAGCCGGCGCCCCCATATCGTCTGGCGCAGTATCTTTTAGCTCCTTTTTATCTTTAAGCTCGTATCGAATACCGGTCATGCCGCTCGTTACATAATCATCGTTAAGCAAGTTCACGAATTTCGCCGCGTCTTTCGCATCCATAATGATGATTTCGCCCGTGTTTTCGTCTGTCATCAACTCTAAGCCCATTTCGTCCGCCTGTTCAATCACTTGATCCTGCGTCACTAGTCCAACATTGACTTTTTGGAGCTTACCCACCAGCGATTTCGTATCGCGCACCAATGCATCAAACGTCATACCCTCAGGAAACTTCAACTTAAAGTTTTGCTCAATTTCAGCAATTTTTTCTTCCGCTACCGCAAATTGTTTAGCGTCATACCCGAACAATCTGATAAACTTTGATTCGCTGAATGCAAAAATGTCGTTCCCGGCGATTAGAACCTGATTATCCGGCGTAATCCTTAGGCCCACATCAGCACTAAACGGCTGGAATGAATCGCCGTTATACATCCATGCTGTTGCACCCTTCAGCACCTGCGATTGCGGCAATATCTTTGCCACAAAAAACGGTTCCACGCCTGGACGGCTAAACCGCGCCACAATTCCTTTTACTTTCTTAAACTCGTGGTCTCCTTCGCGGAATACCTCCAAACTTTCTTCGCCGTAACGGATTTGCTCAATCACCTCTTGAGCGTGATCAACCTTATCAAGCGTCGTGCGCTCCAGCACGTTTTCTTCGGCGGCAGCCGCCTCAAAATCACGCACGTGCATGCCTGTCGCTGCCCCTGTCTGCACTTGGCTGATCATATCGTACAAGAATAATACTTTCAGCTGCGCCTTTAATTCCTTGGCATAATTCGTGGCGTACACTGTATAGCCTTTTGTAAACAAAAATAAATCGACCTCAAGCGCCTCTTTATGTGCATCTGCCTGGTTCGCCCACAAAAAAATATCAGTTGGCTCTTGTGCCTCATTTTCGGTCGTGTTAGTTGGTTCTGTATTCATGGCTTTATTGTAGCAGAAAAAAGCCCATCTGATTCATACGATTGTACAAATCAGACGGGCTAGGACAGGAAGCTTATTTTAGCCTCCCCCGGCTACGCCTGCTTAGGCGTCTTCCGTCCGCCTGAACGACGGACAGGACTTGCTGTGAGAACGAAGCTTTCGGAGCTCCTCAGGCTCAGATACTCTCTCAAGCAACGCGAGCATATCCGCATCGCTCGGATCGTCAAGTCCAAGCATGAATGCTGCACGTTGCTCACGCACAGTCGTCATCTGGCGCTCACGGCAGCACTCCGCCTCACGCTCACGCTGCTCAGCATCTTCCGCCTGCTGGCGGTGCCACTCTTCTGCATCCTTCTCGGCTGTCTGCCTCGCGAGGTAACGGTCAACAGCAGCATCAAGCTTGCGCACAAGCTCTCTGCGGATCGACGAGCGCATCGGTTCAGGTGACTCAGAATCCTCCTGGAGGATTTCACAGATGTCAACAACGCGAATACCGCTGACTTCATCCGCTAGGATGGACTCAAGAACCGTGCAGCAGTCGCTAGTGTAGTTGCTCTTCTCGCTGCAGCTGCACATCTTTCTCCAAAATACTTTGGCAAAGATCTGCATACAAGGCCGTGTAACTTTCACACGGCTCAAGGACTTCACTTTCCTAAGCAACACCCTCTCCTTGGTCTTCCTGACAAGAGAGACGATGCCTGCATCCCACCAGTCCAGCCCTATCACAGGGAAGATGATCGCAAGAGAAGCAATCACCCAAGAATAGAACATACGATACAGGCCAAGAGCCCAACCGTCTTTGATTGAGATGAGACAGCCCGCCACGACAGGACCGATGATCGCGAATGCCACCAGAATAGCATACACAGCCACGCCAACCATCAGGCAGGCGACTTCGCGCAGCTTCACCTCAACCTCTTCCCCGCTCACCCAGTCATTGAGCTTAACCGACCTCTTATCGGCGTGGCACTGGGTGATTCTTTTTGCTAGTGAATCATCCTCAACGGTGATCCACACTAGCTCGAGCAGGAATCCATGTTGCACAACGAGCATATCCTCATTCCTCTCTGTGTGCCTATAAGGATACTTATCAGAGTATATCAGAATATATCAGAAGCTTCAATCGACATTGCAAGCTATAATGCGAGGTTAAAGAAGGTTCAGTCAACTAATCCGGAACAAACGTAAATATAGATAATCTAATGGACTGTTAAATGACCTTGGGGGGTCAGTTCGTTCACCTATAGTTTTAGTTTTTATAAACTTTTTTATCGCACCCTCAGAGATTACACTACAGCTAAGGCTTTGCCCTCAAGAACAATTCTTTTCGTGTTTGCTAGGTATTTGCTGTCAATGATATGTTCTGCCGAACGATCTCGCATAGTGTCGTCAAAATTACCACCAAATACATCAGAAAAACGAATAGTTTGATCATTATCCGATATAACACGGCGCAAACATTCTGTCAGTTTAGCTCCATGACCTCGTTCGCCAGAAGCAAAATCTTCGCGCCAGATCTCATCGCTATCGTACGTAATTATGCCAGCCGGTTTTACTGGACAACGCGCCAAAACCTCTATCCATACATCTATATCCTGCTGTGCCGCGATCATATGAAGCTTATCAACCGGAATTCTAACATCATTGCGAGCACTCAACTGGGAATCCAAAATAGTTTTTCTCCCAAGTATATTCCGCCGCAACGCTAGCGCCCTATCAGAATCTCTTCCCTCATGCCTTACAACCTCTCTGTATTCCTTCTCAAGTGCCCACATTTCTTTATATTCATCATAATACCATTCAGCATCAATATTTTTAGACAACTGAACCACTTCAAATGGAGCCGGCTTATCCGGAACAGCTAGCTGGGTATTTTTTCCTAAGACCGCTTCTGGCGGCGCCACGAAACCGGCAATATGATACCGTGTACCTGGTACCGCCTCGATTTCACTGAGACTCCACGAGATGCCTTCAGATCCACCGTTGCTGCCACGAGTGCTCGCATCAATTGCGTGCGCATTCATCAAATATCCACTATTTAGGATTTTTACTATATGCGAAGTTGTTGCACCATGAAATAGAAAGGTTCCGCTCGGAAATTTTCGTCCTAAAGCGTCAGTATGCTCCGAACTGTCGTATATATTTCTAGCAAAACGCTCCCGGGTTCTCTCTACGACCGTCTTTGGAAGCGGTATACCGTTCACCAACCTAGAAGTGGCACCATAAAAATATCTATCGTATCGATCTCTATCAGCCGCACTGCACAAACCTAGTTCTTTACTTTTAACCATTTTTATTCTTGTATCTTATGAGTTTTTATTTTAACAAAAATTTGATAAAAAGTCAATATTAGCGTACTAACCCACTACCTTTGCAACATCTCCGCAGGTGTTCGCATCTGTATACCT
>ERZ773035.985-NODE-985-length-21526-cov-18.615062_pt1 | contig 21526 bp, 19 predicted proteins | sample MGYA00511487_ERZ773035 | MGnify/ENA primary metagenome ERZ773035 (study PRJEB29015, sample SAMEA2737985) | human oral metagenome | biome: human oral; feature: human-associated habitat; material: dental | place: China | collected 2024 ...
AGACCTATCCCGTCTTCAACGACGACTGTCAGGGGACGGGCATCATCACGCTCGCGGGGTTGCTCGGCGCGATGAAGATCAACGGGCAGAGGCTCACGGAGCAGACCTATATGTGCTTCGGCGCGGGCACGGCGGGCGCGGGCATCACGGCGCGCATCTGCCGCGAGATGGTCGAGCAGGGGCTGAGTGAGGAGGAGGCGCGCGCGCGTTTCTACCTTGTGGATAGGCAGGGGCTGCTGTTTGACGATATGGGAGATCTGACGCCCGAGCAAAAGCCGTTTGCGCGCAGCCGCAGTGAGTTCGACCATGCGGACTCGCTGACGAGCCTGACCGCCGCCGTGATGGCGGTGAAGCCGACCATCCTCGTCGGCACGTCGACGATGCCGGGCGCGTTCACGGAGACCATCGTGCGTGCAATGGCATCGTGGTGTGACCATCCGATCATCTTCCCCCTGAGCAATCCGACGGAACTTGCCGAGGCGACGGCGGAGGATCTGATCCGCTGGTCGGACGGGCGCGCGATGGTCGCAACGGGCGTTCCACGTGATCCCGTGTCCTACCGTGGCACGACGTACGAGATCGGACAAGCGAACAACGCGCTCATCTACCCGGGGCTTGGGCTTGGAAGTATGGCGGTCGATGCACGGCTCGTCACAGATGAGATGATCTCCGCTGCGGCGCACGCGCTCGGCGCGTTCCTTACGCCCGAGGCAAAGGGTGCGGCGGTGATCCCGCCCGTCGCGCGTCTCACGGAGTTCTCCGCTGCCGTTGCGGTCGCCGTCGCCGAGTGCGCCGTGCGGCAGGGGCTGAACCGCCGCCCCGTTACAGATGTGAAAGCCGCCGTCGAGGCGATGGTCTGGAAGGCGGCGTACTAGAAGGGGGGCGCTGTATGCGATACGCCGCATACAAAAGCCCCCCCCGTTGCTGACCCGTCCAAGAAGCAAGTCCGAAAGGACGCAGCTGATTGGGCAACAGTTCGTATGAGAAAACGTCCCAAGAACACAAGCGTTAGCGAAGTGTGATTGGATGACGTTGACCGCCACGGGGGAGGGGAACTGCGCAAGCTGTGAAAGGGGCGCCTTGAACGCGTCGCTGTTTATTTCTCCATGCCAAACGAAAGCCGCACGAAGGTTAAATGCCTCCGTGCGGCTTTTTGTGTGCGGTGCTCAGTCGGCGAGTACGTCCGCATATGCTGCTTTTCCCTGCATCATCTTCGCTGCGTAGGAGCAGAGAGGGACGATCTTCGCGCCGTCACGCCGCGCCGCCGCGATGACCTCCTCGATCAGGCGGCGTGCGATGCCCTGCCCGCCGTAGGCGGGATCGACCTCCGTGTGCGTGATGACCCAACGTCCGCCCTCGTCCTCGATCTCTGCGACCCCGACGCATTTTTCGCCGTCATACGCCGCAGAGCGGCGCGCCTCGGCTTCCCATAGGATGTTCATGGTACACCTCCTTTCCCGTATTGTACCCGATAGGTGCGGGGCTGTCCACTGCGGCGCGCGTTCGCATGGAGATTATAATGAGATGAAATAGAGGAAGCGCTCATTTTGTCCCGAATGTTAGCAATAAGAAAAGCGAAAAGGGGGAGAACGATGCGCGCAGACTATCATGTGCACACGGCGTTCAGCGACGACTCGACCTATCCGATGGAGGCTGTCATGCGGGACGCGATTGCACGGGGGATTGACGAGCTGTGCATTACGGAGCATGTGGACTACGGGATCAAGAAGGACTGGGACGAACCCGGAGAGATGCCCGTTCGCAAAGGCGGTGTAGGAGAGCCTGCCGAGATGCCGCTCGCGAATGCGGACTATCCGCGCTACTACGAAGCAGTGTGCGCGATGCAGGAGAAATATGCGGGGCAGATCTGCATCCGATTCGGACTGGAGTTCGGCGCACAGGCGCATACGATTCCGCGCTATGAGGCGTTGTTCCGCCGCTATCCGTTCGACTTCATCATTCTATCGGTGCATGAGATCGAAGACAGGGAGCTGTGGAATCAGGACTTCCAGCGCGGGCGCAGTCAGCAGGAGGTGAATGAGCGCTACTACGAGGAGCTGCTCTACCTCGTGCGCCACTTCCACGACTACAGCGTGCTCGGGCATATGGATCTCGTCACGCGCTACGACCTCGCGGGCGCGTATCCGTTCGAGAAGCTGCGCCCCGTCCTCACGGAGATTCTCTCCACCGTCATCGCGGACGGCAAGGGCATCGAGCTGAATACATCGAGCCACCGCTACGGTCTCTCTGACCTCACGCCGTCGCGCAACATCCTGCGCCTCTATCACGAACTCGGCGGGCGCATCCTCACCATCGGGAGCGACAGCCACAAGTCCGACCACCTCGGCGCATACATCGATGAGGGAAAAGCGGAGCTGCGCACGCTTGGCTTTCGGGAGTTCTGCACATTCGAGCGGATGCAGCCGATCTTTCACGCGCTGTAAATTATTCAAGAAAAATGGAGTGCTGCACGAAAAAGCAGCACTCCATTTTTATGACTTGAATCAAATCTTCTGATTGCCGACGCACCAGACCTTCTTCTCGCTGCGCGTCGCGGGGCTGTTCTGTGGCATGACGCCCGAGAGCGGATGCGGGCGATACGGCTCCGCAAGGTAGGCGATCTCCTCGTCACTGAGCGTGAAGTCCACCGCCGCGACGGGGGCGTCGATGTGATGCAGCTTCGTCTACCGTCCAGCTGTGCGGCCGCTGCCCGCATCGCCAAACCCCATGCAGCCGAGGCAGATGCGCGAGACGCGCAGCCACCCCTTTGCATAGATGAGATGTGCCGTGATACCTGCCGCGATCAGGATGCCCACAATTTCATGGAAGACACGCGGCAGCTTGGTGAAGGAGAGCAGGGCGAGGAAGCCTGCGAGCAGTAGGAGGTTGAGGATGGTCGCGCGCCTCACTGCGCTGTCACCATCACTTCATCTCCTTTTCCCACTCACGGATAATGCTGAAGTCGAGCTTGTCCGCCGTGCTCTCGAGGAGGTGGATCTCCTCGGCGGTGAGCGTGATCTCCGTCGCCCGCACCGCATCCGCAACGTGGCGCTCCTTCGTCACGCCGATGATGGGGAGCGTCCCCTTGCCGATCGCCCACGCAACGGGAATCTGAGCGATGCCGACGCCGTATTTGTCCGCGAGGAGTTTCAGCGACAGGTTGAACGTCTCGATCTTGTCCATGATGGGGTTGTAGACCGCTGCGCGCGCGGAGTTATCGGGCATCGGATGATGCGTGTCGTACTGACCCGAGAGCGCACCCTGCTCGAGCACCATGTAGGAGAAGAAATGCACGTCATTCGCGCGGCAATAGTCCAGAATGCCCGACTCTTCCGACGAGCGGTTCAGCAGGCTGTAGTGGTTCTGCACCGCGCCGAGCTTCAGCCCGTGTTCGCGCAGGATGCGGTCTGCCTCTTTGATCTCGTCGATGTCGTGGTTCGAGACGCCGATCATCGGCGCATCTGCCTTGCCCTCGAAGAACTTTGCCGCCGCCGTGATCCAGCGCGGCGCGTCCACGGGGCTGTGCACCCAGTAGATATCCATGTTCTCGACGCGGAGCAGTTTTAACTGCGTCTCCCACATATCCTCGACAGGTGTATCCGAGGAGTAGTCCATGCACTGCGGCGTCAGCTTGTCCGAGATCAGATAGGAGCCGCGTGCGCGCCCCTTGAGGAATGCACCGAGCATCTTCTCAGACGTGCCCATCCCGTAGGCGTACGCCGTGTCCCAGAGGTTCAGCCCGTGCTCCATCGCCGCGTCGAAGATCGGGCGCAGCTGCTCCTCCGTATAGCCCGTGCCGAACGTGCCGTCGTTGCCCCACGCCCATACTCCGAGCGCGATTTTTGGCAGATTTGTCATAATATCCTCCCCTTGATTGACAGAAACATCATTATTTTATCAGTATACACGATGGAGTATGGTCGAGGTCAAGGAAAATGTAGGCATGCAGACGAAAAAGACACGCTGCATGAAAATATCGTGCAGTGCGCCGCTAGTTATTCGTAATGTGTCCACATCCGCTTGACTAGAATGATGCCGTCATACAATTTTTCCGATGGAGCAGCATAGCCGTCGGTGTTTTCTAGGACTGCATATACGAGGCGATGCTGTATGTTGATGCGGCGGGAGAAATTGCCACTCAGATTGCCGACGAGCTTTTCATATGGCGGTGGATTCTGAAACGGATTCTGCTGCATGAGATTCAGCAGGGATTTTGCCTTTGGTTCGAGACCTGCGGCTTTCAGACGGGATTTATCCGTATCCGCCTGCTTGCTGAATTTGATGAGATACATCACCACGCCTCGTTCGGATCATAGGTGCGGCATGCGTCGAGATCTTCCGCGTCGGCGGCGAGGATGCTCGCGCTCATGCCCGGAATCGCATTTAGATAGAGCGTCTCCTGCACGGCGTTCCAGTCATCCTCGGACAGCAGCACCGCGTTCTTACCGCGTGCATTCGTGATCGTCACGGGGGTGCGGCTCTCGTTCACGTCTGAGATGAGCTGATAGAGATTCCTGCGTGCCGTCGTTGCATTGATTGCAGTCATATCGATTCTCCTTCCGATTATCAATTTTATTATAGCGTACGCGTTCCCGTGCGTCAACGAAACCTCTGTATTGTGCCGCACAAAAATACCGCCAACCGAAGCTGGCGGTATCGTGTTTGTAGGAGTGAGGGTTAGAAGAAGAACTCGACGCGGCCGAAGAGCTTCGAGACCTTATCGTTGTTCGAGCCTAGATAGCGGGCGTACAGATCCTTGCCGTGGAAGTACTTCGCCGAGAGTACGACATTGTCGAAGAGGGTATAGTCTGTGCCGAGCTCAATACCTCTCGTGCCTTCAAAGGCGCCGTCCTCAGTTGGTGCGACAGATGCTCCTGCAAGCTGACGATAGGAGACATAGGCGCCCCACGAGCCTCTGTCCTCGGGCTTTGCGCCCTTGTACTCGTATGTCACCTGATAGGATCTCTTTGGCATATTGCCATACACGAATTTCGGACTATGCGCGTAGGCGGCGGAGAGGAAATTGTTCTTATCGAAGCTGTAACCTGCGTTCACACCCCAAATGGGCATGGTATGCTTGCCATTTTTTACGAGCGAACTTAAATCGGAGGCGTTGAGGCGATAGTAGCCTGCACCGATGGTAAAGCGGCCGTTGTACTGGATCTCTGCCCCCTGATAATTTGCCGCCACATCATTTGTGATCTCATCGCTGCTCATGCGGCCTGCCTGCAGCTTGAACTGCACGTTCTTGCCGAAGGAGACCTCTGCACCCGAGAACTCGCGGTCGAAGATAAGTGCGCCCGGCTTTGCGTAGGCTTCTGCCGAGAGCATTTCCATCTTACCGAGTTTTACGGTGAAGTTGTTGTAGTCCCCCTGTGCCCACGCACGCTTGAGCGTCACCTTGTCGCTGTCGTTCTCTCCCGAGTCCTTGTTCATCTTTGTCTCGGCATCGAGACGCGCGTTGACATGCCAGTGGCTGTTGACCTCGGCGGACGGTTCGAGACGGAAGAGGAGGTTGTCGTCGTTTACTCTCGTCTTACCGTCCGAGCGACGCGAAACCTCTGTGCGCTGGCTCGTGTAGGTGTACTCGAGCTTGCCGTTCCACTTCACCATGTCGGCATTGCGCTCGAGGTTCGATACGCGCACGCCGAGGTTGTTGAGCTCATCCGCGAACTCAGCAGCCAGACGGTCGACAAGCGCTTTGTCCGATGCGGACATATCGCCCTTTGCCATCGCCTTTGCCGTCATCTGCGCCATCTCGTAGCGCGTGATGTTGCGGTCACCACGATACGTGCCGTCGCCGTAGCCCTCGACAATGCCGTCGGCGGCGAGCTGTGTCACAGCATCGTACGCCCAGTGATCGCGCGGCACATCGCTGAACGGATTTGCCGCTGCGAACGTCGTTCCTGCCGCACCGACGACGAATGCCGCCGCGAGCGCGGACACCAGAGTTTTCTTCATGAGAATTCCTCCTTCTGAATCTGCGGGCGGGGGAGCGTTCGCCTATGTTTCCAATGATATGCATTGTGTCCGCGGCGAATCATTTCCTCACCTCGCGTAAGTAATAAGATTAGTTCTTATTATATGCTTACAAAAAACATTATCAAGCGGAAAATTCTGAAAATAACTAAAGAGAAATGAAAACAACGTAAGACATGAAAGTTCATGCACCACACAAAAATACCGCAGGCCGAGACCTGCGGTATCCTGTTCGTAGGAGTGGGGGTTAGAAGAAGAATTCGACGCGGGCGAAGCCCTTCTTGATGCCTGTTTTGCCCTCGGGCTCGGCAGAGAAGATCTCGTTGCCCTGGAAGTAGATGAGCGAACCGACAATATTCTTCCGTATCGTGTACTGACCGCCGATCTCCCAGCCCTTTGTGTTCCACATCGCGCCGTCGAACGTCGGGGCGATCGTGCCCATGCCGCCGATGTAGCGGTAGGCGGCATAGACACCGAACGAACCGGGATCCGATGCCTCTGCGCCCTTGTAGCCGAGTTCGATGTTGTACGACTTCATGTGCTCTTTTTTGATCTCGGCGCTTTCGTGGCTGTTCGTCTTCCAGTAGCCGCCCGAGAGATAGACTGTCTGCACGGGACGGTAGGTGATGCCGGCACCGTAGTAATTCAGCGGATCCTTTACCCCCATCATGCCCGTCAGGAGCTTGTTGTTGCCGAGCCGCAGGTAATCCACCCCGAGGTGGAACCGCTCCGAGGGATCCCAGTTCAGCGTGATCCCCTGCATGTTTGCCGTCGTTCCGCCGGTGTAGCTCCCCGCCTCTTTCGCCTCGGTGATCTCGTCCCCCCATGCAGAGTCCTCGAGATTGTAGCGGCCTGCATAGAGCGTGGCGGAAACTGTCCTGTCGGCACCGAGGGTCAGTCCCGCGCCCGACATTTCGCCGTCGAAAAGCACACCCTGTTCCGTGAAGACAGGGAATTTGCCCAGCCGGACCACAGTCGCGCCGTATTTGCCCTCCGCCCACGCGCGCTTGAGTTTGACCGTGCCGTTATTTCCCGCGTCGGACTTCAGATTCGTCTTCGCGTCGAGGCGTGCCCTGACCGACCAGTGGTCGTTCACCTCTGCCGTCGGATTGAGGCGGAAGAGCAGCTCGTTGTTCGTCTGACGCTGCCCCACATATTTGCCGACGAATTCGCCGCCGACACGCTCATAGGTGTAGCGCAGCTCGCCGTTCCACTTGACCATATCGGCATTGCGCTCGAGGTTCGACACGCGAACGCCGAGGTTATTCAGCTCGTCGGCGAACTCCGCCGCGAGACGGTCGACAAGTGCGCGGTCCGAGGAGGACAGGTTGTCCTTTGCCATCGCCTTCGCGACCATCTGTGCCATCTCGTAGCGCGTGATGTTGCGGTCGCCGCGGTACGTGCCGTCGCCGTAGCCCTCGACCACGCCGTCGGCGGCGAGCTGCGTCACGGCATCGTACGCCCAGTGGTCGCGCGGCACATCCGAAAATGGATTCGCCGCCGCGAACGTCGTCGATGCAGCACCGATGACGAATGCCGCGCTGAGCACCGATACCAACGTTTTCCTCATAGAAATTCCTCCTTTTGAATCCTGAGGGGAGGAGGCGTGCCTGTGTTTCCAATGCGGCGCATTGTGTCTGCGGCGTTGTCTCCTGCCAACTAACCTTGGGAAGCACTGATAAATTCAGCACTGCCATCTTGATGCATCTGTTTTCGCCCTGTCTGTGCCCTAGAATCCTCCACATAGCCTTTGGTATGCGTCCGGTTTGTCTCCTTGGCAGGACAAAAAATCTGCGCCAATCTGACAGACTTCATTTTATCAGTGATTCCCTTGAGATTGTATCCTATTATACGAATGGATAAAAGTGATTGTCAAGCAGAAACTTCAGAAAAGTAAATAATTTTGTTATGAGAATATATTTTATAATTCTTACAACTGCAGATAATCTGTGCTATAATGAAGAAAAATTATGGGATAACTGTTGCTGATCGGGAGGAAAGCATCATGAATGAATCCATCAAATCCGTGCAGCTCACGCACATGGATGCGACGCAGACGGATGTTTCGGCGTTCGGGGCAGAATCTGCCGCGTGTGCCGTGCGTTTTCATCAAAGTCTGCCGGACTACGAACCGACGCCGCTTGCCGATCTCCGGCGTCTCTCGGCGGGACTCGGGCTCGGTCGGATCGCGGTGAAGGACGAGAGCAAGCGGTTCGGTCTCAACGCATTCAAGGCACTTGGTGCCAGCTACGCTGTTGCGCGTTATCTCGCACAGGATCTCGGCATCCCCGAGAGCGAGATGACATATGAAAGCCTCCAAAAGCCGGAGTATCGCGAGCGCCTGCGCAGTGTCACGCTCGTGACGGCGACGGACGGCAACCACGGACGTGGCATTGCGTGGACGGCGAAGCTGTTCGGGCTCTTTGCGCACGTCTTCATGCCCAAGGGCGGGTCGCCCGAGCGCCTTGCGAATATTCGCGGGCTCGGTGCGGCGGCGTCCTTTACGACGTACAACTACGACGATGCCGTACGCCATGCGGCGAAGATGGCAAAAGAACAGGGCTGGGTGCTCATTCAAGATACGGCGTGGGACGGCTATACGGAGATCCCGCTCCGAATCATGCAGGGCTATACGACGCTTGCACATGAGGCGGCGGAACAGTTCGGTGAGCCGCCGACGCATATCTTTTTGCAGGCAGGTGTCGGGTCGCTGGCGGGTGCGGTCACGGGATACTTTACCGCGCGCTATGGGGAAAAGCGCCCCGTGATCACCATCGTCGAACCGAATCGCGCGGACTGCCTCTACCGCACGGCTGCCGCCAGCGACGGCGAGCGGCATATTGTGACGGGTGACCTTGACTCCATCATGGCGGGGCTCTCGTGCGGTGAGCCGAATCCGATCGCGTGGGAGATCCTGAAGGACTATGCCGATCATTTCGTCTCCGTACCCGAATGGGTTGCTGCGAAGGGCATGCGCATCCTCGGCAATCCGCTGGACGCGGATGCGCGCGTTGTGTCGGGTGAGAGCGGCGCGGTCACGACGGGACTCGTTGCCGAGCTCATGCAAAACCATAGCCTCGACTACCTGCGCGACCGCATCGGTCTTGGCAAGGACGCGCGCATCCTCTGTATCTCCACGGAGGGCGACACCGATCGTACGCACTATCGCCGCGTCGTCTGGGACGGGCTGTATCCGAGTTATTGAGGGAGGCCCGGCTGCCCCGCCACAGCAGGGAAAGGGGAGCTGCTTGCGCCGGAAAGGGCACCATAACTGGAGGGATCCGAATGACTGAGAATGAACGCTATATTGCGATGCTGACCGTGAATGATGTGCCGTGGCATCGACTGACGACGCCCTATGGGCGCGCAACGGCGTTTCCTCGGTACTTTGCCGTGTTGGAGTCCATGGACGACCTTACAGCGGTGGAGGATGCCCTCTACGAACTGATCATCAACACGGAGCATCAGGGCACGCTCTGGCACGCAACGCCGTTTGCGCTCGTCTTCCTCGTGCGGATCTTTCGGCGCGCACTTGCCGCGCAGGCAGACAATGAAATCGCGCGCAGGATTGCGGAGCGGCTCTTGGAGCACTTCCTGCTGATCGCTGAATGCGTCCGCATGGGCGATGTAATGGAGCACGCCGCGCCCCTGTCGTACTTCTCCGATCTCCTGCGCGAAGAATACCTCTGGTCGGAGGTTTACGACGAGGAGGAGGACGAACTGCGCTGGGAGGACGAGGATGTGTTCCCGGCGGAACTCTTTTACAGTTTTTACTGTTACTCCGGACAGGTGCTTGCGTCGTGCGAGGGCGAACTCAAACAAGAAGCCTTGGACAGCGAGATGATGAATCGTATATAAAACGTGCAAACACCTCTGTACGATAAACGTGCAGAGGTGTTTGCATGCTTTTATAGTATTTTGCCTTCCTGTTTTTTTGTGCACACATGAAGCAAGAACGTTGTACAAGAGTAAAATACAGATTTTGTCATAAGATAAAGGATTCGTTTCGCATCATATCAAATAAGGATGTGTATGGTACTTGGAAGTGACGTGCAACATCGGGAAGTTTTGGATTCTTTGAACGGCTTCCTTCCGGTATTGTCCCAGCCGACTGCTCGAAGCTCAAGAGCGTATAGCCATATACTTTGGCGGCAGCAATCAGCCACGGATCGGCAATATCCAACTGTGACCAACGACGAAGTGCTGCCTCGCTATATTTATCGCTTTGCTGAATAAAGCTCAGAACTTCTCTGTATTTTTGAAGGACCTGCATATCCTGCGTCGACAAAATACACTCGTTTGGAAGGTCGCTTATCCATGCAGAGAGTTCGTCTGTTCCCTTTAGAACCTCATCCCGAACCTTATCTAGAACGGCTATTTTATCCAGTGAAATTTTTGGACGTAGCTGCTGCCAAAAAGATGGGGCGAAATCAAACGGATAGTATGCACGGGCAGGGTGTATCAGACTATTGGCATCGATGAGGTATTTTTCGCTCAACTCAAACGCCTCCCATCCGCTCAAGTGCGCCGCTGTAAGTTCTACGATTGGTCGCTGTCAGTCGGTAGGCATCCGTATCCTGTGTGTTGCCCTGAATCACGCTCCGTTCAAGGGCGGCGAGAAAACGGTGATCGAGATTCGAGAGCAATGTTTTGTAAAAATCACCACCGCCGGTCTTTTTCTTGTGCGCTTTTATTCGCTCCCATTGCTCTTTTTGCAATACAAGCATACGCGCATATACATCCCGTGGTATTCTTTTCATCTCATAGGCGCGCCGCAGGATCACGGCTTCGCTGCATCGGAAATGACGTGCTGCTCGTTCTGTCATATCCTCGACTGGAATGGACACATCCCATACGTTAGGAAATTCCGCTGCGGGGACAAGAAGCTCTGCCGCAACGGCATTACACTTCTGCTCGAGCAGACTCACGCGCTCATCTGACCATTCGGGATTATTGAACAGGCTGTTTTCGCCGAGCCATACATGAACTGTTTCGTGTAGGAGGGAGAAGAGGCGTCCGTTTGCTGTGTCTGTTGTGTTTATAAAGATGAGCGGTGCGTACGCATCGACAAGCGTAAAGGCACGAAACTCTCTTATATCAAGCGGCCTATGTGTATTCGCTCCGATCTTGCCGCCTGTAAATACAAGAACACCGTGCTGCGTTAGCATATTTCGGATACGGTTGAAATTGGCCTCTGCGGAAGATTCTTTTCTGTACCAGTTCGTTCTGAGTGCAAGGGCATCTCGTATTCGTTGTGCAATCTTGGTCGCAGAATCGTGGAGGCTGCAACTCCCGACAAGGGGAAGAGCGTCCGACTGTTCACGTTTGAGGTCATCCCTCATCCAGTCCTGAATTGCTGTCATTTGATCCAGAATATCAATGAGTTCACGGCTCGGTTTTTGACGTTTTTTACTCCCAACAGTGCGATATTCAGCAAGTGCAATATCCTCATCAGGTGGCGTTTGCAACAGGAAGTAGCCGAATGGAATGTGTGTTTTTTTGCTCATCGCTTCCAACTGTTTCAGCGTGGGCTGTTTTTCGCCCGTCTTCCACGCATTCAGCTGGTTGAGTACGTTGGGGGCAATTTGATCTTCGCGGATGTTCTGCACAATCCAATCGATCACGGGCGCATGAACCGGTACAGTAACTCCCGCCATACGGCTCACCTCCTTTTGTTCGTTTCTTTTATGATAGCATATTTATGGAGTGAGTTCTATAGAAAAGAAATAATGAGATACCGCTGTTTGTGGAAGTGTATTTTCGTTTCTGCTGATAAACGGAAATATGTGGGGTGTGAGCAGTATAGAAAAATCCACTTCCTATGGAGGAAAAAAGCGGCGCAAATAGAATACTAAACTAATGAAAATATAATTAAGAACGAGGTGAGTTTGTGTCATTGCGGATCAAAGATGTTCTCATCAAAGAGACGGGAGCAAAGCGGATGTTTCCGGGACAGCGGCACAGCCTTGATACGACGGAACGTCCGACCATCGACTATGGGCGGGATGGCGCGACATGGGAGCAGTCCGGTGAGACGGATGCACAAAAGGGGTATCGCTCACTCAAGGAACGGTGTAATCAGCTCAAACAGTATGACGTGGCGGATAGCCTTGTTTACTTTCTGGACGGCTCGCGTCATGTCTATAAGGTTGATGATATTGCATTTTCTCAAAATAAGCGTATTTCGGTCTATCCAGTGCTTGCGGGACAGATCGGCGTAGGGTGCTGTAAACGCCATGACCGCACGATGAAGAAGTACCGCTTTTCCTTTGAGTGTGTTCTTGCCCTGCCCGACCTTGCTGATGCGGATAGACGGACGGGCTTTTCGAGTGCGCTCGTGCAAAAGCTCAATGAGGTTGAGGCGGTTCGGCGGCGCGGCATCCATTTCGGGCATGTCTTTTTTTATGATACATCGAAACCAAGTGACGAATGGAAGCAGATTGGGCGGAATTTCTATGAGAGTCGAGGCACGGCAAAGATTCAGGATCGTATGATTTGGCTCGAGCAGGAGATGGTACGAAATCTTGTGAAGGAGCACCTGCTCGATCAGGATCACTATCTCATCAAGGACGGCTCGCTCGAATATCGTGGACTAAAGCGTGGGGATGCTGCAGGCGTGACGGCAGAGATGCTCCATCAGGAGCAGTACGAGTGGGTGCTCGGCGTGTCAAAGAATTTTAATCCCGAGGTCTGCAAGGATCAAAATGGCAAGCCGAATCCGGGCTTTATTGCGGAACTCCCCTTTTGTCATCGTACGCCTGCTACCATGTATAAGTGGGGCGGGGTTCGCTATGCCGTATGGTATCTCCGTCTGCGGGAGGCGGAGCGGACGCGCTCCATCTTTGACGGCGTTGTCAAGGTGGAGAAGGTACTGGTCGGTGATGAATTTGAAAAAGGGATGGACACGGAGCGTATCGACGATCTGAGCGCGAGAATTCTGAATGAGCGAAATCCTGTCTGCTACGGCTCGGATCTGCGCTGGGCAAATCATCTCTATCCGATTTATCTGACGGAGCAATTCGTCAAGGCTCGGTACATTCCGAATGAGAGTTTTTTACAGATGTTTTGAGGTGACATAATGGCAGACAACTTGATCGGACGCGTGATTGCAACGGAGAAACGCCCTACGACGATGGACACATTTACCTTTTGGACGAGTGAGAACGAGAAACTTCACGCGTTCGACATCGTGAAGGTGGAGCATATCGAAGGCTCGTTTTCCTATGGTGTTATTCAGAACATCTCCCATATCACGGACGCGCAGAGTTTTCTCACGAGTTTTATCTCGAGCGATTTTGGCGATGTCGATGTGGAGGGCAATACGGCGCGGCTTGGCATGAACTACGTTGAAGCGGCGGTATCCTACAATAGCAAGGGGATTTATACACCTGTGCACAGCGGTGCAAAGGTATGCCGTGCGAGTGTGGAGGAGATCACGACAGCACTCGGATTGGGGGATGTGAAGAATCCGCTTGTCTGTGGCGCGGTCAAGATGTATGCGGACACGGCATCAGAAATTTCGCTGAGTGTTCCACTGAACGCCAAATTTTTGCTCGGCCCGGAGGGGGCTCATCTCAATATCTCGGGCATCTCGGGGCTTGCGGCAAAGACATCCTACGCCATGTTCCTGATGAAAGCAGCGCAGGAGCGATATATGAAAGAAGAGGAGGAATCCGTCGCTTACGTTATCTTCAATGTGAAGGGGAAGGATCTGCTTGCCATTCACGAGGAAAATGATTTCAGTGAGGAGAATGACCCTGCGGCAGAGCGTGCCCGTGTGATGGCGGAGTATCATGCGATGGGGCTGACAGGAAAGCCGTTTGAGCAGGTCAAATACTATATTCCCTATGCGCAGCAGGGCAAGTCGCGGCAGAGCACCTATCTCGGGAAAACGGAGCAGACGGAATACGAGCGTGAGGGGATTCTCAAGAAGTTCAAATACACGTATGCGGACGACAAGGAGAGCATCGAAATGCTCTTTTCCGATATTGACGACCCACAGCAGACGATGGATGCCATCATCAACAAGATCATCGATGCGACGGATGCGGACTTTTCGGGACTGTCCACATGGGATGCCTTTCGGGAGAAGGTTGATGAGCTGTCACAGAAAAACACAAAGGATGACAAGAAGAAATCAAATGAAATCTCCGTCCTGAGCTGGCGCAAGTTCAAGCGCATCATCAACAAGGCTATCCGTAATGACGATATGTTTGCAAACCGTGCCGTTGCTGAACACGGCGAATGTCGGCTGACGGATGAGATTCGCCGTATACGGAAAAATGATGTTTATGTCATTGATATCGCCAAACTCTCGGAGGATAAGCAGGCGTTTGTTTTCGGTGACGCGATACGTGCCATCTACAATTTGAAGCTCGGCGAATATGATGATGAACTGGACGGACATAAGCCGCCCACGCGCATTGTGGTCTTTATCGATGAGCTGAACAAATACGCATCGAAGGATACACCAAAGTCCTCGGCAATCCTGCGCGAAATCCTCGACGTGACGGAGCGCGGGCGTTCGCTTGGCGTCGTCCTCTTTGGTGCGGAGCAGTTCCGCTCGAACATTCATCCGCGCGTGACGGGGAACTGCTCGACGCACGCATACGGGCGGACGAATACGATCGAGACGGAGACGAAGGACTACAAGAGCCTCCCCCCCGTCTATAAGAATATGCTTACGCGTCTTGCGCAGGGGGACTACCTCATCCAGAACCCGATGTTCCGATCTCTGCTGAAGATCCAATTCCCAAAGCCGGTTTACAAGCAGTTTAAGGGGTGAGGACGATGACACAGCAGGGGACTGTCTTTGGCGCGAGTATGCTCGAAACGCTGACGACGGGGATGTATAAAGAGCCCATTATTATCTATCGCGAATACATTCAGAATGCGTGTGATGCCATCGATCAGGCAGTGCGCGAAGGCCTGTATGCGGAGCAGAGGCAGGGCAGTGTGCACCTGTTCATTGACCGCGACAAGCGTTATGTATCCATTGAGGATAACGGTGCGGGCGTTCCTGTGGCGAAGTTCCGCAGTACGGTTGGAGATATTGCCAACTCTGCAAAGGAAGCGGGCAAGGACAAAGGCTTTCGTGGCATTGGTCGCCTCGCGGGGCTTGCCTACTGCAAGCGGCTTGTCTTTACGACACGGGCGGCGGGGGAATCGCTTGTCTCTCGTCTGGAATGTGATGCTGTCCGCTTCTGTACGATGGTGAATGAGAAGGGGCACACCGCCGCCGAGGTGCTTGACGCGGCGTTTTCCTTCTCTGCGGAGGACGCGAAGAAGAAGGATGCTGCGCATTTCTTTCGGGTGGAGCTCTACGATGTGGAGCGTGAGGCGGATGCCCTGCTCGATACGGAGCGGATTCGGGGCTATCTCTCCTTTGTCGCACCGGCAGCATATGAGAACAGTTTTTATCAGAGAGGCTTGATTACAGAGTATGCCGAAAAGAATGGTTTTCCGCTGGATGAATACCGAATTGTATTAAATTCGCAGCCAATTTTCAAGGCGTATCGGACAAATTATCACTACAAAGAAGGCAAGCAGGACAGCATACAGGAACTTGCGTTCAAGAAACTAAAGAATGCGGACGGCACTGTCCTTGCATGGCTCTGGTACGCACGTACGGGGTTCTACAGTGCTCTTGCGGGAAAAGATCGCGCACTTGGCGGCATTCGTATACGTGTCGGAAATATCCAGATCGGCGATGAGGGGGTACTTAAACCCTTTTATGTCGAGGATCGATTCTCTGGTTATGTACTGGGCGAGCTTCACGTCCTGCCGTCGGCGGGACTGCGCCCAAACGCACGTCGCGACTACTTTAACAGCAGTTCGCAGCTCCTGCGTCTGGAGGCGGAGTTTCGCGAAATTGCGAAGGAGATTGGCAGACTTTGTCGTGCAGGTTCGGATATGAATAAACATTCGACTAATATCCGAAAATATGAAAAGGAAAAAGAGGAGTTCGAGAAAAAAAACGAAGAAAATCGTTTCTTGGATGCGGCGACACGGCAAAAAGCGGCGGACGGGCTCAAGGAATCTGCACAAGTCGCGAAGAGTGCGGAACAAAAGCTGAAGTCCATCGTGGAGATGGGGAAGCAGGAAGGTGCTTCGGATTTTGATGCAGGGCTTGCACGTATTGCTAAAGCACGATTGGCAGCACTCAAAGAGGAACGGAAACAGCAGCCGAAGTCGTCCGCATCGAAGGAGAAGGCTCAGAGTCCGAAGAAGGCACAAAATAACAAGGTGCGGCGTGCGGATAATCTCTCGGCATTAAGCAAAAAGGAAAAGAAAATGGTCGATAAAATATATCGTGTTGTTACAAAAACGCTCGCGGATGACCCGGCTGCCGCCGAGCGCGTGATTGCGGCAATCGAGGATGCCCTGCGGTGATCCGCAAGGTACTCCTCCTCGAGCCGGATTATAAGAACAAATACCCGCCGATGCCCCTGATGAAGCTTGCCACCTATTTCCGCAGACGCGGTGATGATGTGCGTTTCTTCAAGGGGGATCTGCGGGATTTTGCCGCGCAGTTGCTCGCCGAAGAACTCTATCACGAACTGAATAATGCTGAGCTTGCCCGACACTTTGATGCCCTCAAACGCTATGTGCGGCGTGGAACAATATCAATTTTGGAGGATGTTCGGGAGTTGGCGGATGATCTTGCGGCACAGGAGCTGGCACACTCGTATCATCTGCGGTACAAGCGGCGCGACTACCCACGCTTTGACATTGTGGCAGTGACGACACTCTTTACATTCTACTGGGCAAAGACGATTGACACCATCAATGATGCCAAGGCGTTTGTCACAGAGGGCGGGCGGCTTCTTGTCGGCGGGGTGGCAGCGACGATTCTGCCGACCTATATTGAGGAGGAGACGGGAATCACACCCTTTGTCGGTTTGCTTGACCGTCCCGGCATGATTGATGCGGACGATGTTGCCATCATCGACACTCTCCCGCTCGACTACTCCATTTTGGAGGAGATTGACTATACCTATCCTGCGCACGATGCCTATTTTGGCTATATGACGCGTGGCTGTATTCGTAACTGTCCGTTTTGTGCAGTGAAGACACTCGAACCGCACTATAAGGAATATCTCAGCATCGATGGACAGCTTCGCACAATCGAAGAGCAGTTTGGAGCGCAGCGGGATCTCTTGCTCATGGACAACAACGTCTTTGCATCCTCACGGTTTTTTGACATCATCGAGGAGATTAAGGCGCAGGGGTTTCACAAAGGGGCGACCTATGTGCCGTCCAGTCCATATGAGGTTGCGATTTCCAATCTGCAGCGCGGGCATAATGTGCGCGGGTATCTCAAAAAGCTGCTTGCTCTTTATGAGGTGATCGCGGGGCGGCTGAACGAGGCAGAAGCGGGTGCTTTTTACCTCGCACGCGAGCGTGCAGGACTGCTCTATCTCCCTTCGGCAGAGCGGGAGAATGCGCTCACATTTGATGCTGTTGCACGTCCGCTCTATGAAAAATATTTCAAACAGGGAAAGCGCAAGCGTGCGTTGGATTTTAACCAGGGGCTTGATGCGCGGCTCGTGACACCCGAGAAAATGGAAAAACTCGCGGAGACGGCGATCAGTCCTCTTCGCATTGCCTTTGACCACTACGATGCAAAGGATGTCTATGTCCGTGCGATTCGGATGGCGGCGGCGGCGGGCATCGACCACCTATCGAACTATTTGCTCTACAACTACGAGGATCATCCCGAGGAGCTATATCTGCGTATGAAGATCAACGTGGATCTTTGTGACGAACTGGGTGTAGCAATCTATTCGTTTCCGATGAAGTATCACCCGATTCGTGACCCGAAGTATTTCCGCAATCGGGACTTTATTGGGGTACATTGGAACCGCAAGTTCATCCGTGCGGTGCAGGCAGTTCTGAACGCGACGAAGGGGAAGATCGGGCGAGGCAAGTCGTTCTTTGCGGAGGCGTTCGGGCAGGATATTGACGGATTCTTTGATATACTCTGGATGCCGGAGACGTTCATCATCGAGCGAATGAAGTACAAGGAGACTTTGACGAAGGAGTGGCGTGCGGCATTTCTTGCGCTGGACGGGGCACTGCGGGAGGAAGCACGTGCGATTATTGTGGCAAACAATTTCTCGGAGGACATTGTCACTCGGGCGCACAACGCGGAGGTGCGTGAGGTGTTGCGCTACTATCAGATCAAAAAGTAGCGTATCTGTAGAGGGGCAGGAAACACACGAAAAATGCACATACAAAAACCCAAGGGGCGCTTCCTTGGGTTTTTGTATGTGTAATGTGTTCGCACTGGTTCGCTTAGTCAGTTTCAGCGCACAAACACGACGTTTCCGTTCATGAGCATCTGGCTCTGTGCGTTTGCCGCAAGGATTCGGTCGCCGTCATCAACGGAGACGACAACGTTCACGGGGTTGGTGGAGTTGTTGCCGCCGCGCACCTGCACCGCTCTTACGACGAGCGGGCTGCCGCCAGCACGCGGGAGTGCCTGTGCCGCAGAGACGCTGCTTGAGTAGCCGACCATGCCCTGCGAGATCGCCTGATCGTAGTTGATATTGCTGACGCCGTAGATGGCTCTGCCGTTTGTGTCATAGATGACGGGGGAGAAGCTGGGCTTGAGGCCCATGCCGCTCGCATCCACGATGACGCCCGTGTAGCCTACGCCTCTCGTCTGGACCTGCGCCCGGATCTCAGCCGTGATGGTGGCGGAGATGACCGGCGGGGGCGGCGTGGGCGGCGTGTTGTCGCGGATCGCAGGCATGATGGCAGAGGAGAGACCCTGCATACCGTACATCGGCATGGACATGACGACGCGGTAGGCGCCGTCGGGCATCATCTGCTCCTCAACGACCATGGCACCCTTGATAAGCGCACTGACCTTGGTTTTGACGACATCACTGCGGATGACGAAGTTCTCGACGGTTGTCTCCGCATCGACCTGCACGCCATTGATCTGCTCGGCGAGGTTGCGCTGTGCGTCCACAATCGCAGCGCGGCGCGCCATGATGCTCGCCTTCGAGCCGTAGGTGCCCATCGGCGGCGTGCCGAAGCCCTCGGCTGTGATTGTGCCCTGCTCCCACTGAGCGGCTGCCTCGGCTGCCTGCATGATGGTCAGGGAGGGGAGGGAGGAGTTCGGTGCGGCATAGAAGCCTGCCCCGAATGCAAATACGCCTGCCACGGCGCTGACCAGTGCCTTCTTCTTCAAATTCTTCATTGTTGTCGCTCCTTTTTGTGAAAATGAAACTTTTCGGCGGATGATGCTCTCTTAAGGAAGCACTTAACGTTTCTTTCCCTTTTTGTCGTTGACGCCCATCTTCGTAAAGAGACCCTCTTTGCCGTTGACGGCATCCTTGATCGCCTTGGAGACGGCGTTGAACGCCATCTCGTCGGTGACGTTCGCAGAGCCGAGCATGAACGCACCGCCCTCTGAGGCTACGCCGCCCGACACGCGTTTCGAGCTGCCCTTGCCCTGCCCAACGAGGACGACGCGACCCGTCGAGACCTCGACGACGCGGATGGAGACATTTGCCACGACACTTGCCTGACTGCCGAGCAGACCGCCCGTGAGACCGGCGAGACCAAAGGAGTCCTCCTTCGCCGAAAGGTTTGTGAGTGCGCCGAAGATCTTGTACTCGACACCGCTGAGGTTGCCGACCTCGGCAGCGGTGTCCTCTGCGATGAGTCCGGTCATACCGAGACTCTGCTCATCCACGAGCCCTTGGAGTTCGATACGTTCATAGACTTGGAACACGTCGGGACGGTCGCTGATGAGGGTGATGAGCTCCTCGGTTGCAACCCCCGCATGGTCGCTGAAGCCGTCCCACCGATCCGGCACCTTGTTCTGGAAGGGCATGATTGCAACGGTGGGGTTGTCGTAGAGTCCCGCCTGACAGACGGATCCCATCATCAGCCCACCGAGAAGGACAAGGATGCCCATCATTTTCTTCAACATAGAATTCCTCCTTAAAATGATCCAATGGCTCCCTGCGTGCACCACGCGGATGGGCGGATGTGACTCTTGCAGAAAACACGCGGCTGCCTGCCGTGGGTGCATGGATACTGACATATTCGATGTCGCCTGTTATTTTAGCATAATTTAAAAGAAATGGGAACTGTAACATATGACAGGTTAAAAAGTCCTATTTTCTGAATTGTTGCTTGTAATGACGCGATTTTACAGGGCCTTTCGGATGGAAACCAGTTTCGGAAAAATGAAAAGTTTTTCAGGAAAACAATAAAAAACCGCCGCACGAGTACTCATGCGGCAGCTTATTGCCTGCGAGAGGATGAAACGTCAGCGCAGCGTGATCTTGATCTCGCTGTCGCTGGTGCTCTCAACGAAGATGGAGAGACTGGTGCTGCGCTGGAGCATCTGGAGGATGGTGAACGGCTTTTGCGCGGAGGCGATGTCGATGGTCGTCTTGCCCGCGTTCGTGCCACGTACGTAGACATCCTGCACGCCGCGCAGTTCCTTGAGCTCCTTGACGAGCTGCTCGACGAGGGAGAAGTCGTTCGCGCGGACGGTGAACTGGATGCCTGAGAATCCGCTTGCCGCTGCCTTCAGGAACTGCTGCTCAAGCTTCTCCGCCGCCTTGACCGCCGCCGCCTGACGCGACTTGCGTGCCGCGAGCGCAGGGCTGTTTTCGACGCCCTGCCCATCGACGGAGTAGGTTCCGATGATCGTACTCGTGCCGAAGGAGATGATCTTGAGGTCGAGGTGTGTGCGTGCCGAGGACATCTGTGTCTCGACGTAGCCGCCGTGATTGTCCGGCAGCTTCACCTTGTAGCCCTCTGCATGGCTGCGGCCGATGACGAGGTAGTCGATCGGGCGGTCGGCGTTGCTGCCGCTGTAGGGGAGGCGGCTGTCACCGCGGTAGACGGCGTTGAGAACCGCAGAATCCTGCAGCTGCGAGAGCAGGCTTACATCGACCACATGCTTGAATCCGACGGTGAGGAGCCGCTCGTTGAGCGCTGTCTCGAGGATCGTGTCGTGGCCGGGGAGCGCATAGAACTCGTGATCGATATCCGAATCATCCGTGAGGATGACGATACCAATGCGCGGATCGTTCAGGCGCATGACGGCATCCATACGCTTCATGAACGCGGAGTTCGGGTCGGTGTTCACGTCGACGCTCGCGCGGATGCGGTACTCACCGCCGTTCATGGACTCGCTGATGACCTGAATGTTCTGGACGTAGCCCTGCGCATGGGAGAGGATCTCGTCCATCTCCACGGAGGTGTTCGATACCACTGTGTTGGAGTTGATATACATGCCGGCAACCTGTTCGACTGCGACGCGTGCCGCGTCACGCATCGCTGCGTCACGGTCAACGCCGACACCGTCGACGATGACGGTCTGGGCAAATGCAGTCTGAACCATTGCCAGAGCAAGGCAGAGCGCGATGAATAACTTCTTCATAACGTGTGAATCTCCTTTCGTTTGTCAAAGGAATGCACGTGTTTTCTGCATTTTTATCATACCATAAATTTCTGTGCACGTATAGGGGGCTATTGCGGATGAACTATAAAAAGTGCCGCAGCATGGCGCTGC
>ERZ773035.988-NODE-988-length-21466-cov-18.595301_pt1 | contig 21466 bp, 18 predicted proteins | sample MGYA00511487_ERZ773035 | MGnify/ENA primary metagenome ERZ773035 (study PRJEB29015, sample SAMEA2737985) | human oral metagenome | biome: human oral; feature: human-associated habitat; material: dental | place: China | collected 2024 ...
TTTTCACTCTTTCACCTTTTCACTCTTTCACCTTTTCACTCTTTCACCTTTTCACCCTTTCACCTTTTCTTCCCTATAAAGCCAATGCGCTTTACCTGTCATGTTGTGCATACGACGAACCACCTTTTGTGGCGAAAGCACCTTGATGCCAGGTCCATAACTCATCAACACCGAGTAAAGCTCGAAGTTTAGCACCACCTTTATGCTGAAAACGCAACCTCCTTGTTCCGGATGCTCGTCCTCAACTTGCTGCGAAGGGTGCAGCGGTTTGGTGAAAATATACCCTGCTTGCTCATCGTCCGCCCAGAACATCACAGTTCTGGGTTTGTCTCCCACATTCTTACTTACTCCGATAACGTCGTCGAAAAAGTGCTCTGCATCAAAATTGGGGTTGTCGTGATAAGGCTCGTCGGCCGTTTCCACCTTCACTATGCGGTCTAAGGGCAGGTTAAACAGCACCATGTCGTCTGCAGTAGAACCGAACAGGAACCAACGATTGCGAAACTCTTTCAGCAAATGCGGACACAAAACCAGCGTTATAGGCTCTTTGGCCGAGAATGATTGGTAGCTGATACGCAAGGTCTGTCGATGCGCAATGTAGTTATATAAGGGGTTAAGCAGGCGCAAACCTTTCAGGTTAGGCACCTTGTCGAAATGCACAAAGGGTTTGCGATGATTGCGAGCAATGGCCAAATGGTCTTGCAGCCGATTCACAACATCGCTCATTTCGGTAAACTGCTCAAAGTCTTCAAGCTGCCTAAGCAGGTCAACAGCCTCTTGCATCACCTCGTAATCGTTTTGCGATAGGGGCATGTTGTTGATGCTAAACGTGGCGTCGGCATAGCGATAGAACTTGTGTTCGTACACTTCGATGGGCGCGTTATAGCCTAATTTGTCCGAACGCATCATCTGCAAGTCGGCCTGAACCGTTCTTACCGATACGCCTTTGCGTATTCCCTCCAAGTCGTATAGGGCATTGCTGCATGCGTCTACCAAGTCGTCGAGCGTCCATCGCCTGTAACGGTTGCGCAGGCAGTTGTCAATGGTTTTATACCTTATCAGTGCATTCTTATTGGCTGGCATCGTTATATATATATTAAATTAGGTGTATGGCGAAGGTCGTTCGCTTGTTCCATGTGATGGAGAAACTACCATTTAGTATGCCAAATTGGTGGTTTCTGTAAGGGCGGTAGTGTTATGGCGATGGCTCTTCGCTGTACTAAAACATCACAAAGATAACGAGTTTCTACGCAACCTATTTGCGTAGAGGTGATAAAATTGAAAAAAATGGGGTTTAAATGCAAGTTTTTTCTCATTACGCAAAAACACTGCGTACCCTTAAACGAACTTTGCAAACGAAAAGGGAAGGCAACCAGCCGAACTCTAAAAAACAACATATCGGCAACATAACACATTAAATATATATATAGCAATGGAAACAAAAATAATAAACAACAGGCCTGTGATGATATGGGCTAGCAGTGTAGATGCAAAGGCTATGCAACAGATTGAGAACCTTACCACGTTGCCCTTCTTGTTTCACCACCTTGCCATTATGCCCGACGTGCATGCAGGAATGGGTATGCCCATTGGCGGTGTGCTGGCTTGTAAAGATGCTGTTATACCCAATGCCGTGGGCGTAGACATTGGTTGTGGCATGTGCGCAGTGAAGTCGAACTATAAGGTGGCCGACATATCGCCAGATGTTTTGAGGAAGAAAATAATGAGCGGCATTAGGCAACGCATACCCTTAGGCATGGTGCACCATACGGAACCCCAACCCGAATGTTACTTACCCGTGGGACATGAGATAGCCCGCATGGAGGTGGTAAAACGTAGGCAAGCGGCCATTGTTTACGAAGTGGGTACGCTTGGCGGAGGAAACCACTTTATAGAACTGCAAAAAGACGAGGAAGGAAACCTTTGGGTAATGTTGCATTCGGGTTCGCGAAACCTTGGTAAGCTGGTTTGCGAACATTATAACAAGCTTGCCCAGCAGCTTAACGCCCGTTGGCACACGGTGGTAGACGAGAAATTGCACTTGCCTTTCTTACCCGTTGGGTCGGCAGAGTTTAAAAATTATTGGGCAGAAATGCAATATTGTATAGATTTTGCGTTATGCAATAGAAGCCTGATGATGCAAAGGGTGCAAGAGGTGCTTGCAGAAGCACTGCCCGGCATTGCGTTCGAGCCGATGATAAACATTGCACACAATTATGCCGCATGGGAAAACCACTATGGTAAGAACGTTATTGTACATCGCAAAGGTGCTACTTTGGCTCGCGAAGGCATGGTGGGCATCATCCCCGGCTCGCAAGGCACGGCATCGTATATCGTGGAGGGGCTTGGCAATGCTGCCTCGTTCAATTCTTGTTCGCATGGTGCAGGTCGCGTTTTAAGTAGAACGGCCGCCATAGCATCACTGGATATACAGGCCGAAGTGGCACAGCTTGAGGCCAAAGGCATTGTTCATGCCATACGTTCGCAAGACGATATGCAAGAGGCAACAGGCGCATACAAAGACATCGAAGAGGTTATTGCCAACCAAACAGACCTGATAAAGGTGAAAACCAAACTGTTACCCATCGCGGTGATTAAGGGTTAAGGATGGTTGGGCAATGAACAAGACTGCGCAACGAGTGATAAAGCGTAGTGCTCCTTTATATAAAGGCATGTTTTTAGAACCAGCCTTAAAGGTGTGCATGTGTTTATCGCTAACACACGCTAACGCGCGGCTTGGCGCATATTGTAAAGGGAAAAGGAGGGACGGTCAAGTTGGTCTTACTTCAACATCTAAGGGATTTTAGACCAGCAATTACCGCCCTCTCACCCCCTTTTTTATTTAGGTGGCGATTTCGTTAGTCCGTGAGTTGATGAGTTATAACCCTCAAACATCCTCCTAAGTTTATAGCTTGTAAGCTAAGGCGTATCCGGGGGAACGTAATACAATTAGGAACTAAACAGCGATGAAACGCTACGTCTATATTTCTAGATTATAAAGCCAATGGCGAGCAATAACACCTCGCCCATATTTTAACTGCTTGGAAAACAACCAGCATCAACAATTCCACAACATGGACAACATCATAGCAAACAAAGTGGCTTTGCGCTACCAGGCCCTGTTTATAGATATTGATAGCCAACAGATAAAGCAACCCCACGAACCAACTGTGGTTGCGTTGACCTTGGTTTCGCGCCTTAGCAAGTTTGGGTATGGCGTAGAACAAGATTTGTTGCAGGCGTTTTATTGGGCATCGGAGAAACAAATCGAGGATGTTTATGTAGTGATGGCTGATGTGTTGCGCCTGAAACAGAATTGGGCTTCGTTGGTAAAAGGGTGGGGTACGCCAACAAACGAAAGCCTTATCGACCATTTTATCACCTATGTGGCCAACAGGTTTAAGGGGAAACTCCAACTGGAAGGCACAACCTTGCCTTGCGGGCACTTCATTCCCTACGGCACATTCCCGTTAGAACGATACAACGGTTGCCCTTATTGTGGTACACCGTTTGTCACTTCAACATACGTTTACGAGGGACAAGGAAAGAAACTAAAACCCCTGCACCTCTTTACACGCGCTGACTTGGAGCGCGAACTTCGAACCTTGCTTACTTCGCCCACGCCGTTAGACGCCACACAAGCGCAATCGGTGGCGCAACTGCTCATGCTATTCGATTTGCCTAGCGATGTAAACATTGCAATGAAAGAGACGGCGATGATTGCCATTAAGGCATTGGTGGCGGCAGGAAAAGGCGAACAGGCAACAAGGTTTTTTGAAACGCCTGCCGATATACTGAGATTTCTATGGTACGAGAAAAATGGATGTGCACGAATTATTGAGCCGCGAACATTCATAGCTAACGCCAGAGGTCTTTATTGGCACATGGCCGCACAAGAAAACAGGGCCAATGAGGCGGGAGAGGCTATGCGTAAGCGACTAAAACTGAAATACAATAGGGCTTATTGCCGACTTGTGGCCACGTGGATGAATGCCATTCCCCTATCTAGCGAGAAGTCGGCAGAGGCAATGCACGCCAAAAGGGGAATGTGGGTGCGTATAATTAGGGCATTGCGGTTGGCTGAATATGCGCGTAAGAAAGGGTTCGAACGACTTGCCGCATTGTTAGACGTGTTTTATTGCCAAACTTACACCCCTTGGCTAGGTACGCTAGACAAGGCACGAAGGGCAAACGATGCCCAACTAACCCTCTCGTTATTGTCCCAACGCCCTGGATTGTTCGCCCGTAGTCTGTTCTCAACCATGCTTAACTTTGATTCGCAGACAACACTTGCGGCCTTCGAAGGCATTGTTCATCAGCTGCCTGCGCGTCTGTTGCTTTCGTTAAACAATGGGGCTAAGGCCTATTTCGACCCAAAGCGCATGCGTTTGGCACGTCCTATAACAGGTGTGATGCACAATCTCGACCCTCATCCGCTGCTTGTTTCTTTCGATGATGCACAGCTGAAACAGATGATTGCAGACGTAAATGCGATGTACAAGCGAGCAATGAAAAGCCGATATGCGCAACAGCCTCACTGTGCTGGTGGTACCATTTATATTGACCCACGACTTTATCAGGCGCCAATTGGCGTGGGCGATAGGTCGAATAGCGTTCAAGACAGGGCATGTGTGTTACAAGGAACGCGATTTAAGGTAGAAGGCAATGCCGTTAGGCTGTTCATGCAATGGGGCAATGGGTTGCCTGCCCAACACCTAGACATGGACCTAAGTGCTGGTATAGCTCTTGAAAATGGTAAATCAATATTCTGCTCTTATTTCAATCTATCTTGCCCAGGAGCAAAGCATTCGGGCGATATACGAAATATTCCAGAGCAGGTTGGTACGGCCGAGTACATCGAATTGAACTTAAACGAATTGGAAAAGGCTGGTGCGCGATACGTAACATTTAGTTGCAATGCCTACTCTTGCGGTGCACTGTCGCCCAATTTAATGGTTGGTTGGATGAATTCAGCCTATCCCATGACCGTTTCTGATAAAGATGGTGTGGCCTACGACCCATCGTGCGTTCAGCATATTGTGCGTGTTGACGAGTCCAATTTGTCTAAGGGATTAGTGTTTGGTGTGCTCAATGTGCAACGAAGAGAGATAGTTTGGTTGGAGATGCCATATACTTCACAAACCATTTTAGGCGTTGATGTGGCTAGTGTTGAGGCTCTTCTCAAACGATTGGAAGAGAAAACGACGGTTGGCCAACTGCTGGAAATAAGAGCCGAGGCGCAAGGCGCAACGTTAGTTGGCAACGAAAGTGATGCCGATGAACGCTACACTTACCAATGGGCACTGAATACCGCGGAGGTGAGCAAGCTGTTGTTGGGCTAGAATAAAGAAATATAAGCAAGTTTGTGGGCTAACGAGAAGGCAAGGGAAACAATTAACTTGTTTCTTGTCGACTCGTCAGCTTGTTTACTTGTTAGTTCGTCTATCAGTCAACTCATAAACTTATCCTACGTTCACATGTCAACTTGTTCATTTGTATCTCGTCAACTGGTTAACTTGTCTTCTTGTTGACTTGTCAACCAATCTCCTTTCTTCACTTGCTTAATATTTCCAAGTTGTTATCTCCAATCTTAGCAGCCATAACCGAATAGCTACTTCCTGCCGAGCCATAGATAGTAGATGTGGAGGCCAGCATCCACAGTTCGGCCACTCCACCTCTAATACCTGCAATGCTATTGCGTGCGGCAGGCTTGGGCGAAGTGATGATGCGGTTGCCAAATTCGGCCTTTAATGCCGTCTTGGTAGCTTCGTCGTCGGTTGCAAGAAATATGCGCGTGTCATTGTGTTGATCTATTTCGCGTCGTGCAGCATCGACAAATAAGCTAAGCGGACTTCGTTCAATCGACTCCTTATTGTCTGTGCGCCTAATGTGCATGCCAATGGTATGCGCCGAGAAATGTTCGCGATAGCTTTGTATTTCATCGAGAACAGGGCCGACGGGATGGAACAAATGCTTATAAACAGAATTGGGAACGTTTCCAAAATCTTGGTAACAGCTCATATAGCTGTTCTTTCCTCTTGCCCATTCATTAAAGTTGAATCCTTGATTTTTTAAGGGTGTAACCTGCCATTCGTCTATGCGTTGCGCGAAACGGAGCCTCTGATATAACAATGGAATGCGGAAATTACGCTTTCTAGGTCGGTCGAGTGTAAGTAGTTCCCATGCTTTGGCCTCCCTTGCCACCATCTCTACGTTATCAATAGGTTCGAAAATGGAATGGAAAGGTGCATTAAGTGCCCAATCGCAAAACCAAATAGTCTCGATTTTAACCCCTGTATTTGCGGCTAACTGCCATGCCGATGCCATAGCGCGCATTCTGTTGGCTAGTCCGCCTGAGGGTACAAAAAGAAGTTTTCCTGTATTCATTGCATTTGATTTCGTGTTGTATTGAATGTAGATAGCCATGATATGGTTGTCGGTTGTACGCCTATTTCTAGGCAATGGCATACTGTTAAACAACTTTATGTGGCTTTCCGTTCATCATTTAGTTTGTTGGTGTGAGTGCATATCACGAGAATTAGCCTGCCGAAAGTGGAGTGGAATGTCCGAAACGTGCCCTCGCATGGATGTTTATTCCACGATGTCGAACACATCCTCCTTATCTTTCTCCGATTGTTTGGGCGCTTTCTTCTGTTTTTTCAAGTTGCCCTTATCGTCTAGCAAGCCATAGGTCGTGCGTTGAACCACAAATTCTGTTCTGCGGTTCAGCTGGTTGCATATCTCCTGCTTGTCCTTGTCTAGCTTGGTAATAAAGTCTTCGGTCAGCACATCGCCCTCTTTCAACCACTTATAACGCTCTGTCAGTTTCTTTCTAATGGTTTTAGGCTTTTCCTTACCATAGCCCACGGGGGTGAGTCTTTGTGGGGCGATGCCTGCCTCGATAAGGTATTGCACCACGGCATTGGCTCTATGTTGTGACAATACCTTATTGTATTCGGGCGTTCCGCGATAATCGCAGTGCGCACTTAGTTCGATAGTAACGTTGGGGTTCTCATTAAGCAGTTTCACAAGTTCGTCTAGTGCCTGCTTTGATTCGGGGCGCAGGGTGTACTTATCCAGGTCGTAAAAGATGTTGTCGATGAGTACGGGAGCCGTGATGGAGGCCAAGGGAAACTGCAAAACGTATTCGTGCGAGGTTTCGGAAGGTTTCACCGCTAGTTCTTCTTTGTGGTTGAGGTAGCCCTTGCAGGTGGCCAACATCACGTATTCAACGCCTGGTTTCACCACTTGTTTGAACGAACCATCGGCTAGCACGTTCAGTTTGAGGTTCGTTCCATCGTTTCCCACCATAAATACTTGTGCCGCGGGCAGTTCGTAACCGTCTTGTTCGTACACCCATCCTTTAATGCTCTGCACTATTTCGGGATATTCGAAGGCGTAGATGTGGTCCCATCCGCGCGCATCTCCACGATTCGAGGAGAAGAATCCGCGGTTGTATGGGCCTTCGAAGGTAAGTCCGAAGTCGTCGCCATTCGAGTTTAGGGGAAATCCTAGATGCTCGATCGTCCATCGTTGGTCGGTATTTTGTCGCGCCACATACACGTCTAGCCCACCCAGGCCAACGTGTCCGTCGGACGAGAAGTAAAGATCGCCGTTGGGTCTGAATGTAGGGAAACATTCGTTGCCGGCTGTATTGATGGTTTCTCCAAGGTTCTCCATCTCTCCCAAGCCGTTAGTGGTAAGCCTAATGCGCCATAAGTCTTGCCCACCTTGCCCCCCAGGCATGTCCGAAACAAAGTAAAGCCATTGCCCATCGGGCGAAACGGCAGGGTGGGCGAAACTTGAAAGCGTGTCTTTCGATATGTCTAGTTTCGTGGCCTTTGCCCAAGCAGCATCCGAACGGGCAGAAGTCATCACCTGCGCATAACGCGGATAGTTGGGATCTGTGGTGCATTGGGTGAAGTACATGGTGCGTTGGTCGGGCGAGAAGGTACAAGCCCCCTCATCGTATTCGGTATTCAGTCCGCTTTGCACGGGTTCGGGCTTGCTCCATTTGCCCTTGTCATCGCGTTCCGAAACAAAAATGTCGGCAGGTTTAGCGCCTGTTATTCCGCTTAGCGCATCGCCCTTGGCCTCGTTTCGCGTGGACGAGAAGTAAAGTTTGTTGTGGTCGTCGCCGAAGTACATGGGCGAATAGTCGGCTCTGTGAGAGTTAAATACGTCCATGCGTTTTACGATATAGTGTGAGCCTTCGCTCTTAGCTTGCGCCGCTTGTTGTGCAGAGATAAGTCCTTCGTTGGCCAATTTGTTTCCTGGCAACGAGTCGAGGGCAATCTTAAATTGCGTTTCTGCCGCCTTGTATGCCCCCGTTTTGAGCAGTTGTCTGCCCAAAAGGAGGTGCGTGTTGGCATCGGCCAGACCAAACCGCAGCACATTTTGGTATGCACCCACAGCCTTTTGGCTAGCGTTCATTTTGTCGTAGCACAACGCAAGCTTGGTAGATATGTGCCCTCTTGCGGCTTTATCTTTGGCCGGCGTTCGCGTGTAAGCCTGTTTGAAGTTGTTGGCGGCATCGAAATATTCGCCAAGTGCCAAGTTTTTTTCACCCTTCTTGATGTAGGCATCGGCACCGCACGATGTGGCGACGAGGGTTATAATCATCAGAAGGGCGTTTATGTGGATTGATTTCATCTTGTTGTTTCTTCGTATGAAGTTGGCAGCTTTTTGTATTAGCAACGTGCTTTTGGGCGTTTTATTGTAACGGCTGGTTTAAAAGTTCCTGCTGCATAACAAGTAGGCTTTACTTAGATGGACATTGTTGTGACTTTGGGTTTATGGTTCGCACGGCTCGTTTACACCTTCACTAAGTCGCTCATTACGCTGTCACTGATAAAGATACCCGTTCTTGAAAGCGCAATGTTGTTGCCCGAAAGCACAAGGTGGCCTTGCCTTAGATGATGTTCGGCGGCTTGCAAAAGATATTGGCGATGCGCATTGCTTAACCTATTGAGGTCTAATCCCTCTTTTGTTCTGAGTGCTGTTGTTATCCAATCGTTGTATTTTGTGTCCTCGTTTAGCACTTCTCTTTCCATTGGCAGGGTGCCGTTTTCAATGGCATCCATGTATTTTCGGAGGTTGGAAACGTTCCATTGGCGCGAGTTGCCATCGTAAGAGTGAGCCGACGGGCCAAGTCCCAAATAAGGAATGGCTTGCCAATAGCTGGCATTGTGGCGCGACCTAAACCCTTCGCGAGCGAAGTTACTTATCTCGTAATGTTCGTAGTTGTTGGCAACGAGCGTGTCTACAAGTAGGTTGAACATGTCTAGGCTTAGGTTGTCGTCTATTTCCGACACGCGTTGTTGTTGTAGAAGTCGGAATAGCGGCGTGCCTTCTTCGTACATCAGACTGTAAGCCGAGATGTGTTCAACGCCAAGTTCAATAGCGTTTTGTAAGTCTACGGCCCATTCGTCAAGTGTCTGTTTGGGAAATCCGAAGATAAGGTCGATGCTGATATTGTTGATGCCCACTTGTCTAAGCCTTTCAATGGCAGGCGCTATGTCGGTAGCCTTATGTCGTCTGCGAAGGAATGTTAGCCGTTCGTCGGAGAATGTTTGAACGCCCATGCTGACGCGGTTAACGGGTAGGCGGCTGATGACTTGGGCAAATTGGGGCGTTATGTCGTCGGGATTACACTCGATGGTTACTTCGACATTGGGCGAAATATGGAAGGCAGGTGCCTGTTGCTCCTTATTATATTCCTTATTATATAAGGTGTCGAATAGCCGTTGTAAGTTTTGTTCGCTTAGTTGCGAAGGCGTTCCACCGCCAAAATAGATGGTATCTATCGTTATCGCCGACGAGGGGGAGGCCTTGTCAAGCAGGTAATCGCGCCTCATTTCCAGCTCGGAACACAGTGCCTGCACAAGGCGGTCTTGGCTAGAAAGGGAAGTTGTGGTGTAGAAGGCGCAATAGATGCACCTGCTTGCACAGAAAGGAACATGTATGTAAATGCCAGCCATCTTTTTCTTTTTGGGAGCAAAAGTACTAAATTGTTTTAAATTCTGTACACTTTTTATGTTATGTTTTGGTGGGGTGGCATAAAATACCTATCTTAGACGGCGGAAAAGGCAACGATGCTTTTCTCCATGAAACGTGAGATTACTAACACTTTAAATCTTTTGATATGAGGGTTTATCAGACGAACGAAATTAAGAACATTGCCCTAGTGGGCAGTGCGGGTTCCGGCAAGACCACTCTTGCCGAGGCAATGCTTTTTGGTAGTGGTGTAATCAAACGCCGTGGCTCGGTGGAAGCTAAGAACACGGTGAGTGATTATTTCCCCGTTGAACAGGAATATGGCTACTCGGTCTTCCCGACAATATTCCATGTAGAGTGGAACAACAAAAAGCTGAACATCATCGACTGTCCCGGAGCAGATGATTTTGTGAGCGGAGCAATAACCGCGCTGAACGTTACAGACGAGGCTGTTATCCTGATTAACGGGCAATATGGTCCCGAAGTGGGAACACAAAACAATTTCAGATACACGGAAAAACTCAAGAAACCTGTTATCTTCCTTATCAACCAGCTGGATTCGGAGAAGTGCGACTTCGATAACATCATCTCGACCATGAAGGATATCTATGGCGAGAAGTGTGTGCAAATTCAGTATCCAACGCAAACAGGACCAGGCTTTAATGCCATCATCGACGTGCTTACCATGAAAAAGTATTCGTGGAACGCTGAGGGCGGCTCGCCAAAGGTGGAAGACATTCCTGCTGAAGAAATGGAAAAGGCTGCGGCTTTGCATAAGATATTGGTTGAGGCAGCAGCCGAGAACGACGAAGGACTGATGGAGAAGTTCTTTGAAAGCGAAACACTTACCGAAGACGAACTGCGTGAAGGCATTCGCAAAGGTCTTGTTACGCGCAGCATTTTCCCAGTATTCTGCGTGTGCGCAGGCAAAGACATGGGTGTGCGTAGACTGATGGAGTTCTTGGGTAATGTGGTTCCGTTCGTTAGCGAGATGCCCAAACTGCACAATACTCGCGGTGAGGAAATAACACCTTCAACAGAAGGACCAGCATCCATTTACTTCTTTAAGACGGGAATGGAACCGCATATTGGTGAAGTGTCGTACTTCAAGGTGATGAGCGGATGCGTAAAGGTGGGCGACGACATGACGAACGCCGACCGCGGTTCGAAAGAACGTATTGGACAACTTTACGCTTGTGCTGGCGCAAACCGCATACCGGTTGACAAACTGAATGCAGGCGACATCGGATGTACCGTTAAACTTAAAGACGTAAAGACTGGTAACACCCTCAACGCTAAGGATTGCGACAATAAGTTCGATTTTATCAAATACCCCAATTCAAAATATTCGCGCTCAATAAAGGCCGTTAACACGCAAGACACAGAGAAGTTGATGGCTGCCTTGCTTAGAATGCACCAGGAAGACCCAACGTGGGTGGTGGAGCAAAGCAAGGAGTTGCGACAAACTATCGTACACGGTCAAGGCGAGTTCCATTTAAGAACCCTCAAATGGCGACTGGAAAACAACGAGAAACTGCAAGTGAAGTTCGGCGAACCGAAAATTCCTTATCGTGAGACCATCACCAAGTCGGCTAGCGCGGAGTATCGCCACAAGAAACAGAGTGGTGGTGCAGGGCAATTTGGTGAAGTTCATCTCATCATCGAACCTTATGCAGAAGGCATGCCCGACCCAACGACTTATAAGTTGAATGGGCAAGATGTGAAGATGAACATCAAGGGCAAAGAAGAATTGCCGTTGGAGTGGGGAGGCAAACTGGTGTTCATCAACTCGGTTGTTGGTGGAGCCATTGATGCACGTTTCATGCCAGCAATTCTGAAAGGTATCATGGACTGTATGGAACATGGTCCGTTAACGGGCAGCTATGCGCGAGACGTACGTGTTATCGTGTATGATGGCAAGATGCACCCTGTAGATTCAAACGAACTTTCGTTCATGTTGGCTGCACGTCGCGCCTTCTCTGACGCGTTTAAGGCAGCAGGACCAAAGATTCTCGAACCCATTTACGACTTGGAAGTGTACGTTCCAGACGATTTCATGGGCGACGTGATGAGCGACTTGCAAGGTAGACGCGCATTGATAATGGGAATGGACAGCGAGGCTGGATACCAAAAGCTGATGGCTAAGATTCCTTTGAAGGAACTGTCTAACTATTCTATCTCGTTGAGTTCGCTTACTGGCGGACGCGCATCATTCACCACTAAGTTTGCTAGCTACGAGCTTGTTCCGAACGAAATACAGCAAGAACTGATTAAGGAACACGAGGCTGAGTTGGCTAATGAAGAAGAGTAAATTTGTTTAGGTTTATCATTAATTAAGTCCCTGGCAGCCACAGAGTGTGGCTGTCGGGGATTGATACCATTCGAAAAACGCCTTTTTACCAGGAAAGCACTGAGAGTTAATTGCTTATATTCGCACATATACTGGCTTTTTCGTTAACGTATTTGAAAACGGGAAACGTTTTTAACATTCGAGTTGTGTTATCTCGTTTGCCCTGTTAATTTTGCAAATATGAAGAAAAGAACGATTTGGACAATAGCAATCATAATGGGAACTTCTTTCCTTGCTCTTCTGTTCGTACAGCTGAAGTATATTCAGGAGATGGCGGACATGAAGAAGGAGCAGTTTGATGAGTCTGTAAATCGAGCTTTATATCAAGCGTCGCGTAACATGGAACTTAACGAAACGCTTCGCTATCTTGAAAAAGACATTAACGAAACCGAGCATAAGGCACTTCAAAACGATAGTGCAAGTGGGCGAAACGGTTTGCCCGACGGCTCTTACCAGCGTTCGCACCAATTGTCGCTTGGCGACAAGGGCGGTATGATGTACACGGCTTTCGAACTGAAAACCATTACAACCAAACCCTCGCAAATGCCAAAGGCCATGATTTTGAGGAGCGACAAAAACTCGCTTTCCGAAGCATCGAAAGCCATGCAAGAGGTGGTTAAGAACAGGTATGTTTACCAACGCGCGCTGTTAGACGAGGTGGTGTACACCATTCTTTATTCGGCATCTGAGCGTCCGCTGAAAGAGCGCATCAACTTCAAGTCGCTAGATCAGGACCTAAAAAACGAATTGATGAGCAACGGCATAAACCTGCAATACCATTTCACGGTGTCGACACCCGATGGTAGGGAGATTTATCGCTGTTCTGACTATTCGGAAGAGGGCGAAGACTATTCTTACTCGCAGGTGTTGTTCAGAAACGACCCCGCCTCTAAAATGGGATTGGTGAAGATACACTTCCCCGACATGAACAGCTACATCTATTCGAGTGTGCGTTTTGTTATCCCCTCGGTAATATTCACATTGGTGTTGCTTGTCACTTTCATCTTCACCATCGTGGTTATCTTCCGTCAGAAACGATACACCGAGATGCGAAACGACTTTATCAACAACATGACGCACGAGTTGAAGACGCCCATCAGTAGCATTTCGCTTGCCGCCCAAATGCTCAACGATACCAGCGTTACCAAGAGCGAGAGCATGATGAAACACCTGGGGGGCGTTATAAACGACGAGTCGAAACGCTTACGGTTCCTTGTTGAGAAGGTTTTGCAGATGTCGCTCTTCGACAAGAAGAAGGCCATCTTCAACATGAAACAGCTCGACCTCAACGAAATGGTCGAGAATATTGCACACACATTCACGCTAAGAGTTGAGCATACGGGTGGTAAGATATATACAGACATAGAGGCGATAGACTCTACCATCTATGTAGATGAAATGCACTTCCAAAACGCCATCTTCAACTTGATGGACAATGCAGTGAAGTATAAGAAACCCGATGGCCCACTAGACATATACCTTCGCACATGGAACGATGACGACCACCTTTACCTTTCGGTGCGAGATACGGGTATCGGCATAAAGAAAGATAATTTAAAGAAAGTGTTTGAGAAGTTCTTCCGTGTTCATACAGGCAACCTTCACAACGTGAAAGGTTTCGGCTTGGGGCTCGCTTACGTAAAAAAGATAATAGATGTACACAAAGGTGAGATTTCCGTAGAGAGCGAATACGGCAAAGGAACAACGTTTACGATAAAATTACCAATAATAAAAGATTAAAGACTATGGACGAGAAATTGAAAATCCTGTTATGCGAGGACGATGAGAATTTGGGAATGTTGCTTCGCGAGTACTTGCAGGCTAAGGGCTATATGGCTGAACTTTGTCCTGACGGCGAGGCTGGCTACAAGGCCTTTTTGAAAACTAAGTTTGATATTTGTGTGCTAGATGTGATGATGCCTAAAAAGGATGGCTTTACATTGGCACAGGAGATAAGGCAGGCTAACTCTGAAATACCCATTGTTTTCTTAACGGCCAAGACGTTGAAAGAAGACATTTTGGAAGGTTTCAAGATTGGAGCAGACGACTATATCACCAAGCCTTTCTCGATGGAAGAGTTGGTTTTCCGCGTAGAGGCCATACTGCGCCGCGTTCGCGGAAAGAAGAATAAGGAAAACACCTTATATCATATAGGCAAGTTCTTGTTCGACACGCAGAAACAACTGCTTACCATTGGCGGCAAGCAAACTAAGCTTACCACCAAGGAGAACGAACTCTTGGCTCTGCTTTGTTCGCACGCCAACGAGATTTTGCAGCGCGACTTCGCACTGAAAACCATTTGGATAGACGACAATTATTTCAATGCTCGCTCGATGGACGTGTATATCACGAAATTGCGTAAGCATTTGAAGGACGATGAAGACATCGAAATCATCAACATCCACGGTAAGGGTTATAAGCTGATAACACCAGATGTGGAGTAGGCTATAAACAAAAAGTTTCTGAGTCCGTTGGTTTGTGGGCTAGCTAGTTCGTGAGTCTTTCAGCTCTCAAGTTCTTCTGCAATAATAAGTACGCATGCTATTTATTGGGGGAGAATAGGGGAAGGCATGCAAACTCATAACTCACAAACCCGATAACTCAAAAACTTAGGTAACTTAATTAACCTTAGCTTTCCATTTTAACGGGGTGCTTGGCAAACCTGCCTGCGCCCCGTTGACGCGTATGCTTTAACCCCATTGTACGTGACGCGGGCTTAATCCAAATAGGTCGTTAGTGCCTGTTCGGATTTTGTGTATTGTTGAGCATATTGTCTGTCTTAATTCTTGAAGGCGTAGTGGACTACGTCAAAAGAATAAGACAGGGAAGATGCCGACAAGCAAACGAATGGTGGACAGGGAGCAATGAAAGCAACATAAAGCATGTGATATGCGGTCTAACGACCGATTTGGGTTTAATATTCGCTCGACTTCTTTTGCCAAACAACATGTAGCACGGCACCGCAAACCACCGAAACCAGTCCTACAAAGAGTGGAAGGTTGCTGTGCGTCCACTTGGCAAAGTAGCTAACGATAAATATGATAACGCCCATGCAGACCAACGCAAGGCCAATATATGGATAAAATTTCCTCATAATCAATCTAATGTGAACACAAAATTACAAAAAAGGTTTGGTTAAATCAATAAAAATCAATACCTTTGCACCGCAATTTGCAAAATAACATTTATTAATTACATTTTCAGTATGAATCAATACGAAACCGTTTTCATTTTGACTCCCGTTTTGTCTGATGAACAGATGAAGGAAACGGTCGCTAAATTCAAGAAACTCCTCACCGATAAAGGTGCCGAGATTGTGAACGAAGAGGCCTGGGGATTGAAAAAAATGGCTTATGCTATTCAGAAGAAATCAACAGGCTTCTATTGTCTGTTGGAGTTCAAGGCCGAGCCAGAAGTGATTAAATCGCTCGAAACAGGCTATCGCCGTGACGAGAAAGTTATCCGTCACATGGTAGTGAAACTCGACAAGTACGCTGTACAATACGCCGAGAAGAGAAAGCACAAGTGGACTAAAAAATTAGAGGAGGCTTAAACATGGCAGACAAGCAATCAGAAATTCGCTATTTGACCCCACCCTCGGTGGACACCAAAAAGAAGAAATATTGCCGTTTCAAGAAGAGCGGTATCAAATACATCGACTATAAGGATCCCGAGTTCCTCAAGAAGTTCCTTAACGAGCAGGGTAAGATTTTGCCCCGTCGCATCACAGGCACTTCGCTCAAATACCAACGCCGCGTGGCACAAGCCATCAAGCGCGCACGCCAAATAGCGTTGCTTCCTTATGTAACCGATTTGATGAAATAACGAGAGGAGGAACAGAATGGAATTAATACTTAAAGAAGACATTATCGGACTAGGTTATAAGAACGATATTGTAAACGTAAAAAGCGGCTATGGCCGTAACTATCTCATCCCTACGGGCAAGGCTGTTATTGCCTCCGAGTCGGCTAAGAAGGTTCTCGCCGAGAACTTGAAACAACAAGCACACAAGCTTGCTGCCATCAAGGCTGAGGCCGAAAAGAGGGCGAAAGCACTAGAAGGCGTGGCACTTGTTATCGAGGCCAAGGTTTCTGCAACTGGCGCAACATACGGTTCTGTTAACGCAGCCACCGTTGCCGAAGAATTGAAGAAACAAGGTATCGAGGTAGACAGGAAGATTATCACCATGCGCGACATTAAGCGTGTTGGCGATTTCGAGGCTGTTGTTCACTTCCATAAAGAAGTGGAAATAGTTGTTCCTGTTAAGGTTGTTGCCGAAAACGCAGTGGTTGAAACACCCGCAGTAGAAGAAACGGTCGTAGCTGAGGTTGTTGAGGAAACCCCCAACGCCGAAGTAGAGGAAACTCCCGCAGCAGAATAATTTTGCACTGTAAAGCAAATCTATATGAACCCCGATTGGCCAAAGGTCAGTCGGGGTTTCTGTTTTCCATGTCTTCCACATCCAGCATCATGCTAATTAGGGTGGAATGTGTAATTTGAGATGTTAAACGAAATTCCGCTCAACCCACAAGCTCACCAACTCATCAACTCAAGAGCTCACCAACTCATCTACTCAAGCCCACCCCAACCCATCAACTCATCAACTTAAAAATATTATTTTTTATTTTACAATAGCGTTCTAGTTTTCACTCCGTTCTAGCGAAAATTAAGGTAAAAAAGTAGGTAAATAGCCACTATCTCTAGCCATTCACGCCTTCTGAAGTGTCTGTTTTTAAGAAAAGAACCTGCGTTTTGCACCATTTAGCCTTTCTATTTTGGTTGTCAGCTCGTAATTTTTCAAGCCCAATTACTCACTTTTAGACCCTAAAATCCTACTTTTTAACTACAATTTCGCCCTTTCCGGTCTTGTTTTCAATGGTACTAAAAGGTTTTGTTTATACCATTGTGCTGTATATTTATGCGTATCGTTACGCATTTAGCAGCTTTTTAGCTTGCGTTTAGCACCAAAACACACTGCATTTAGCACCAAAACGCATTGCATTTAGCACCAAAACGCACTGCGTTTAGCACCAAAATGCACTTCGTTTTGCGGCATATTGCACTTCATTTTGCTGCAAATAGCCTAAGAACTGGTGAAAATGACGGTTCATTAAAATAAATATTCATTTTGTCGTATGCACAAGCTAACCCCCTTTTGCATCTAAACCAACCCTCGCGAGAATCGTTTTTTTGCGGCAAGGTGAGCGGTTGGTGGGCGAAAAGGGCACTTATAATGTTAAATTTATTACATAAAACTAGACAAAACGGTTGTGCTAAGTACGCGCGCATGGTCAACGGCACGGAAAGCACATACGCTTACGACCGCCAACGCGAGTAGTTGTAGGACATACTGCTCATGGCCAACGGAAACAGTATCATGGAAATACAGAAGTCATCTGCCATCGACAGCCAGTTTTTGGGCTTGTAGAGAATGTATAGAATGACTTCCATCAGGTCATTTTTGAGACATAACCACGTTTAGCCACAGATAAATGGTGCAGAATTTTGGATTTTATCGTATCTTTGTCCAGTACTTCGTGCATGAGAGGGATGTTTGTTTGGGTTTTGCATCACAAAGATAATATACTCCTCTCAATTCGTATAAACAATAAAAGTCGAGACAACTTCATTGTAAAAAAGTTTTGGACAATAAGGAGATAAACAATGTGCAATAGCAGCGACATCGTGTCCGCTGTTCTACCGAGGGCAGTGATCACTGTGGTTTTCGACATGCCCCCATTGGTTTATGTGCGACTAAATATGAGGGAGTTATCCAACCATTAACACCATTAATGATGGAAAAGGTAAGAGATTGTCAGTTGTTTATGACAACAACAGACGAAAAGATGTTTTGTAAGGCCTTGAGAGTTTTTAATCCTAATATATACTTTTTGGATGTAAAGCCCTCTTTTGAGTCATGTATAGACGAGCGCTTGGTTACCGATGTAACGAGATTGGATAGTGATATATTCTCAATAGTCAATCTTGACATGATTAGTAAAGAAGAATTGAGCAAGTGTTACAAAATGCGTAGCGGATATTACCACTTTTTCCAACTAGGCCGAGCTCAAATGCAATTCTTACGTTCAGCTCCTGATAGAAATGTAGAAGGCTGTTTGCAACATGGTAGAATAGCCGATTCATATGAGATAGACGACAAAGAAGAAAGGGCATGGAAGAATAAGGTGTATGCTATTCTAAAGAAAATAGGTCAGAAGGTACATTGGTATTACACCTTACCTGATGGAACAAGAGAAATATCAACTAAGCCAGAGAAAAATCTGATTGCATTTCCAGATGCTGTTGTAAACTATAATGGTAAGTCAGGTAATTTCATGATTCATAATCGAGCAATGTTTGTTCCTCAAAGTATTGCTGTAAGCGAACTAATTGATAACCCAAACCTTGTTGGTGTATAAGGTGTTTCGTAGCCAAGAAAGAAGGCAACGAGTTTGGAAACCCTATATGCTCGGCTGCATTTTATTAAACCGAAATCGGGCGTTACGGATTTTCAAAAGCAACGTGTTAGGAAAATCCTCCTTTATTATTTGAAATACGACCGGTGAGTTGACGCTTTGCGCGCGCTCAGTGTTTCCTTTGGCAAAATCAAAGCGTTTTTTTCTAATGAACCGACTAGGGTTAAATGCGTGTAATGGAATAATGTACGGCATTTGCAGTGGGCAAATAAGTATAGGGCGGCGATTATTTGCAGAGTTGGAAGAAAAGTATTAATTTTGCATAATAGTTAAAATCAATTACAACAACAAATTAAATTCGGTATGAAAGCATACGTTTTCCCAGGTCAGGGAGCACAATTTGCGGGTATGGGCAAAGACCTGTACGACTCAAAGCCTTTGGCAAAGGAATTGTTTGATAAGGCCAACGAAATCCTTGGTTATAGTATCACGGACATCATGTTCAACGGAACGGACGAGCAACTTAAAGAAACAAAGATAACTCAGCCTGCTGTGTTCTTGCACAGCGTTATTTCGGCCCTTTGTTTGGGCGACGAATTTACCCCATCAATGGTTGCCGGACATAGCCTGGGCGAGTTTTCTGCACTTGTAGCAGCTGGTGCGTTGAGCTTTGAAGACGGTTTGCGCTTGGTTTATGCCCGTGCAATGGCCATGCAAAAGGCTTGCGAAGTGGCTCCCGGAACAATGGCTGCCATCGTTGGTTTGGACGATGAAACGGTGGAAAAGGTTTGCCAACAGGTAAGCACAACGGGCAACGTGGTGGTTGCTGCCAACTATAACTGTCCCGGACAGCTTGTTATTTCGGGTAACATTGATGCTGTAAACCAAGCTTGCGAACTGCTTAAAGAGGCTGGCGCAAAGCGTGCGTTGCCCTTGAAGGTGGGTGGTGCCTTCCATTCGCCCTTGATGCAGCCCGCAAAAGACGAATTGCAGACCGCCATTGAGAACACTACGTTTGCTGAACCCAAGTGTCCCGTTTACCAAAACGTGGACGGACAGGCCCACACTGCACCCGAAGAGATTAAGAAAAACCTCATAGCACAGCTTACCAGCTCGGTAAGATGGACTTCTAGCGTGCAAAACATGATAAAGGACGGTGCCAACGACTTCACCGAATGCGGTCCAGGTAAAGCCTTGCAGGGCATGATTGGTCGCATCGACAAGGCTGTTGCTGCACACGGCATAGAATAATCATTACTTGGGAGCGCCTTTCTGCGCTCCACCTTTGGAATAAACACACCATCGTGAACAACAAGATTATCATATATCAGGTGTTTCCACGGCTTTTCGGCAATCGCAACCTCACTAACAAAAGGTGGGGAACGATTGCCGAAAATGGCTGTGGAAAGATGAACGACTTCGACGAACAAGCCCTGCAACGCATCCGCAAGTTGGGCATTAGCCACATTTGGTTTACGGGAATTATTCGACATGCATCGCAAACAGACTACTCTGAGTACGGTATTCCCACGCAACACAGTGTTATAGTGAAGGGTAGGGCGGGTTCGCCTTACGCCATTACCGACTATTACGACGTCTCGCCAGACTTGGCCGTAGATGTTGAACATCGGTTAGAAGAGTTCAAGGCATTGGTGCAAAGGGTGCACAAGTGCGGCATGAAGGTAATCGTTGATTTTGTACCTAACCATGTTGCACGAGAATATAAGTCGGTTTGCAGGCCGAATGGCGTGGCCGACTTAGGTGAAAACGACGACACTAGCCTGCATTTCTCTGCCAACAATAACTTTTATTATTGTTGGGGAAAACCGTTCGAACCCTCCATTCCGCTTACCGATAGTGCAGGAAACACCTATCATGAACAGCCAGCAAAGGCCACAGGCAACGACCGTTTCGACAATCATCCCGGCATTAACGACTGGTATGAAACCATTAAGCTGAACTATGGCGTAGACTATTGCAATGCTGCTGGGCGTAGCGAGCATTTTGTTCCTGTGCCCAACACTTGGAAAAAGATGGTAGACATCCTTTTGTTTTGGGCAGATGCGGGTGTAGATGGTTTCCGTTGCGACATGGTTGAAATGGTTCCAACAGTCTTTTGGCAATACGCCACGGGGATATTAAAGGAGAATTATCCGCAAACTATCGTCATTGGCGAAGTTTACGACCCCTACCAATACCGCGCTTATGTGCAGTCGGGCTTTGATTACCTTTATGATAAGGTGGGCATGTACGATTGTATGAAGAGCATTGTGCGCCAAGAAAGCCATGCAGCTGCCATTACACACCAGTGGCAATCGCTCGACGATATTGGTAAGCACATGCTTTACTTCCTTGAAAACCACGACGAACAGCGCATTGCAAGCCCTTTCTTCTGCGGCGATGCCCAGCGGGCGATACCTGCCCTTATCGTGTCGGCTTTGATGCAACGCAACCCCATGCTGATATATGCAGGCCAAGAGTTTGGCGAACCAGGCATGGACAACGAAGGGTTTAGCGGTATAGATGGGCGTACAACCATCTTCGACTATTGGACAGTTGGCTCTCTTTATCGTGGTTACTTCGACCGCGAAAAGCTTTCTGCACAAGAAAACGAGATTTATGCCCAGTATCAGCAAATTCTTCGTATAGCGCGTGGCGAGTCGACTATTGGTAAAGGTCTTTTCTTCGACCTGATGTACGTTAA
>ERZ773035.989-NODE-989-length-21443-cov-5.270292_pt1 | contig 21443 bp, 24 predicted proteins | sample MGYA00511487_ERZ773035 | MGnify/ENA primary metagenome ERZ773035 (study PRJEB29015, sample SAMEA2737985) | human oral metagenome | biome: human oral; feature: human-associated habitat; material: dental | place: China | collected 2024 ...
CCCGAGTTGTTAAACAGACTTTGCGTGTCCGTGTCGCGCAGGAAGAGGCGCGCATGTGCCGTCTTCACACTGCCGTCGGGGTTCAGCTCGATGTCGTCGAATGCTACACTCATATTCTTATCGAGTGAGTCCATACCGATGATAAACACACAGAACACGATATAGAAGAGGGCATCGTCCTTGACAAGGTAGTCTGTGTAGGTATTCACGAAGCGCGCGCGACGGTAAGCCGGTGTGTCCTGCGTGTACTTCACGCTGTTGTAGGTCACCGCCTGATCCAACTGCCGGTACTCGCCGTGCTCCGTTTTGTATCGCTCCGGCAGGTGCGGGTTACAGCTTACCACCCAGTTGTGAAAGCGACGTATCACGGCCAATTCTTTGTTGGCCGCAGCAATATCGTCGGTGGGTGCTTTTACTTGCCCCAGCTTGTTCTTTTTGTTGGTAGGCGACTTCTTGGGCACGCGAGCGTAGTACATCGGCCCGGCACTGTCGGTGCCGTTGCTTTGCTTTACTGTACCCCCGGGCTGTATTTCCGCCTCGGTCATCTCGCGATTAAAGAAGTTCACGTTTTCGTCTATCTCCCATATCTGCGCCTTGGTATGGTCTTTCTTCGGGAAGCCCATAAACGATGCGCTGTACTTGTTGTCGATAAGATTGTAGATAGACAGAAACATCGGTTCCTTTGCCGCCGTGGCCGCCGTTTTGCGAAAACCGATTTCCACCAGTCCGCTGAGGCTCTTGCGGAATGTCACCTCTTTGCCAGCCATGGCCTGGGTGCGTTGGAACGAGGTGTATAAGTCCATGTTGTTGCGGGCACAGCCTAACAGTATCTCTTGGAAAAGGTTCATGGCCAGCACGTTGAAGATGCCCTCACTGCTGGCGAAGTTCACTTTATGAACAAATTCCTTTTCTCCTGTTTCCACGCCGCGCGTGATGCTGTAGGAGGTGGCACTTTCGTTGCTGTGCTCGGGATCGAGGGTAAGCGTTACGGGGTCGCCCGAGAACGTCTCGAACACCTCTGCCCAGTTCTTATATGGTAGGGGGTACCCGTTACTTGATGTACCGTCGGCATTGAACGAGTGCGCACCGACTTTGAATGGCGCGCAGGCCCAGCCGTCGCGTGCCTTATCCCACCCAGGGTTTAGAAACTCGGTAGCTGTGATGGGCACGTTGGGGTTGTTCTTGTTGTAGGGTAAGTTCTCGATATTCCACACGGCCACCGGTGTATCGGGCAGGGCCTTGCGCACCTTGTTGTACGATACAATCTCGTCGGGGTTGTGAATATCGCCCACGCTGTTAAGGATGTCGTTGCGTTTGGCAATGCTTACCTTGCCGAAGCGCACCAGTCGCCCCGCGCGGTCGGTGACGTCCTCGATGTCGGGCGTGTCGTAGGCGTAGTTGCCTACTACCTGCGAGAAGTTCAGGGCCTTGTCGTAGATGCGCAGGCTGTACAGCTTGACTTCTGCCTGCGGGCTGCCAATGGTGAGCTCTTTCGGCACGCCCTGTTTCCAGGAGGCCGTGGCGTAGTCGAACATACGCACTATAACGCCATTCATATAGAGATACGCCAGGTTAACGTCTTTCTCGGCTACGCTGCCGCCACCCAGGTTGTTGCGCGTGTGGGTGGTGGTGCCATCGATGATAACCCCCAGGCGCACACGGCTCTGCTCCGGGAAGTAGGTAATGACATTGCCGGTACTGCAGCCCATCTCCACACGGTTAACGTAGACACGGAAGCCGGTACCGCCGTCCATGCAGTCGATAATAACCGCATTCTCGTCCGAGCAGATACCGCTTTCAAATTCCAGTTCCACGGTGCGCCCCTGCTTGGTGCCGTTGGCCCCGAAGTCGGAAGCGAAAGGCAGGAAGTCTTTCAGCGTGACACTCTTGCCGGCTCGGATGGTCATGCCCTGGCCATCTATAAAACCATTGTTATCGTCAAGCCGGAAGTTCTCCGAGCGCACCAGGCGTGCCGTCTGCTGGCCCCGATAGGTGGCTACAATGTTCTGCGCACTCTCGTCGCTGTTAGCCCGTCCGCGCATCGGGATGTACACCTTGCACTCATCGGCTGGGGCGAGGGCAACGCCGAGGCTATGTACCTTGATTTTGCACTCCGTTGACAACGGGCCGACGGAAAGTCGTACCGTCACTTCGGGCAGGTATTCGGCATCGTCGAGGGCTACGTTAACCACCTGCAGCCCGCTACCCTTATCCGGGTTCAGGGTTACCTGCTGTGTGCCCAGCTCACGCGTCTGCGCATCACCATTATATAGCAGTTCCACCTTGACCGTGGCCTTGCTGCCTGCATCTTCGTCGGGCAGGTAGAAGTAATACGGCAGTTTTACCACGGAGAACTGGCGCGCCTCCGTAGGAATGCCTTTGCCCAGGCAGATGGCCGCGGTACCCACTGCCCCCGTGGACGCCTTGATATACGTCGTGGTGATGTCGGGGGTACGCAGGCCCAGCTCTCTGTTCTCGGCCCACAGCGTGATGTTGTGCGCACCGCCCGCGTAACGGTTCTGCTCATCGATGACGAACTCACCCGACGAGTTGTGAATGCTCTTGGTATAGGTATCTGTACTGCTGCCGTCCTGCACGCGGCAGTACACCGTTGCCGGCACACCCTGGCAGTTAACCCGGAGCGTCCAGTGCCCGTTTTGAATGACACTCTCGTCGTATGCGGAATCGAAGCCTAACGTCAGGCTGTAGGTATTGATGGTGAAGTTGAAGACTTTTTCCGCGCCGTGGGTATTAGATACCCGGATGCGCACGGTATTGGTTTCGGAAGTAAGATACTCGCCCAGCTCGAAGTCATAGACATTGGCCGTAGCCGTTCCGCTGGCTTTGAGTGCCCGGGTAAGCGAAGTCACCGGTACGCCGTTCACCTCTATTTCGATGGTACCGTCGGCCGTATCGCGGTCTGCCGGGTTGTCTCCCCAGTAGCAGTTGTAGGCCAACGAAAAACTGTTCTGCGCGCCCCGTGCCATCGATGTGGCGGGGTACTTAGTGATGACCGCCCGCATGACATACGTCTCTTCGGGCTTGTTGCTGTACAGTGAAAACTCGCCCAGCACATGCTCGGCATACTTCGTCCGGTCGGAGAACCACTCCTCATAAGCGGTTCTGTCTTTGAAAAAGCGGATGGTCTGTAATGAGTTCGCCCCGCTCTCGATGTTAACGAAACCAAACTTCGCACCATCGAGCTTTGAGAGGTATTCCTTTAAAAACTCTTCAATGCGTGTGCCTTTGTAGCCCTCCCACGCCGTGGCGAGGTCTGTTATCTTTCTGTCTATTCCGTTTGCCATTGTTATTTCCAATTTTCGTTATTTACCCAGTTTTTTGCGCCTATCCATACCCCCGAGCCGAAGCAGCTGCGAATAGCTGTCCATACGAGTTGCGCACCGTGGTACACGGCGGTGATAGCTTTGTGGCCGTAGTACACGGCAGCTGTTTGATGGTTGTCTTTTCGTATCATTTTTACTCCTCCGAAACAAAGTAGCAGCGGTCTGCATCGAGCTCGCCGGCCTGCTGTTTCCTTTTGTATTCGTCTTCAGATATGAAGGCGTGTTTAAACCCTTCCACCTTGCCGATTCCGCCCTGCACATCCTGGATGCTTTGCTTGAGCTCTTTGACGGCTTTGTCCCGGGCCTTGGTTTCGGTGGCCACTGCTTCGGTTGTTTCCTTCCGTAGCGTAGTGGCCTGCTCGGTTAGGGCTGTGGTTCTGTCCGACACCTCTTGGTCGATGGCCCGCTGGAGCTTGGCATCTTCGTCGGCCCTGTCTTTCTTTTCCTGCTTGAGGTCATCGGCGAGCTTCTTTCCGGCAGCGCCCGAATAGGCTTGCCCTTCGGCTTCACCCAGCGATACCCTATTCAGGTTACCGATGAGTTTCCACCCGGGCGCCAGGTACACGTATATGTTCCCGTTCTCGGGACTTTCGCTATCGGCATGCACCGCCACTAACTGCCCGGGCTTGAGCGGCTGATGGTGCGCATCTTCCGGATTGGTGTCGGCTTCCATCTCCGCTTTGGACTTGTACACCTTCCGGACGTGGAGGCTGCCGGCTGTCTGTTCGACATCAGCCAACAGGGCAAGGGTGTCGGCGATAAGGCCGCCCACCTCTTCGGGGGTGATACTGGCCGTCTGCGTTTTTTCGCGCAGCGTCTTGGCGCGCTTCTGGAGTTCGTATATAGTTGTCATAGCACGATCTCTATATTGATGGGACAATCGACGGGTCGCAGGTTCTCATCGTTAGGAGCGAACGCTCCAACTCCATGTACATGATAATTGAAGAAACCTATCACTTTTCCCTTATTCTTAACCTCATAGCTACGCTTGGCCAATACGGGCGCCCAAGGTATTCTCGAGTCGAAAACAGCCTTGGCTTTGCCATACAGATACGCCGAGTCCGTTGACCATTCCTGGTTCTGGCTATTGATATTAATCTGTATGTACTTTTTGTTGTTGAGAAGTCTGTACCTGAAGTACCCCTCATACCCGTTGTTTCCGTAGAAGGGTGCGTAGATCCATTCTCCTTTGGTTACTACCTTTCCCAGTAAGTCGGACAGAACAGGCAGCTCGCCAATGTCGTATGCTTCTTCCGCGCCTTCCTTAGAATAGCTGAATACGACAGTCTTTATCTCTCTACAATAGCGGTGCTGGCCGTCGGCAAACTCCCGTTCGTCTGCGTTTGTCTTTTTGACGCATGCGTATATGCTATCGCCTGCCGTGCCCACTATCGGCGTGTCGGGCCATTGAACCAGTTCTCCACCAATCACCATTGCCCCGGCCTTCACCATCAGTGTGTTCGTACCGTTGTCTTCTTTCTTGCTTACCGTCTCCGGAAAACGAACCAAGAATACCTGCGTATTTCCCGAGAGAAACTTCATTATTGTTTTGAAAACCTCCATCATGTTGTCCTGCAGTAGTTGCAGGTCATCGAGATGGAGAGGCTGACCGCCCATGTGGAATTGTAATTTATTCATAATCGTATAGTTTTAAAGCATAGCGTCTGCCTGCCGGTTTATAATATTCTATTAAATTAATAATCGTGGTTAGAAACTGTCCCTTGTACTTATCCTCTGCAGGGTTGAGCGACGAGCATAAGAAGCCGGGGATGTACACAATGAAATTGGGCTTATCGGGAACTTCATCGGGGTACCACACCGTCAGCGAGGGATTAAAAAAAGCGGCGGGCATCTGTTCTCGAACAAGGTATAAGAACGTCCGCTGCTCATCGTTGACATCTTCTATATATATCTGCCTGTTGCGCAGGAAGAAGGTGGTATTGAGCACACGCTCTATGTCCTGTACGCTGGCGGTCACATTCAGCCTTCCGGCTATGGCTGCCCGATACAACATGAATTGCGCATGCAGCTGCACCAAGGGGATGAGTATAATCTTAAGCAAGGCTACCAATACCCTTCTGCGCAGGATGGGAGGCAGTAGCTGTACCGCCCATCGGTTGAAATCGACATTATACCACATAAATGATTGAATTTTGAAGGCCGACGGCAGTAAAGCTGCCGCCCACAGCCGTATAGTTGTTACCTGCCACCGTGCGATAGTCGGCATCGCCGGCATTTTTGTAAAGGCATTCGCTTAGCACCACGTCTACCACACCCTCTACGCCCTGGATGGCATCCACGAGTTTTGTTTTATTGAATGTGCCACCGTAGGTGATGCCGCGCAGATAGGCATTGATGGCCGCTTCCACCGGTCGGCTGCCGTCGCTGTTTCTTGCTCCGGTCGTGGCGATGATGAGCGGGTCTACCTGTACCGTGGCGCGTATCTGTATGCTGTCGGCCGGCAGCGAGCGGATGTTGAGCACTACACCTGCTATTTTTACGCGGTTCATATACTGTTTGAACGCTGTTAAAACATCGTTTGAAAGCGGTTCGGGCGCACCGTCTTTCTCCGCTGAGGCTAATATCTGAATGCTGGTGCCGCGGTCGCGCACGGCCACGTAGCGCACTAACTGCTTACTCTCATCGATGGCAGGGTAGCGGAATTGCGACGTAGCGTCGTCGAAGACCAGCGCATCGCCATACTGAAACTGGCGTGCTATCTTGTAGTACCATGGCACGCTGGCCACCACGGCGCGACTGATTTTATCGTCGACATCTTCGCGATGGCGGTCGAATAGTGCCTCCATCACGTGGCAGCAGGCGGCCACGATGAAGAACAGAATGCTCTCGAGGCTCACCGGCGAAAAGCTGCCGGCAAAGGTGCTACCTTCTGTTAGTCCGTATTGCTCGCGGATGGTGGCGTTGGCCATAAACGCATCCGTCATCGTTTGTTTGATTTCTGCTATTGTTCGTGCCATCTGCTTAATTGAATGTGTCGTTAAAAACTTCGTTAAAAATGCGTTCTCGGGTGGTGCTGTTACCCCGCAGCGTGGCAGGCTGCACACCACGTGCCCGACAGTAGTCGCGCATCACGCGGCTGTATGTCTTTTCGTGAAGGCGTAGCGCGGTACCCGTCTGTGGCACATCCGACACGCTCATGCCATTATCGAACGCCAACTGCACCACGGCTTCGAGTGCACCGTACTCCTGTATGGCCACATCTGCCAGCGTCTGCCCGTCTCTTACCACCACCTCCATAGTCTTTTTATTTTTAATACGATGGTTGTGATTAGAGCGAAAAGAATGAACAAGGCAAGGATGCGTACGAGAGCGGTAATACTAAACCGTACGGATTTTGAGTCCGTTTTTACCGTCTTTACTTGCTGCTTTCTTATATTGTCTCGGCTTTCTATACTCTTAGCCGTTGTAGCGTTATCCGTCAGCCTGTCGCGCACGCGGTCACTGGTGCGGTACCGCTCGGTTCCTATCACCTTGCCCGTGGTGTCCTTGATGATGACCACCGAGTCGCGGATGACGATACTGTCACGCGTGGCGGTGATGTAACGAATGACGACGCTGTCGCGCAGTACTATCGAGTCGCGCTGCTGTACGGTCGTTTCCTGCTCGCGCGTCACGGTGCGCGTAGTACGGCAGGAAGCCAGCAGAAGCAATAGAAGTAAATACAATAGGTGTTTCATTTTTTTTGAGATTAGATGCTTTGATATTCTGCCTTTGCATCGAAGCACGGGCAGGCCTTGATGAACTCCGAGGGTTCGATACGCCCGTTACGGTTGCGGTCGGGCGAGAAGTCGCGGTGTCCCTGTATCGTGGCGGTAGGGTACTTTTTGCGTAGCACACCCAGCAGGCCCGCCAGCGAAGCCTTCTGCGCATCGGTGCGATTGTCTACGGGCTTACCTTCGGCATCGATGCCGCCGATATAGGCCACGTTAATCAGCACACTGTTGTAGCCCTTTACGCCGTTACTCACTTTGTCTTCGTCCAGTAGCTGTGTGATGGTTCCGTCGGCAGCCACCACGTAGTGATAACCCGGGTTCTTCCATCCTTTGCGACGAAACTCCTGCTGCAGCTCCTTAATCGTGGTGTGCTGCGAGCCGGCTGTACAGTGCACGGCGATGTACTTAATGGCTCTCATACCTTTTTAGTGTGTAGGGTTTCCAGGGCCTCTGTAACATCTTCGGGGCGTACGTTGAGTTTGCTTGCGATCTCGCCCGCCAATGCCTTTTTGAGTAGTTTTAAAAACGGCATATTCGGGTAGCAAATAAGCATGCTGCCGGCCATACTCCACAGTTCTACGAGGATAATGCCGATGCAGATAATGCTTGTCGTAAGCCCCGCACCAACCCCTGCCAGCTTGTCGATTAAGATAAAGACAAAAATAGCCGTACCATACACGGCAATTTTGGCGAAGGTGTCGCGCGCCAGCTCGCTAAGTGCGAAGCGTTTTTGCAATAGGCTTGCCGCAATGCCCCAAACGGCATCGAGCACGATGGCCATGACGGTGAAGCCCACCATCTTTTCATAGCCGACGATGAAATTCATCACCAGCAGGAATGCACATAGAAGCCAGCCCCACACCGTGGAGAGGACTTCGGAAAGTTTTTGTAAGAAATGTTCTATCATTTTTATTTGAATTTAATATGTTGCGTCTATGTCTATATTTTTCAGCGTCAGCTTTACGCTGTTTACTTTTTGGCGATCCATCTCTAACTGTTCGCGGATAAGGCTGCGCCAATAGAGCGGGTCGTTATCGAGTAACATGTCGGCAATGCCGCAGCCCACCGAGGGGCGTTCCTTGAGTTCACCCGGATGTAAGGCCAGGATGAGGGCTTGGTTCTGTCGCAGGATGTCTCCCACCTGTAGCCCTGACAGTATCTTGCCTTGTGCATCGCGCCGCACCTTAATAGCGGGGGCGAAATCTGTGAGTTGTATGCCGTTCATTGCCTCAATGCTTTATGGTTGTATCTTCGTAATCATCCCTCTTTAATTGTTGCGCCGGCTGGAGCGGTGGCCCCGTCGGCCCGTGCGCGCCCTGGTGGGTATGGCTATTGAATGCCTGCACCAGTTCGTTGAGTTTTTGTGTCAGCGGCTCAATGTTAATCAGTCCGCCCAGCTTGCCGCCGTTGATGGTAATGCTCTCGGCGCGGTCGATGGCCAGGACAACGAGCTGCGTCAGGTCTCCCGATAGGCTGCCCACGATGACAGCACTGCCGACGGCGGGCGTGATAAGCAGCTGTCCCGTTTCTGCTGCCTCCGAAGCACGCAGCCGCACGTCGGGCACGGTGATATTGCCGAGATCCACGTCGCATAGAACGCCGTCTACTTTCTGTACGATACCCTGCATCAGGGTGAGCGATGCCTTGCCGGCGGCCGCCTGTACCAATTGGGCTAATTCCTTGTAGCTGTCCATCGTCGTTTTAGCTTAGTCTGAAACCTAATTCTATCTTTCGCACGCCGCCGTTCTCGGAGAACTCCGTAGTAACGCTGCGCACATAGTATGTTCCATCTTTGTGTGGGTAGTCGGCATCGTGCAGTGTGGCCGTATCGCCCGGCACGCACTGCGGCACAAGCCAGGTGGTGATGCTGCCGTCGTAGCCGTCGAAGCTCCGGCGGCGTACTTCTGCCTCACCCCGTGCCCGCATCGATGCGGTGTCGGAGGCGTGGCACTTGACCTCTACCTTCTCGCCACCCGTACTGCCCGTCTCGACCTCTTTAACCTTGCCGTCCGGCATGATGGCCTTGACAACAACGCGCACCTTCTTATCTTCGGCACGTCGATAGGTCAGGTCGGCTTCTTCGATATTGAGGGCAAAGTCGTAGCGGCGGTCGGTACCCGTCACTTCGCCCGGGGGGTGCACATGCAGCGTGCCGTCCTGCAGGTAGATGTCCGCCCCGCACTCTTCCTGCACCTTTTTTAATACGTCATAGCCCGTGGCGTCGCGGATGACGAACTTCGCATACGTCCAGGTGTAGGAGCAGGCCACGCGGTACTTCCTGCCCACACCTTTTATGATGCGCTGCAACAATGAGGCGAGCGACACCTTCTTTAGCACGGCATTGGGAATGTCTTTTCGGAAAGTAAAGAGGTCATCCTCACAGAACAGCTTGATGTTGCCCCCATCGGTAGAGATACGCTGCAGCCACCCGCGGAACTCTTCTACAATGCCCGTTTCCCTGTAGCCGAACTTCACCACCACGGCATCACCGCGCCGGATGTGGCTTTCCACGTCGAGGGCACGATTCAGCTGCGCAGCGGGTAGCGTTATCTCGCACGTATCGGCGAGCAGTTCCACGCTCTTATGAACGCTGACCGCGTCGAGCATGCCGAGCTTGTAGCTGCCGATGGTGATGTCGTAGGTCATTGTGTACATAGCTATGGGTTTTGTAACAGTTCGTATTCATTGGTGCTCAACAAGAGCTTGTAGATGTCATCGCTATACGCCTTGATGGTGTAGTTTTGATTGGCCGTGCCGGCGGTAAACGGCATTTCCCAGCTCTCTATCACCAGGCGCGAGATGCCGAACACCTCGAGCAGGGGTGAGAGGGCCGTAACGGCGGCGGCCTCGCAAAAGTTCTTCAGCCGCGCCACGTCGGCTTCGGGGTATCGTCCGTCGGTACCGATGAACACACCCTCGATGGTGACTTCGTAATCATCCTGCGCCCAGCGTTCCTTAATTGAGCCGCGTATCAGTCCCTTGTTCACCTGGCGGCGTTTGATGATGTGGCGACCCGTGAGGCTAATCATCGGCTCGAGGGGTAGCAGCCATTCGCGTGCACCCGGCTCTTCGAACTTCAAACTTAGCGGCATGGTCATCGGTATGCCCAGCGCATTGGTGCGCACCAGGTCTTCGAGCTCCGCGTCGTCCATGGCACGGATGGCGTCGTAGTCCTCGCTGGGCACCTGTGCGATGCCCGTGTCGCGGAACAGCCAGTAGGGGGGTATCTTACCGCCGAATACCCGTAGGGCTATATTTTCTAAGGCGAAGCGTGTTGCGGTGTTCATTGTTGTCTGTTCTGTTATTTACCCCCTGTCGGTGCTCGTGGCGATGGCCAGGGCGCGGTTCATGCTTTGTATGACAATACGCTCCAGTTCGGCTGTGTCTGCCTTGTCGGTCATGTGCACATGCAGCGTGTCGAAAAACTTGCCGATGTGCATGGTGATGGAGGTGTTACGGCGGCCACCCGTGACGATGTCTTCGGCCGACTTGCGGCCTTTCTTTTTCTTCTTTTTATCTTTTCCATCGCCAAAGACAACTTGCTCGACGGCTGCACTTCCCTTCAGGCCCGGTACGGATAGGGCGGAGCGTTCTTTCTTGCCCTCTTTCTGTTTTCCTTTGGCCTGCTCGGAGGCGAGGTTCTGATTGTAATTAGCCCCGAAGCCTTTGACCGTATTAGTCGTGGCAGCTATGGCGTTGGCTGCGGAATTGACCCCGAGCAGGTTCTTCATTCCGGTACCGAAGTCCCGGGAAGCGCCTTTGAAGTCGCCGGTAAAAAGTTTGTACAGTGCGCTACCCACCAGGCCCAATACGCTCAACAGCTCTTTGATGCGGGCGATGAGGTAATCCTTGATAATGCCGGCGAAACTCTTAATGGTGTCCCACATGGTGATTAGGAACGCACGGAAGCCGGCGAACTTCATCCAACAATAAGTAATTACGCCAATAAGGGCGACAACACCGACAACAATCAGCCCGATGGGATTAGCCGCCATGGCAATATTGAGCAACCACTGGGCGGCTGTCCACAGATTCGTGGCGACGGCAACAACGGTCATCACAGCCCTATATGCTGCTAACGCCATGGTGTAGGCACGACATACCGCCCATACGCCTGCAATGACACCGCCCAGTATCATGAACTCGGTCTTGAACTTGACCACGAACTTGATGGCCGATGACAGCCCGCTGCCCAATGCGGAAATGATGCCGAATATCTTCGGAATAGCCGCCGTAATCAGGTCGAGCAGTTCGCCGATGGGCGACTTCACGGAATTGTACAGCTCGAGGGTCTTTGTCTGTACAACTGATACCGCCTTGTTCCACTTACCCGCCACGGTTTGGCTTTGGGCTGCCATCATGCCATTGAACTTGCCTCCGGCACCGGTGGCATGGTCGATGGCTTGCGCAATATTCTGATAGGTAATCTTGCCATCCGACATCAAGTCGCGCAGTTCGCTCATGCTTTTGCCCGTCATTTTAGACAGTTCCTGCAGCGGGTTAAATCCGGCGTTGATAAACTGCAATAGGTCTTGCCCCATCAGGTAGCCATTGGCGTGTACCTGACCGAGCACCAGCGAAAGCGACGACAGGCGGCCGGCATCACCGCCGGAGATATTTCCCAGCTGCTCGAGTCGTTTTAGTGTTTCATTGGATGCTACACCGAAGTTCATCATCAACTGCGCGTTTTTCTCCAGCTGGAGCTTCGAAAACGGCGAGCGGGCGGATAGGTCGGTGATTTGCGAGAGCATCTTTGTCGCCTTCTCTTCATCGCCCACCAATACGCGGAAGGCTACGCCCGTCTGTTCCGCCTGCGCCCCGAGTCGTACCATGCCGGCGATACCGGCACCAATCATGGTGTAGGGGTTCATTAAAAACGACACGCCGGGAATGGACATCAGCGAGCCCTTGAAGCCGTCAAATGAAAAAGCACGCCGCAGATTTCGACCCACAACGGATGCCTTTCTATTGATGGCATCCAGCTGCTGTTCGGTCTGTCGCGCTACCGACACGACATTGCCCTTGTCGGCATTGAGCTTAATCAGGAATTTTAAGATATTATCCATTGGCTGCTTTGGCTTTGGCTTCCGCTTTCCGTATTTCGGCTAAGTACTTGTACGTATGCGCCCACTCTTCGTCCGACAACGTGTCGGGGTCTAAGTGCAGGTAATAGCGCATCACGGTATTGAAGAAGAGGACGTCGAATCCATCGGACACGTCTACCTCGGCGTCCTCTAAAGCTTTTTTATTTCGGCCTCCTTGACTTCGAGAACCTCCTGCATCTTCTGAATGGCTGCGAAGAAGAGGGCATCATCGGTCTTGATTTCTTCGTCGCCGGCAACCCACAGTTGATTGAGCATCGTCTCGCTCATCTTAATGGGGTCTTTGACCACGCTGGCGTAGCTCAAGTCGCGGCGCGTGGGGCGGTGCAGGATGCAGCTCTTGCCATCGACGGTAACCTCGAAGAGGTCACCGTGCTTTTTCTTCCATTCCTGTATCTGTTCTTTTGTAAACTTCATGATTTAACTGTTTTAATGGTTTTACGTGCTATTTACACACTTTTCTTATCCAAGAAGACAAAGGGGATGGTCTTCTCCAGGAATTTATCTCCCTGCTTCCATTCGGTGTTGTCTTCTGTGAACTCTACGCCGATGAGCGTGTCTACCGTGACGGCATCGCCGCGGTTGGGGTTACCATAAGCCACCACGATGTCGAGCGAAACATTCAGGATGTCACCCTTGGCGGCTTGGCGCAGGGCGTTGTATTCGCTTTGCAAAAGCGTTATCTCGCCGCTATGGTCATAGTTACCTGATTGTACGGCGTGGGGTTTATTGCCCTTGGCAAACACCAGTTCCTTGTCCTTTTTGGTATTGTACTTGATGCCGCGTAAGCCGGTAATCGACCGGCCGCCCATCACCACATCGATGTCCGCCCATTCGTATTCTCTGCTGTTAAACATAATTCTATTGTGTTAAAGTGGTTAAGTGGGCAGGCGCGAAGCCCACCCACGAAATGTTACTTACCCGCATCTACCTGGAAGCCGAGTTTGACATCCACATAGCGGGCGTAGCCGAACGGACGTACCTTGAGCACGAGTTCAATCTTCGACGTGGCGAGCACGTTCTGCTTGGGGTCGATGTAGGCCTTGCAGCCTGCGCCGTTTTCGTCGGCAGACAGCTCGCCCACGGCGGTCATGGCACGGTTGACGGCATTTTCCATCATCTGTTGCCACGCCATGATGATACCATGCTGCAGTGTTCCGTCTTCGTTAACGGACAGTTCATCCATCATCAGCTCGAGCAACGCCGCGTAGGCGATGCGATAGGCCTTGTCGATGGTGCGGCGCGCCGTGATGTGCGCATAGTCGTCGGTCTGCTCGCAGGCCAACCGATCGTCGGTAAAGAAGTAGCCGGCTTTGCCCACGTACTTGCGCGGCGTAATGTAGCCCGCATCGTAGAGGTCGCTCACCGCCGAGGCATTCTCTTCCACCGGCTTGTCGCCTATGAATAGCGCGATAGGTTTTAACGCGCCGTTCTTCACCCGTGCGATGTTCCGCTGCACCGGTAGCGTGGCCAGGCGTCCCGCCATCATACCCACGGCAGCCCCCTCGGAGGCTTTTACCGTGTCGCCGATGAGAATGCCCACACGATTGTAGGCTTCCTTGTGCAGGTCTTTGACCGCGCCGCCCTTGTACCCGCGGCCCTCCAAGACAATGAAGAGCGGGGCATAAAGCGAGGTGGTAGCCCATTCGGCTAACTGCTGCGCCTTGGGAAGCGCGGTAAAAAGGTCGTCGTCGAGCCCGTTGGTGGTCAGCGTGGCCTCGCGGCCGTCGCCGGCAACGAAGATGCCACGCAACGCACCATTCTGCGCTGTGATGAGTTCCTTAATCGCGCCCGTGTCCTTGTCGCAGAGTTCTGTAAAGGTCTTCGCCTTGTCAACCGGGAAGATAACGAGCTTCGTTCCCTCTTCTACTTCATCGTAGAACTCCTTTACATGCTTGTACAATCGGGGGTTGTTCTCCTTGGTCACACCCAGCGCCACCAACTCGTCGAAGGCGTGCAGGGTGTAGGCTTCGTCCAACTCGAGGTTCTTTGTAATGGCTTTTGCGCCGCACACCAGGGCGAAGAGCCCGTCGGGGCTTTCCCCGACAGTGCCCAGCTGCCCGTTCATGAATTGTATTTTTATACGAGGTAACATAATCTTTAATTTAAATGGTTACTTTACTTCGCTGCCTCTGCAAGGAGATAGATTCCTTTCTTGTCATAGCGACGTACAGAACCGCCCGTACGGAGCAGGAACGAATAGATGTCGCCGTAATAGAGCGGGTTGTTCGTCGAATCGAACATTTTCACCTCGCCCAATGCGCGGCTTACCGACAGTTCTTGCCATGCGAGAGCAGCGGCCAACTCACCGGCAGCAGCTTCCTCACTCCACGGCAGCAATGACTTGTCGCTTTTTACACGAAGCACTTTGCTGCGCTTCATGACATTCAGTCCCCACAGGTTGCCCACAATGCCCTTTTGCGCATTTGCCGAGTTTTGAAGCATCCATTTGTCACTTTCTGTAAGGTCGGCCAGCAGGTCGGCGTACATGTACGCATCGAGCAGGATGTAACGGCCCTCTTCGGGTACATTGTCGGCATCCATACGGGTCATAATGGCCAGGAGGTCTTCCTTAGTAATTCGCTTACGTTTGCCGGTGGCCGTCTCCGAGGTGTGTGCAGCACGCTCGGTGGTTCCTGTGGTCAGCAGCACGTTGGTTGCGGGTACTCCAGCACCCCAACACTCGAGCAGGAGCTCATGCGCTTCGGTCTGCAACTGACTACGGTCGTTACTGATGATGGAATTGCGTTTGTCATACGACAGCTCTACTGTTTCGATATTCGAAATGTGGATAGGGTCTGTCGTTAACTCATCAATCTCGTACTCGAGTGCATTGTCTGTACGGGTGTTGACTGTTGCAGGCTTCACCGTGCGGTTTCTCTTCACATTGGAAGGTTTTCCTGCGCCAGGAATAATTACCTTGTGGGCTTTTACGTAGGCAGAATCGTCTACTGATTTTGTGGCAAAACTGTTGTCGGGATAGAAATTCTCGACTAACGTGTTCTGCCAAATACTGATGTTTAGTGCCATTTTAATGTCGTTTTAATGTTATTTGAATAATGTTCGAACGCGTGGCTTATTCTTTATAATCCACACCGAATTTCTCTTTGTACTTCGCTTTAAAAGCGTTGAGATCTGCGTTGCGCAGATTGGACAGCTGTCCGGCTTTGTCTAACTCATCCCACGTCTTCTCCGAGAGCGAGGCAGGCGAGGCTCCGCCGTTGTACACGTCGACAATGCGACGCTCGGGCTGGGGCTTCATGCTGTTGATGAGTTTTTCTGTGTTTTCGCGGTCACTCTTCATGAGTGCCGTGAAACTTTCCTTCTGCGCATCGGTGATGCGTTTCTCGGCGATAGCCTTGTCAATAAAGGCCGTTACCTCTTTGTCTTCCACTTCCTGCAGCTTCTGCTTGTAGGTGTCGACAGTCTTTTCCAAGGCTTCCACTTTGACAGCCTTGTTCTCCAGCTCGCGGATATGCGCGAGCACTGCATCCTCGTCTGCCATGTTGGCGAACGAAGGAACTTTTTTAATTGAATCTAATAATCCCATTTCGTTATTGATGTTTATTGGCTGCTTGTGCAACCGGTTATTGAAATACGTGTATAACTCTTCCGGCGACTGGGTAGGCACCGGCTCTTCTGCCATCTCGTAGATGCCGTCGATGAGTTTCATTTGGAGGGCTTCACGAGCGGACAGCCAGTGGTCTTTCTCATCGAAGTACTTCGTAAGGACGTCTTCCTTTTTCATGCCGCAGCGGCCCGCAATCATTGCAGCGAGGTCACCCTGCAGGGTTTCCATCTGTGTGGCCATGTCGCGCAGGTCCGATGCGTTGCCCCATGCACCGCCACTGACGGCATGGAGCATCAACTTGGCGTATGGCGACATATACAGGGGTTTGCCGCACAGGGCGATGACCCCGGCGATGCTCGCAGCCACGCCATCGATATATATGGTGATGTCCGCCTTACTATTCCGCAGGGCGGTATAGATGGCCATGCCGGAGAATACATCCCCGCCACAACTATTAATGCGCACATCTATCTTCTTGTACTGATTGGCAAGTGCCATCAGCTCGGCGACCACGCGGCCGCTATCTACACGCTGACCGTCGCCGACGTCGCCATATAACAGGATGGCCACCTCGCCACCTTCTGAAGGGATGATGTTGAAAAATTGCTTATTCATTCGGGTGATTTTTGCTGCAAAAATAGATGCGTTTTTCGGGCCTTCCAAATGACAATTATAACGTTACGATTTGTTCGTATATCATTGCAAAACAAACGAATACGAAATAATAAAAGTTTTTACGCGTGCTAAAAAAATAAGAATTTTGCAACAAAAATGTAACACGAATGTAACATAAATGTATATGCCAAAAACAAGCATTGACAAAAAAGGCATTGCCAAGTCGCTCTACCTGGATGGCAACTACACCCAGGAGGAAATAGCAGATAAGGTGGGCACCTCCCGGCAGACGGTCAGCCGGTGGGTAAAAGCGGAGAACTGGGACACGCTCAAGGCGTCAGTCTCGATTACCGCCGACCAAATCATAGCCCAGTGGAACCGGCAGATTGTCGAGATTAACAAAAAGATTAACGACCGCCCCGAGGGCGAACGCTTTGCCACCACACAGGAAGCCGACGCGCTCTCCAAGCTGGCGGGCGCGATTAAGAAGCTTGAGGCAGACATCGGCGTGCCCGATTGTGTGTCGGTGGCCATGCGCTTTCTGTCGTGGCTGCGACCGCTTGACATAGATGCTGCCAAACAGTTTAACAACCTATTCGATGCCTTTATTAAAGACCAGGCAGCAGGAATGAAGTCATGAGCAAACAGACAGACAAACAATCATTAGAGCTATGGATTAAATTCCATGAGGGGCTGGCAAAAGGTGTTCCGGTAGACGAAAGTCTGTCCCGTCGTGAGATAGAACGACAGCGCGCAGAATTAGAAAAAGACCCTATTGCCTGGATAAAATACTTCTTTCCAGAATATGCCGATAGCGAGTTTGCTCCTTTCCACCTGAAGGCCATCAAGCGACTGATTGAGCACAACAACTGGTATGAAGTACTCTCTTGGAGTCGGGAGCTCGCGAAGTCCTCTATAGCCATGTTCGTTCTGATGTACCTGGCACTAACCAAGCGCAAGCATTTCTTTGTGCTGGCTTCTGCCACCATTGATGCCGCAGAACGTCTGCTTACCCCTTATAAAACCAACTTCGAGAGCAACGGACGACTCAAACAGTCTTACGGCAAACAGGTTGTCATTGGCCAATGGACAACAAGTGAATTTACTTGCCGCTGCGGCGCGAAATTCATCGCACTGGGTGCAGGATCGGCTCCACGTGGAATGCGTAACGGTGCCACACGTCCTGATGTGATTTACTTCGATGACTTCGACACGGATGAAGATTGCCGCAATCCCGTGACACTTCAAAAAAAATGGGATTGGGCGGAACGGGCACTCCTTCCGACACGGTCTATCTCCAAAGACTCGTTAATACTGTGGTGCGGGAACATTATTGCTAAAGACTGCTGTATTACGCGCGCTGGAAAAATTGCAGACAATTGGGATATCGTGAACATCCGGGACAAAAACGGTAAATCAGTCTGGTCAAAGAACACAGAAGAGATGATTGACAGGTATCTCTCCGGCTATAGTGCGGCCGCTCAACAGGCAGAGTTTTTTAACAACCCTATTTCTGAGGGAAAAGTATTTAAAAACCTGCCCTTCGGAAAAGTGCCGCCCTTGAAGAAGTTCCGGTTTCTGATTGGCTATGGAGACCCCGCCTACTCGGATAGCAAGAAGAAGGGAAGTTCCACCAAAGCCCTGTGGTTGATTGGTAAACACAAGGGCGTGTATTACATAATAAAAGGTTTCCTGGCCCATGAAACCAACGCCCGTTTTATCGGCTGGTATTTTGAATTAGACAAATACGTAGCAGGGAAGACCAACGTGTATTGGTACATCGAAAACAACAAGCTCCAAGACCCCTTTTATCAGCAAGTCTTCAAACCTCTGCTGCGCGATGAGTGTGCTGCACGTAAGACGCAGCTGTTTATTCGTGAAGACACGCGAAAAAAGACCGACAAGGCGACGCGTATCGAGGCCAACCTCGAACCACTCGACCGCCTGGGTACGTGGGTGTTCAATGAAGCAGAAAAAGACAACCCCCACATGCAGGAACTTATCAACCAGTTTAAACTTTTCGAGTTAACGCTGCCATACCCCGCCGACGGCCCGGATGCCGTAGAGGGAGGTGTGACCATGGTGGACACGAAGACGGGAGAGCTGGAACCCACCTACACCATCCCGCTTAACGACGAAGAACTCAACAAAGACAACCCTTTTATACTATAATATGAGCAACTTTATAGACATCACCGACTACGACGCGAGCATCCACAAGGAGATACTCGACAGCCTGCTACGCCAGGGAACGACGGACTACGACCCGCAGATTATTGAGATATGCGAAGACCGGGCCATCGCTGAAATGCGGTCGTACTTGAATAAGAAGTACGACTGTAACCGCATTTTCGATGCACGCGGCACCGACCGCCACGCGCTGGTACTGATGTTCGCTCTCGACATCGCCATCTTCCACATCTTTTGCCAGCACAACCCGTATAAGATGTCGAAGATACGGCAAGACCGCTACGACCGGGCCGTGGAGTGGCTCAAAGGCGTGATGCGGGGCGATGTGACCATTGACGGTGCACCGCTATTGCCTGCCGATGAACTCGAAGACAAGTCGCGCTGGCAAATCAAAGCCGACGAAGTAAGGCCGGTACTTCTTTAATTGATAATTAATAATTGACAATTGATAATTAAAAGGATGGGAAATCTAAAAAATAAACGGGCAGGCAACCGCCGCATTACACAGGGCGGGCTGCTTGGACAGCAAGGAGAACGGCAGCCGGACGTGGTGTTGCAGATGCCGGAATTATTCCATTTTAATTTACAGCACTACATGAACGCCGTTACCTCGGCGCGGGGTATCGACTACAGCAATCGCGTACGGCTGTACGATATGTACGAGAGCGCGAACTTCGACCTGCACCTAACGGGCGTGATGGCGAAGCGGTTGCGTGGCGTGACACAGATACCCATCGAGTTTCAGCGCGATGGCAAGCCCGATGAAGCAATTAACAAGCAGTTGCGCTCACCGTGGTTTAAAGAGCTGCGCAAGGAGCTCATCCTATCCGAGTTCTGGGGCTTTACGCTGGTGCAGTTCCGTCTGGGTGATGACGGTAACATCCGCTTCGACTCTATCGACCGCAAGCATTACGACCCCGTACATCGCTTCCTGCTGCGCCACCAGGGCGACATGGAGGGCGAGCCCATCGAGCTGTTCGACAAAACATTGTTCGTCGGCAGCGAGCGCGGACTGGGTATCTTTGCCGAGATATTGCCCGCCGTGTTGTATAAGAAGGGTAACATGGGCGACTGGGCGCGCTTCTGTAACATTTTCGGAATGCCCATACGCGAATACACCTACGACGCCGGAGATGAAGAAGCACGCAAGACACTCATCCGCGAGGCGCGTGCGCAAGGAACGAATGCCGTATATATACACCCCAAAGACAGCGACCTAAAACTGCTCGAAGCGGCCAACAAGACGGGTAGCAGCGAGCTATACCGCACCTTTGCGGAGTATTGGGATAGCAAGATTAGCATCCGCGTATTAGGCAACACGCTGACTACGGACGCTAAGGAAACGGGCACGCAGGCCCTCGGGACGATACACAAGGAAGAAGAAGACGAGATGAACGCGGACGACCGCGAGTTCATCCTGGATATTCTCAATTACCAGATGCGCGACATCTTCGCCGCGCTGGGCTTCAATACCGACGGCGGCGAGTTTGTCTACGCCAAGAAGGACAAGGTGGACGTGTCGCAGCAGATAGACATCGTGCAGAAGTGCGCCAACATGGGATTACCCATCGACGACGACTATCTCTATGAGACCTTCGGCATCGCCAAGCCCGAGAACTACAACGAGCTAAAAACAAAAAAGGAAGAAGAGCGCGCCGCGCTGCGTGAACGGATGCAACAGCAGCCCACAGAGCCTACACCCCCTACCAAGCCCACACCGCCCACTAACGCCCTGAGCCGTTTTTTCGGAATAGCCCCGAAGCCTATCGGGGCGGACAACGACTTTTAATCGATAGCCTATACTACGGCGGTGAGCAGTGCGGATGTCACAGCCACTTCCGCAATGCCAGTGAGGATGTAAACTTTTCTGCCGACATCTTAAGTGACTTTCTGCACAAGGTGTACGACGGCTTCGATACGTCCACCGAGATAGAACCGAGCATGTGGCGCGAGCTGCTGCACCTGTTGCACGAAGCAGCGGTGCAGGGCTTGGCACAGGGTGACTACCAGCCGCGCCACAACGACGATTTTTTAAACGCCATCCGCCACGGAAACGAGGTGTTTGCGGCGTTCAAAGTGCACGCCATGGGTACAGCTATGGCGGCCAAGCTATTGGACTCGAACGGCCAATTAAAGCCGTTCGAACAGTGGTTGAATGATGTTCAAAGCATCTCATCGCACCACGTGGGTGCCTGGCTGAAGACAGAATACAACACGGCCGTGCTACGGGCACATGCTGCGGCAGACTGGCAGGAGTTTGTCAGCAACCGTGACGTGATGCCTAATCTGCGGTGGATGCCTACTACCTCGCCCGATGCCGAAGCCTCGCACCGCTCGTATTGGGAGAAGAAGCTCACCCTGCCCGTGGAGCATCCATTCTGGGCGAAGCACCACCCGCAAGACCGATGGAACTGCAAGTGCCGCCTGGAGGCGACCGATGAGCCTGCATCGCCGGCAGACATAGTGGAAGATATGCCCGCCCCGAAGCCCCAGCGTGGGTTGGACAACAACCCGGGAAAGGACGGGCACATCATTAACGACACACACCCGTACTTCCCCGAGAACTGCGCCCACTGTCCGTTCTACAAGCCGCAGGGTATTAAGAACCGGATTAAGGCGGCCTTCCTAAACCGTAAAAAAGACTGTTTTAATTGTCCGTATATAGATAATGTTCTACCCTCGTCAGCAAAAAAACTGATAACGGCATATAATGAAAAAGAATGGAAACACACTTACCTAACCGATAACGGATTCGTTGTTACGCACAAAGACAGAATCAAGGAGGCCGCGAAAAGCAAGCAAGAAAAAGAAAAGTACAATAAGGAAAAAGCTATGTGTAAAGTGCTTGCTGACAATGGACATTTTATTGAACACCTATCCGATACAG